>Ga0209599_10000011_pt1 | contig 170100 bp, 143 predicted proteins | sample Shrwel_input2_FT_FD_187534 | JGI IMG/M metagenome (GOLD analysis project Ga0209599, IMG submission 187534) | Subsurface microbial communities from deep shales in Ohio, USA - Utica-3 well 1 S input2 FT (SPAdes) (version 2) ...
CCACGTCGCTGCTGGATGCGTCACGCTGGCCCGCAGTAGACTTTGCAGCGCTGTATCAGCAACGCTGGCGCATCGAAGAGGCGTTCCGGCATCTCAAATGTCGCTTGCAACTGGAGCAGTTTGGCGGAGAGACGCCACAGGCGATTCGTCAGGAGTTCCACGCCTCAATCCTGTTGCACAATCTGACCATCATTGCCGCGCAGGATGTGTTGGCGGAACAGGAGCTGGATGCGGCCACGCTGGTGCCAAACCTGACTCATGCCACACATCTGGTGCGTTTGTATCTGCCGCAGTTGCTGGAAGACCCGGCATCAATCGACAGGATTGGGCCGGCCTTGTTTGCTGGAATTGCTGGGCAGATCAGCAAACGACGGCCTGGCAAGCCCGCACCGCCACGTAAGCCAAACCGGAAGAAACCACGCCGTCACCGGGCTTATAAATGACGGCAGGGTCATGCGATATGGCTATTTTCGCGGCAGTGCTATGGCGGGGATGGTGGCTGGGGTGAGCATGCTGGTGCGATGATGGGGGTGGGTCAAGTCCTCCATTCACACATCACGTCTCCTTCTGCCAAGCAAAGAAGCAAGGCTAAAAGTACCCACTACGGGCGCTATTTAATTTTTTGATCTTGTTCCATCTCCGGAGTAGAGCTCGCTTCTTGCGCAAGGCGGCCTCACTGTAAGTAACCAAGCAAAACAAAGCTGATGCAAAGCCAACAGCATGAGCGCGCGAAGTTCAGCACTTACTGGGCAGCTTTAGCCATAAGCCCTATGTTAGTTATACGCGACCACTTAAAAAAAGCAGCCCCGCTCAGCAAAAATACACCCAAAAGTATTGACAAAAACACTTTTGCTGCTATACTGAAATTAATAGAACTAAAGTCTCGCAACAAGACTCTGTTGATGCATCTCCTCTCTCAGCTGGAGACACGCACTGCACTTTTCTTGAGCTTGATTGCTTGTCTTTAGCTAAGTAGCCAGACCAACTCACTTGCCGAAAGTGGGTTCGTGCGTGGCTGTCGTTTGTGCAGCACCTACAACTAATTGATACGGAGCACTGTTTGCTTAAACCAAATCCCTAAATGGGTGTACACGCTATCCTACATAGAGGCCATTGCGTGAAGATTTTTTATGCAAGCAGCTCCAAAGATTACGTCTTTAGGAGCTTTTTTCGTTTGTGCGCGAATTCTTCGCAAAGGACACACATGCATTCTGCACACAAAGTTTTTGGCTCTATGCCTTTGAAGGCACGAAAGCCATTTTTACCCCAACCATATGAAAGGAAGCAACATGACAATTCATCTTGAAATTCAACGCACTAAATCTGAGTATACCCACGGAGAGCTGACCTCAGAATATACTGAGGCAATCAAATATACCAGCAACGAGCTATCATCCGCCAGCATTAGCATGACCTTGACAGCATTACTGGCAGGGATTGCCCAATTTGCGAAAGAAGCGCTCCCTCAATTGCTAGACCCATATCTACTAGCAAACGCTGAAGGGATTCATTGCTGTTACTACTGGCTTCATCTAGCATTAATTTTTTTCAACAATACACTCACTCTGATGTGCTGGTCATAGTGGCAAACCGGGAAATTTGGTGGGTAATGCAGCGGAGATTATGGTGCAAAGCCAACGGCATGAGCACATGAGGTTCAGCGCTTACGAGATAGCTTTAGCCATAAACCTTATGTCTATTATAAGAAACCACTTAAAAAAGCAGCTCCCTCAGCAAGAACGCATGCCAAGGTATTGAAAAAATCATTTTTCGTGATGCTATAAAATTAATGGGGCTAAAAGCATGCAACAAGACTCTGTTGATGCATGTCTTATCTCAGCTTGAGAGACGCACAGCACTCTTGCTTGAGCTTGATTGCTTGTCTTTAGCTAAGTAGCCAAACCCACTCACTTGCCGATAGTGGGTGTGCGTGTGGCTGTCGTTTGTGTAGCACCTACAATCAATTGACATGGAGCACTGTTTGCTTAAACCAACCCCCTAAATGGGCGTACACGCTATCCTATATAGAGGCCATTGCGTGAATTTCTTATGCAAACAGCTCCAAAGACCGGGTCTTTAGGAGCTTTTTTTATTCCACATCAGGCGCTTGAAAGGAGCTCCACACTATGTCTTACCAATTTACCGCCTACTCGGCAGAGGCAACAAAAGATCATCATCTTACTTTAGAACCAGAAAAGGAGAATTCAGTTGAATTTTTTCGGACAAACAGAAAAAAAGCCATGCAATAGTAATAATGAACACCGCCAAGACAGCAACGTTACCAGAAAAACCACAGCTGCAATCTTGTCTTTATTTTTACGTTGTGTATTTTTGCTCCAAAAACACCATCGATTGATCAGCAAAATTCTACGACTTGTCAGGTGGTTACGTATTATTTTCCCAAACAGCTGTTTCGACGATCTTATCAATATAGTTGAATCGCTAATAGAACTGCTTGACCAATAAACCTGATGAAGCAACGATCTTGCTTGTTGAATCAATGTACACCCAGTGTGATTCATTCCAGTTTACCCATCAGGCACATCGTGTGCTAAGTAATAAAGTAAAACAAAGCTAGATCAAAGCCGCCAGCATGAGTACAATGGATTAAGTGCTTACTGGGTGGCTTTGGCTATGAGCTCCAGGTTAATTATGCGCAACTACTTAGTAACACAAAAAACGCTTGGCGCGCAAAAAACACTTGCTTCAAGATTTTATGTACAAAGAAAAGTTTTTGGCTGCCAAAGCTTAGCCTTGCACGAGGAGCCGAAGAAAGGGGTTGTCTATGTAATGAACAGAATCAAAGCAGCACTGAAATGCGCAAGACCAACACTGAATTCACGAGCCTGAAATGTGAATCACTAAGCTAAAAAAGCACTCAGCGAGAGTACTTTACAGTCGACCGCAGCTTTAGTCGAGCTAAATTTTTACGCTAGATGCTTCTAGAAGTTAAAGCTTTCAACCCTTACCAGATGTCTGAAAGGACGTTTTTATGACTAAGAATCAAAAAACCAGCCTGCTAATGCCGCACGAAGTCGCACTAGCTCAGACTGATTCTTTTATCGAGAAGGAGGACTATGAACCAACACGACCATAAACACACCACCAAACAAGCAGCTCAAGCCGCAAAAAATAAGCGAAGCCTGTCAACTCCTAAGCAGCTTGGCTTGCCTACTGTACTGTACCAAAAAATAGCACCTTACATCACTTACATCAAAAGAAAAGTGCTATCAAGAATTTGGTCTGAGGTTTGGAAAGCTATCAAAGAAAAGATAGCTGATCACCAAACCGCTTCCGACACAGATGCGGAACCTACAGAAGATGCGGAGTCTATGGTAGACGCTCCAAGTGACTACCCAGATGAACAATCTGCGCCGGACGTTCCAGGCGACTTCCCCCCGATGGACACCTGGCCAAACGATGCACTATAAATCAAAAGCTTAAGATACCTCATACGTGTATCTGCTTACACAGCCATAAAATCAAAGACCCGAGCGAAATGGGCTATTGATTTAGCAGCAAAACTTGCCTCCTCCTAGCCCAAGGAGGAGGCTTTTCATATATAAACATTGTCTTAATCAAAGACATCAACAAGTACCACCAGTTTTTTGGGCCTCCAAGGCATTCACTTGCTTACATTTGCACCGAACAGATAGCGACTTACTCCTAACCAAAAATTCAGCAACCCCAGCCACTTGCCCGCTGCAAACATTCGTTACATTTGCACAATAGTTCCGACACCTTCTCCTGCGAATCTCTTACCCGTCACATACGTCCCCTGTGACGGTACACCAGTTTCCTCCCCGACCGTCTCCCCGTCGGTCGGGGTGTACCCGGTGTCTATAGAATAAGAGCCGTCAACAAAACGCAGCACACGCGTTCGGCCTGGCTGCGCAATACCGCCCCGGTTTTGTTGGCCGACCCAAGGAGAGGAGAAGTCGTGTCTCAAGAAGCCTATCGTCAAGGTCTGGATCAGAATCCGGCCAACTATGTTCCGCTGTCCCCGCTGACCTATCTCGAACGCGCCGCCTATGTGTACCCAAGCCGCTTGTCGGTGGTGTACAACGACCGCCAGTACACCTGGGCGCAAACCTATGAGCGCTGCCGCCGTCTGGCCTCGGCGCTGCAATTGGCCGGCGTGAAGCCGGGCGACACCGTGGCCACCATGCTGCCCAATGTGCCGGCGATGTACGAAGCCCACTTTGGCATTCCGATGTCTGGCGCGGTGCTCAACACCCTGAACACCCGAATCGACGCCGATTCGGTGGCCTTCATGCTCAAGCATGGCGAAGCCAAAGTGCTGTTCACCGACCCGGAATACGCCGATATCGTTGGCAATGCACTGGAGTTGATGGAGCCGGCTGAGCGCCCGCTGGTGATTGACGTGGCTGACGCCAGCTACGCCGGGCCGGACTACCGCCTGGGCCAGCAGGAATATGAAGACTTTATCGCCACCGGCGACGCCGGCTTTGTCTGGAGCATGCCAGACAACGAATGGGACGCGATTTCGCTGAACTACACCTCCGGCACCACCGGCAACCCCAAGGGCGTGGTCTACCACCATCGCGGTGCTTACCTGAACGCGGTGAGCAATATCGTATCGTGGGGCATGCAGCCGCACGCGGTATACCTGTGGACGCTGCCGATGTTCCACTGCAATGGCTGGTGTTTCCCGTGGACCATGGCCGCCAACGCCGGGGTGAATGTCTGCCTGCGCCGGGTGGATGTCAATCGTATTTTCGAGCTGATCCGCACCCTGAAGGTCAGCCATTTCTGCGGTGCACCGATCGTGCACGGCATGCTGATCAATGCCCCGGAATCCGTCCGCGCTGGCATCGATCATCCGGTCAACGGCCTGATTGCCGGCGCTGCGCCGCCCGCTGCCATTATCGAAGGCATGGAGCGCATCGGCTTCAACATCACCCATGTGTACGGTCTGACCGAAACCTACGGCCCAGCCTCGGTGTGCGCCAAGCATCCGGAGTGGGACAGCCTGCCGATTGAACAGCGCGCCGAGATGAATGGCCGCCAGGGCGTGCGTTACCACATGCAGGAAGCGGTATCGGTGCGCGACCCGATCACCCTGGAAGCGGTGCCGGCTGATGGTGAAACCATGGGCGAAGTGATGTTCCGTGGCAATCTGGTGATGAAGGGCTATCTGAAAAACCTGAACGCCAGTGATGAAGCCTTTGCCGGCGGCTGGTTCCACACCGGTGACCTGGCGGTGATGCAGCCGGATGGCTACATCAAGATCAAGGACCGCTCCAAGGACGTGATTATCTCCGGCGGCGAAAACATTTCGTCGATCGAAGTGGAAGACGTGCTCTATCGCCACCCGGCGGTGTCGGCGGCGGCGGTGATTGCCATGCCCGACCCGAAATGGGGCGAGGTGCCGTGTGCCTTCCTCGAGCTGAAAGACGGCGCGGACACCACCGAAGAAGCCATCATCGAATACTGCCGCGAGCATCTGGCCCGCTTCAAGGTGCCCAAGAAGGTGTTCTTTGGCCCGTTGCCGAAAACCTCCACCGGCAAGCTGCAGAAGTACCTGCTGCGCCAGCAGATGAAGTCTGCTTCGGCCATCGGTTGATCGCTGCGGCCCTGCCTACCCGCCTGTTCTGACCGCCCCGCTGCCGGGGCGGTTTCTCGAAAGCACATACCTCATGATGACGAATTACACTGCGCCGCAGCGCGATATGCTGTTTGTCCTCAACCATCTGGCCGGTCTGGAAGACATTGCCGGCCTGCCAGGCCTGGAAGATGCCACCCCGGACATGGCGGCGGCCATTCTGGACGAAGCGGCCAAGTTTGCCGCCGGCGTGCTGGCCCCGATCAATGCCAGTGGCGACCGCCAGGGCTGTCAGTGGGACAACGGCACGGTCACCCCGGCAGACGGCTTTGCCGACGCTTACGCCAGTTTTTGTGAAACTGGCTGGAACGCCATGCCGGCAGCGCCGGAATTTGGCGGCCAGGGCCTGCCCTCGCTGGTGTCGTCCGCCGTGCAGGAAATGTGGAAGTCGGCCAATATGGCCTTTGCCCTGTGCCCGATGCTGACGCTGGGCGCGGTGAACGCCATTGCCGAACACGCCAGCGACGAGATCAAGGCCACCTACCTGCCCAAGATGGTGTCTGGTGAGTGGACTGGCACGATGAACCTGACCGAACCGCAGGCCGGTTCTGATCTGGCAGCGGTGCGCAGCCGCGCCGTGCCGGTGGGCGATGGCAGCTATCGCATCAGCGGCACCAAGATTTTCATCACCTGGGGTGAGCACGACATGGCCGAGAACATCGTCCATCTGGTGCTGGCCCGTCTGCCGGATGCGCCGGCGGGGGTGAAGGGCATTTCCCTGTTTGTGGTGCCCAAGTTTATGGTCAACGCCGACGGCTCGCTGGGCGCGCGCAATGACCTGGCCTGTGCCTCGATCGAGCACAAGCTGGGCATCCACGCCAGCCCCACTGCCGTGATGGTGTTTGGCGAAAACGACGGTGCCATTGGCTATCTGGTGGGCGAGGCGCACAAGGGCCTGGGCTATATGTTCACCATGATGAACCATGCCCGCCTGAACGTGGGCATGGAAGGCGTGGCCATTTCCGAGCGTGCTTACCAGCAGGCGCTGGCTTACGCCAAGGATCGCGTGCAGGGCAAGCCGATGGGCGACACCAGTGGCCAGACCCGCACCATCCTGCACCACCCGGATGTGCGCCGCATGCTGATGGACATGAAGTCCCGCATCGAAGCCATGCGCGCGCTGGCCTACCAGACCGCCGCACACATGGACTATGCCCACCATCATCCGGATGACGCCGTGCGCCGTCAGCACCAGTCGCGTGTTGACCTGTTCACCCCGGTGGTCAAGGGCTGGTGCACCGAAAGCGCCGTGGGCATTACCTCCACCGGCATTCAGGTGCACGGCGGCATGGGCTTTATCGAAGAAACCGGCGCGGCCCAGCATCTGCGCGATGCGCGGATTACCCCGATTTACGAAGGCACCACCGCCATTCAGGCCAATGACCTGATTGGCCGCAAGGTGGCGCGTGAAGGTGGCAGCTCGCTGCGCACCCTGCTGGCCGACATGACCGCCACCCGCGATGCGCTGACTGCCGAGGGCGATGCCAATCTGGTGGCCATTGGCGTGGCGCTGGGCCGGGGCATTGGCGCGCTGAGCGAAGCTGGCGACTGGCTGCTGGCCCATTACGACAGCCAGCCGGCGGCTGCCGCTGCCGGTGCCGTGCCCTTCCTCAAGCTGACCGGCGTGGTGGCTGGCGGCTGGATGATGGCACGCGCGGCCCAGGTGGCCACGCAATTGCTGGCCGCAGGCGACGCTGATACGGTGTTCCTCAATGCCAAGCTGGTGACTGCCCGCTACTACGCCGACCATGTGCTGCCGGAAGCCGCGCTGTACGCCGCTGGCGTGACCCAGGGCGCGGGCTCGGTGCTGGCACTGGACGAGGAGGGCTTCTGATGCCCGCCACCAGTCACGCAATCCACGGAGGCGGGCGATGAGCGAGCGCGATTCGATGGAATACGATGTGGTGATTGTTGGCGGCGGCCCGGCCGGGCTGTCGGCAGCCATCCGCCTCAAGCAACTGGCCGCCGCCGAAGGGCGCGAAGTCAGCGTCTGCCTGCTGGAAAAAGGCTCGGAAGTGGGCGCGCACATCCTGTCGGGCGCGGTCATCGACCCGATTGCGCTCAATGAGCTGATTCCGGACTGGAAAGAACAAGGCGCGCCGCTGAACACCCCGGTGAGCGAAGACCGCTTTTTGTTCCTCAGTGAAACCGAAGCCACGCAGTTTCCCGAAAAACTGATGCCGCCGCTGCTGAACAACCACGGCAACTACATCATCAGCCTGGGCAATCTGTGCCGCTGGCTGGCGACGCAGGCCGAAGCACTGGGCGTGGAAATCTACCCTGGCTTTGCGGCTGCTGAAGTGCTGTACCACGAAGACGGTTCGGTCAAGGGCGTCGCTACCGGTGACATGGGCGTGGGCCGTGACGGCCAGCCCAAGGGCGACTACGCCCCCGGCATGGAACTGCATGCTCGCTATACGCTGATTGGCGAAGGCGTGCGCGGCAGCCTGGCGCGTGAGCTGGAAGAACGCTTCCAGCTGCGCGAGGGCATTGATCCGCAAAAGTACGGCATCGGCATGAAAGAGCTGTGGGAAATCGACCCGGCCAAGCATCAGCCCGGCCTGGTGATGCACTCGCAGGGCTGGCCGTTGGGCAGCCACACTGGCGGTGGGTCTTTCCTGTATCACCTGGAAAACAACCAGGTGATGGTCGGGTTTGTTGTGCACCTGAACTACGACAACCCGCACCTGAGCCCGTACGACGAGTTTCAGCGCTTCAAGACCCACCCGGCCATCCGCACCTTCTTTGAAGGTGGCAAGCGCATCGCCTACGGCGCGCGCGCCATCAACGAAGGCGGCCTGCAGTCCATCCCCAAGCTGGTATTCCCCGGCGGCGCGCTGATTGGCTGTTCGGCTGGCTTTGTCAATGTGCCGCGCATCAAGGGCAGCCACAACGCGATGAAGACCGGCATGCTGGCCGCCGAGTCGGCCTTTGCCGCCATCGTGGCCGACCGGCACAGCGATGTGCTGGACAGCTACCCGGTGGCACTGAATCAGTCGTGGGTGTACGACGACCTGCACAAGGTGCGCAATGTCAAGCCAGCACTCACCCGCTTTGGCATGGTGGGCGGCACGCTGTACGGCGGGCTGGACATGTGGCTGCACTGCCTGGGCATCAAGCTGCCGTGGACCTTCTCGCACGGCAAGCCCGACTACGCGTATCTCAAGCCCGCAGCAGACATGCCCAAGATTGCCTACCCCAAGCCGGACGGCAAGGTGAGCTTTGACAAGCTGTCCAGCGTGTTCATTTCCAACACCAACCACGCCGAGGATCAGCCCTGTCATCTGCGGCTGAAAGATGCCTCCGTGCCAATCCGGGTGAATCTGGCCCAGTTTGACGCGCCGGAGCAGCGCTATTGCCCGGCTGGGGTGTACGAGATTGTCCGCGAAGGCGACACCGCTCCGCGTTTGCAGATCAACGCACAAAACTGTCTGCACTGCAAAACCTGTGACATCAAGGACCCCACCCAGAACATCATCTGGAGCGTGCCGGAAGGTGGCGGGGGGCCGAACTACCCGAATATGTAACCTATCTGCCGCTGACGCGGGCAGCCAGAAATACTGGCCAGCCAGCATCAGCGGCCTGTACCGAGTTTGCCGTCTGACGACGGCCAACCCCGCCGGCTTGTCGCAGGGACGGCGGGTGCTGTAATGCATGGCTGATAACGGCTATCGCAGGGAAATTCAGGCTGCCCGGCCTGAAACAGAGAAGGTCAGCAGAGCCTTCCGACTACATCCTACAAAGCAAGAAACCCCGGAAACACAGGAGGAACAATGTCTCGCAATATCTACCAACGGGTGCGTGAAAACCCGAAATTCAATGAGCTGGTCACCCGGCGTGGTCGCTTGGGCGCCCTGCTGTCGCTGATGGTGCTGGGCAGTTATTATCTTTTTGTCATGGTGGTGGCGTTCAGCCCGGACACCCTGCGCACACCGCTGCACGAAGGCGGCATGCTCACCGTGGGGGTGCCGGTGGGTGCCGCCATCATCATTGGCTCGTGGTTGCTTACCGGCTACTACGTGCACAAGGCCAATAGCGACTTCGATCGCCTGAGTGCCGATCTGGTCAAGGAGGTGAGCAAATGATCGCCCGTCTGACCTCACGTTTGAGCGCGCTGCTGCTGGCCGGCAGCGCCACCCTGGCCTGGGCTGGCCCCGGTGCCGTGGAAGAAGCGCAGAAACAGCCGCTGAACCTGACCGCCATCGGCATGTTCTTCGTGTTTGTGCTGGGCACCCTGGCCATCACCTACTGGGCCGCGCGCCGCACCAAGTCCACCTCGGACTTCTACACTGCCGGCGGCGGGATTTCCGGCTTCCAGAATGGCCTGGCCATTGCCGGTGACTACATGTCTGCCGCCACCCTGCTGGGCCTGTCCAGCATGGTGTTTGCCAAGGGCCTGGACGGTTTCATCTTTGCCGTGGGCTTCTTTGTTGGCTGGCCGGTGATTTTGTTCATGATGGCCGAGCGCCTGCGTAACCTGGGCCGCTTTACCTTTGCCGACATCGCCAGCTACCGGCTGGACCAAGGCAAGATCCGCACCTTTGCCGCCATGGGTTCGCTCACCGTGGTGTGCTTCTACCTGATCGTGCAAATGGTCGGTGCCGGCCAGCTGATCAAGCTGCTGTTCGGTCTGGATTACGCCACCGCCGTGGTGGTGGTGGGCGTGCTGATGGTGGTGTACGTCACCTTTGGCGGCATGATCGCCACTACCTGGGTGCAGATCATCAAGGCCTGCCTGCTGCTGGCTGGCGGCATCGTGTTGTTGTTCATGACCATGAGCAAGTTTGGCTTCAGCCTGGAAGAAATGGCCGCCAAGGCCGTGGCCACCCACAAGGACGGCATGAAGATTGTCGGCCCCGGCTCGCTGCTGGCTGACCCGGTGTCTGCCGTGTCGATGTCGCTGGGCCTGGTGTTTGGTACCGCTGGTCTGCCGCACATCCTGATGCGCTTCTTTACCGTGCCCAACGCGGTGGAAGCGCGTAAGTCGGTGTTTGTCGCCAGTGGCTTTATCGGCCTGTTCTTCCTGGTGGTGTGCACCCTGGGTCTGGCTGCGATTTCCATCGTGGGCGGCGACCCGCAGTTCTTTGAAGGCGGTAACCTGGCTGGCAAGCTGATCGGCGGCGGCAATATGCCGGTGATGCACCTGGCCAATGCGGTGGGCGGCAACCTGTACCTGGGCTTTATGTCCGCTGTGGCATTTGCCACCATTCTGGCCGTGGTGTCTGGCCTGGCGCTGGCTGGCGCTTCCGCCATTGCCCATGACATCTACGCCCGCGTGATCCGTCAGGGCAAAGCCACCGAAGCCGAAGAAATGCGCGTGTCGCGCTGGGCTTCGCTGGGCCTGGGCGTGGTTGCCGTGGTGCTGGGCATTGCCTTTGAAAAGCAGAACGTGGCCTTCTTGGTCGGCCTGACCTTCGGTATCGCCGCTTCGACCAACTTCCCGATCCTGATCCTGTCGATGTACTGGAAGGGCCTGACCACTCGTGGCGCACTGGTGGGTGGCATTGTCGGCCTGGTGTCGGCAGTCACCTTCGTGGTGCTGTCCAAGGCGGTCTGGGTGGTGGTGCTGAACAACCCGGCTCCGATCTTCCCGTACGAACAACCGGCCTTGTTCTCCATGCCGCTGGCGTTCTTCTTCACCTGGCTGTTCTCGGTGACCGACAAGAGCGCACGCGCCAAGAGCGAAATTGAAGCTTTCGACGACCAGTATGTCCGCTCGCAAACCGGGATCGGCGCCGCCGCCGCCTCGGCTCACTAAGCGACTAGCTGTTTCGTAACGTCTCTCTCTCCGCCAGCGGAGTTTGCCCGACCGTTCCCCCGGTCGGGCTTTTTTTATGTGTTCGACGGGGCAAAGCAGTGAAGCTCAGGGGTTGACGGGATTTGGATGGCAGGCCAGCCGGTCAATATTTGGCCCCATCCTGTAGTTGGTCTGGATTGAGGGCAGGGCATACCGGCTGTGTGCTCACTGGATCAAAACACCCGCTGCCCCGTGTGCCAGGAAATGCATCAATCAGCCGTTGTCGCATGTCTATATCATTGGCAAACACCGTCATCCAGATACTGAAAAAGCCTTCTGCCTGAGCCAGGTAAACAACGTATTGGCGCAAGATACTGTTATCAGGCTGAGCATCAATGTCCATTTTTGCGGATTCGGCCTTACCCCAAACCTCCATCCGCTGCGCCACGCGATCCAGCGCCACCTGCTTGCCATTAGCATCCAGCGCAAGCGATATCGGCTTGTCCAAACCCACCAGCGACAACAAGCGGGTAGCCATGGGGCCATCAGAGTCAATTTGGCCGTCAGCGGAATACGTCAATGCGGCAAACGTGTTGTCCCGGTCTGGCAGCAAGACATCAGCCAGCACGACATCTTTATTTAGTTTGGTTGAGTTGCAGTTGACGCAGCCCAGCAGAAAATTGTCCCAGCGCCCAGCCAGCGGCCTATACGCCGCCAAGCCCTTTGGCTGAATATGCTCCACAGCCAGATTGGTTGGCACTCGCCGCTCGCAATAGCTGCAATACAGGCCAAGACGAGACACCAGTTCCGTTTTGGCGTCGGTATAGTCAGAAAAATCAGTGGTCTGCGGTGACGCGCCGCGTTGTACTGGCCTCATGGTCATGCCCCAAGCTTGGCGACACGCTTCATTTCCAAAAAGGCTTGATACGCCGGATTGTGTGCATACGGCGCAATCGCCTCCGCCAGCCGGTGTTGATATTCTGCCTGTTTGTCTGCGGATGCCGTGGCGGCTTCTTCCAACGTCTCCAGGTAATGCTTGGCCACCTGCTTCATGTCTTCATACTCTTGGCTGACCTCGGTATTGCTGACCCCCATGATGCCATGGGCAATTTCTTCTACCGGCATGTGTCCCAGATTGGCGGTGGGTTGGCCATCCAGCACAATCAGCTCTTCGCCGCTGCGCAGCGATTGAATCAGGAACGGCGAATGGGTGGTGCAGATAAATTGCAACATCGGGAAGGTTCGCCGCAGGTCGGTAATCACCCGGCGCTGCCACTTGGGATGCAGATGCAAATCCAGCTCATCAATCAGCACCACTCCAGGCGTCATCTCCAGCGCTTTTTCTGCCAGCTGGGGATTCAACATTGCCGCCTTGATTGCCAGATCGGCGGCGATGGCCACCACATTGCGGTAACCATCGCTCAGCTCGGAAAAAGTGTGTCGCTCCCCGTTCTGGTATTTCAACACCAGTGTGCGCAATTTGACGCTATAGCGCGCCGAGGCGATTTCCGGCAGCATGGTTTTGATTGCCTGATACACCAAGCGCAGTGCAGTAGAGGGGGTTTCTTCATCCAGCTCATTGTGCCGTTCAACCTCCATCCAGCGAAGCAGATCATCCGGGTTGCAACGCTTATCCACGCTCATGCGGTAGCCGTAAAAAGGCTCGGATAATTTTGCTGCTTCATGAAACATTCGATCTAATTCGTCGGCGTTTTCAGCGAGCTCAGCAGGCTGTCGCCCTTTGTGCTTGCTCAAGGCTTTACCCTGGGTGTCGCGCACTGATTCCCATAATCGTCCGGCACCAAAATATCGGATCAGCGGCAAGATTCGTGGCTCTTCCATCAGGACCGCACGAGCCATGTCATCAGCAAAATATTTCAGAGGTGCGGCACCACGTCGGGTGGTTTTACCTCTGGCGGCTTCAATTGTACGTTCCCAATCTACAGGCTGAGAGTAAGGATATCGTTGTCCTTTTGTCGTTTGCCCAAAATACCCAATCTCTCCCCCTTCGCCTACTCTGCCAGCCCTGGCGATGTGCAGCGCACCCGTGGCGCGCACGCGTACCGGATATTGCGGCAACTCACGGTAGCGATTTTCCACCGACTCCAGCACTCGCCGGACATCCCGCTCCAGAATATTGCGTGAATCATGACCGGGAAAACCAAGCAGCCAGGAGCCAATGGCGACGGCGGCGGCTTCTAGAAACGATGTCTTGCCGGTCCCGTTTTCGCCAATCACAAGATTGAACTGTGGATGAAGATGAAATTCTCGTTCCACATAGCCCCGAAAATTTTGCAGATACAGGGTTTCAAGACGCATAAGGGATATTTATTCCTATCAAGCCAAGACACACAGAACGGCTGTCTCCCCGCCTGGCGTGGCAGCAAAAACGGATGGCGGCACCTGCGTCGGGCAGGCATGGGCAGCGATGCAGCCGACGCCCGTATGGGGGACATGGGATGGGGCTAGTGTAGTCGGGGCGATGCACAAGGACAACGAGATTTGTCCGATGCAAGCCAGGCAAACGGCAGGTCACACAGTGATGTTAATCTGTCGAACTGCGCTGACTTCAAAATGGGGTACAACACCGCTCACACATGGGCTTTGGCGTAAAATTGGCACACACAGATCAACGGCATGTGCCGCCACCCCGGAGGGTGCGCCGCGATGTGCTCAATCCAAGGCAACACATGGACAACATCTCCTTTATATCAAAGGCCTGTCATCAGGAATGGCAGCATACGCACAACTGGGATACTTGCAAGCTGAACCGCCGCGAGTATGGTGAGTTCCTGCTGAATTACCTGCTGGGTGAGCCGGGTGAGTTTGTGCTCAACCTGAATGGCACCTGGGGCTCGGGCAAGACGGAATTTCTCAAGCGCCTGTATGTGGCGGCGCTGGAGCGCGGCCATCCGGCGATTTACATCAATGCCTGGGAGAGCGATTTTTCGCAACAGCCGCTGGTGGTGGTGGCGAGTGAGTTGCTGGCGCAGTTGAATTGCTTTAATGACAATATTGGTGAGGGTTTTGATGAGGCCAAAAAAGCATTTGGCCGCTTTATCCGTGGTTCGATCATCGTCGGTGCTGCAGCGCTATCCCATCACCTGACCGGAGAGGTAGAGTTTGGCAAGGCAGCTGCCGAAAATATGCTGGGTGCAGAAACGCCACCGGAAACCCTGATGGATGGTTTATCCAAGAACCATGCGGAACAAAAAGCTACCATGCAGGAGATCCGCAAACGCTTGACAGCCCTGGCTGAGGTGCTGGAAACAAACCTCGGGGCAAAATTGCCTATTCTGGTGCTGGTGGACGAGCTGGACCGCTGCCGGCCCACCTACGCGATTGAAATGCTGGAAGTGATCAAGCACTTCTTTTCGGTAGACAAGCTGGTATTTGTGGTGGCCACCGACACCGATCAGCTCAGCCATTCGATCAAGGCGGTGTATGGCGAAGGGTTTGATGCAGATACTTACTTGCGGCGGTTTTTTCAGCAGCGGGCGAAGCTGCCGGAGCCGGATTTGATGCAGTATATTCTAGCTAAGTATAGCGAAGAGGACTTTATTCGCGGCAACACAAATCATCTATTCGGAATGCACTGGGAATTCGTTGTGGAAGTCTTGGCTGCTAGTGCAGGCACATTAAATTTGTCAATTCGCAGTTTGGATAATATTCTTCTGCGGGCAAAAGCCATCATGCATCACCATGCGCAAACTACAACCAAGCTTACATGTATACTCATACTGTTTCTTGGATTGCTTGAGCATGAAAAATCGAAAGAGTCATTTGTTATGCGAAGAGACAATGAAAAAGTTCCGGCATTACCCATACTATTTGATAAGTTGGGCAATGCAATTCGTGGAAGCATGATTTCAGAACTATGCGGAGATATTTTGCACCAGAAAATTGTAATAAATCACTATGATGAGAGTGAATCGTACTATGAGATCGAAAATAGACGTTCGTCTTATTTAAAAGAATATCGCCATATTGAGCAATCTAAAAATTTTGAAAGCGAGAAGGGGCTCTGGTACGCTGTTGCTCAGTGGCATCAAGCAGTTTACAGCCGGCATCAGCATAAAACGGATAGTCATATTTTCCGCCCTTGGTCCGACTACAAAAAAATGATCGAGCTCAGCGACGCCCTCACTTTCTGACTTCCTCCCTCTGCGACGCCGTCATCTCCACCGGCGTCACCCCACCTAATTCGCATACCCCCCCACCATCCCGCCCACCTAGAATCCCCGCTCTTTGATTGACGAGGTCATCCTCATGTGGCTGGGCGTTTGGGCCGAGGCGGGTATGTTTCTGGCGTGCTTGTGCGCCATCACTACAGTGGCGTTTGCCGTGCCGATTACGTTTTTTCCTTTGCGCTGGGCGCGGATATGCTGGGCTTAATTGGGGCGGGAGTTCGTCCCGCAGCTGGCTGCCACCTACGGCGACGACGGCACCCTGTACTTCTCGCCAGCCCGGCGCGCTTTACCGGGAGGCAAAGCGGCTAAGGAACTGAAAATCTAGACCTTGTCATTGGGCGCATAGGGCGCAACGAATTGCGGACGGCGCTGTCGTTGTGTACCACTTCGGTGTTTTACCCCGCCATCGCGTCGTCCCCGCGCAGGCGGGGACCCAGGCAAGGGGGCACAGCGTGGTGACGGTGAAAACGCGTTGACCGGGGTTTGGTGAGTGACTCACTCACCCCACGCTGTGGTGAATTCTGGATTCCCGCCTGCGCGGGAATGACCGGGTGGAGTGCGACGGGTGAGCGTGATGGAAATGACCAGGGGAGCACGATGGGCCGCGGACGGTGCCATCGTTGTGTGTCACTTCGGTGCTTTACCCCACCTTCGCGTCGCCCCCGCGCAGGCGAGGGCCCAGGCAAGCGGCCACGGCGTGGCGATGGTGAAAGCTTGTTGACCGCTGCTTGTTGAGTCATTTACCCGCCCTACGCTGTTGCGCGACCTGGATTCCCCATCCCCCTGCCTCACCTCAATGCGCCCCCTCCCAGTTCTCCCCGCTGCCCACGTCTGCCACCAGCGGCACTTTCAATTCGGCCACCTGCGCCATGGCGGCCACCACGCCGGCTTTCACGGTTTCAAGCTCGGCATCCGGCACTTCCAGCACCAGTTCATCGTGTACCTGCATGATCAGCCGGCTGCGCAGGCCGCTGCTGTCCAGCCAGCCTTGCACGGCAATCATTGCCAGTTTGATCAGGTCGGCGGCGGTGCCTTGCATCGGTGCGTTGATGGCGGCGCGCTCAGCCCCCTGGCGTTTCATGGCGTTGGCGGCGTGGATGTCGGGCAGCCACAGGCGGCGGCCAAACACGGTTTCCACATAGCCTTGCTCGCGCGCCTGTTCGCGGGTGCGCGCCATGTAGTCGGCCACGCCGGGGTAGCGGGCAAAGTAGCGGTCGATAAAGCCTTGTGCGGCGCTGCGTTCGATTTCCAGCTGGGCGGCCAGGCCGAAGGCGCTCATGCCGTAGATCAGGCCAAAGTTGATGGTTTTGGCGTAGCGGCGCTGCTGGCTGTTCACTTCGGCCAGTGGCACGGCAAACACTTCGGCGGCGGTGGCGCGGTGGATGTCTTCACCGTCGGCAAAGGCTTGCAGCAGGCGCGGGTCGTCGGACAGGTGCGCCATGATGCGCAGTTCGATCTGCGAGTAATCCGCCGACACAATCTGGCAGCCGGGCGGGGCGATAAAGGCCTTGCGCACGCGGCGACCTTCTTCGGTGCGCACCGGGATGTTCTGCAGATTGGGTTCGCTGCTGGCCAGCCGCCCGGTCACCGCCACCGCTTGCGAGTAATGGGTGTGTACCCGCCCGGTATCCGGGTTGATCATGGTGGGCAGTTTGTCGGTGTAGGTGGATTTCAGCTTGGCCAGGCCGCGATATTCCAGCAGCAGCTTGGGCAGCGGGTGGTCGGCGGCGAGTTTTTCCAGGGTGTCTTCGTTGACCGAAATCGCCCCGGTCGGGGTTTTTTTCAGGCCTTTGCTGCTGATGCCCAGTTTGCCGAACAGGATTTCCTGCAACTGCTTGGGTGAGTTCAGGTTAAACGGCTGGCCGGCCAGTTCGTATACCCGGTTTTCCAGCCCCTGGATGCGCAGGCCGATGTCGTGGCTTTGCCGGGCCAGTTCCTCGCGGTCGATCAGCACGCCGGTGCGCTCCATGGTGAACAGCACGTCGGCGGTGGGCAGTTCGATGCGGCGGTATACGTCGTCCAGCGCGCCGTGCAGTTGCGGGGCAAAGCTGTGCGCCAGGCGCAGGGTGATGTCGGCGTCTTCGCTGGCGTAATGGCTGGCGGTGGCGATGTCCACTTCGTCAAAGCCAATCTGCTTGGCCCCCTTGCCGCAGATGGCTTCGTAGCTGACGGTGCTCACCCCCAGATGGCGTTCGGCCAGGTCGTCCATATTGTGGGTGAGGTGGCTTTCCAGCACGTAAGAGGCTAGCAGAGTGTCATCCACCACGCCGGCCAGGGTCAGGCCGTGGTTGGCCAGTACATGGCGGTCGTACTTGAGGTTTTGCCCGAGCTTTTTGCAGTGGGGGTCTTCCAGCCAGGGTTTGAGTTCGGTCAGCGCGGTGGCCAGGTCCAGCTGGTCGGGCAGCAGGCCGCCAGCGTCGCGGTGCATCAGCGGCAGGTAGGCGGCTTCGCCGGGGGTGATGCTGAAGCTCAGGCCCACCAGCTTGGCGTGCAGTGGGTCGAGGCTGGTGGTTTCGGTGTCAAACGAGACCACTGGCGCGGCGCGTAGGCGGTGGATCCAGGCTTGCAGGCTGGCCAGGTCGGTGAGGGTGGTGTAGTGGCGTGCGTCGGGCGCGGCGCTGGGGGTCTCGGCGTGATGTGCTGGGGCCACGCTGGCCGGCGCTGCCTGGGCTGGCGTACTGACTACGGGCGCAGGGTCGGCAAACAGGTCGGTGTGGCTGCCTTGCGCCAGCGGGGCGGCGGCTGGGGGGCTGGCGGTGTCGCTGGCGCTGCTGTCCAGTTCGCGCAGCCAGGTGCGAAACCCGCACTGGCGGTACAGCGCAATCAGGTCGACCGGGCGTGGGCTGCCGTGTTGCAGCGCTTCCAGCCCGCTGGGCAGGTGCGGCTGCAGGTCCACATCCAGCTTGATGGTGACCAGCTGGCGTGACAGCGGCAGATGGCCCAGCGCGGCGCGCAGTTTTTCGCCTGCTTTGCCTTTGATGCTGTCGGCCTGGGTCATCACTCCATCCAGGGTGTCGAATTCGGCCAGCCATTTGGCGGCGGTTTTTGGGCCGCAGCCGTCCACGCCGGGCACGTTGTCCACTTTGTCGCCGGTGAGCGCCAGAAAATCAATAATGCGCTCGGGCGGTACGCCGAATTTCTCTTGCACCCCGGCGCTGTCCAGGGTTTCGCTGGTCATGGTGTTGACCAGCGAAACCAGCGGATTGACCAGCTGGGCCATGTCCTTGTCGCCAGTGGACACCACCACCTGCCAGCCCAGCGCGGCAGCCTGATGGGCCAGGGTGCCAATCACGTCGTCGGCTTCTACGCCGTCCACCATCAGCAGCGGCCAGCCCAGCGCCTGCACCGCCTGATGCACGGGCACCACCTGGGCGGCCAGCTCTGGCGGCATGGGCGGGCGGTTGGCTTTGTAGTCGGGGTAGAGATCGTCGCGGAAAGTCTTGCCTTTTGCATCAAAAACGACGGCGCTATAATCAAAGACCCTATCCTTCTCCAGCCTTTTCAGCATGTTTACCATGCCGTACACCGCGCCGGTGGGGTCTCCCGCTGGTGAGCGCAAGTCCGGCATGGCGTGGAATGCGCGGTAAAGATAAGAAGAACCGTCGACCAGTAACAGGGTTTTCATGAAAGCAATCCGCAATGAGCGTGTCTGATAAAGTGCCGCAGGCGAGCGATCGCCCGGACAGAATGCAGCGCTTCCGTTCCCGGGAAGCCTGGCATGTGATGAAAATCATGGCCGAATTTGTTGAGTCCACCGAGGAGCTCAGCGATATCGGCCCGGCGGTGAGCATTTTTGGCAGCGCCCGCACCGCCCGTGACCATGACTATTATAAGCTGACCGAGGAAATTGCCCGCCGGCTTTCCGACGCCGGGTTTTCGGTGATTTCCGGCGGCGGGCCGGGTATCATGGAGGCCGCCAGCAAAGGGGCTTTTTTTGGCAAGAGCCCGTCGGTGGGGCTGAACATCCAGCTGCCACACGAACAAAAACCCAATGCCTACCAAGACCTCAGCCTGACCTTCAATCACTTTTTTTCCCGCAAGGTGATGTTTGTCAAACACGCGGTGGCGTATGTGGTCATGCCCGGCGGCTTTGGCACGCTGGACGAAATGTTTGAAGCGCTCACCCTGGTGCAAACCGGCAAGAGCCGCAAAATCCCGATTATTCTGGTCTGCCGCGCCTTCTGGCAAGGCCTGGTGGACTGGTTTGCCGACCGGCTGGTGGCCGAGGGCATGATTGCCGCTGACGACCTGCATCTGATCCAGCTGATTGATTCGCCGGCAGAGATTGTCGAGGCGATTTTCCTGCACTACGAAAAACGCGGCTTTGCTCCCCTGCCGGAAGAGCGCGAACAACTGCTTAATCTTTAACCCTTGCGGGTTTGACTGCTTAATAGAGGCTCCCTTATGCGCCGCACCCTTGCCCTTGTTTGCCTGACCTTGCTGCCGGTTGCCGCCAGCCACGCCGCCCCGGCGGACGCGCCGCCGCCGCCGGTGATTCAGGACAATATTTCCGCCCAGTCTGAACCTGAAGTGCGCATCATCCAGAAAACCGGGCAAAAAATCGAAGAATACCGGCTCAATGGCAAGCTCTACGCCATCAAGGTGACCCCCAAGGTGGGCGCGCCTTATTATCTGGTGGACGAAGAAGGCAACGGCAAGATGAACCGCATTGACACCCACGGTGACAAGCTGGTGATTCCGCGCTGGGTGCTGCTGACCTTCTGAGCCGCGCGCTACCCTGACTGACGCCAGCCCGACCGCAGGTCGGGCTGGCTTTGCCCCCCATCCCGGAAACACACGAGACGCCCCATGTCGGTTTACACCACCGTCACGCCCGCCGAGCTGGAAAGCTGGCTGGCCCACTACACCCTTGGCAATCTGCTGGAGCTGAAAGGCATTGCCGCCGGCATTACCAACACCAATTACTTTGTCACCACCACGCAGGGCCGCTATGTGCTCACCCTGTTTGAAACGCTGACGCTGGACGAACTGCCCTACTACCTGAACCTGATGAGCCACCTGGCGCGTCATGGCGTGGCCTGCCCGGCACCGATGGCCGACCGCAGCGACCGGTTTGCCAGCCTGCTGGCCGGCAAGCCGGCGTGTCTGGTGTCGTGCCTGAACGGTGGCGACGTGCCCGAACCCGGTGCCGCGCACTGCCGCGCCGTGGGCGCAATGATGGCCGACATGCATCTGGCCGGCGACACCTACCCGGCACGCATGGCCAACCCGCGCGGCCCGGCCTGGTGGAGCACCACCGCACAGGTGGTGTACCCGCACATGCCCAAGGCCGACGCCGAGCTGCTGCACGCCGAAATTGCCTTTCAAAGCCAGCACCGTTTTGACACCCTGCCCAGCGGGGTGATCCATGCCGACCTGTTCCGCGACAATGTGCTGTTTGCCGGCGAAACCGTGGCCGGCTTCATCGATTTTTACTATGCCTGCAACGATGTGCTGGTCTACGACCTGGCGATTGCGCTGAACGACTGGTGCAGCCTGCCCGACGGCGATATCGACCCGATCCGCGCCCGCGCCCTGCTGGCCGGTTATCAGTCGGTGCGCCCGCTGACCGAGGCAGAAAAGGCCGCCTGGCCAGTGATGCTGCGCGCCGCCGCCCTGCGTTTCTGGACCTCGCGCCTGTACGACAAATACCTGCCGCAGGCCGGCGAGCTGACCTTCACCAAAGACCCGGCCCAGTTCCAGCAGGTGATTGCCCATCATAGCCGCCGGGATGATTTCTGGTTGTAAGAGCGTGTTCAAAGGAGTCTGGTGACAAAACACCCTCTCCGTGAAGCAGAGAGCCCGGTGCTTGATTGGACGGGATGTGGCGTGTGGCCATCCGATGTCTCTGAATCAATCCGCACATCCCGAGCGCCGGGTTTTTCCGCGCGCCAATCAATCAGCCCGCTGCGGCAGGTCCGGGCGGGCTGGTTTATTGGCAACGTGGTTGGTGGGTATACGGTGTGGCATGGTCGAAAGAGACTGGTGCCGGTGCCGAGACTGAGTCGGCAGGCACCGTCACGTCAGCGGTTCAGCGCTCGCACCGCCAGGCAGATCTGGCAGCCGAATTCCCCCGTTTCCGGGTCAAAAAAGGCGTCTTCCGGGTAAAACTCGAAGCACGGTCGCGCATCCAGCGCCCAGCCGCTGTCTGGCAGCCAGCTGGCAAACAGTGCCGTCCAGGCCTGGGCAATTTCGGGCACGCCGCCGCGAAATTCATATACTGCATACACACCGCCCGGAATCGTCATGTTGACATCCTCCCCGGCCTAAAGGCCGGAGATTCCTACGGCGCTCAGGCGCGGCATTGAACCGCCCCTGAGTCGCTTCGCTGGGTTCCTGCTGCTGGCGGCATGACCGCACCGCTCACTTCACAGGCTAACCGGGCGTGTCCCGCCCTTAGCACATTGATCGCGCCGACCAGATCGGCGTTTTCCTCGAAACCGCATTCAACACACTGGAACCGTGCTTGCGTCTGGCGGTTGTCCGCCGACACATGGCCGCAGCACGGACACGTCCGGCTGGTGTTCTGCGCCGGCACGGCGATGAGATGCCCGCCGTTCCACGCCAGCTTGTAGTCCAGTTGGCGACGGAATTCGAACCAGCCTTGATCGAGGATGGACTTGTTCAGGCCGGACTTGGCCCGAACATTTCTTCCCGGTGCATCTGCCGTGCCTGCTGCCGACTTGGACATGTTCCTCACCTGCAAGTCCTCGATACACACCATCGCGTGGTTTTGGCTGATCGTGGTGGAGCACTTGTGCAGGTAGTCCCGGCGGGCATTGCCGATGCGGCAATAAATCTTCTGAACGCGGGCTTTCGCCTTCTTCCAGTTGTGGCTGAATCTGGTCTTGCGGCTCATGGCCTGCTGCGCGCGGCGCAAGGCCGTCTCGTGTTGCTTGAAGCTGTTGAGCGGGGCATGGAACGTGCCATCCGAGAGCGTGGCAAAGCGCACCACGCCCAGGTCGATGCCGACTGCACCGCCCTTTGGCATCGGCTGCTCAATCTCGCGTTCAGTCTGGATGCTGACGAACCATTTGCCGCAAGACTGGCTCACGGTGACGTTTTTCACCGCACCCAACACTTCCCGGCTGTTGCGGTAGCGCAGCCAGCCCAGCTTGGGCAGGAAGATTCGGCTGTTGGCCTGGTCGAGCCTGATCTGTTTCGGATCTGGATAGCGAAAGCTGTCGGACTGGCCCTTTTTCTTGAAACGCGGGAAGTCTGCCCGCCTGGCGAAAAAGTTGCTGTAGGCCCGCTCCAGGTCCTTGAGCGTCTGTTGCAGCGGATGCGTTGGCGCATCGGCCAGCCATGCCGTTTCTGCGCTGTGGCGCCACTCGGTGAGCAGCTTGCACAGCCCTGCGTAGCCAAGCTTCTTCTTGCCTTGCTCGTAGCGCTCCTTTTGCAAGGCCAATGCCTTGTTGAACACGAAGCGGCACGAGCCAGCAAAGCGGCGCATGTCGCGCTGCTGTTCGCTGGTCGGCATCAGTTCGTATTTGTAGGCTTGAAGGCGTTGCATACAGGTATTTTATACAGCCCACCCCCATCGACGGCAAGGACGGCTACGTCGTCCGCGCTATCCTTCCCCGCCCTGAACGGCGGGGCTTGCCGCGCACCGGGTCAGCATGTCGGCTGGCGGGGTATAGCCGGACGGCAGGGCCACGCAGGCGTCGTAGCGGCATTGCGCCGGGTCGGTCAGTTGCGGGTTATCGTAGCCGATGCCGTATTTGGCGTAGGGCAGCAATTGGTGGGCGTGCAGCCAGGGCACAAAGTGGTCGCGCCAGAAGGTGGCGATGGGCTGGCCATACGGGCCGGTGTGGCGCTGATAAGCCACGGTAACGGGTGGGCGTTGGCAAAGGGTGACGTGCATGGTGGGCTCCCGATCAGAAAAGACCGGCCTATCTTGCCGCAGTGCCTGATTGTCTGCCTGATCCGGATTGCGCAATTTTTGCCATCTGGCGGCGCTGGCGCGTCGCCACTGGCTGGGGCTGAGGCCAAAACGCGCCTTGAAGGCGCGGCTGAACGCTTCGCCAGAGGCAAAGCCGGCGCGCAGCGCCAGCATCAGCACCGAGGCTGCGGGTTCGTTGCATAGCCAGCAGGCCGCCAGCGTCAGCCGGCGGCGACTGAGGTAGTCACCCAGGTTCTCGCCGGTCCAGGCGTGAAACACCCGATGAAAATGAAACGGCGACACATGCGCCACCGCCGCCAGCGCCGGCAAATCCAGCGGCTGGTCGAGGTGGCTGTCGATATGGCGCAACACGGCATGCACGCGCCGCTGTTGACGCTGGCGTGCCGCCGGATGGCCAGACATGGGACGCTTATGCCGCGTGATAGCTGCGCGACAGCCGGTGCACCGCTTCCACCAGCACGCCGGCGTTTTCCGGCGGGGTGAACTGGGAAATACCGTGGCCCAGATTGAACACATGGCCGCTGCCATGGCCGTAAGCAGCCAGAATCCGGGCGGCTTCGGCTTCAATTGCCGCCGGGTTGGCAAACAGCGCGTTCGGGTCGAAGTTGCCCTGCAGGGCCACCTTGCTGCCTACCCGCTGCCGCGCCTGGGCAATGTCGGTGGTCCAGTCCAGCCCCACGCCGTCGCAGCCGATGGCGGCGATTTTTTCCAGCCACTGGCCGCCGTTCTTGGTAAACACAATTGACGGCACCCGACGGCCTTCGCGTTCGCGCGGCAGGCTGGCGATGATTTCCGCCATATATGCCAGCGAGAAGGTTTCGTAAGCGGCGTGCGACAGTGCGCCACCCCAGGTGTCGAACACCATCACCGCCTGCGCGCCGGCTTCAATCTGCGCGTTCAGGTAGTCGATCACCGCGCGGGTGGTCACTTTCAGGATGTGGTGCATCAGGTCCGGGCGGTCGTACATCAGCGCCTTGACCTTGCGGAAGTCCGACGACGAACCGCCTTCCACCATATAGCAGGCCAGCGTCCACGGGCTGCCGGAAAACCCGATCAGCGGCACCCGGCCATCCAGCGCCTTGCGGATGCTGGACACGGCGTCGAGCACATAGCGCAGGCGGTCGGTGGGGTCGGGGGCGGCCAGTGCCAGAATCGATGCTTCGTCGGTCAGCGGGCGCTCGAACTTCGGGCCTTCGCCTTCGGCAAAGTACAGGCCCAGGCCCATGGCGTCCGGCACGGTGAGGATGTCGGAAAACAGGATGGCCGCATCCAGCGGAAAGCGCTCCAGCGGCTGCAGGGTGACTTCGGTGGCCAGCTCCGGATTGGTACACAGGCCCATGAAGTTGCCGGCGCGGCGGCGGGTTTCACAGTATTCCGGCAGATAGCGCCCAGCCTGGCGCATCATCCAGATTGGGGTGTAAGGAACCGGCTCACGCAGCAGGGCGCGCAGGAACACATCGTTTTGCAGTGCAGTCATGGTGGCTTCAACAGGTCAGGATATGCCGCGATTATACGGGTTTCGGCCTGGCTGCGGACAGGGCGCACGCCATGGCCTGTCCGGTGCCAGAAGGTGAACCTTAGCCGGCGTCAGACATACGCGCGCCAGAAAAACACCCCGCTCATCAGCAGGCCAAAGCCCACCACGCCCCGGCTCAGCCAGTGCTGCGGAATGTGATTCATCACCCGGCCACCGACATAACCGCCCAGCAAATACCCCAGCGCCAGCGGTGGCAGGTGTTCCCAGGCCGCCAGGCCGGTGGCCAGCAGCACGATCACCGAGGCGGTGTTGAGCACCAGCGACAGAAAGATTTTCAGCGCGTTCTGCGTCAGCAGCGAGGGAATGCCGCTCAGGCTGAACAGGGTCATCATCATCACCCCCATGCCGCCACCAAAAAATCCACCGTATACGCCAATCAGCCAGCTGCCGGCGCGGAGAAGAGGGTGGTTGACCTGATGCGGCGCATGGCCCAGCCAGGCCAGCAGCGCCTTGCCCTGCCAGAACAGCAGGGTGGCCAGCAGCAGCAGCCAGGGCACCAGATAGCTGAAAAACCCCGGTGAAATCACCTTGAGCAGTGCCGCGCCGGTGATGCCACCGGTCACGCCGGTGATCAACAGCAGCCTGAGCCAGCGGCGGTGCTGGCCCAGCTCGCGGCGCATGGCCACGGCGGCGGACACATAGCCCGGCCATGAGGCAATATTGGCGGTGGCATTGGCCAAGAGTGGTGGCACACCCACCGCCACCAGTGCCGGAAAAGTGAACAGCAGGCCGCCGCCGGCCAGGGCGTTGACCACGCCGGCCAGGCAGGCGGCCAGAAACAAGGCCAGCGCGGTAAGCATCAGAAACTCTCTTTCGGTCGCACACACAGCGCCCCGATGCGGGTAGGGGCGTGGGCCGGACCGCGCCTTTTGCATGGCGCGTATGGTCCGGAACGAAAGAAATTATACCGAATAATGGCTGAGGGTATCCCGCTGGTGGCTGGCTTGTTGTTCCAGCACATTGGCTGCCTGGGCGGCGTCGCCGGCAGCGGTGCTGGCATCCTGCGCCATGCGGGCAATGCGTTCTACCTGTTCGGCAATGCTGTTGCTGGCCTGGCCTTGTTCGCGGATGGCGGCGGAGATTTCATTCACCATCGATACGGTATTGCCGGAGGCCTCGCCCATCTGGCGGATGGCGTGATCGGCATGGTCGGCGCGGTCCACCCCGGTGGTAGCCAGCTGCTCGGCAGACTGAATGAACTCCGACGCCTGGCGTGAACACGAGGTCATCGCTTCCACAATCAGGGTGATTTCCTGGGTGGAGCTGGTGGTGCGTTCCGCCAGCTTGCGCACCTCATCGGCCACCACGGCAAAGCCCCGGCCCTGCTCGCCAGCGCGGGCGGCTTCAATCGCGGCATTGAGCGCCAGCAGATTGGTCTGGTCGGCCACGTCACGAATCATCTGCACCACATCGCCCACCTTGGCGCTATGCCCGCTGAGCTGATGAATGCTGCTGGCCACGGTGCCTACCGCCTGGGAAATATCGCGGATGTCCTGAATGGTTTCGCCAATCACCCGCGAGCCATCCTTGGCCAACTGGCCAGACTGGGTGGCCAGCGCCAGGGTTTCGTTGGCACGCTCGGCCACATGGTTGACGCTGACGGTCATTTCTTCCACCGCCGCCGCCACTTGCGACGAGGCATCGCTTTGCGCGCGCGAGGTGTCCGACAGCTTGTTGGCGCTGCCGGCAATCAGGCTGGCCGCCTGCGACACTTCATTGGCCCCTTGTTTCAGGCTGCGCAGATTGTCCTGCAAGCGGTTGAGCAGGCTATTGAACGCCGTACCGGTTTCGCCCATTTCGTCCATGCGTGCAATCTTGGCGCGCTGGGTAAAGTCCAGCGACTCGGCCACCTGTTGCGAGGTATTGCGAATGCCGTGCACCCCCTGGCGTACCGCCATTTGCAGCGAAATGGCCAGCCACAGATTCAGCGACAGCGCCACCACCACCACCCCGGCCATCACCCAGCGGGCGGTGTTGTACGACGCCTGACCATTTTCGCCCTGCTGGTGCGCCAGTTCCACGTTGTACTTGATCATCTTGGTCAATGCGGCGCTGGCGTCTGCACCCTGCCGGCCATGTACCACGGTGTCCATGGCCAGCGCCAGCTGGCCGGATTTCAGCTGGCCGAGCGCCTGGCGGGTCATCTCGTGGTAGGCCGCCAGTGCCTTGCGGGCTTCGCCCAGCAGTTGGCGGTCGGTGTCGTCCGACAGCAGGTCTTTTTCATACTGGCTGAGCAGGCTATCCAGCGCGGTACCGGCCTGGCCCAGGTGTTGTTCCAGCGTGGCCAGCTTGGCCGGGTCTTTTTCCATCATGGCCTTGTGCAACACCACCCGTTGTTCGGCCAGCGCCGCCTTGCTCTGTTCCAGCAGCTCCATGCTGGGCAGGGTGTTGTCCAGCGCATAGTCAAAGCGCGACTGCGCCTGACCCAGCTGGAGCAGACCGCCGCCGGCAATCAACAGCAGGGTGATCACGGTGACAATCAGGGAAAATACCAAGCGTTGCATGATGGACATGCCAGACTCCTTGTGCGACTGAGGCACTTGAATAGCAAAATCAATGGGTTCGCGGGATGATACGCGTCATGCATTTTTCTGTCATTACCCGGCGCAGGGGGTATGTTTATAGCATGGCGATGCGGCGGCAAACAGCTTCTGGCCCATCCTGACCGCAACAGGCTGTCAAGCCCGGCGCAAGCGGGTAGAATCCTCTGTTTCCTGCTTTGACATCCTGACCCTGACCGACTATGGCTGACGCTAAAAAACCCGAAGAGAAAAAAGACCCCTGGCTGAACTGGCTGGCACTGACCACGGTGATTTTTGCTGTGTGCGCCACGCTGTCCACCTTCAAGGGCGGGGGGTATTCCACCCGCAGCGTGATCAGCCAGGCGCAGGCTTCCGACCAATGGGCCTACTACCAGGCCAAGAGTATCAAGGCCAATCTGTACCAGATTCAGCGCGAACGCTTGCAGCTGGAATTCGACACCTTGCCGGCAGACGCCGCCGCCAGCAAGCGCAGCGCCTATCAGGCCAAGCTGGATGAGTACAGCAGCAAGATCAAAAAATACGACAGCGAAAAAGAACAGATTCAGCAAGCCGCCCACGATCTGGAAGCCAAGCGCGATGACGCTCAGCGCCATGGCCAGCCGATGGGGGTGGCGGTGATTTTCCTGCAGATTGCCATTTTGCTGTCGTCGGTGGCTGGCCTGTTCAAGCGCCGGGAGCTGTGGTTCTGCGCCCTGCCGCTGGGGGCGCTGGGCATGGTGTTTTTCGCCAATGGTTTCTGGCTGTTTCTGCCGTGAGTGTGGAGCGCGCCGTGTCTGCTTGTTCATCCGCTGAAACGCTGGATTCTGCCACCGCCGTCAAACTGCTGGCTGCGCTGGCGCAGGAATCACGTCTGGCGATTTACCGTTTGCTGGTCGAGCGCGGCGAGGAGGGGATGACGGTGGGCAAGATTGGCGAAGCGCTGGGCATCTCGCCCACCACGCTGTCGTTTCACCTGAAAGAACTCAGCCATGCCGGGCTGCTGCATTCGCGCCAGCACGGCAAGTATGTGATTTACGCCATCCATGCCCGGCCCTTGTATCAGCTGGTGGATTTTCTGGCCGAGCGCTGTTGCGGCGGTACGCCGTGCCGTGATTGAAGCGGGGCGTCGGGGTGTCACTGCCTGTGTCAGTGAATGCCCAGCCAGTACAGCGCCACAAACAGCCCGGCGCTGATCAGCAGGGCCTGGGCCAGGGTGACGATCCATTCGCGCAGGCTGGGCCGCTGGCCGGGCGAAAACAGCAGGCGCACCAGCGCCAGCAGCACGCAGGCAATCACAAAAAATTTAAACAGGCGTCCGAGCATGATGGACCTTATCCAGAGGGCCGGCGGATTATCCGGCTCCGCTGGCCGGCCAGCAAGCGTGCCATCCTGAGCGGGCCGGCAGCCATGGGGCAAGCGGCGATGGGCGATTGCATGGCCCGCCACCGCCTGACGCACGCCTGACCAGTCTGATGTACACTTATGCGTTTAGCTTATTGCGTTTGCCCCACGGGCGCAGGCCGCGCGCCTGCCGCCGGGCGCGCATCCGATAACTGGGTTCAGACCCGCACCCGAATGATAATGTGATGACTCCTGATCCGCATTCCGTCGGCCTTGTCAGCCCGCAAACCGCTCACTTTGCCACGCCGTTGCCGCTGGCCAGTGGCGCGGTGCTTGACCATTACGACCTGGTGTTTGAAACCTATGGCCAGCTTAACGCCAGCGCCAGCAACGCCATCCTGATCTGTCATGCCCTGTCTGGCCACCACCATGTGGCAGGCCGCTACCAGCCAGACGACAAGGCGCCTGGCTGGTGGGACAATATGGTCGGCCCCGGCAAGCCAATCGACACCTCGCGCTTTTTTGTGGTCGGGCTGAACAACCTGGGCGGCTGCCATGGCAGCACCGGCCCTTCCAGCCTGAATCCGGCTACCGGCCTGCCCTGGGGGGCGGATTTTCCGGTGGTGACGGTGCCCGACTGGGTGACCGCACAAGCGCGGCTGGCCGACCGGCTGGGGATTGACCGCTGGGCGGCCATCATTGGCGGCAGCCTGGGCGGCATGCAGGCGCTGCACTGGACGCTGGCTTACCCGGAGCGGGTGGCGCATGCGCTGGTGATTGCCTCGGCACCCAAGCTGACCGCGCAGAATATTGCCTTCAACGACGTGGCCCGCCAGGCCATCCTTACCGACCCGGATTTTCATGGCGGCCATTACTACGCGCACCACACCGTGCCGCGTCGCGGCCTGCGCCTGGCGCGCATGCTGGGCCACATCACCTATCTGAGCGACGACGGCATGGGCGAAAAATTTGGCCGCATGCTCAAAAGCGGCGAATACCGCTACGGCTACGAGGTGGAATTTGAAATCGAATCCTACCTGCGCTACCAGGGCGACAAGTTTGCCGATTACTTCGACGCCAACACTTATCTGCTGATGACCAAGGCGCTGGACTATTTCGACCCGGCCAAGGCCTTTGGCAGCGATCTGACCAGCGTGCTGGCGCGGGCGCAGGCGCAGTTTCTGGTGGCGTCGTTCACCACCGACTGGCGTTTTTCGCCGGCGCGCTCGAAAGAAATCGTCAAGGCGCTGATCGATGCCAAGCGGCGGGTGTCGTATGCCGAAATCGAATCCACCCACGGCCATGACGCCTTTCTGATGACCGACGAACCGTATGTCCGCCTGATGCGGGCCTACCTGAATAATGTGGCCCGGGAGGTGGGAGCATGACCCTGCGCAGTGACCTGCAACAGATTGCCGATGAAATTGCCCCGGATGCCCGCGTGCTCGATCTGGGCTGCGGCGATGGCGCGCTGCTGGCCCACCTGGCCTTGCGCGGGGTGAGCGGCTACGGGGTGGAAATTGACGTCAACAACGTGATTGCCTGCGTGGAAAAGGGCGTGGACGTGATCCAGGGCGACCTGGAAGCCGGCCTGGCCGGCTTTGCCGACCAGTCGTTTGACGTGGTGGTGCTGTCGCAGACCATCCAGGCAATGAAGCAGACCGAGCAAATCCTGCTCGACATGCTGCGGGTGGGCCGCGAGGCGATTGTCACGTTTCCCAATTTTGGCTACTGGCAAAACCGCTGGCAGATTTTTCTTGGGCGCATGCCGGTGTCGGAAACCATCCCCTACGCCTGGCACAACACCCCCAACCTGCATTTGTGCATGCTGGGCGACTTTGAAGCGCTGTGCGCCAAAAATGGCATCCGCGTGGTCGAGCGGGTGGTGATGGACGGCGAACAGAAAATTACCTTCCTGCCCAATCTGCTCGGCAGCCTGGCATTTTACCGGGTGAGTTACTGAGCATCGCCGTCCGACGGCGTTTGCCAGCGCGCCCAGGTATCCTGCGGCACAGCACCGGCCAGCCGTGCTTGCAGGCGCTGTTGCCAGCGCGCGGGCAATCCCGGCAGGGCGGCCAGTTGTGCCAGCGTTTCGCGCGGCACCGGCGCGCCGCGCAGTGCCAGCATCACCTGCGCCAGATTGGCCTGCGGCTGTGGGCGTGCCAGCAGGCGCAGGGTTTCCCCGCCCTGTAGCCAGCCCGGCGTCAGCACGCGGAAATACCAGCCGGTGCAGCCCGATTGCTCCACCCAGCGCGCCATGCCGGGCTGGCCAAAGCGCACATTCAGCTTCCAGCAAGGTTGCCGCCCCTGCGATAGCTGCACCTGGCACGCGCCCAGGCTGAACACATCGCCCACACACACGTCGGCTTCACCCAGGCCGTGGCCAGACAGGTTTTCGCCAAACGCGCCCACCACCCAGTTCAGCCCCGGCCAGTGCGTCGCCAGCGTGGCGTAGTGCTCGGCAGGAAAATAATGCAGCGCCTTGTCCGGCCCGCCATGCACCCGGCGATCCGCCTGCTGGTCGCCTGCCAGCCCCTGCCTATCCAGATAGATCGGCCCTGTCACCGCCTGTTTGTCGATGGCGCTGCTGTGGCCCGGCGGGCCAAATGGCCGCGTCTGGCCAACCCGCAGCGGCCCCAGCGTGGCGCTGAGCGTTGGCCGTGTCACTGTAGCGCCCACCAATCCGCCACACACTGTTGTGCCTGCTGGCGCAACGCCGGCCCCAGCGCCGCGCTGGCCTGGCGCAATGCGGCCAGGTCGATCCGGTGCTGGGCCAGCTCGCTGGCGTGGCCAATCAGCCAGGCTTCCAGCCGCTGGCTGTCGGCTTCCGGATGACACTGAAACGCCAGACAATGCCGGCCCCAGCTGAACACCTGGTTGGCGCAGGCCGGGGTGGACGCCAGCCGTTGCGCGCCGTCCGGCAAGTCGAAGGTGTCGCCGTGCCAGTGCAGCATGCTGGTGTGGGCACCATCCAGCGCCGCCACCGGCGATGCCCGCCCGGCGTCGGTCAGGCTGAGCGGCTGCCAGCCAATTTCCACCGCCGGGCCGGGGTACACCCTGGCCCCCAGGGCGCGGGCAATCAGCTGCGCGCCCAGACAAATGCCCAGCACGGGCCGGCCAGCGTCCAGCCGGGCGCGAATCAGCGCCAGCTCAGCGTGCAGAAACGGGTAGAGGGCTTCCTGATACGCGCCAATTGGCCCGCCCAGCACCACCAGCAAATCTGCCGCCAGCGGGTCCACCGTCTCCAGCGGGTCCAGCCCGGCGTCCAGATAAGCGATATTCCAGCCGTGCTGGCTGAAATAGTCCTGCAAGGTGCCCAGGTCCTCAAAATGCACATGGCGAATCGCCAGCAGCTGTTTCATGCGAGTTGCTCCAGGGGTTGAAATGACACATCGTGTCATATAGTACACTGTTTGTCTTCTGGGTAAAGAGGTATCGCATGAGTGTTCGCATCAAACTGCTCCGGCACCAGCATGGCCTGAGTCTGGAACAGCTGGCCCAACGCAGCGGGCTGACCAAAAGTTACCTGTCCAAGGTGGAGCGTGGCCTGTGTACCCCTTCCATCAGCAGTGCGCTGAAACTGGCGCAGGCGCTGGCGGTGGACGTCGCCCTGCTGTTTGGCTCGCCCACGGATGACAGCCAGCTGTGCATCACCCGCGCCGGCGATGCGCTGCGGGTGAGCAGCGCCGAACCGGCTGGCCGGGTGATTGAACTGCTGGCCAGCCAGATCAGCCACAAGCAGATGCAGCCTTTTGTGCTGACGCCGCCCGAAGACTTTGCCGATGGCCCGCAACTGCACGGCCATCCGGGCGAGGAACTGGTGTGGGTGCTCAGCGGCGACATCGAAATCGCCTTCCCCGAACGCACCGAACAACTGGCCTGCGGCGATTGCGCCTACTTTCGCGCGCAACTGCCGCACCGTATCCGCCGGCTGGGCGATGCGCCGGCCAGGGTGCTGGTGGTGATTGCTCAGGGGGCGTGACCCGCGTCAGGCGGGCTGGGGGGGCATGGGGCCGCTGGCGAGGCTGTGACCCGGCAAAACGCCAGGTCAGCTATGGCATGCTGCCGCATTCCCGCATACAATCCGCCATTGCCGGCGGCATGCCGGATTCAAGCCATTGATTGCCATGACAAAAAATTCCAGCGCCAGCGAGCAGGCCGCGCACACCCCAATGATGCAGCAATACCTGGCGCTGAAAAGCCAGCATCCCGACAAGCTGCTGTTTTACCGGATGGGCGATTTTTACGAGCTGTTCTACGACGATGCCGAAAAAGCCGCCCGTTTGCTCGATATCACCCTGACCGCGCGCGGACAGTCAGCCGGGCAGCCGGTGCGCATGGCCGGCATTCCGTATCACGCGGTGGAGCAATACCTGGCCAAGCTGGTCAAGCTGGGCGAATCTGCCGCCATTTGCGAGCAAGTGGGCGATCCGGCCACCAGCAAGGGGCCGGTGGAGCGCAAGGTGATGCGGGTGGTGACGCCAGGCACGCTGACCGACGCCGCGCTGCTGGACGATAAAACCGACAACCGCCTGCTGGCACTGGTGTTTCAGCAAGGCACCTTGGGCCTGGCCTGGCTGTCGCTGGCCAGTGGCGAATTTGTGGTGCAGGAAACCAAGGCCGAGCACTGCCTGAGCGAGCTGGAGCGCTTGCGCCCCGCCGAGGTGCTGGTGGCCGACGATGCCCGGCTGGCGGTGCTGGACGGGCTGCGCGTGCCGGTAAAACGCCTGCCGCCGTGGCAGTTTGAACGCCGTAGCGCCGCCGAGCGGCTGGCGCGGCATTTTGGCGTGCAGGATCTGGCCGGGTTTGGTGCCCAGGATTTAGGCCCGGCGCTGGGCGCAGCAGGGGCCTTGCTGGAATACGCCCGCGCCACCCAGGGCTCGCAGCTGCCGCATCTGGACAGCCTGCGGGTGGACAGCAGCAGCCAGTATGTACAACTGGACGCTGCCACCCGGCGCAATCTGGAACTCACCGAAACCATTCGCGGCGAAGCTGCGCCCACCTTGTTCTCGCTGCTGGATCAGTGCGCCACCAGCCTGGGCAGCCGCTTATTGCGCCACTGGCTGCACCACCCGCTGCGCGACCACGCCCGCATCCGCGCCCGGCTGGACGCAGTGGCGGCGCTGCTGCCTGCCTACGACGCCCTGCTGGCCGCGCTGCGCCCGGTGGCCGATATCGAGCGGATTGCCTCGCGCATTGCCCTGCGCAGCGCCCGCCCGCGTGACTTGTCCGCCCTGCGCGACAGCCTGCTGGCGCTGCCCGACCTGCACCCGCTGCTGGCCCGGCTGGATAGCCCGCTGCTGACGCAACTGGCCGGGCAGATTCCGGCGCACTCGCCGGTGGCGCAGCAGCTCAGCCTGGCCATTGCGCCCGAGCCGGCCAGCCTGGTGCGCGACGGTGGCGTGCTGGCCGATGGCTACGATGCCGAGCTGGACCAGCTGCGCGCGCTGCAAACCGACGCCGGCAGCTATCTGCTGGAGCTGGAAGCGCGGGAAAAAGCCCGCACCGGCATCAGCACGCTGAAAGTGGGCTTCAACGCCGTACACGGCTTTTACATCGAAGTGACCAAGGCGCAGGATGCCAAGGTGCCCGACGATTACCGCCGCCGGCAAACCCTGAAAAACGCCGAGCGCTATATCACCCCCGAGCTGAAAGCCTTTGAAGACAAAGCCTTGTCAGCCAAAGACCGTGCGCTGGCGCGGGAAAAACAGCTGTACGACGCGCTGCTGGACAGCCTGCTGCCGCAGGTGACCGACCTGCGCCTGACCGCGCAGGCGGTGGCCGGGCTGGACGTGCTGGCCACCTTTGCCCTGCACGCCGCCACCCGCCAGTATGTCAAACCCGAGCTGGTCAACCGCCCGTGCCTGGATATCCGCGCAGGCCGTCACCCGGTGGTGGAAGCCCAGGTGGAGCGCTTTATTGCTAACGACTGCACACTGGGCCCCACTCGCAAGCTGCTGCTGATTACCGGCCCGAACATGGGCGGTAAATCCACCTATATGCGCCAGACCGCGCTGCTGACCCTGCTGGCACATTGCGGCTGCTTTGTACCGGCGGATGCCGCCGTGTTTGGCCAGGTAGACCGGATTTTTACCCGGATCGGTGCCTCGGACGACCTGGCTGGCGGGCGCTCCACCTTTATGGTGGAAATGACCGAAACGGCCAATATTCTCAATAACGCTGGCGAACAGGCGCTGGTGCTGATGGACGAAGTGGGCCGGGGCACTTCCACCTTTGACGGCCTGGCGCTGGCCATGGCCATTGCCCGCGCACTGATTGAAAAAAACCGCAGCTACACCCTGTTTGCCACCCATTACTTCGAGCTGACCCGACTGGCGCAAGACTATCCCACCGTGGCCAATGTGCATCTGTCCGCCGTCGAGCATCAGGACAAGATTGTCTTTTTGCACCATGTGGAAGACGGCCCGGCCAGCCAGAGCTACGGCCTGCAGGTGGCGGCGCTGGCCGGCGTGCCCGGCACGGTGATCCGCCAGGCCAGGCGCTATCTGGCTGCCCTGGAAAACCAGGCGGTCAGCCAGCACGGCCAGCCAGACCTGTTTGCCACGCCGCTGCCCGAGCTGCACCAGGCCGAACCCAGCCCGCTGCTGGCCAGCCTGGCCGAACTCGACGTGGACGCACTCACCCCGCGCGAGGCGCTGGCGCAGCTGTACCAGATTCAGCAGCAGGCCAGAGAGGCGCTTGGCAATGGCTGAATTCTGCCGCTATAACACTCTGTAGCAAGGCCGTGCGCGCCATCCCCCGTCGCACGGCTTGTGCGAGAAGGCCTTGGCGTGCATGGCCGCGTGTCCTGCCCTGACAGGGGCTGCCGCCAGTCTGGCGCTTCTGGATGCAATTTACCGGCCTGCCGGCAAGGCCGGAATCACCGGCGTTCCGCCGCCTTTCGATTGACCATGCGTCGCATTCGTATCTTGACGACGCCAGGAGACAGGCCATGCCTACCGAGCTGTTTGCCGGCAAGATGTCACGCCGGAGCCTTCCCGTTCCAGGTTATCGCCTGCGGACCGACGCCCCCCAACTGCAACGCCAGGCCGCCACCATGCTGCAAGCGTTTGCCCAGCGCCTGCTGACCGACCTGGGCCACCACGGTATTTTGCTGCCGCCGGCCATTGAGCTGTGGCTGGATCACACCGAGCAGTTTCAGGTGCGCCACAGCCACCCCGACGCCGACGAAATCCGTGCCGTGCTGGAAACGCCCTCTTACTATCTGCACTTCAAAACCCTGGAAACCCTGTACGAACTGCTGGAATGCACCCGCACCGGCACACTGGCCGACAGCAGCCACCTGCATATCGGCCTGAGCAGCGGCGGCCCGCTGGCATTTTTATGCGTGCGCGCCAATGGCGCACACCCGGCAGGCCAGCAGATTCGACATCAAGGATGTGCCGCATCGGGGTAGGGAAAAAGGCGCGGGGGCGCAATGGCCGATATCGCCGTTGCGCCGGGCGGCCATGGTGTTAGGGATACGCTGAAAAAATCGTCATTCCCGCGAAGGCGGGAATCCAGTTTTTTGATTTTGCTGGGTTTTATTTTTGGCAAACACGATTTTTCTGAATAAATCAGCGCGTTCTTAATAGTCCGTCATCCGGGGTTCGTCACCTAACGCTGCCTTGCCAACAGGCTGATGTCACGCGCACAATGCAGAATCACTACCCGATGCGAATGGCCTGTGCCTTCCTGCCTGGCCGCGCCAGGAGCTTGCCACCATGTCTGCCGTTGGCACACTGTTTTTCAGCTACCGCCGCAGCCAGCTCGACACCGTGCGTCCCGTAGTGGACGCCCTGCGGCGCGCTGGCGTGAAGGTGTTTTTTGATCAAGACGCCATCGACCCGCTGGCTTCCTTTCCCGAAAAAATACAACAAGGCATCGCCGCCAGCCATGCGCTGCTGGCCTGGTGGAGTCTGGATTACGGCGAATCCGACCACTGTCTGGCCGAATACCGTCTGGCCTGGAGCCATGCCCGCCGCCACAGTGCGGATGTGGCGCAGCGGCTGTGGGTGCTGAACCCGGAGGCCAACGCCGGGCACATCAGCGCCGGCGAAGCCAACGCCAGCAACTTCCTGCGCCCGCCCAAAGCGGGCGAAGAACAGGCCTGGGCCGAACGTCTGCGCGACAAGCTGCAAGCCCTGCTGCCCTGTGGCCTACTGAACGACGAACGCCAGCTGCCGCCTGTGCCTGTGCGCTACCCCAATCCGTTTCCCCGAGACAATCGCCACTTTACAGGTCGCAACCGCGAGCTGATGCGCATCCACAGCCTGCTCCATCCGCCACGGATAGGCGGCCAGGCCTGCAATGTGGCCTTGCATGCCCACGGCCTGGGCGGCATTGGCAAAACCGAACTGGCCTTGCAATACGCCCGGCAGTTTCAGGCCGCCTACCCCGGCGGCGTGTACTGGCTGAACCTGGCCGGCTTTGATCCAGCGCGTTTTTCCGCTGCTGACCGCATCGAAGACAATGCCAAGCATGCCTGGGCGCACGCTGTGCATAGCGTGCTGGGCGAGCAGATTGGCCTGACGGTGGATGGGGAAAATAAACCTTTTCCTGCTGACGTCTTGCGACAGAAACTGGTCGAGCATTTTGCCGAACGCCAGGATTTTTTGTGGATTGTGGATAACGTTCCGCCCATTCAGCCCGCTGATCGGCGCGAACGCATCCTGGCTTATTGGCAAGCCCCTGCCACCCAGGGCCGCACGCTGATCACCAGCCGCGACCCGCTGCCCTTGGCCGGCTATACGCCGCTGGCGCTGGAGCGGCTCAGCGACGAAGACAGCCAGCGCCTACTGGCGCAATACCGCTCGCCCCGCACAGAAGCCGAAAAATGCGCCTGCACCGAGATTGCCAGCCAACTGGGCGGCCACCCGCTGGCGCTGACCCTGGCCGGTCACGCACTGGACTGCGTGCATGGCAATAGCGAACGCCCCTACGCCGATTTACTGCATGAGCTGACCACCCGCGCCGCTGTGCCGGCATTGGAAGACCTGGCTGAGCGCATGCGCCCGGAGCTGGGAGACAAAGCCTCTGGAATCCTGGCCAGCATTGAACTCAGCGTGCGCACCCTGAGCGAAGCTGCCTGGCAACTGCTGAAACTGGCCGCCACCTGCGCCAGCAACCTGCCCATCCCCAAAGCCTTGCTGGCGCTGGCTTACCACCCGGATGACCCCAGTCGGGCGCCTACCCGCGAGCTGCTGCGGGTGGGTTTGTTGCAAGAACTGTCTGATGACACGCGGGTGCGCATGCATCCCTTGGTGGCGGAGGCGGGTTTTGCGCTATTGATGGTGACGGCAGCGGAACGGGAAAAGCTGCAGGAGGAAATGGCGCACGCGCTGCTGGCGCGCTTGCAGGATGAGGAAGCTCAGCGCGCGAGCATCAGCCGGGAGGATGATGCGGAATTGGCGCGGGAGTTGGTGGAAGTATTGCGAGATGAAACTGCATGGGAACTTGGTTGGTATGCATCGACATATTATTCTGTTCGTGGAAAGTATGATTTTGCAAATAAAATACTATTAAAACTACTAGGAGGGTTCGAAAGTATATTTGGGGCAGGACACCCGGACACGCTGGCCATTAAAAATAATATTGCGTTGAACCACCATGGAAACGGGGAATTTTCTACGGCATGCAAAATATATGAGGATATGCTCTCTAATGAAGCGCTCGCTTCAGAAAGTGAAATATTCTCTAGGTTGGTTTTTGAAAGTAATTTTGCAAATGTGCTGTTAGCATTAAATGAGCGGGTTCGGGCATGTACACTACAAAGCAAAGTATTACGTGAAATGCTAAGCATGCCAAACAAGCACCTGGAAGCGCTAAAAGTAATGAATAGCTTTGCTTGCGCACTTGAAGAAAATGAATATTTCTCTATGGCGATGAAAGTTCATCAGTGCGTTTTTAGGGCTCGCGCTACGCTTCTAGGTCGAGAGCATCCAGATACGTTAACTGCTATGGGGAACTTGGCAATTGCACTTCGGAAAACAGGAAAATCGGTGGCAGCTCAAAGGCTTGAAGAAGAGGTGTTGCTTATCAGGAAACGTATACAAGGGATCGATCACCAAAACACCTTAATTGCCATGAACAACCTAGCCATAACCTTGGCAGAGCAAAACGAGTGCTCCAAAGCTGCCAATCTCCTCTCCGAAGCTAAATCGCATATTAATGCAGTATTTGGCAAAAACCATCCACATGTAAGCATTTTTACAGCAAATCTTATGGCTCTCCTCACCAAGGACCCCATGCCATGACCCTCAACCCCGGTGAATCCTCCCCTCTGCTCACGGTTAACCCCGCCGCCCATTTCCATCCCACCGGCCTGGACATCACTCCCGGCGCGCACTACCGCTTTATCGCCAGTGGCCAATGGCAAGACGGATTCAAGCGGGTGGGGCCGCAGGGTTGGTGCCTGCCGCTGATGGAGCGCTTCAACCGCCTGCCTGGCCAGCCGTTTTTCCTGCTGTGCGGCTGTGTTGGCCGTGAGCTGGCGCAGGCATTCGCCATTGGTGCCGGCCTGGCGGATTGGCTGGCACCTGCGGCGCTGGCCGAGCAAGCGGACCGGCAGTTGTATCTGTTTGCCAATGACTGGGCGTGGATGTACTGGAACAACCACGCGCTGGGCCCCGAGCACGGTGGGCCATTGTCGGTGCAAATCACCCGGCTGGCGTAATCACGCACAGCCTTGAGCAACGCAGCAAAAGGAGCTGAATCATGAGTCTTGTCGCCAGCGGCGACGCCATTGTGGCGTTGGCCCGTCAACATGTGGGAGAGAAATATCAACTGGGAGCGCGTGCGCCGATGGCCAATCCGGGCTGGAAAGGCCCTTGGGACTGTGCGGAGTTTGCGTCTTGGTGCGTGTATCAGACTTGTGGCGTGTTGTTTGGCGTCGAGCCGCGCACCTCGCCAATCCTGGCGGATGCCTACACCGGCTATTGGGCCGAGCAGGCGCGGGCAGCCGGCGCACTGATTCCGGTGGCGCAGGCGGCCAGCATCGCCGGTGCCATGCTGCTGCGCATACCCCGACCGCGCGGCACTGGGCATATTGTCATTTCGGATGGCCATGGCGGCACGGTGGAGGCGCACAGCGCCAAGCTGGGGGTGATCCAGGGCCGCGCCAGCGGTCGGCATTGGGATTATGGCGTGCTGTTGCCCGGCGTGGCGTGCTTCAGCCAATTGGACACCGTGGCGCTGGCCCCGCCGCCGAGCACGCTGCTGCGTCTGTGCCAGCCTATGCTGCGCGGCGAGCTGGTGCATAAGTTGCAGGCGGCGCTGACCCGGCTGGGTTTTCATCCCGGCGCGCTGGACGGTGTGTATGGGCCACAAACCGCCAGCGCGGTTGAGGCTTTCCAGCAGGCTGAAGGGCTGTTGGTGGATGGCGAAGCCGGGCCAGACACCTTCGCCGCCTTGCAAGCCAAAGGCTGTGTTCTGCATTGAGCTTACCCGTGCAGCCAGGCTCCCGTGCAGCCAGGCTTCAGATGGCGCATTCAATATATGTTAAGAGCCGCTCACAAACCCTGCTGGCGTATAAGCGCGTGGCGCTGGGTTTTGTGAGCGGCGCAACTCAATACGAAAGAGCGACAACATGTCTGAAAAAATCACTTTGCAAGTTTCTGCTTTGCCCCCTGAAGTCAGCTCGCTGGGCGAAGACTGGTCGTGTAGTCAGTATCTTTTGACCAAACAAAGCCGAGGCGCAGACGCCAACGGCATGCAGACGATTGAGCTAAAAACCTGTGATGTGCTGGAGCTGGAGCTGGAGGATGGCCAGGTGCTGCTGGTGGCTGCTGAAGATGCACCGCGTTATCTTGGCACTGGAAAAATAGACGCCGCAGGCGATTTGACCCTGCAGCTTAGCGAATCGCTGAGCGGTCAGCACCCCCCATTGGCAGAACTGACCAGAGGAGGGCTGGGCCGCTGGTTGGTGCGCGCTTTGCGTGTGTTTCATGTCAGCAAATCTGTGCCGGCTGTGGCGGCCTTTACCCTGGCCAGTGAGTTTGAGGCACAGCAACTGGCCGGCCACCCAGGGCTTTTTCAGCTGCAAGCCGGTGAATGGGGGATGCAAGCCATCTCCAGCATGCCTTTACCTCCGGATAGGGCTCCTTGCTTATTGTTCATTCATGGCACGGCATCATCCACCGAAGGCAGCTTTCGTGACATGTGGCGTGCCCAGAAAAACGCCCAGTTGGCCAAACAGTATCAAGACCGGATATATGGCTTTGAACACTACAGCCTGACCGAAAGCCCGATCAGCAACGCCTTGCAGCTTGTGCAGACGCTGCCCAAAGGCGCATGCCTGCATATTGTCAGCCATTCGCGAGGGGGGATGGTGGGAGAGCTGTTGGCGCGTGCCAATCGGCAAGGAGAAGAGCCTTTTTCTGAGGCGGAGATTCAACGCTTTTTGCAGCATGGCAAGAATACCGGTCGCAAAGGCTATGAGAAAGACGCAGAAGGATTACGTGAGCTCAATGCGCTGCTGAAAGCAAAGTCCCTGCGCATTGAGCGCTTTGTGCGGGTGGCCGCCACGGCCCGGGGCACTACGCTGGCTTCTGGCCGACTGGATCGTTGGGCGACCGTGATGCTGAATTTCTTCGGTGTAGGCATCAATATCGCCGGCAAGACAGCGCCGATTCTGGCCCCCACCTCCTCGGCTTATTTGTTGCTCAAGCGTTTTTTGCTGGCTTTAGTCAAGGAGCGTACCGACGCCAGAATATTACCGGGGCTGGAAGCCATGATGCCGGATTCTCCGCTGGTGGCGTTGCTGAACGCGCCGGATGTGCAGTTGCAGGCGTCCTTGCATGTGATTGCCGGCAATTTTCAGGGGGGCAGTCTGCTGTCCCGATTGTGGGATTATCTGTCAGAATCTTTTTATGGCGGACAAAATGACCTTGTGGTGAATACGCCGTCCATGAGCGGTGGTGCCCGACGCACGGGCGGCATCTGGCAGAAATACGCCCAAGGCCGTGAGGTAACACATTTCAGCTACTTTGAGCGACAAGAAACACTCACCCCCTTGCTGAATGCGCTGGCAGGCCAGAATCACGATTTCGACCGCTTGGAAGGGCCGTCAACCACTGCGCTGGCCAGAGGCGGGGCAGAAACGCTGGCGCGCGACAATGCGCCGATTGTCCTGATGCTGCCAGGCATCATGGGCAGCTACCTAGCGATTGGCAGCGACCGTATCTGGTTTAAGTTCTGGCCCATGGTGCTTGGCAAGATGGCGCGCCTGCGTCTGCCGGCTCCCCGCGAGCAAGACCGGAATGTCAACCCGGACGGCTGGGATGACGATTCGTACACAAAATTTGCCCAATACCTGCACGCCACTCATGAGATTCGTCCGTTTGTGTATGACTGGCGGCTTTCGCTGGAAACCGCAGCAGAGCAATTTGGTGTGGCGCTGGATCAGGCGCTGAAAGACGGCGAGGCGCGCAATCAGCCTGTGCGCATCGTGGCGCACTCCATGGGCGGCTTGGTGGCGCGCTTGGCGTTAAGCCTGCCCAGCAGGGCGGATCAGACGGGCCAGACAAGCCGCTGGGATGTATTAAGCCAGCTGCCCGGTAGCCGCTTGATTCAATTTGGCACGCCGAATCAAGGCTCCCACAGCATTGCTGCCGTGCTGACCGGGCGTGACCCCTTGGTGCAGAAAATCGAGCGCTGGGTGGACTGGAAGCACGATATGAACGAGTTTATCGATATTGTGCGTGGTTTTCCTGGTGTACTGGAACTGCTGCCCTGGCCCAAGGCAAACGGCCTGGCGGAAGATGGCGTGAATTATTTCGACGCAGGGGTTTGGGCACAATGGCGGCAACGCGACCAGGAAAATCGCCGGGCGCGTGGTGACGAACTGAGCTGGGAACCCGCCAGGGGTGCGGGTGATGGCTGGCCGGCTCCTGATGCATCGCTGCTGCAACAGGCGCTGAGTGTGGTCAAGAAAATCCAGAATGCACCATTGCGACCAGATCTTACCCTCTATGTGGCTGGCAGTGAGCGCACCCCTGCAGCGGTGAAATTTGACGACCAGGGCGTGATGCAGATTGGCTGGTCAACGCAGGGCGATGGCCGGGTGTTGTGGAAGCATGGTGTGCCGCCTGCTGTGCCGGTGTGGTACACCAATGCCGCACATGGCGATTTGTTGAAGCACACTCCGGCGTTTTCGGCCTATCTGGATTTGCTCGTGCATGGGCAGCTGGTGGGGGAGTCCAGATCGGTGCAGGATACGCGCCCATCCAGTCGCGGCGATGAGGCCTTGGTGTATCGTGCCGCACCGCGATACGTTCATGCGCTGTATCCCACGGAGGAAGAAGTGTTGGCGGCAGCCTTGGGCAAACGCATCCCGCCTACTGTCACCACAGCCGCAGCCAACACGCCTGAACGGGCGCAGATTCGCATTTATCATGGCAGCCTGGCCAATACAGCGCTGGCGGTGTTGGTCGGGGTGTATGCCGGTTCAGGTTTGCATGGCAGCACAGGATATCTGGATGGCTGTCTGGGTGGGGCCTTGTCGCAAGGGCTGGCCATGGGCTGTTTTCCTTCCCGTCTGGGCGAGGCGATGTTTTTTCCACAGACAGACCCGGTGCGCAAGCCTGGTGGCGCAGTGCTGGTCGGGCTGGGGGTGATTGGAGACCTTCAGCCAGGCGAGCTGACCCGCGCCCTGCAGCGCGGCTTGCTGGAGTATGCCCGCGCACAAATGCGTCCGGCAGCACAGCATGCCGAACCGATGCAGCAGAATTTGTCCGTAGCCAGCTTACTGGTGGGCACCGGCAACAGCGGATTGGCCACTTCGGTGGGCATGGCGTGCCTGGCCAATGCCTTGCGTCAAACCAATGCCACTTTGCATACACAAGGGCTGAACGTGCATTTTGCCGAGCTGCATGTGTTTGAAGAGGAAGAATGTCGGGCAATTTCGGCGGCGAACTCGCTTGCCGAGATGTTGCAACAAGACGAACGCTTGCAGCGCGCCATTGAATTCAGCGGCAAAGTCCAAAACAGCAGCGGTGGTTACCGTGGCTTGCTGGCCGACAATACCGGCAATCGCGGCTGGCATCGGGTACACATCACCCGGCAGAACAACACTGGCAACGCCTTGCGCTTTACCCTGATTTCGGACCAGGCCCGCAATCTGGTGGTGGAAGAGCCGGATCAGCGCCAGTTTGTTGATGGGCTGATTGCAGAAACCACCGGCACATGCACCGATCACCCTGGCTTGTCGCGCGCCTTGTTTGAGTTGATGGTGCCCAATGCCTTCAAGGCCAGCCTTGCCGATGTGCAAGGGATGATTCTGGCGGTGGATGTGCATGCTGGCGCGTATCCTTGGGAGTTGATGCGCCATCAGCCAGAACAGGATGGCCCGCCGCTGGCCACCCAAATTGGCCTGATTCGCCAACTGGCCACCCCACATGGACGCCCAGGCGCGCATCCCATCCGCAACAAAAAAGTGCTGTTGGTGGCGGATACCCAATCTGGCCTGGCCAAGCTGACAGGTGCCCGAGCAGAAGGCGAGCATGTGTGCCGGCTGTATGAGCAGCATGGGCATGAAGTCACGCCGCTGTTTGAAACCAGCCTTTCGCCGCTGACTCAGCACCTTTTTGACCATCCTTATCAAGTGCTGCACTTTGCTGCCCATGGCGTGGTTGCGACGCCAGGCAAAGGCTATACCGGGCTGGTGGTGGGCAAGGATGCCTATCTGACGCCAGCACAGATCAACAAACTGCCTTATGCGCCAGAACTGGTGTTCATCAACTGCTGCCACCTGGGAGACATGGGCCCAGAGGCCAAGCCGCGCTGGGGCGAGCTGGCGGCCAATCTGGCCACCCAGTTCATCGAAATGGGCTGCAAAGCCGTGGTGGCGGCGGGCTGGGCGGTGAATGATGATGCCGCTGCATGTTTTGCCTCGACATTTCATGAGGCCATGCTGGCTGGGCGGACCTTTGCCCAGGCGATGCTGGCCGCGCGTCAACAAACCTACCAACTGTTTCCAGAGCAAAACATCTGGGGGGCTTATCAGGCCTATGGTGATGAACGCTACCAACTGGAGGAGGGAGAAGACGAACCCCCCCTGTATGGCCAGTATGTGCATCCATCGCAAATGATTGCCGAACTGGCGCAGATGCAGGCGCGCCTGTCGGCGTATTGCGATGATGCCGCCCGGCAGCGCTACCTGCGCCAGCTGGAAGCCATCGAGCGCAGCGCGCGGGCCAGCTTTTACCTGAATGGACAGGTGCGCGAGCAACTTGGTGTGACTTGGGCTGCCATGGGCGAGGCATTCTGGGAGCGTACCATCGAACACTATCGGGCAGCATTGTCGCTGGAGGACAGCGCTGCCAGTTTGCGCACGCTGGAACAATTGGCTAACCTGGAAATTCGCAAAGGAAAGGCCCTGCATGGCGCTGGCGAAATTGAGCGCAGCAAAATCTTGCTGGAAGAGGGCGTCCGTCATCTGGATCAATTGATCTGGCTCAGCGAAACCTCTGAGCGCTTGAGTTTGCGCGGATCAGGCTGGAAACACCTCAGCCAGACCTTTGAGAGAAAAGACAAAGTCGATCAGGCTTTGCAAGACATGCTCCGGGATTATCAAAAAGCCGTCGAGTGTTCAGAACCCCATCAAGCCAGCGTGGACTATTACTATCCTTTGCTTAACCAACTGGATGCGGCCCTGCTGTTGCACGCGCGTGGCCACACCATGGCGGCAGCGCTGGCGCAGACATTTGCTGAACGCGTTCAGGCCGCTAAAGACAATGCCGAACAGCGAAATGCTCAGGAGCCCAGCTTTTTCCATCAGGTGGCCAGCATCGACGCGGAGCGCACCCTGGCGCTGTGGCAGGTGCTGGCCCAGGTGGATGATCCAAGCACGATGCAAACCGCGCCATTTGATGGTGATGACTTGCTTCGCAGGTATCAAGCCTTGTTCAAGCGGCTTGGTTCGCCCCAAGCGCACAACTCGGTGGGGACACATATTGGATGGCTGGCGGCACTCTGGCCTGGCGACAGTGGCGCGGTAAATGCGCCAAACTCGATCAAACAGCAGTTGCAAAAACTGAGCGACACCTTAAAACGCGACCTTTCCTGAATCTGTAAAAATCGCAATCTGATCTGCGCCCCCCTGTGGCCCACGCGCCAAGGGGCGCGCCATTCTGGTGTGTGCTACCGCCACACCACCGCACACGCAAACAAATACCCCGCCCCATACACCGTCTTGATCAGCTTCGGGTTTTGCGGGTCGTCTTCCAGTTTGCGGCGCAGGCGCGAGATGCGCACGTCGATGCTGCGGTCGAACGAGGATAAATTGCGTTCACCCATCAGCTGGTCGCGGGTGAGGATGCGGTTGGGGTGTTGCAGCATGGTTTTCAGCAGTTGCGCCTCGGCGGTGCTGAGGGTGGAGCTTTCGCCGTCGGCACCCGATAGGGTGTTGCTGCCGGGGGCAAAGCGCCAGCCGGCAAATTCGGCCACAGTGGCCGGCGGCAGCGGGGAGGTGTCGTTGCCGCGTCCGCTGCAGCGGCGCAGGATGCTGCGCACGCGGGCAATCAGTTCGCGCGGTTCAAACGGTTTGACCATATAGTCGTCAGCGCCCAGCTCCAGGCCCATGACCCGGTCGATGGTGTCGCCGCGTCCGGTCAGGATCAATACCCCGCAGCGGCCATCGCTGCGCAGGGTGCGCACCAGTTCCAGGCCATCCATGTCGGGCAGGCCCAGGTCAACAATGCACAGGTCCGGGGTGTCTGCGCGCAGGCGGCGCAGCAGGTCGGCACCGGTGCGGCACCAGTCGTGGGCAAAGCCAAAGTCCCGCAGGGTGTTGCCGATCAGCCGGGCTACCTGAGGGTCGTCTTCCACCAGGCAGATGCGCTTGTGTAAATCTTCAGCCATATGCCGTCCTTCAATGTTTTCTGTGTGTGGCCTGCGCGGGGCACAGGCCGGATTACGGCAAACGTGTGTCTGTCCGGGCGCGGGGCCAGGCAGTCACGCGCCTTGGTGCGCACGCGCGGTGACATGCGCCGCTCATGTCAGGGTGTCCTGCAGCGCGTTGGCCAGGGCTTCGCGGGTGAACGGTTTGCTTAAAAAGCGAAAACCATGGGTTTCGGCGTCGCCGTCTTCCAGGCCCTTGGCGTAGCCGCTGACCAGCACAATGCGCATGGCCGGGCGGAAGCGGCGGGCAAAGCGGGCCAGGGCGGTGCCGTCCATGCCGCCGGGCATGACGATGTCCGACAGCAGGATGGCGATGTCGGGGATGTTTTCAATCATGTCGGCGGCTTCCAGGCCGTTTTCGGCTTCCAGCACCGGGTAGCCCATGTCGGTGAGCAGCAGGCGCACTACTTTGCGCACTTCCGGGTTGTCTTCCACCAGCAGTACCAGCTGGCCACGGCCATCGCAGGGCGGGGTGACTTGCGGGCGTTCGGCATCGTGCGGGGTTTGTCGGGTGCGTGGCAGCAGCAGCGCCACGGTGGTGCCGCGTGCCTGGCGGCTGCGCAGCAGGATGCCGCCGCCGGATTGCTTGACGAAGCCGTACACCATCGACATGCCCAGGCCGCTGCCCATGCCAAACTGCTTGGTGGTGAAAAAGGGTTCAAACACGCGGGTGAGCGTGCCCACGTCCATGCCGATGCCGTTGTCGCTGACGGTAATCTGCACATATTCGCCTGGTGCGGCTTCAATGTCGGCGGCGTCTTCGGCGTTGAGCTGCTCGCCGGACGATTCAATCCGCAGTTCGCCGCCATTGGGCATGGCGTCGCGGGCGTTCAGCGCCAGGTTGAGCAGGGCATTTTCCAGCTGATGCGGGTCGGCCATCACAATCAGGTCGTCTTCGTGGGCAAACGGGGTGATGGTGATGGATTGCGGCAGCGAGCGGCGCATCAGCTGGGCCATGCCGCGAATCAGGCTGTTCACTTCCACGGGTTGTGGCTCCAGCGGCTGCTGGCGCGAGAAGGTGAGCAGGCGCTTGATCAGCTCCACGCCGCGCTGCGCCGCCTGCATGGCCGGGTCGAGGTAGTCGCCCACTTCGCTGCGCTCGCCCAGTTGCTGGCGCAGCGCCTGCAAGTTGCCCATCACCACGGTGAGCATATTGTTGAAGTCGTGCGCCAGGCCACCGGTCAACTGGCCGATGGCTTCCATTTTTTGCGCCTGCACTAGCGCGGCCTGGGTGCGGCGCTGTTCCGAAATATCAAACGAGTGGACAAAGCAGCCCAGCGTGGCACCGCTGGCATCGATTTCCGGCACCAGCGTGCTGCGCGCGTACACGGTGCGGCCATCGCGCAGGTCCATGGAATATTCGTAGGTGACTTGCTGGCCGCTGAGCGCCACCTTGACGTGTTCTTTGACCGTGGCAAACACCTGCGCGCCGATGATGGTTTCAATCGGCTGGCCCACCACGTCGTCGGGCTGCCAGCCAAACCAGCGGGCGTAGCCACGGTTGGCGTACTGGTAGGTCCACTGGTGGTCAAAGTAGGCGATGTGCGCCGGGATGGTGTCGGTGATCAGCCGCAGCCGCGCTTCGCTGCGCTTGAGCGCGCTGGTGATTTCGGCATTGGCCACCATGGCCTGGGTGAGCCGGGTGTAGGCGGTTTCCAGCTCGCTGGTGCGCGCGCGCACATGGCCTTCCAGCTCGGCGTTCTGCCGTTGCACCAGTTCGCGGTACAGCTTTTGTTCGGTGATGTCGGTGTACAGGGTGATGAAGCCCTGGTGCGGCAAGGGCGCGCCGCGTATGGCCAGCACCCGGCCATTGGGGCGGGTGCGCTCGGTGTAGTGGCCGCAAAAGGTGCGTGCGGCGTGTACCCGCTCGGCCACATGGGCGTTGACGTCGCCGGGGCCGTACTCGCCGCGCTCGGCGTTGTAGCGGATGAATGCCTCGAAAGGCATGCCGGCCATCGCCAGGGATTCGGGAAAGTCCAGCAGGCGCAAAAACGAGCGGTTCCACGCCACCATGCGCAGATCGTGGTCGAACACGGTCAGGCCGGGATCAAGCAGATCCAGCCCGGCCTGGACCATTTCACGGAACAGCCGGTCGGTTTCCGGCCTGGATTCACCCGCCATCGGAGCGCCTGTGTGCAAAGACAATTCACTTATTTTAAGAGTCTGGCGGCAATCTGTCGCGGCTGGCGCAGTGGCGGGGAAGATAAAGGTGGCGCTGTGACGGTGTCAGACCCGGTCTGATTGGGCTGTCAGGCAGGTCTGTGCCTTGCTGTAGGGCAAATTCTGCCTTATGGATCAAGCGGCTGTTTTGGTCTGCTTGCTGGCCTGTCAGCAGGTATCTGTTGATCTCACTTCTCTGGCCGGTGTGGCGTAACATCTACGCTGTTTGCCGTATTGACCGATTCTGCCGTTCGACGTAGCGTCGCCGCTCTGGCTGGCGGCCCCGGTAAAACACAACGGCCTGCTGGGGAAACAGCAGGCCGTCGGGCGCGACACCGGGGGCGGGTGTGGCGCGGAGGGTGCAAGCACCTTGGAGAAGTGTGCGTTGGGTTTCACTGTAGTCGCCAGCGGGGCATTTGCCAATGTGACATATCGTCGCAGTTGGCGCAGCGCATTGAGGGAGAGCGGCTGATCCGGTCTGGACGCAAGAAATATGACAAAAACAAGACGTTTCGTTGAAAGGTAAAGTTATGCAGCACATGAAAGTGGCTACCCGCCTGTCTCTGCTGGCGGGGGTGTTGCTGGCGCTGTCGGTGGCGGCGGCCTTGCTGGGCTTGCGTGGCATGGGGCTGGTGGTGGCCGGGCTGGACAGTGTGTACAAGGATCGCGTGGTGCCGCTGCGCGACATCAAACTGATTTCGGATAGCTATCTGGCGGTGCCGGGGCGCTTGCTGACCCAGGTGGAAAGCCGCGAGCTGCCTGGCCCGCAGGCCGCAGAAAAACTCAACGCCCAGCTCAGCCTGGCCCGCAGCCACTGGAAAGCCTACCTGGACACCTATCTGGTGGACGACGAACAGCGGGAAATCACCAAGCTGAAACCCTTGCTGGCCAACGCTGACCGGGTACTGGCCAATCTGGCCACGGTGCTGAACCAGCAAGATCCGGTGGCGCTGGCCGAGTTTCCGCAGGGCGAGCTGGAAGCGGCGCGCCGGGCGCTGCAGGGGCCGCTGGACCGGCTGGTGGAGGTGCAGCTGGAAGTGGCCAAGGCCGAGTACGACCGGTCGCTGGATTTGTACCAGAGCAGCCAGCGCAACAGCCTGATTCTGCTGGGGGTGTCGCTGCTGCTGGGGCTGGGGATGGCCGGCTGGATGGCGCGTCAGCTTAACCGCCAGCTGGGGGCGGAGCCGCAGCAGGTGGCCGAGGTGGCGGCGCGGATTGCCGCTGGTGATTTGCGCACCCCGGTGGACGGTCGAACGCCGGGCAGCGTGATGCAGGCCATGCACACCATGCAGCACAGCCTGCAACAGCTGCTTGGCCAGATCAGCCAGGGCGCAGAACACCTGGCCAGCGCCGCCAGCGGCCTGGCCGGCACGGTGCAGCAAGTGGCGGCCAGCACCAGCGCACAAAGTGAATCCACCGCGTCGATTGCCGCTGCGGTGGAGCAACTGACCACCAGCATCAGCCATATTTCCGGCAGCGCCCAGCAGGCCGCGCACACCGCCAGCCATGCCGGCCAGCTGGGCCAGGAAAGCCATCTGGCGGTGCAGTCGGCCATGGGTGAGGTGAACAATATCACCACGGCAGTGAGCAGCAGCGCCGATACCCTGCTGGCGCTGGACCAGAAGTCGCGGGATATTTCGCTGGTGGTGAACGTGATTCGCGAGATTGCCGACCAGACCAATCTGCTGGCGCTGAATGCCTCGATTGAAGCGGCCCGCGCCGGCGAATCCGGGCGCGGCTTTGCCGTGGTGGCCGACGAAGTGCGCAAGCTGGCCGAACGTACCGCCCAATCCACCGGCCAGATCAGCGCCATGGTTGACGCCATCCAGCACGATGCCGAATGTGCCAAGCTGAGCATGTCGGAAGGGGTGGCCAAGGTGGATGCCGGGGTGGCCAGGGTGGCTGCGGTGGGCGAGGTGATGGGCCGGCTGGGCGCTGGCATTGATGAGTCGCTGGAGGCGATTCAGGATATTGCCAGTTCGCTGACCGAGCAGGGCAACGCCAGCAACGCCGTGGCTGACAATGTGGAAAAAGTGGCGCAAATGACCGAAGAAACCGCCGCCGCCGGCCACACCCTGCGTGACGCCGCCGATGGCCTGAGCCAGCTGGCAGCCAGCCTGCGCCAGACAGTGGGGCGTTTTCAGCTGTAGCAAGAAGCAGGCAGGCCGATAGGCGCAGCGCCCGCCGAAGAGACTCCTTCAGCGGGCGCTGCGCCTTCAGCCGGCCCATGTCCGGCACCAGACTCAGTTGACGATCGAGCCAAAGCCTTTCCACACGCTGGTGGTGCTGGTGCCACCCTGCACGCAGATCCAGCCCACCACACCGCCGACGGCTGGCGCGGTGTTGTAGACAATATCGCCCTGTGCGGCGGTGGTGCTCACCGAACTGCCTGGGGTGTGGTAATACATCACCCGCTGCATCTTGTCGCCGTTCACATCCTTGCCCAGCAGGCGATTGAAGCGCGACTGCGGTTCGTATACCACGGCAGCTTGCCCGTTGATGACCAGGCGGCCCACCACAATCGACGAAGTCAGCGGATTGTTACCGCTGGTTTCAATGGTGTTATCACCGACAAACACCGCCTGGAGATTGGCATCCCCGGTGTTATTGCTTTGCTTCATGCGGGTGTCGGTGATGGTCATCAGCCCATTGCTGTAGCCCAGTTTGGCCACCACGGTATCGATGCTGCACTCGGTGAGTTTCACCCCGGTGCTGGCGCTGCCAAAGTCCAGCAGATACCAGCTGGCATGGGTGTACACCTGGCCCTGATAGTCCAGCGCATCGGTAAACCGGCAGCGGGTGAACTGGGTGGCGCGGCCCCGGTCAGTGGCGGTATCCGCGTAGGGAGAGACCACCTGGCCTGCCAGGGTGCAGTCGGTAAAGTGTACGCGCGGGCTGGTGGGAGAGGCCGCATACGAGCTGGTCCCGATCAGCGTGCTGGTATGAATCGACACATCGGAACTGTTGCTGCCGCTGCTGAAAAAGCCCGGCCCGACGTTGTTGATCATTTCGCAGTTCATGAACACCCCCTGCAGGGCGTAGCTGGTGGGCAGCGGCAGCACAGCCACCCCGGCAGCCACTGCGGTGGCCAATGCGCCACGGCCACTGTGGTTGAAGCGGCAATCCATTGCCGTCAGCCCGCAACCCCCTTCCCAGCGCAAGCCATTGCGGCCATTGTAGACGCTGTTCACATTTTGCAGGGTAACCGGCATGCGCAGCGACTCGGCTGTCATGCCATCATCGCGCAATACCATGCCATCCAGTGCATGGTGATGGATATTCAGCGTATCCATCAGCAGCGAGGCATTGCCGCTGCTCCACACGCCTGTGGCATCGAGTTCGCGGCCATTGCCCTCCAACGTGCCCCACCGACCCCCCAGCGACAGCGTGGCGGCGTTGCCATCCAGCTCCAGGTGGTTGATCACCACGCCACCGCTGTTATTCTCCAGCTGGATCATTCGGCTAACACGTGCGGCGTAGTCGGCGCTGGTAAATGGCAGGGTGGTGCTTTCCGGCTGGCCGGTGACCGGATGAAAGGCACCATATTTCAGCCCGCTGGCGGCGCGCAGCACGGCACCATTGCCTTCGATTACCACCGGATAGGTGCAGTTGGCAATGTGGATGATGTCGCTGGGCAGGTAGGCATAGCCCAGCCCGGTCTGGCCGGCCAGGGTTTGCTGGCCAACCATATAAACCCCCGGCGGGATGTGCAGGGTGCCACCGCCTTGCGCATTGAGCACGGTGCAGGCGGCAATAAATGCATTGGTATCGTTGGTCACGCCGTCGCCAAGTGCGCCATAGGCCGGGTCTTTGACATTGATAATGTTTTGCATGATTCAATATGCTCCGAATGGAATGAATGCTGATTGGGTGATGGCGTTAATTGGCAATGGTGGCAAAGTCTTTCCAGACCCCTGGCGCACCGCTGCTTACACACACCCAGCCTGCTGGCGCACCCGATACGGCATCGCAGTTGTACACAATGTCGCCGCGCTGGGCGCTATCGCTACCGAGAAAGTCGGTTGGGCTGGAACCATAACCCACACGTTGCAGGCTGCCGCCATTGCCGTTATTGGCCCAGATTTGCTGGCGGCGTTGCGGCATATTGGTGGGCTGGTGGTACTCGGTGCCATTGAACAGGGCGTAGCCCAGCACCACTGAGTTATCCAATTGGGCTAGCGTGGGTGCAGACAGCGTGGTATGGCCCAGCATGATGCTGCGGAAAGCACTCGGGTCGGACCCTGATTGGTAAAACTGGCAATTGGTGGCGGTGGTGTAGCCCATCGTGTAACCAATGCGGGTTTTAGTGGCTTCCACCACACAATCATTGAACTTCACACCCTGGCTGCCGGCCCCCAGGTCCAGCAGATAGGCGTTATTGGGCGCATAGACCTGGCCTTGGTAAGTCAGCGTATCGGTAAATCGGCAGCGACTGAAGCGAGTGGCATTGCCCTGGCTGTTCTTGTTGACCGGCAGGCCAGGATCCCCATAGCACTTGACTACCATCCCAGAAAAAGTGCAGTCGGAAAAATGCATGCGTGGTTTGTATGGCAATGCGGCGTAGGCAGCGGTCGTGGTAGCCAGGAAGGTGCAGTTCATGAAGCTGATATCTGCCGAATCGCCGCTGTCAGCCCCCATGTTCGGGCCACCGTTATTGACCATTTCGCAGTTGATGAACAGGCCATTGCGGTTGAATGCACCAGCGGACGCTTCGATATCCACCCCAGCCTGTGGGGAAGAGCCAAATGCACCTTTGCCGGTATGGTTGAACTTGCAGCCAATCGCTGTCAGACCATTGCCGCCCACCCATGACAGCCCCTGACGGGCATTGTATTCCGCGCGAACATTGATCAGCGTGGCGGTTCTGTGCGGCGAGGTGGCGCTAGCCTGTGCTGCGGCTTGTCCGATATACACCCCATCCAGGCAATGATGGTGTGTATGGATAGCGCTCAAGCATACTTCGCGGTTACCGTAGGCGTACACCCCGTAGCTCACTTGCTGGTAGCCCTTGTCGCCCCAGGCTCCGCCCAGAATGGTATTGGGATTGTTGCCGTCCAGTTCCAGATTACGTACGGTTACCGTGCTCTGGTTATTGACCAGCACAATCATCCGGCCCACAAAGGCACCATAGTCGTGATTGGTGAACGGCAGGCTCGGTGGGTTGTAAACCGCACCAGTGACCGGGTCGAAACTACCAAATTTCAACCCGTCTGCCAGGCGTAGCACGGCAGCGCTGCCTTCAATCAGCACCGGCTGGGTGCAGTCGCTGATGGTGATGATATCCTTGCCTGCATAGGCGTAACCCTTGTTGCTTTGTCCGGCAAAAGTTTGCTCTCCTACCAGGTAGGTGCCAGCCGGAATCAGCAGTGTGCCACCGTCTGCTGCCGTCAGCGCGGCGCTGGCTGCGATAAATGCCTGGGTGTCATTGTGTACATTATCACCGTAGGCACCGTAGTCTTTTACATTAAAAATTGCCATTTGATTATCTCGGTAAGTTTTTAAAATAAGCCGTTGGCTTAAATTAGTTGACGGGTTCAGTTGGCAATGGCACCAAATGGTTTCCAGGTGCCGGGCGTGCCCGCGACTGTGCATACCCAGCCAATATAGCCACCGGGACTGGGTGCGGTGTTGTAAACAATGTCACCCTTAGCGGCACCATACACAGACGCAAAGGCCGTGGCGCTGTAGCAAAAACCGACGTTCTGTGCCCGACCACCGTTACCGGTATTGGCATAAAAGCGCAGGCGGCGCTGAACCTGGTCGTACTGCAGCACCTCGGTGCCGTTGAACAGCATCCGCCCCAGCACCACGCTGCTGCTCAGGTCATTGCTGCCGCTGGTATCAAAAATGCTGTCACCATGGAATACCGCCTGAATGGCCGATACGCCGGCGATGGTTTGCCGGAAGCGGCAGTTGCTGGTCTGGATCATGCCGTTGGTTTGGCCAAGCACGCCGATGCCGGCTTCCACTGCGCAGCGATCCAGCTGCACACCCTGGCTGGCGTTGCCCCAGTTGAGCAGATAGCCCCCTGCCGGCATGTATACCTGGCTTTGGTAGGTGTGCTGGTCGGTCAGCCGGCATGCCGAAAAACGGGTGGCATTGCCATCGCCAGCGCTTTGTGCCGGGTAAACCGTGCTGGTCTGGCCGGCAATCACGCTTTCCAGCAGATGCACGCGCGGTGCAGCAATCGCCAGCGGTGCGTTGGTGGTGCCCACCAGGGTGCAGCTTTGCAGGGTCAGGTCGGCCACATCGCCACTGGCCACGTTCAGCCCCACGCCGCTGTTGTTCAGCCATTCGCAGTTGAGAAAATGGCCATTGCGCACACTGCCGCTGGCCGCTGTCACCATCACACCATGCGCCGGAGTGGTGTTGAGTGCGCCACGGCCACTGTGGTTGAAGGCGCAGTCCACTGCGCTCAAGCCATTGCCGCCCAGCCAGGCCAGGCCGTGCCGACCGTTGTATTCGCTGCGCACCTTGCGCAGCGACACCGGGGTACGCGGTGTGGCACTGGTGCTGGCCGTGTGGCTCAGGTGCATGCCATCACGACCATGGTGATGCAGGTTCAGCTGCGTCAGCACCAGTTCGGCGTTGGCACTGGCGTCGATCCCATCGGCGGCCAGCGGTCGGCCACCTTCGCCCCATTCGCCGCCCAGGGTCAGATTGGCCGAATTGCCGTCCAGCGTCAGACCATGCACGGTGACCGATGCGCTGTTATTGCTCACCACAATCATCCGGCCCACGCTGGCAGCGTAGTCCGGATCGTTGAACGGCAAGCTGGTCGGGGTATGTGCCGCGCCGGTGACCGGGTCGAAGCTGCCCAGCTTCAGGCCAGGTGCCAGGCGCAGGGTGGCACCTTCGCCCTGAATCAGCACGGGTGTGCTGCAGCCACTGATGGTGATCACATCTTTACCCTGATAGGCGTAGCCCAGGCCGGTTTGCCCGGCAAACAGCTGCTCGCCTACCAGGTAAGTGCCAGGGGGAATTTGCAAGACGCCACCGCCAGCCGCGCACAGATCGGTGCATGCCTTAATAAATTTGTCGGTGACATTGACATTGCCATTATTGATGGCATCAAGATAAATGGTTTTAGGAATAGGTGCAGTCATGGCATCCTCATCTGATGTTCATTGAGTGAAATACTCTGGTTCAGAAATAAGCTGTTGGCTTCCAGCAGGCTTATCCTGAGTATCAGTATTTCATCTGCACTCGGTGTTCAGCAGTTGAAGGTTGTCAGCAATGACATTTTGGTGGCAGGTAAGACGGTAAAAAAATCAGCCTGACTGCGTCAGTGCGGTCAGGCTGATTTTTATTTCAGATGAGTTAATGGTGGGTCAGGTCATTAGCTGGCAATCGCACCAAATGGCTTCCATTGGCCAGCCCCTACGCAAATCCAGCCCGCGTACCCTCCGGCCACTGCTGCCGTGTTGTAAATGATATCGCCTTGCAGCGCCGAATCAACGCCGGTAAAAGCGCTCGGATCGTAGGCGTAGCCCTGCGTTTGGCGCGAGCCGGTGGCGCTGCCATTATTGCTCTGCAGATACAGGCGCCATTGCGGACCCTGATAACTGGCCATCTCCTGACCATTGCACAACAAACGTCCGATCACCAGCAACCCGGAATTACCAAATACCCCGGCGGTCTGCACCTTGGATTGTCCGGAAAACAATGCTTCAATCGAGCAGGTGTAGGTGGTGGTCTGGATCAGATTGCAGCTGTGCAATATCACTTGCCCACCGGTGTACATCAAAGCGCCGATCCCGGTATGGATTGTGCAATGGTCCAGCGACACCCCCAGACTGCCGCCGCCCAGATCCAGCAAGTACCAGCCGGGATACATGTGCACCTGGTTGTTGTAGGTGATCTGGTCAGTCAGATAGCAGCCGGTAAAGCGCGTGGCATGGCCATTGCCAGGGGTTTGCTCGCCGCAGGTATTCACAATCTGGCCGGCGATGGTGCAGTCCATGAAGTGGATGCGCGGCTTGCGCGGCCAGATCGGGTAGTTGGTGGAGCCTATCAGGGTGCAGCGCTGCAAGGTGATATCCGCCGAATCGCCCGTGTCAGCCAGAAAGCCCACCCCGACGTTGTTGATGATTTCGCAATTGATGAACAGGCCATTGCGAATCACCCCATCCGACGCTTCAATGTCAATCCCGGCGGCCGGAGACGAGAAGAAGCCGCCTCTGCCTGTGTGGTTGAACTGGCAATCAATCGCGGTCAGCCCGTTGCCACCGCACCAGCTCAAGCCCTGGCGGGCATTGTATTCACTGCGGACATTGATCAAGGTAGCCGGAGTGCGTGGCGAATCTGCGGTGGTGCCCACTTGCAGCACCATCACCCCGTCCAGGCCGTGGTGATGGGTGTGGACATTTTCCACTCGCAGGTTCTGGCTATTGAACGAGTACACCCCGTAAGCGTTCAACTGTCGGCCAAGATCCCCCCAGCCTCCGCCCAGCACGATGGTGTCCGACTGGCCGTCCAGCTCCAGATCGCGAATCACCACCTGGCGATTATTGGCCACGACAATCATCCGGTAAGTCGATGCAGCATAATCCGGGTCAGTAAACGGCATGCTGGCGGGTTCATAGCTGTCGCCCGTTACCGGGTCAAAGCTGCCAAACTTCAGGCCTGGTGCCGCTTTCAGTACGGCCTGCTCACCCTGTATCACCACCGGCAGATCGCAGTCGTGAATGTAGATGATGTCTTTGCAGGAGTAGGCATAGCCTCGCCCAGCCTGACCGGCAAACGTCTGTTCGCCTACGATGTACACACCCGGCGGGATGTACAACGTGCCGCCACCTTGAGCGTTGATTGCCGCACTGGCAGCAATGAATGCTTGTGTGTCGTTGGTGACGCCATCGCCCATGGCACCGTAGACCGGATCTTTCACATTGATCAGCAAACTCATGATGTTACCTCTTTGCGTGAGTAAAATGACGGAGTGACAGAAACGGACACGGCCAGGACGGCATGCATCAATTCCGTTGCTGTCTTGATCATCTTCGGCAATGGCGGCTTGGCCATGCCAGCCGTCGGCTGTCAGCATGTCGCGCTGGCATCTTGCACCTTGTCCGATCTGGATCAGCTTTTGTGTACAAAGCGCTTGTCCAGATGGTGTGGCTCAAGCAGAATCCGGGCGACGCCGGGGGATTCACGCCTAACCTGGCGTCAGAGATGGTGTGCCGGCGTGTGTGCTGAACCCGCCGAGCTGTGATGATTAACGCCCACCCCGCCCCGAATACCCGTCCTCACCTGAGCAAATGGCTGCTGGTCGCCACCGACCTGCTGATGTTCCTGCTGGCCCATCAACTGGGCTTCTGGCTCGCTGCTGCTGTGCGTCACTGGCGCGAGCTGCCGGCCTTTGTTGCCACCCCGGATGCTTCGCTGCGCCTGTCGGTCTGGCTGGGGCTGGTGCTGGCCGGTATTGGCTGGTTCTGGCTGGTGCGCGGCCACTACACCCAGCGCCGGCCATTCTGGGATGAAACCCGCGATGTGGTGATGGCCATGCTGGTGCTGGCGGTGCTGGACGCCGCGCTGATGTTCATGCTCAAGTCGCCGTTTTCCCGGTTGTGGTGGCTGACCACCTGGAGCGTGTCGCTGCTGGCCGTGGTGCTGGGTCGGGTGCTGATGCGCCGGCTGATGATGAGGCTGGGCTGGTGGGAGCGGCAGGTGCTGGTGTTCGGCTTTGGCGAAAACGCCCGTGAAGCGTTTGCCGCGCTGAAAAGCGAAACCTGGCTGGGCTACCATGTGCTGGGCTTTGTTGCTCCCTGCGCCGACGTGCGCGACGCGGAAAACCTCGATGAGCAGCCGATTTGCGGCAAACCGCTGCTGCCCTATCTGCTGGAAGAACCCGCCAGCCAGTTTCTGGCCCGCTACCACCAGCCCGCCATCCTGATTGCGCTGGAAACCGAACAGCTGGAGGTGCAGCAGCAGCTGGTGCAGCGCTTCAGCGTGGCGGGGGCCGATGTCAGCATTGCCCCGCCGCTGAAAGGCCTGCCGCTGTACGGCACCGAACTCACCCATTTTTTCAGTCACGAAGTGCTGCTGCTGCGCGTGCGCAATAATCTGTCGCGTCGCGCGTCGCGCTTTATCAAGCGCAGCTTTGATCTTGTTGCCTCGGCGGTATTGCTGCTGCTGCTTGCGCCGCTGCTGCTTGGCGTGGCCTGGCTGGTGTCACGCGACGGCGGCCCGGCCACCTTTGGCCACATCCGGATTGGCCGGCGTGGCGAACCGTTTCGCTGCCTGAAATTCCGCTCAATGGTGATCGACGCCCAGGCGCGGCTGGCCGAGCTGCTGGCGCGTGACCCGGACGCCCGCGCCGAATGGGAGCGCGACTTCAAACTGAAAAACGATCCGCGCGTCACTGCGCTGGGGGCCTTTATCCGCAAGACCAGCCTGGACGAACTGCCGCAGCTGATCAACGTGCTGCGCGGCGACATGAGCCTGGTGGGCCCGCGCCCGGTGGTGGCCGACGAAGTGGAGCGCTACGGTGACGACAAGGTGTTTTACCTGATGGCGCGGCCCGGCATCACCGGCCTGTGGCAAATCAGTGGCCGCAACGACATCGACTACGACAGCCGGGTGGCGCTGGATTGCTGGTATGTGCGCAACTGGTCGCTGTGGTACGACATTGTAATTCTGATCAAAACCATCAAAGTAGTGCTGGGCCGCGACGGCGCGTATTGATTAAGCCCTCACCCACCAAACGCCCAAGCCCCTTGCCCCCCGGAAACCGCCATGCGTGACCTCACCCCGCTGATTAACCGCCTGAACAAGAACCACCGCCATCTGGCCAAGTGGGCTCGCCGACAAGATACCGAATGCTACCGGCTGTACGACCGCGATATCCCCGAGTTTCCGGTGATTGTCGATGTGTACGCCAATAGCGCGCATATTCAGGAAGTGGACACTGGCTGGCAAATGGAAGACGACGAACACGCTGCCTGGATGCTGGCCATCCGCCAGACCGTGGCCGACGTGCTCGGTATTGCCCTGGACGACACCGCCATCAAGACCCGCCGCCGGCAAAAAGGCCTGGCCCAGTACGAAAAAACCGGCGAAACCGGGCGCGAGCGGATTGTCAGCGAAACCGGTCGCCGCTTTATCGTCAACCTGGAAGCCTACCTCGACACCGGCCTGTTTCTCGATCATCGCAATACCCGCCGCCTGGTGGGCGAGCAAGCTGCCGGCAAACGTTTTCTCAACCTGTTTGCCTATACCGGCAGTTTTACCGTCTACGCCGCCACGGGTGGCGCGGCGTCATCGGTAACGGTGGATCTGTCCAACACCTACCAGGACTGGTCACGCCGCAACTTCGAACTCAACGGCCTCGACCTCAGCCGCCACACCCTGGTGCGCGCCGACGTGTTCCGCTACCTGGAAGACGCCGCGGCTGCTGGCGAGCGCTTTGATTTGATCGTCATGGATCCGCCGAGTTTTTCCAATTCGAAAAAAATGCTCGACATCCTCGACGTGCAGCGCGACCACGTCAGCTTGATTGACGCCGCCATGGCCCTGCTCGCCCCTGATGGCGTGCTGTATTTTTCCAATAATCTGCGTGGATTCAAGCTGGAGGCCGAACTGGGCCAGCGTTATCTGGTGGATGACCTGAGCGCCAAGTCGGTGCCGGAGGATTTCCGCAACCGCAAGATTCATCAGTGTTTTCGGCTGCGGGCAACATAGCCAACACGCCAGGGGCATGAGGCGGCCCTGGCTTCCGACTGGCGCGCTGCATTCCATCACCCCCCGTTTTGCGCCACCTCCGGCGAGGTGCCCAGCACCAGTTCGGTATAGGCATGGATATGCTGGTACAGCACCTGATCGACCCAGGCAATCGCTGTGGCGCTCTGGCCCGCCTGCATTTGCGCCGGGGTCAGCCAGACTGGCGCGCTGGGGGTGCCGGCATTCCAGGCAAACCCGGTTTCCGGGGTGGCATCCGGGTTGAGGATGCCGCTGATCTGTGCGCTGTCCAGGTGGGTGCACAGGCCATTTTCCAGTTCAAACAGCCCGGCCTTGACCTGGGCCATTTTCACCAGTGCCCAGATTTCTGCCAGCTGCACATCACCATAGGCTTTTTTCCCCTGATAGCTGGCCTGGGCGTACAGCCCCGGCAAGGCGTCGAGGGTGGACAGCGCCCAGGCGCGGGGCACCACGTCAAACTGGTTCCAGACCACGGCGTTCCACACTTGCCACGGCGAGGCGCTGTCGCCGATGCTGGCGGGCAGGGTGTTCAGGTAGCGCTGCGCCAGCGCGGCATTGCCTGGCGTGGCACCGGCGGTGGCGTACACCCTGAGCTGATCTGCCTGCCAGTTGTCTTGCAGCGGGTGTTCCGGATCCACCAGCGCCAGCGCCAGGGTGGGCGACAACGCCCCGCCCAGCGAATGGCCGGTGACGGTCAGCGTGCAGCCGCTGGCGTTGACGCTCTGCAAAAAGCTCAGCAGGCCCTGACCGCTGGCATCGCGCATGGCCAACAGCTGGCTGACGCCGGTGAATGTGCCATTGTCCAGCGTGGCCAGCGCCGGGTTGCCCGACGTCAGTGCCGCGCCGGATCGCCAGTGCTTGAGCGCCGAGCGCCAGTCGTAGCCGGGCGTCAGGGTGAAGTCTTCCCGCAGCCAGTCGTAGGCCGAGTGCGGGTTGGTGCCGGCAATGGCAACGATGTAGCGCTGCTGACGGGCGCTATGCACCACCAACATGGCGTTGGTGGCTTCGAAGGTGGCTTGCGCGCTGAATGGCGTGACCAGCGGCCTGGCTCCCTTGACATACACCACCGGCCCCCACACGGTTTGCCAGTCGTCGCCAATCAGATCCTGACCTTGCAGCAGGGCTTGCCGCACTTTGTCGGTCAGGCGTTCGGTGAAAATCTGGGTGGCCTGCTCGCGGGCCTTTTCCAGGCATTGCGGCCATTTCTGGCTATGATCCAGCGGCACAAGCACATCGTGTTGCGACGCATCGTTGGCAAGCCATGAGCAGTAAAAAGCAGTTTGCCAGGCATCGTAGCGGGGGGAGGGTGTACTCATGAACAGGTTCCTTTAAGCGTCAGTATCAATGATATGCAGTAGAAAATATGACAAGAAATTCATATATATCAATGCAGTAGCGTCAAGGCTGACATGCAGGAACTGCGTGGATCAATAACACCTGATTGCACATGAAACCGGCATGGTGCTGGCGCTAATCCCATGCCGCTGGCCACCCGCTCAGCCGGGTTTGGCTGACGCCTTGCCCAGCACACTTTCGCGCAGCGCCCGCACCGTCGGGCCATCGCCGCCGGCCCGCCACACCAGCCAGGTGGGGCTGTCGGCGATGGTCGGCTGGAGCGCATGCACGGAAACCGACCCCGCCACTGCCAGGTTTTCCAGCAGGCTGAGCGGCATCATGGCAATGCCCATGCCCGAGGCAATGCAGCCCAGCATGGCGTGATAGGACGACAGTTCCACCACCCGCTCCGGCAGCACACCATCGCTGGCCAGCCAGTGTTCCAGCCGCTGCCGGTAGGCGCAGCCGGGGGCAAAAGTCAGCAGGGTCAGTGTGCGCACGTCGCGGGCGCGGGCAATCGGCGGATGGTTGGCCGGGGCCACCAGCGCCAGGGTTTCGGCAAACGCCACCTCGCTGCACAGACGCGGGTCGTCCACCGGGCCGCTGACCAGCGCGCAATCCAGCTGGCCATTACGCACCCCGGTCAGTAACTGCGCGGTGGGGCCGGTGCGCAGTTCCAGCTGCACATCCGGGTAGCGCAGATGAAACGCCGCCAGCCGGCTGGGCAGCCGGGCGGCAGCGGTGCTTTCCATCGAGCCCAGTCGCAGCCGGCCACGCGGCATGGCGTCGGTGACGGCGGCGCGGGCTTCGTCGGCCAGGTCAAGCAGGCGCTCGGCGTAATTCACCAGCACATGTCCCGCCGGAGCCAGCGTCAGCCGCCGGCCTTCACGCACAAACAGCGGCACACCCAGGCCCGCTTCCAGCTGGCGGATGCGGGTGGTGACGTTGGATTGCACCCGATGCAGACGGCTGGCAGCGCGGGTAATGCCGCCTTCCTGCACCACTGCCTGAAAAATACGCAGGTCGTCGAGATCCATGGTTCTGTTTTTGAGATGGTAATGTTCTGGATTATTCATTTTACTGAATTAACCGTTCCCCGCTACAGTCAGGGTCTTTGAGAGGGTGGAGCACACCGATGACGGCTTCTTCTCGCCCGGCCTGGACCGGTTACGCCGCCGCCTTGGGCGTGGTGCTGATCTGGACCGGATTTATCCTGATTTCCCGCTGGGGCGGCAAAAGCGCGCTGACCGGCTACGACGTACTGGCCCTGCGTCTGGGCACGGCGACGGTGCTGCTGCTGCCTTTTTGCCGCGACTTGCCGCTGAGTGTCTGGCGTGACCGCCGGCTGTGGACGCTGGCTGGCCTGGGCGGCGTGCTGTATGGCGTGCTGGTGTATACCGCGTTCAAATTTGCCCCGGCGGCGCACGGTGGCATCTTGCTGCCGGGCATGCAGCCGTTTCTGGTCACGGCGCTGCTGTGGGGCTGGCTGGGCGAACGCCCGCCGCGCAGCCGGCTGGTGGGCCTGAGCGCCATTGCCGTGGGCGTGCTGTGCGTGGCCTGGCCGCTGCTGCAGGCCGGCGACTGGCGCACCTTGCCCGGCGATGCGCTGATGCTGGCGGCCTCGCTCACCTGGGCGGTGTACAGCGTGCTGGTGCGCCGCTGGGCGTTTTCGCCATGGACGCTGACCCGCTTTGTTGCGCTGGGGTCGGCGCTGGTGTATTTGCCGGTGTATGCGCTGTGGCTGCCCAAGGGGCTGACCGAAGTGAGCACTACCCAGCTGGTGGTGCAGGGGCTGTATCAGGGCATTGGCCCAACCATTATTGCCATGTGGCTGTTCTTGCTGGCGGTCAGCCAGCTCGGCCCGGCACGCACGGGTGCGCTGATTGGCCTGGTGCCGGTGCTGGCCGGCCTGGCGGCAGTGCCCTTGCTGGGCGAGCCGCTGACTGCCAGCTTGCTGGTTGGTTTGTGTGCGGTCTCGGCGGGGGCGTGGTACGCGGCCAGGCCAGTGAAGGCGGCTTAGAACACGCTCTTAGGGTTACCATCCGGTTTTATGGTTTTGATGGGTGCTCCATGCGCTACCCCCTGTTGATTATGGATTTTGACGGCACGCTGGCCGACAGCTTTCCGTTTTTTTGCCAGGTATTCAACCAGCTGGCGCAACAACATGGTTTTCGTCCGGTGGCCGGCCACGAGGTGGCGGCCTTGCGTCAGTGTTCGGTTCGTCAGATTGCCCGTCAGCTGGGCCTGCCGCTATGGAAGCTGCCGCGCGTGGCCCGGCATTTTACCCAGCTGATGCACGACGCACCGGACAGTGCACCGCTGTTTCCCGGCGTTGGCGCTGTGCTCGACCAGCTGTTGCAGCAAGGGGTAACGCTGGCGCTGGTGTCGTCCAATGCCCGGCGCAATGTGGCGCGCAGTCTGGGCGAGGCGCGGCTGGCGCGGTTTGCCGCCGTGGAATGCGGCAGCGCCTTGCTGGGCAAGGCGCACCGTTTGCGCCAGGTGGCGCAGCGCTGCCAGGTGCGCCCTGAGCAGGCGATTTACGTGGGCGACCAGCAGGCCGACGGCGATGCGGCCCGCCGCGCCGGCATGGCATTTGCCGCCGTGAGCTGGGGCTACGCCAGTCTGGACAGCTTGCGCCCGTGCCAGCCGGTGCACTGCCTGCATCAGGTGGAAGATTTCTTGCTGCTGGGCAGGCCCGGCGGTCATCAACCCATCATGGCGTGATGCCTGGCGGCGCGCGCCGTTCGGTTTTATCCACTGCCCTATAGAAGGAACACGGCATGCCTTACGTCAACATCAAGATCACCCGCGAAGGGGCCAGCGCCGAGCAAAAAGCCGCGCTGATTGCCGGCACCACCGCCTTGCTGCGCGATATCCTGGGGAAAAACCCGGCCACCACGGTGGTGGTGATCGACGAGGTGGCCACTGATAACTGGGGCATTGGTGGCGAGGTGGTGACCCAGTTGCGCCAGGCACAGGCTGCCGTGCGTTAAGCGCCGCTCACCACACCCTCCTGGTGTGTGGCCTTGGCGTACTGTGGGTACTGTCTACGGCCACACGCCTAGTCGTCAGTCATCATGATATGAACTGATCATTGGCACAGATACCCAAGGTCAGCGCGCTCGCCTGCACACGGGTATTTCAACGGGACGGCAACTCGACCGCTTTCGGCATGAAGCTCACCCGGCTTGTCGTTCCCGCGCAGGCGGGAACCCAGACCGCGCCACAGCGTGCGCCGTGGGCGTTGGGCGTGGCGTGGTGGTGGTGAGAGCTCGCACCTGCTGCGCGCTGTGGATACCCCTGGATTCCCGCCTGCGCGGGAATGACGGGATAGGCGCGGAAGACAGTTCGCTGTGGCAAAGTAAGGTTTTGTTTTCACAGAAATTAAACCGGGATGCCCGGTATAAACTTGCCCGCATGTACTCTTGTGTTTCAACGTGACTGACGACTAGCCAGGATGGCTTTGCTGAGTTTGCTGGGCGACGCTCAGCGCGGCTCAATCCTGGCCGGCCAGCGCCAGCGCATCGGTACACAGTGCATCCACGCCCATTGCCCACAGCGCTTGCGCCGTGTCTGCGTCATTCACTGTCCAGCTCAGCAGCCACAAGCCCGCCTGATGAATGGCCGCTACCCGCTCGGCGGTCAGCTCGCGCCAGCCCAGATCAATGGCACATACTGACAACGCCTGCGCTTGCGCCAGCCAGTCGTCGTGCCACTCGGCCAGCAGCAGGGCGCGGGGCAGCTGTGGCGCGGCGTCGCGGGCGGCCGCCAGCGCCGCGACGGAAAACGACGACAGCAAGGGCGGTTGCGGCTGGCCGGCAAACAGCCGGGCGCAGTCGGCAGCCACTCTGGCCCCGGTTTCTGCCTCGCGGCCTGGCCCCGGCTTGATCTCGACATTGGCGCACAGGCCATGGTCGTTGAGTAATTGCGCGGCGTCGGCCAGGCTGGGCAGTGGTTCGTCGGCAAAACGCGGCGAGAACCCCGCGCCGGCGTCCAGCCGGGACAGCGCCTTCCACGGCAGCGCATCGGCGGGGCCATGGCCATTGGTGGTACGTTCCAGCGTGTCGTCGTGCAGCAAAAACGGCACGCCGTCGGCAGACAGGCGCACGTCAAACTCCACCATTTTTGCCCCGGCAAACGCCGCCAGCAGCATGCCGGCCAGGGTGTTTTCTGGTGCAGCGTCGCCACCACCACGGTGGAGGATCCAGCGTGGCCAGGGGAAGGGGGCAGTGGTCATTCAGCAAATCCTCAAAAAAGTGAAGTCCAGCTGAAGGCCGGTGCCATTCACGCTTGCAGGCACGACCGCAGCGGCTGCCATTCTACCAAGCCATTGGCCTGCTGCAGCGCCATATTGTTCTGGGGAGGTGCAGATTGATTCAGGAAAATCGTTTTTGCCAAAAGCAACATCCAGCAAAATCAACATCCTGGATTCCCGCCTTCGCGGGTATAACGATGGTTTCAGTGTTTCCCTAGTAGCCAGTCACCATGATCTGAATCGACTGACTGGCGATTAGACCGCTTTCGGCATGAGTTTCATCTGACGTGTCGTTCCCGCGCAGGCGGGAACCCAGACCGCACCACAGTGTGCGCGGTGGGCATGGCGCAGGTAAGCGCTCGTGAGAACTCACCCCGCTGTGCGCTGTGGACACGCCTGGATTCCCGCCTGCGCGGGAACGACAAGTGGGTGAGACTCATTGTCAGGAGAGGCCTAGTAGCCAGTCACGTTGAAACACGAGGGTGCCTGCGAGCAAGCCGACGTCGGATGTCTTGCTTTATTTATTTCAACACAACATCTTGATTTAAAACAGCGAACCATCCGCCGCACCCCACCGCGTCATTCCCGCGCAGGCGGGAATCCAGGTGCATCCACAGCGCGCTGACTATCCGGCAACGCTCAACACCCACCGCGCACGCTGTAGCGCGGTCTGGGTTCCCGCCTGCGCGGGAATGACTCGGTGTAGCGCGACGAGTGGTTCATTGTGGAACATGAACCTTTGTGTTTCAACGTGACCGGCTACTAGCCTCCGATGAGGAGTCCGGTTTAATTTATTTTAAAACAAAGCTTTACCCAGCAACAGCGAACCACCCGCCGCACCCCACCCCGTCATTCCCGCGCAGGCGGGAATCCAGGGGCATCCACAGCGTGCTGCGGGTATGAGTGCTCACCACCGTCCCGCCATGCTAATCCCCCACGGCGCACGCGGTGGCACGGTCTGGGTTCCCGCCTGCGCGGGAACGACACGTCGGGTGAGGTTCAGCCGCAAGCGGTCGAGTCGCCGTCCCGTTGAAATACCCGCGTGCAGGCGAGTACGTGGGTATCTGTGCCAATGATTGGTTCATATCAGGGTGACTGACGACTAGGCTTTGGTGGCAGTGCATGTGCTGCAGTCAGGCACCAGCTTACCCCGCCACCGGCGGATGATCCGGGTGAATGCGCTGCTGCTGGGCAAAAAAGCCTTCGCTGTGTACCCATTCCGGCCTGGCCCCCAGCGCAGTAACGGCGCTGACGCAGCTGTCGACAAATTCCGGGCTGCCCGCCACAAAAATGGTGTGGCGCGACAGGTCGGCAAACAGCTTGGGCAAAATGTGCGGAATCCGCCCGGACAGATACCCATCCTGGCTGTCGCGGGTCAGGGTGATCTTGTAGTCAAAATGACGGTGCTTGGTGCGCCACCAGGCCATCAGGCCCTGGGCGTAGACATCTGCCGGGGTGCGGGCGGAAAACAACAGGGTGACCGGCTTGCGAAAGCCCCGGCGCAGCGCGGCTTCGGTCAGCGCCAGGATGGGGGCCAGGCCGGTGCCGGCGGCCAGGCACAGTACCGGGGTGTCCACCGAGGGATCGCCAATAAAGGTGCCATACGCGCCGGACAGTTTGAGGCTGTCGCCGGTGTGCAGTGCGTCGTGTACCCACTGGCTGGCCTGGCCGCCTTCGGCGCGGGCCACTTGCAGCACCAGTTCGCCATCCGGGCGCGGGGCGTTGGCAATTGAATACGCTCGTGCCGGGATGTCGCGTGGCGCGGGTTTGAGCATCACATACTGGCCGGGCCAGTGGCGGATGGGCTGGCCCACCGGGCGCAGGCGCAGCTCCACCACCCGTTCGGCCACTTCGCGCTTGTCCACCAGCACAAACAGCGCATCCTCACGCGGCGGAAACAGCTTGGGCTTGGCGTCTTCGGTGCCCCATTCGATGGTGAGTTCGTCAGAAATCGGCTTGGCCATGCACATCAGGCCGTAGCCCTGGCGGCGTTCTTCCTGCGACAGCGCCATGTCCAGCACCATGCCTTGGTCAAAATGGCCGGCGCTGACCTTGACCTTGCACTCGCCGCAGGCACCGGCGCGACAGTTGTTGGGCAGGGCGTAGCCGGCTTTTTCAAGCGCCATCAGCACGGTGTCGCCGCTGGCGCACTCGACCGATTTGCCCGAGGGTTGCAGGATGATGCGGGGCATAAGAATCTCGTTGGGTTGATTGCAGTATGGGCGGGTCTGGCTACGCCAGCCCGCCTGTGTCCAGCATGGCGTGCAACACGCACCGGCAGCGGGGCATCGCTGCCGGTGCCGCGCCTGCTGATCAGAACACCGGAATGATGTCTTCCATTTCGATGTCGCTGACTTCTTGACCGGTAATACCCACTTCCGGAATCGCCGGGAACGGGATGTTATAGCGGTCGAGCACACCCTTCAGGTTAATCATCGCATTGCGCCAGTTTTCCAGCTTCATTTCGTAGGTGGGGATGCCAAAGCCGGCGGCGCGCGCCACTTCTTCGGCTTCACGCTGGTTGGCGATGAAGTCGGACGGCAGGTCCCAGAATTCCATCGGCGGCTCGAACAACACAGCGGACAAGAACAGATAGCCGGCGCGGATCTGCTTGGTGACGATGGCCTTAGTCGAATCGTCCAGGCCCGGATAGTCACGCTCCATCACTGCCATACAGATGGCCATGTGGCGGCCTTCGTCGCGGCCAATGTTCTTGAAGCCTTCCTTGAAAACCGCTTCACGCGAGTTGTCGTACATCTGTTTGAAGATGGTGGCGGCAGCAATTTCGCCCATCAGGAAAGAGCTGAACAGCACGGCCAGGTCGTACTTGGGCACTGCCTGCTTGTAGCCGGTCCAGTAGCGGCCACCGTTGAAGTACAGCCACTGCACATTCTTTTGCAGACGCTTGCCCAGCTCGGTTTTCGGCTGGTAGGTCAGCGGGTCCGGGTGGCCGAGCATCTTGGTGATGGCCAGGCCACACATGATTTCGTGGTTCTGCTCGTCGCGGGTCACCGAGAAGAAGCATTTGCGCACCGGGTCTTCTTCGTGCACTTCGTAGGTCTTGATCAGGGCTTCGGCAAATACCGGCGGGGCCGAGGCGTCGAACACCGACAGCAGGCTCCACCAGTAAGCGATGGATTCGCGCTCTTCCCAGCTGTAGCTGTCCACATCCAGGGTGTCCCAGGGCAATTTTTCCGGGTCCCAGTTTTCGCGCAGTGCGGCTTCCCACACTTCCTGCAGTTTCTTGGTTTTGTTGTTCCACGAGAGCGGATAGACATTCGGCTGCACGGTGGCGGGCGGAAATTCCATCTTGTCGGCAAAACGTTCCTTGTGGCTGGACATACAGCTTCTCCTGAGTAGGCGGGTCACATCATCAACAGGGCGGCAAACCGGCTGGTTTGTGTCATTTATAGTGATACACAAATAATCACATAGTCAACAAAAATTGTATCGCTTTGTGCAATGAGCTTTGCTGCATGGCAACATGTCACCGGGAAAGTACAGCCGTTTTTCGCCTGAAAATTCCACATAACTTATTTATTTATAAGATATTTCTTTGATAGAAACTTATTTCCTGATACGTAATTTTATACATGACCCACAAAAAAATACGATACTAAAAGTTGACACAAGTCATGTTTGTTCGTAACGTTTGTCGCACTTGCCCACTTGTCTGGAGACACACCATGAGCCACCCCCTGCTGGAAAAGCACCGCGCCACCCTCGACGGCGCCCTGAACGCGATTGCCACCCGAGGCTACTGGTCGGCCTACCCGGAAATGCCCAGCCCCAAGCTGTATGGCGAAACCGCAGCAGAGGAAGGCAAGCAGGCATTTAACGCGCTGCTGGGCCAGCGCTTTGTGCTGGATCAGCCAGGGCAGACCGGCTGGCACGGTGGCGAAGCATCGCCCTACGGCATTGAGCTGGGGGTGAGCTATCCGGTGTGTGACCCGGACGCGCTGATTGCCGGCGGGCTGATGGCCATGGCCGGCTGGCAGGCGCTGGGCGCTGCCGGGCGCACTGGGGTGTGTCTGGAAATGCTGGCGCGACTGAACCAGCACAGCTTTGCCCTGGCCCACGCGGTGATGATGACCACTGGCCAGGGCTGGATGATGGCGTTCCAGGCCGGTGCGCCGCATGCGCAGGATCGTGGGCTGGAAGCCGTGGCCTACGCCTGGCGCGAACAAAGCTTTGTGCCGACCGACGCGCTATGGGAAAAACCGCAAGGCAAAAACCCGCCGCTGCAGATGCAAAAACACTTTGAGATTGTCGGGCGCGGCATTGGCCTGGTGATTGGCTGCGCCACCTTCCCCACCTGGAACACCTATCCCGGCCTGTTTGCCGCGCTGGCCACCGGCAATGCGGTCATCGTCAAGCCGCACAGCAACGCCATCCTGCCGGCGGCAATGACCGTGCGCCTCCTGCGCGCCGTGCTCAGCGAACAGGGGCTGGATCCCAACCTGGTCAGCCTGTGCGTCACGCCGTCGCGGCATATCACCCAGGCGCTGGCCACCCATCCGGCAGTCAAGTCAGTGGACTTCACCGGTGGCAATGGCTTTGGCCAGTGGCTGCACACCCATGCCCGCCAGGCCCAGGTGTATGCCGAACTGGCCGGAGTCAACAACATCGTCATCGACTCCACCGACCAGTACAAAGCCATGCTCGGCAATCTGGCCTTCACCCTGTCGCTGTATTCCGGGCAGATGTGCACCACCTCGCAGGCGATTTTTGTACCGGCTGCCGGCATCCACACCGAAGACGGCCCGAAAAGCTACGACGAGGTGTGCGCTGACCTGGCCAAGGCGGTCGAGCGCTTTCTGGGCAAGCCGGAAGTGGCCCACGCCGTGCTGGGGGCGATTCAATCCGCCGATACCCTGGCGCGCATCGAGCAGGCCAATGCTGGTGAACTCGGCCCGGTGGTGCTGGCGTCAGTCAAGCTGGACAACCCGGATTTTCCTGCTGCCCAGGTGCGCACCCCGGTGCTGCTGGCCTGCGACGCCGCCGACGAGGCGCGCTACATGGAAGAACGCTTCGGCCCGATCAGCTTTATCGTCAAGGTGGCTGACACCGCCGCCGGCATTGCCTTGTCCGAGCGGGTGGTCAGCCAGCATGGCGCGCTGACGGTAGGGGTGTATTCCACCCAGCCAGAGGTGATCGACGCCATGACCGCCGCCACCTGGCGCAGCAAGGTGGCGCTGTCGATCAACCTCACCGGCGGAGTGTTCGTCAATCAGTCCGCCGCGTATTCCGACTACCACGGCACCGGTGGCAACCCGGCGGCCAATGCGGCTTACGCCAATTCGGCCTTTGTGGCCAACCGCTTTGTGGTGGTGCAACGCCGCCGCCACGTATGAGGAACGGCCATGCGCTTTGAACATCTCCAGTTTGAGCTGCACGACGGCGTGGCCCGACTGACGCTGAACCGCCCGGACAAACTCAACAGCTTCAATAGTGATATGCACGCCGAACTGCGCGTGGCGCTGGACCAGCTGCAGGATACCCCGGCTGCGCGGGTGCTGGTGCTGACCGGCGCTGGCCGGGCCTTTTGTGCCGGCCAGGATCTGGCCGACCCGGCGATGCAGGCGGTGGACGGCAAGATGCCGGACATCGGCAATGTGGTGGAACGCCACTACAAGCCGCTGATTCTGCGCCTGCAGAACCTGCGCGTGCCCACCCTGGCGGCGGTCAACGGCATTGCGGCAGGCGCGGGGGCATCGCTGGCGCTGGCCTGCGACCTGGTGGTGGCCAGCCAGTCAGCAGCGTTTTTGCAGGCGTTTTCCAAAATTGGCCTGATTCCGGACACCGGCGGCACCTGGTTTCTGCCGCAACGGGTGGGCATGGCCCGCGCCATGGGGCTGGCCTTGCTGGCCGACAAACTGCCGGCAGCCAAAGCCGCCGAATGGGGGCTGATCTGGGAATGCGTGGAAGACGAACACTTTGCCAGCCGGATTGATAGCCTGGCCGCCCAACTGGCCAGCGCACCGACCAAGGCGCTGGTGCGCACCCGCCAGGCCATGCACGCCGCCGCCAGCCACACCCTGGAACAGCAACTGTCGATGGAAGGCAGTTTCATGCGCGAACTGGGCTGGAGCGCCGACTACGCCGAAGGCGTGCAGGCGTTCATGGACAAGCGCGCGCCGCGCTTTGGCGGGGTGTAAGCATGAGCGCCCCGTCTGTTTCTGCCGCCCTGCCGCTGTCGGCGCGCATTGCCGTGGTCGGCGCGGGGGCCATGGGGGCCGGCATTGCCCAGGTGGCTGCCGCCGCTGGCCACGCCGTCAGCCTGCTGGACAACCGCCCTGACGCCGCCGCCCACGCCGTAGCAGCCATCCGCGCCCAGTTTGCCCGGCTGGCCGACAAGGGCAAGCTCAGCGCCGACGCCGCCCAGGCGGCTGCCAGCCGGTTGCAGGCGGTCACCGAGCTGGCCGAACTGGCCGACGCCGACCTGGTAATCGAAGCCATTGTGGAAAATCTCGACGCCAAGCAGGCGCTGTATGCCGCGCTGGAAGCGTTGGTGGGCCCGGACTGCCTGTTTGCCACCAATACCTCGTCGATTTCGGTCACCGCCATCGCCGCCAGACTGCAACGCCCGGAACGGCTGGCCGGCCTGCACTTTTTCAACCCGGCACCGCTGATGGCGCTGGTGGAAATTGTCTCCGGCCTGGCCACCGACCCCGCCGTGGCCAACACCCTGTTTGCCACCGCCGCCGCCTGGGGCAAAACCCCGGTCCACGCCAAATCCACCCCCGGCTTTATCGTCAACCGGGTGGCGCGGCCCTACTACGCCGAAGCCTTGCGCCTGCTACAGGAAGGCGCGGCAGACATTGCCACCCTGGATGCGCTGCTGCGCGAAGCCGGCGGCTTTCGCATGGGGCCGTTCGAGCTGATGGACCTGATTGGCCACGACGTGAACTTTGCCGTCACCCAGTCGGTGTGGCGGGCGTTTTACCACGATCCGCGCTTTACCCCGTCGCTGATCCAGCAGGAACGGGTGGACGCCGGTTTTTACGGTAAAAAAACCGGGCGCGGCTTTTACGACTACCGCGACGGCGCGGTGCGCCCGCTGCCGCACAGCGAAGCCGCCCAGCCCCAGCCTGGCACCATCGTGCTGTATGGCAGCAGCCCCGCCAGCCAGGTGCTGGCGCAGCGGCTGGGCGAACGCGGCGTGGCGTTTGCGCAAGCGCAGGCCAGCGATGCACGGGTGGCCGACGTGGACGGCGCAACGCTGTTTGTCACCGATGGCCGCAGCGCCACCCAGCGCGCTCACGACAGCGGCATCGCCAACACCGTGCTGATCGATCTGGCGCTGGATTACCGCCAGGCCAGCCGGCTGGGGCTGGCGGTGGCCGAGGGCTGCCGCGACACCGCCGCTCAGGCCGCCATCGGCCTGCTGCAGGCTGCCGGCCTGGCGGTGTCGCGCCTGCGCGATGTGCCGGGGCTGGCGGTAATGCGCACCGTGGCCATGCTGGCCAACGAAGCCGCCGACGCGGTGAATCAGTCGGTGTGCTCGGCGGCAGCCGTGGACGCCGCCATGCGCCTGGGGGTGAATTACCCCCTGGGGCCGCTGGCCTGGGCCGGGCAAATTGGCGTGGACCAGGTGTGTACGGTGCTCAGCCATCTGGCCGCCAGCTATGGCGAAGACCGCTACCGGCTGTCTCCCTTGTTGCAACACCACGCCCTGACCGGAAAGGCACTGTCATGACCGACACCGTATTGCCCCCCGACGACCCCCAGGCGCTGGCCGAGGCCACCGCCCAGGCCATGTGGTCACGCGACCGCGCCGCCCAGGCGCTGGGCATGCAGATTGTTCAGGTGCAGCCAGGCCGCGCCACGCTGAGCATGCAGGTGCGCGCCGACATGGTGAATGGCCACCATATCTGCCACGGCGGCATGATTTTCAGCCTGGCCGACACCGCCTTTGCCTACGCCTGCAACAGCGGCAACCACAACACCGTGGCATCGGCCTGCCACATTGATTTTCTGGCCCCGGCGCGCGAGGGCGAGCGGCTGCTGGCCGACGCGGCGGTCCAGTCGCAGGCCGGGCGCACCGGGGTATACGACGTGACGGTGCGCCGCGAGGACGGCAGCGTGATTGCCCTGTTCCGGGGCAAATCCTGCCGCATTCCAGGCGAGGTGATAGCCGGTTTGCAGCAGGCGGATTCGGCACACTGACTGACCCCCGGCTACGCCGGGGCATAACAATACCCAGGAGGAGACCCCCATGCCCGTCAAGCAACCCCGCCCCGGCGAGCTCGACCCGATTGAAACCGCCAGCCGTGATGAAATTTCGGCGCTGCAACTGCAGCGCCTGCAATGGTCGCTGCGCCACTGTTACGACAATGTGGCCGCCTACCGGAAAAAATGCCAGGACAAGGGCGTGCATCCGGATGATCTCAAGCAGCTGTCCGACCTGTCGCGTTTTCCGTTCATGACCAAATCCGACCTGCGCGACCACTACCCATTTGGCCTGCTGGCGGTGCCACGCGAACAGGTGGCCCGCCTGCACGCCTCCAGTGGTACCACTGGCAAATCGGTGGTGGTGGGCTACACCCGCAATGACCTGGACCACTGGGCCAATGTGGTGGCGCGCTCGATCCGCGCCGCCGGGGGGCGGGCGGGCGATATGGTGCATGTGGCCTACGGCTACGGCATGTTCACCGGCGGACTGGGCGCACACTACGGCGCCGAGCGGCTGGGCTGCACCGTGGTGCCAATGTCCGGTGGACAAACCGAAAAACAGGTGCAGCAAATCCTGGATTTCCGCCCGGACATCATCATGGTCACCCCGTCGTATTCGCTGGTGATTGCCGAAGAATTCGAGCGGCTGGGCATTGCCCCGCAGGACATCTCGCTGAAGGTAGGCATTTTTGGTGCCGAACCATGGGGCGAGGGCATGCGCGGCGAAATTGAACGCAAGCTGGGCATCGACGCCGTGGACATCTACGGCCTGACCGAAGTGATGGGGCCAGGGGTGGCCTGTGAATGCATCGAGAGCAAGGATGGCCCGGTGATCTGGGAAGACCATTTCTACCCCGAGATCATCGACCCGGAAACCGGTGAAGTGCTGCCCGACGGCAGCGAAGGCGAGCTGGTGTTCACCTCGCTGACCAAAGAAGCCTTTCCGGTCATCCGCTACCGCACCCGCGACCTGACCCGGCTGCTGCCGCCGACGTCGCGTGCGTTCCGCCGCATTGGCAAGATCACGGGCCGCTCGGACGACATGCTGATTGTGCGCGGGGTGAATGTGTTTCCCACCCAGATCGAAGAGCAAATCCTGCGCGATACGCGCCTGACCGGCAACTACCAGATTGTGCTGGCCCGCGATGGCCATCTGGACCATGTGGAAGTGCGCTGCGAGCTGCAGCGCGAAGTGTCCGGGAAACTGCCGCCGGCCACGGTGGACGATATCCGCCGCCGCCTGCAACACCACATCAAGACCCTCATCGGCATTTCCACCCGGATTGAAGTGATGGAATTCGACACCCTGCCGCGCACGCAAACCGGCAAGGCCCGCCGGGTGATCGACCAACGCCCAAAGCAGCTGTAAGGAGCCCATGATGACTGATGCGTATCTGTGCGACGCCATCCGCACCCCGATTGGCCGCTACGGCGGCGCGCTGGCCGGCGTGCGCGCCGATGACCTGGGTGCCATCCCGCTCAAGGCGCTGATGGCACGCCATCCGCAGCTGGACTGGGCGCAGGTGGACGACCTGATTTACGGCTGTGCCAACCAGGCCGGCGAAGACAACCGCAATGTGGCACGCATGGCCGGGCTGCTGGCCGGGCTGCCCGTCGAGGTGCCGGGCACCACGGTGAACCGGCTGTGCGGCTCCGGCATGGACGCCGTGGGGCTGGCCGCGCGCTCGATCAAATCCGGCGAAACCCACCTGATGCTGGCCGGCGGGGTGGAAAGCATGTCGCGCGCGCCGTTTGTGCTGGCCAAGGCCGACAGTGCGTTTTCCCGCCAGGCGGCGATTTACGACACCACCATCGGCTGGCGCTTTGCCAACCCAAAGATGAAGGCGCTGTACGACACCCATTCGATGCCGCAAACCGCCGACAACGTGGCGCAGGAATTTGCCATCAGCCGCATCGACCAGGACGCCTTTGCCTGGCGCAGCCAGCAACGCTGGGCCGCCGCCGACGCCGCCGGGCGCTTTGCCGACGAGCTGACGCCGGTACTGATCGCCCAGAAGAAAGGCGAGCCCAAGGTGGTGGACCGCGACGAACACCCGCGCCCGGACACCACGCTGGAACAACTGGCCCGGCTCAAGGGCGTCAACGGCCCGGAACTCAGCGTCACCGCCGGCAACGCCTCCGGGGTGAATGACGGTGCGTGTGCGCTGCTGCTGGCCTCGGGTGCGGCAGTCGCGCAGTACGGCCTGACCCCGCTGGGCCGGGTGGTAGGCATGGCCACCGCCGGTGTGCCACCACGCATCATGGGCTTTGGCCCGGCCCCGGCAGTGAAGAAGGTGCTGGCACAAACCGGCCTGACCCTGGCACAGATGGACGTGATCGAACTCAACGAAGCCTTTGCCGCCCAGGCGCTGGCCGTACTGCGCGACCTCGGCCTGGCCGACGACGCCGAACACGTCAACCCCAACGGCGGTGCCATCGCCCTGGGCCACCCACTGGGCATGAGCGGTGCCCGACTGGTGACCACCGCCCTGTACGAACTGCGCCGCCGGGGCGGGCGCTACGCCCTATGCACCATGTGCATCGGCGTTGGCCAGGGCATCGCCATGGTGATTGAGCGGGTGTGATCGAAGTTGACATGCCCCGACCGTGGCGCTGATCGCAGTGGGCGTATGGCTCAGACCATCGCGCCCTGCCGCTTTGCCTCCCCATTTGCCGCGCCGAGCATCGCAGAAAACCGGGGAGCTTTCCGCCACGGTTGTCCGAAGCGGCGGCGCAGCCGACGCAAGTTTCGTGGCGGCCCCGGTTTTCGAGAAGCGCAGGGCACCCGTAGCCGAAGGCGGAGGGCGTGGCGGCTGGGGTCGTTTTCTTTGCTGACTTTCTTTGTCGACACAAAGAAAGTCAGGCGGGTGCGAGACGCACTCTCGCCTCAATCAACCCTGCGCGCAGCGCAGCCAACTCAACCCAACACATAACAAATAGAGCCGTCCACACAAGGAGAGACAACATCATGCAACAGCTTACCCGCACCACCCTGCTCGGCCTGGCGCTCAGCCTGACCGCACTCAACACCCAGGCCGCAGACCCGATCAAAGTAGGCTCGGTGCTGTCAGTCACCGGCCCCGCCGCCTTCCTGGGCGACCCCGAACTGAAAACCCTGCAACTGTACGTGGACGAACTGAACAAAAAAGGCGGCGTACTTGGCCGCCCCCTGCAACTGGTCCACTACGACGATGGCAGCGATGCCAACAAAGCCAACGGCTTTGCCAAACGCCTGATCGAAGACGACAAGGTGGACGTGATGATTGGCGGCACCACCACCGGTGCCACCATGTCGATGGCCCCGCTGGTCGAGCGCGCTGGCGTGCCATTCATCTCGCTGGCCGGTGCCGTGGTCATTGTCGAACCCGTGAAAAAATGGGTGTTCAAAACCCCGCACACCGACCGCATGGCCGCCGAAAAAGTGTTTGAAGACATGAAAAAACGCGGCATCAGCAAAGTGGCGCTGCTGGCAGAAACCTCCGGCTTTGGCCAGTCGGGCAAAAAAGAAACCGAAGGCGTGGCGGGCAAGTACGGCATCACCCTGGTGGCCAGCGAAACCTACGGCCCCAAAGACACCGACATGAGCCCGCAACTGACCAAGATCAAGAATACGCCGGGGGTGCAGGCAGTATTCATCTTTGGCCTGGGCCAGGGCCCGGCCATTGCCACCAAAAACGTCAAGCAGCTGGGCATCAGCCTGCCGCTGTACCACGCCCACGGCGTGGCCTCGGAAGAATTCCTCAAGCTGGCCGGCCCGGCAGCCGAAGGCGTGCGCCTGCCTGCCGCCGCGCTGCTGGTGGCCGACAAGCTGGACAGCAAAGACCCGCAAAAACCGGTGGTGACCGGCTACGCCAAAACCTTTCAGGACAAATGGAAAACCGAGGTGTCGTCATTTGGCGGTCATGCCTACGACGGCCTGATGCTGACCGTAGACGCCATCAAGCGCGCCAACAGCGTGGACAAGGCCAAGGTGCGCGACGCCCTCGAAGCCACCAAGGGCTATATCGGCACCAGCGGCAAGGTCACCATGAGCGCCAGCGACCACATGGGCCTGGACCTGAGCGCGTTTCGCATGCTGGAAGTGAAGTCCGGCGACTGGACGCTGAGCCATTAAGGCTACGCTGAAAAAATCGTCATTCCCGCGAAGGTGGGAATCCAGCGTGTTGATTTTGCTGTGTTTTGCTTTTGGCGAAAACGATTTTTCTGAATAAACCCGCACATCCTTAAGCCCACGCGGCTTGCCCTTTCTTTGATGACCACGCGGGTGGCCCGCCCACCCGCCGGAGTGTTGCCATGAGCCACTTGATTCTGACCGAAACCCATGGCCGGGTGGGCCTGATCCGCTTTAACCGCCCCGAGGTGATGAATGCACTGAATGCCGAGGTGGTGGCGGCGCTGGCGGCGGCCATCGACGCCTTTGAAGCCAGCCCGGACATTGGCTGCCTGGTGCTCACCGGCAGCGACACCGTGTTTGCCGCCGGTGCCGACATTGGCGCGATGAAAGACCTCAGCTATCGGCAAGCCTATCTGGATGACTTTGTCACCACTGGCGGCTGGGAGCGGCTGAAAACCACCCGCAAGCCAGTGATTGCCGCCGTGGCCGGCTTTGCCCTGGGCGGCGGCTGCGAGCTGGCGATGATGTGCGACATGATCTTTGCCGCCGACACCGCCAGGTTCGGCCAGCCGGAAATCCGCCTGGGCACCCTACCCGGTGCCGGCGGTACCCAGCGCCTGCCACGCGCAGTGGGCAAGGCCAAGGCCATGGACCTGTGCCTGAGCGCACGGATGATGGACGCCGAAGAAGCCGAACGCGCCGGCCTGGTGGCGCGCATTTACCCGGCGGCGCAACTGCTGGAAGAAACCCTGAAAGCCGCGCAGACCATTGCCGGGTTTTCCCTGCCGGTGGCAATGATGATCAAGGAATCGGTCAACCGTGCGTTTGAATCCTCGCTGAACGAAGGCCTGCTGTTCGAGCGCCGGGTGTTCCACACCACCTTCACCCTGGATGACCAGCGCGAAGGCATGGCGGCGTTTGCCGACAAGCGCAAGCCGGTGTTCCGCCACCAGTAAGCGCCACCACGCTCACCGCATCACCCGCCGGGACGGGCGCTTGCGCACGTCTTTTTATGATCACTTGTCTGCAGAAACGCACCGATGACCACCCAGTATAAAACCCTTGAACTCACCCGCGACGGCGCGGTAACCACCGTGTGGATGAACCGCCCGGAAGTCTTCAACGCCTTTGACGAACAGCTGATTGCCGAACTGACTGAAGTATGCCGCCAACTGGACCACGACGACAGCGTGCGCGTGGTGGTGCTGGCCGGACGGGGCCGGCATTTTTCTGCCGGTGCCGACCTGAACTGGATGCAGCGCGCCGCCAATTACAACGAAGCCGAAAACCTGGCCGACGCCCGCGCCTTTGCCGGCATGCTGCGCACCCTGTTCAACCTGTCCAAACCCACCATCGCCCGCGTACACGGCGCGGCGCTGGGCGGCGGCACCGGGCTGACCGCCGCCTGCCAGATGGCCATTGCCAGCGACGACGCGGTGTTTGCCACCTCGGAAGTCAAGTTCGGCATCATCCCGGCGGTCATCAGCCCCTATGTGCTGCAAGCCATCGGCCCACGCCAGGCGCTGCGTTACTTCCAGAGTGGCGAGCGCATTCACGCCGAGCGGGCGCTGGCCATCGGCCTGGTCAGCGAAGTGACGCCCGTCGATCAGCTCGACGCCCGCGTGGCGGCGCTGGCCGACGCGCTATGCAGCGGCGGCCCGCATGCCCAGCACGCTGCCCGCGCCTTGATCAGCGCAATCCAGGGCCGTCCGCTGAATGGGCAAACCGACGAAGACACCGCCCAGCGCATTGCCCGCCAGCGCGCCACTGCTGAAGCGCGCGAGGGCATTGCCGCGTTTTTGCACAAGCGCCCTCCCAGCTGGATGGCCTGATTTCACCCCAAGCCCAATAAAACTAAAGAGAGAGGAAGACCGCATGACATCCCAACGCACCCTGCTGGCTATCACCATCGCCAGCCTGAGCAGCGCCGCCCTGGCCGACGTCACCCTGTACGGCTCGATTGACGAAACCCTGGAAAGCGTCTCCGCCCGGGGCGCGGCCAACAGCGCGCAAAACATCGGCCAGACCACCCGCATCAACTCCAACAGCACCTTCATCGGCTTCAAGGGCAGCGAAGACCTCGGCAACGGCCTGAAAGCCATCTGGCAGGTGGAAAGCGCCATCGCCCTGGACACCGGTGCCGGCAATTTTGCCACCCGCGACAGCTTTGTTGGCCTCACCAGCCCGAGCATGGGCATGCTGCAGCTGGGCTTGCTCACCTCGTCGGCGCGTGCCATGGGTGGGATTTACGACATCAACAAGGCCGCCACCGGCATTGGCCTGTCCGCTGCCCTGCTGGGCAAGCTGGGCAACTTTGCCATTACCGACCCGGCGCTGAAAACCCAGGCTGCCGGCCAGATCGGCCAATTTGACAACCGTCTGCGCAACTCGGTGCAGTACACCACGCCCACCTTCAGCCACTTCTCGGCCAGCGCCCTGTACAGCGCCGGCGAGAACAGCAGCGGCCCACGCGCCTACAACGCCAACCTGGGGGTGAAATACGACAACGGCAGCCTGTATGCCGGGCTGGCTTATACCCGTTCCACCACCGGGGTGGACGATGGCGCAGCGTTGAGCACCAGCGCCTTCCGCCAAGTGGACGACCTGCGCGCCGCCGCGATTTACCGCTTCTCGGCCAACACCCGCATCGGGGTGATCTACGACCGCACCGAAGGCGATCTGACCCAGGCCGGGGCCAGGCTGTACGGCAACCGCAGCCTGAAGCAGTCGGTATGGTATGTGAATGGCTCGCTGGGCATCGGTGCCAATGGCCGGCTGATTGCGCAATACGGCCAGGCCGGCAAGCTCAGTGGCGGCAACAGCAGCCTGGCCGACAGCGGCAAGGCGCAGCACTACGAACTGGGCTACGAACATGATCTGTCCAAGCGGACCCTGGTGAAGGTGCTGTACAGCGAGATTCGCAACAACAGCGCGGCGAAGTACGACTTTGCCATTGGCAGCATCGGCGGCGTGGCCGCCGGGGCGGATCCGAAGGGCTTTGCCGTGGGCCTGCGCCATTCGTTTTAAGGTGCCGGGGGGGCGCATACCCGCCTTTCCCGCTCTGCCGGCGTGCGCCCCACGCGTCCGGTGAGCGTCCGCCCCTTGTGTGAACACAGACTTGACGTGGATTGTGCTTTTCCCAGCTTGGGCCTCCGCCGCCAGACGGAGGTCTTTTTTTGCCCGCCCTCTCAGCGCGGGCGCGGTGTCGAGGAGGATATCCGATGACCCTCACCCTGCCCGGCATGACCGGCTCAGTGGAACATCCGTTTCCACGCGGCCAGGTCGTCGTCTGCCAGTATGACTTCAACTTCAACCTGACCTACGTCAACCCGGCGTTTGCCCGCATGCTCGGCTATACCCGTGAAGCGCTGATCGGGCAAAACCTGAAGCTGATTGCCCATCCGTCCATCCCGCCCGCGCTACTGGCCGATATCCGCCAGACCACGGCCAAGGGCCGGCCCTGGCGCGGCATGGCCAAAACCCTGCGCCGCGATGGCGGCTATGTGTGGTCGGACTCGCTGATCATTCCAGTGCTGCGCCAGGGGAAAATCACCGGCTATATGGCGATTCGCAGCGAAGCCAGCCCGCAGCGGATTGCCGCCGAAGAACAACGCTACCGCGACATCCACGCCGGCGTGCAGCGCTACCGGCCCGCCTTCCGGCTGGACTGGACCCGCGTGCGCGCGTTTCATCTGCTGGGCGTACTGGGCGGATCGGCCACCCTGCTGGCGGCGGGGGTGCTGGCCCTGCTGTGGGCCGGTGACAGCCTGGCCGGCTATCGACCCTGGCTGTTTGGCCTGGCGGTGGCCAGCTGGGGCAGCACCTTGCTGGCCGCGCACTGGCTGGGCCGACGCACCTTGGGTGGCCTGAGTGAAATCAGCCGGCACTTTGGCCTGATGGCCGAGGGAGATTTAAGCCATCGCATCCCGGTAGGTGGCGAGGATGAAGTGGGCCATGTGCTGGAGTCGCTGGGGGTGATGCAGGGCCATTTGCAAGTGCTGCTGGACGAAATCCGCACCGCCGCCAGCCTGACCGAACAGGACAACCGCCAGTTGATGGCGCAGATTGCCCAGCTGGGCCAGTCGGCCACCGCCCAGCAAGCAGGCATCCTGCGCGTGCGCCAGGCCAGCGAAGACAACCGCGCAGCAGTAGACCGGGTGGCCGACGCCGCCCACGCCGCAGCCCAGGCGGCAGAGGCTTCGCTGACGCTGATTCACGATGGCTGCCAGCAGCTGGACGCCGCTGCCGCATCGGCCCGCCAGGCCGCCGACGCGGTGGACGACAGCAGCCAGGCGCTGGAACGGCTGGAAGACGCCGTGCGTGAGGTGGAAAGCATGTCGCAGCTGATCCGCGACATTGCCGACCAGACCAATCTGCTGGCGCTCAACGCCGCGATTGAAGCCGCCCGCGCCGGTGAACAAGGCCGTGGCTTTGCCGTGGTGGCCGACGAAGTGCGCCGGCTGGCGGAAAGCACCACCGGCAGCACCCAGAGCATCCGCCAGCGGGTGCTGGATATTCGCGAAGTGACCGCCAGCGCCTTGAGCCGGATGCGCACCGCAGCCACCCACGCCCACGCTGCCCACACCACGGTACAGCCAGGGCGCGACAGCATGCAGGCGATTGCCCGACGCAGCCAGAAAGTGGCCAGCCAGGCGCAGGACATCGCCCTGGCCTGCAGCCAGCAGGCCCAGGCCAGCGCCGCCACCGCAGAGGACGTGGCCGCGCTGGATGAACGGGTGCGCGACAATCTGGCCTGCCTGCATCAGGTGGATGCCGGCGTGGTGGCAGTGCGTGGCCAGATTGCCGGCCTGGCGGAACGGGTGGAGCGCTTTCGGGTGGTGCATCGGCGTTAGGCGAGGCGGCAACGCGCAAACAGCCAAAACAGTTTTACTGGGCCAATCAGCACTGCCAAGGGGCGATGCTGATGCGCAGCCCAACCGGGCTTTGCCGTGGCAGACCGACTACCGGCACGGCTTGCCCCGTAGTGGTTTTTTTTGCTTGACTCACTAATATCTTAGTGATTAAATCACTGCAATGTTAGCATTTGCCCTGAACGGGGCCAGGGAGGTCGGTGCGGCTTCCCCCGGTCAGGTGGTTTTTCTCGGATGGGAGAATTCTGGTGAACACAACAACACCCGCCGTGCGCGGGACGGTATATGGGGTGATCCTGAACGATCGGGATTCGCTGGCCCGCCTGGGCAGTGCGCTGGAAGATGCGCCATACAAGGCCGCGCCCAAGTCGGTGCCGTTGTACCTGAAGCCGGCCAATACGGTGGTGGCCAGCGGCGCTACGGTGTATTTGCCAGCAGGTGAAACAGCCGTGGAAGTCGGTGCCACGCTGGGCGTGGTGTTCAGCGCACCAGCGGCGCGGCTGACGCCTGCACAGGTGGCCGGGGTGATTGCCGGCTATGTGGTGGTGGCCGACCTGAGCCTGCCGCACAGCAGCTACTACCGTCCGGCTATCCGCGAAAAATGCTTTGACGGTGCCTGCCCGGTGGGTGCGCGCGTGGTCAGCCCGGCTGAGGCAGGCGAACTGGCCGCGGTGACGCTGAACACCTGGGTGGATGGCGTGCTGACGCAAAGCCGCTGCCTGGCCGACCTGGTACGCGATGTGCCCACGCTGGTCAGCGAGGTGAGCCAGTTCATGACCCTGAACACCGGCGACATGCTGCTGCTGGGCGTGGTCTGGCAGGCGGCGCAGGCGGCTGTGGGGGCGCAGGTGCGGGTGGAAGCCGGCACGCTGGGATCGGTGGAATTTGCCCTGGCGGCAGACAAGGAGCAAGCATGAAACGCGCACGCATTGCCTGGCAAGGGGCGATTCACTCGGTCACGCCAGCCGACGCTGGCCAGGTGCAACTGGCCGATGGCCGTTGTGTGGCCGAACAAGACGTGGTGTGGCTGCCACCGGTAGACGTGGGTACGGTGTTCGCGCTGGGCCTGAACTACGCCGACCATGCCAAAGAACTGGCGTTCAAGGCACCAGAAACCCCGCTGGTGTTCCTGAAAGGGCCAAACACGATCATCGGCCATCAGGCAAACACCCGCCGCCCGGCTGACGCCACTTATATGCACTATGAGTGCGAGCTGGCGGTGGTGATTGGCCAGCGCGGCAAGCACATTGCCAAGGCCGACGCCTGGCAGTACGTGGCCGGCTATACCGTGGCCAACGACTACGCCATCCGCGACTACCTGGAAAACTACTACCGGCCCAATCTGCGGGTGAAAAACCGCGACGGCTGCACGCCGCTGGGCCCGTGGCTGACCGACCGTGACGATATTGCCAACCCGATGGCGCTGGCGCTGACCACCCGGGTGAATGGTGTGACCACGCAAACCGGCAGCACCGCCGACATGATTTTTGATATTCCGACCCTGATTGCCTATCTGTCGTCGTTTATGACGCTGAATCCGGGGGATGTGATTTTGACCGGCACGCCGGAAGGTCTGGCGGATGTGAAGGCGGGGGACGTGGTGGAAACCGAGATTGAAGGGCTGGGCTGTCTGGTGAGCCGCATTGTCGATGATCAGACGTTTTTTACGCCGGCTTGAAAGGGTTGGCCGGGCGTGGACTGCGCTGCGCGCAGGGCTGAATTAAGACGGGGTGGCGCCCCGTATGCGCCCTACTTTCTTTGCTTCGCCAAAGAAAGTAGGCAAAGAAAGGCGACCCGGGACGCCCGCCCTTCGCCTTCGGCTACGGGTGCCCTGCGCTTCTCGACAGTCAGGGCCGGCCCGGAAACTCGCGTCGGCTGCGCCGCCGCTCAAACAACCGTGCCGGACACCCCCCTGACTGTCTGCGATGCTCGGCGGGCTTTACGGGGGGTAAACCGGCGAGATGCCACCGCCTGTGCCATGTTGCTGACCGTATTGTGTCACGCACATGCCATCGCCCCATGGCCGGTATGTGAACGCTAAATTTTTGCTTTTGAGGTCACCATGATCAAACATCTCATCAACGGCCAGCAGGTCGAAAGTGCAGAAACCTTCCAGACCCTCAACCCCGCCACTGGCGAGGTGCTGGCCGAGGTGGCCAATGGCGGGGCCGATGAAATCAACGCCGCCGTCGCCGCCGCCAAAGCCGCCTTCCCCGGCTGGGCCGCCACCCCGGTCAAAGAACGCGCCCGCTTGATGCGCCAAGTCGGCGACCTGATTACCGCCCATGTGCCCGAGCTGGCCGAGCTGGAAACCCGCGACGCGGGCCAAGTCATCGGCCAGACCAAGAAGGCGCTGATCCCGCGTGCGGCGGACAACTTCCACTACTTTGCCGAGCTGGCCCAGCACCAGCATGGCGAAACCTACGACTCCGACACCGGCCACCTGAACTACACCTTGTGGCAACCAGTGGGCGTGTGCGCGCTGATCTCGCCGTGGAACGTGCCCTTCATGACCGCCACCTGGAAGACCGCGCCCTGCCTGGCGCTGGGCAACACGGCGGTGATGAAGATGTCCGAACTCTCGCCCCTGACCGTCAGTCGCCTGGGCGAGCTGATTTTGGAGGCGGGCGTGCCTCCCGGCGTGTTCAACATCGTCCACGGCTTTGGCCAGAGCGCAGGCGAGCCGCTGATTTCGCACCCGGATGTGCGCTCAATCTCGTTCACCGGCTCCACCGCCACCGGCAACCGCATCGTCAAGACGGCGGGGTTGAAGAAGTTCTCGATGGAGCTGGGCGGCAAGTCGCCGTTCATCGTCTTTGCCGATGCGGATTACGAGCGCGCGCTGGATGCGGCGATCTTCATGATCTTCTCCAACAACGGCCAGCGTTGCACGGCGGGCTCGCGCATCCTGGTGCAGCACAGCATCTACGAGAAGTTCGTTGCCGACTTTGCTGCCCGCGCTGCGCGCCTGAAAGTGGGTGACCCGCTGGATCCCGACACCATCGTCGGCCCGATGATTTCCAAAGACCACTGGAAGAAGGTCACCGGCTACATCGCCCTGGGCCAAGAAGAAGGCGCGCGCTTGGTCTGCGGCGGCGGCACGCCCGAGCTGCCCGCGCACCTGCAAGCCGGCAACTGGGTGCAGCCCACGGTGTTTGCCGATGTGGACAACCAGATGCGCATTGCCCAAGACGAGATCTTTGGCCCCGTGCCCTGCTTGATCCCGTTCAAGACCGAAGAAGACGCCATCCGCATCGCCAACGACACGGATTACGGCCTGTCGTCTTACCTGTGGACGGAAAACACCGGTCGTGTGTTGCGCATGGCCAAGGCCATCGAGGCGGGCATGTGCTTTGTCAACAGCCAGAACGTGCGCGACCTGCGCCAGCCCTTTGGTGGCACCAAGGCGTCCGGCACCGGGCGCGAGGGCAACCACTACAGCTACGACGTGTTCTGCGAAGCCAAAAACGTCGCCGTCTCTTACGGCAGCCACCCCATTCCGCGCTGGGGCGTGTAAGCACCGCACCCACCGTCAGGGGCGCGCCACGTCCGCGCTCCGGCCATTACAGAGGAGACAACCAAGCATGGGAAAACTCGCACTCGCCGCCAAAATCACCCACGTGCCGTCGATGTATTTGTCGGAACAGGACGGCCCGCACCAGGGCTGCCGCCAGGCCGCCATCGACGGGCACAAGGAAATCGCCCGCCGCATGCGCGAGGCCGGCGTGGACACCGTGGTGGTGTTCGACACCCACTGGCTGGTGAATTCCGGCTACCACATCAACTGCGCGCCGTCGTGGGAGGGCATTTACACCTCCAACGAGCTGCCGCACTTCATCAAGAACCTGCCGTTTGCCTACCAGGGCAACCCGGCGTTGGGTCGCGCCATGGCCGAAGCTGCCACCGCCATGGGCGTACACACCCGCGCCCACGACGCCACCAGCCTGGCACCCGAATACGGCACGCTGGTACCGATGCGCTACATGAACGAAAACCAGCAGTTCAAGGTGGTGTCGGTGTCGGCGCTGTGTACGGTGCACAACCTGATGGACTCGGTCACGCTGGGCCGCGCCGTGCGCCAGGCCATTGAACAGCACTACGACGGTACGGTGGCGATTCTGGCGTCGGGCTCGCTGTCGCACCGCTTTGCCCAGAACGGCGTGTCCGACCAGTTTCTGCACAAGGTGTGGGACCCGTTTCTGGAAACGGTCGATCACCACGTGGTCGAGCTGTGGAAAAAGGGCGACTGGAAAACCTTCTGCGGCATGTTGCCCGAGTACGCGGTCAAGTGCCACGGCGAGGGGATGATGCACGACACCGCCATGCTGCTGGGCGCGCTGGGCTGGGACGCCTACCAAGGCTGCGCCGAGATCATCACCCCCTATTTTGGCAGCTCGGGCACCGGGCAGATCAACGCCATCCTGCCGGTGTGATTTCCGCTGGCGCAGCAGTCCTCCCCCCGGATGCCAGCAGGATGAATTGACCACACGCTAATAGAACACAGGGGTTTTTTACATGGGCGAGATCGTTATGGCCGTCAAGGCCACACATGTGCCATCGATGCTGATTTCCGAGCAACCGGGGCCGGCGCACGGCTGCCGCCAGGCGGCAATTGACGCCGAGCGCGAGATTGGCCGCCGCGCCCGCGAGCGTGGGGTGGATACCTTTATCGTGTTCGACACCCACTGGCTGATCAACGCCGGCTTTCACATCAACAACAACGCGATGCACGAAGGCCATTACACCAGCCATGAGTTTCCGCACTTCATCCAGGACTTGCCGTATCACTTTCCCGGCAACCCGGAACTGGGCCGGCTGATTGCCGAAGAAGCCACCGCGCTGGGGGTGAAAACCCGTGCCCACGAGGTGAAATCGCTGGATCTGGAATACGGCACCATCCTGCCGATGCGCTACATGAACGGCGACGGCGAGCAAAAAGTGGTGTCGATTGCCGCCTGGAGCACGTTTGGCAGCCTGGAAGAATCGCGCATTGTTGGCGAGGCGGTGGCCCGCGCGGTGGCGCGCAGCGACTGCCGCGCGGCCATTATCGCCAGCGGTTCGCTGTCGCACCAGATCTGGGAAAACCGCCTGGTCGAGCAAGGCTTTAATACCATCAGCCGCGAATTCAACAAACAGGTGGATTTGCGGGTGATCCAGCTGTGGGAGCAAGGCGACTGGCCCACCTTCCTGCGCATGCTGCCCGAGTACGCCCAGTACTGCACCGGTGAAGGCCGCATGCACGACACCGCCATGCTGTTTGGCGCGCTGGGCTGGGACCAGTACCAGGGCCAGGCGGAGGTGCTGTGTCCGTACTTTGAAAGCTCGGGCACCGGCCAGGTGGTGATGGAACTGCCGGTGGCAGGCCGGGTGGTGCCGTCGTTGGGGTTGGAGATGCCGGTTTCCTGAGACGGAGAAATGGACAGAGGGATTCGCTGTGGTTCTGTCTGGATTCCCGCCTGCGCGGGAATGACGATGTGGGCCGCAATGGGCAGTGGTTTGCTCTCGCTGGTGCAGGCGGCACATCACCTCTGTCGTCCCCGCGCAGGCGGGGACCCAGACCGGGCCACAGCGAACCCAAGCATCCCACCCGATGCACCGTGACTCACCCAAGCCGCCGCCGACACTCGCTGCGCCAAGTAAGGAGATACCCATGCCACATCTGATTGTCGAATACACCGACAACCTGAAAGCCGAGGCGGAGATTCCCGCCCTGCTGAAAAAATCCAACGACATCCTGATTGCCCAGGGTGGCGTGTTTCCCACTGGCGGCATCCGCGCCCGCGCGCTGTGCCTGTCGGAATACTGCGTGGCCGATGGCAGCTCGGACGATGCCTTTGTTCACCTCACCCTGAAAATTGGTGCCGGGCGCAGCCCGGAGGCCAAGCAGAAAGTAGGTGATGAGTTGTTCGAGATGATCAAGGCGCATTTTGCCGCGCTGTACGCGCGCCGACCGCTGGCCTTGTCGATGGAGATTGTCGAATTCTCCGAGGCCGGCACCTGGAAGCACAACAATATTCACGCCCGCTACCGCAAGGCTTGAGCGGGCTTTCTGGAGAGTTTTCCCATGCTGACCCCCGCCATCCATCTGGATCTGGCCCGCCAGCTGCATCAGGCCGAACAAGGCCGCGAGCAGATTCTGGCGCCGTCGCTGCAATACCCCGACATCACCATCGAAGACGCCTATGCCGTGCAAAAGGCGTGGGTGGCGATCAAGCTGGCCGAGGGCCAGAAGATTGTCGGCCATAAAATCGGCCTGACCTCGCGCGCCATGCAGATGTCCTCGCAAATCAACGAACCGGACTTTGGCACCCTGCTGGACGAAATGGTCTACAAGGACGCCGCCGATATTGCCTGCGCGCGCTTTATCGACCCCATGGTGGAAGTTGAACTGGCTTTTATCCTGAAAGACCGGCTGGAAGGCGAGCAGGTGACCATTTTTGACGTGCTGTCGGCCACCGATTATGTGGTGCCGGCGGTGGAGATCATCGATGCCCGCTGCCACCGCATCGACCCGGCCAGCAAGCGCCCGCGCAAGGTAATGGACACCATTTCCGACAATGCCGCCAATGTGGGCATCATCCTCGGCGGGCGGCCGATCAAGCCGCTGGAGCTGGACCTGCGCTGGGTGTCGGCCCTGCTGTACAAAAACGGCGTGATCGAGGAAACCGGCGTTGCCGCTGGCGTGCTCAACCACCCGGCCAACGGCATTGCCTGGCTGGCCAAAAAATTCGCCCCGCATCAGGTGGCGCTGGAGCCGGGGCAGATCATCCTGGCCGGCTCGTTCACCCGGCCCGTGAAGGTGAAGGCCGGCGACACCATCCATGTCGATTACGGCCCGCTGGGCAATATCAGCACCCGTTTTGTCTGAGGAGCGCCCGTGATGGACATGCCTGTGAATCCCTTCAAGCGTGCGCTGGCCACTGGCCAGACGCAAATTGGCCTGTTTCTCGGCCTGGCGCACGCCTACAGCGCCGAAATTATCGCCACCGCCGGTTTTGACTGGCTGTTGATCGACGGCGAACACGGCCCCAACGACCTGCAAGGCATCATTGCCCAGTTGCAGGCGCTGGCTCCGTATCCGGTGCGCCCGGTGGTGCGCACACCAGACCACGACGTGGCGCGCATCAAGCAATGGCTGGACGGTGGCGCGCAAACGCTGATGGTGCCGATGGTGGAATCCGCCGCCGATGCCGCAAAACTGGTGCGTGCCATGCGCTACCCGCCGCACGGCGTGCGCGGCGTGGGCACGGCCATGGCGCGTGCCGCGCGCTGGAATGGCGTGGCGGACTACTTTGCCCGCGCCGATGGCGAAATGTGCCTGATCGTGCAGATTGAATCCACCCACGGCCTGGCCGCGCTGGACGCCATTCTGGCGGTGGATGGCGTGGACGCGGTGTTTATCGGCCCGTCCGACCTGGCGGCGTCGATGGGCCATCTGGGTCAGCCCGGCCATCCCGAGGTCAAGGCAGCGGTGGAAACCGCCATCGGCCAGATTGCCGCCGCTGGCAAGGCCGCTGGGGTGTTTTCTGCTGACCCGGCCACCGCTGGCGCGTATCAGGCTATCGGCGCGCGCTTTCTGCTGGTGGGCGTGGATACCCTGTTATTGCGCAACGCCGCCGTGGCGCTGGCCGACCGCTTCAAGCCCGCCGCCGCTGCCGGTGCCGGTGCTGCCTACTGAGCACTGATCTATTGAGCTGCGCACAACCCCCGTGCAGCGATCCTGGCCAGGCGTGCTGCCGCAGACATCAACGCCAGGAGGGTTTCGTGCGCAGCGCTCTTCCCCCATTGCCGATCAAGGAGATTCCCATGCTGACCCTGCAAGACCCGACGCTGCTGCGCAGCGCCTGCTACATCAACGGCGTCTGGACGCTGGCCGACAGCGGCGACACCGTGGCAGTGAGCAACCCGGCCACTGGTGACACACTGGCCCACGTGCCGCGCTGCGGCGCCGCCGAAACCGAGCGCGCCATTGCCGCCGCCGAGCAGGCGCTAAAAACCTGGCGCGACACCACGGCTGCCGAGCGCAGCCGCATTCTGCGCCGCTGGTTTGACCTGTTGCTGACCCATCAGGAAGACCTGGCGCGCATCATGACTGCCGAGCAAGGCAAGCCGCTGGCCGAGGCGCGCGGCGAAATCGCCTATGCGGCGGCGTATATCGAATGGTTTGCCGAAGAAGCCAAGCGCGCCTACGGCGAGGTGATTCCGTCGCCGTTTAAAGACCGTCAGCTGGTGGTTACCCAGGAGCCAGTGGGCGTGTGTGCGGCCATCACGCCGTGGAATTTCCCGTCGGCGATGATCACCCGCAAAGTGGCCCCGGCGCTGGCCGCCGGCTGCACCATCGTGCTCAAGCCCGCTGAACAAACCCCGCTGTCGGCGCTGGCACTGGCAGAACTTGCCGAGCGTGCCGGGGTGCCGGCGGGGGTGTTCAGCGTGGTTACCGGCAAGGCCAGCGCCATCGGTGGCGTGATGACCGCCAGCCCGATCGTGCGCAAGCTCACCTTCACCGGCTCGACGCCGATTGGCCAGCTGCTGATGCAGCAATGCGCCGGCACGGTGAAGAAGATGTCGCTGGAGCTGGGCGGCAATGCGCCATTTATCGTGTTTGACGACGCCGACCTGGATGCCGCCGTGGCCGGTGCCATGGCGTCGAAATACCGCAACGCCGGCCAGACCTGCGTGTGCTCGAATCGCTTTCTGGTGCAGGACGGCGTATACGACGCCTTTGCCGCCAAGCTGGCTGCTGCGGTGGCGGCCCTGAAGGTGGGCAATGGCATGGACGACGGCGTGACCCAAGGTCCACTGATCGACCAGGCGGCCATTGCCAAGGTGGAAGAACTGGTGCAGGACGCCGTCAGCAAGGGGGCCAGGGTGGTGGCCGGTGGCCAGCGCCATGAATTGGGCGGCACCTGGTACGCGCCCACCGTGCTGGCGGACGTGACCCCCTCCATGGCGGTGGCCAGGGAAGAAATCTTTGGCCCGGTGGCACCGCTGTTCCGCTTCAAGACCGAAGCCGAAGCGGTGCAGATGGCCAACGACACCGAATTTGGCCTGGCGGCGTATTTTTACTCGAAAGACCATGGCCGCGTCTGGCGGGTGTCCAGGCAGCTGGAATACGGCATGGTCGGCGTCAACACCGGGATGATTTCCACTGAAGTGGCACCGTTTGGCGGGGTGAAATTGTCTGGCGTGGGCCGCGAAGGCTCCAGCCATGGCCTGGCTGAATACATGGAAACCAAATACCTGGCGCTGGCCGGGCTGTGAACGGCAGGGATGCGGCCAGGCCCTCGCCCCATCTTGCGCCTGCCTGCTACATCCCTTGGCGTCGTCCCCGCGCAGGCGGGGACCCAGGCAAGGTGCCACGACGTGGTGACGGTGAAAGTGCGTTGATCGTGGTTGGTTGAGTGATTCCCTCGCCCCACGCTGTGGTGAATCCTGGATTCCCGCCTGTGCGGGAATGACGGGGAGGCGTGCCGCGAGTGGTGTGTCGTATTTCGCCACCCGATTGACGCCCACCCCCGCGTCGTCCCCGCGCAGGCGGGGACCCAGGCAAGGTGCCACAACGTGGTGACGGTGAAAGTGCGTTGATCGTGGTTGGTTGAGTGACTCCCCCGCCCCACGCTGTGGTGAATCCTGGATTCCCGCCTGCGCGGGAATGACGGGGAGGCGTGCCGCGAGTGGTGTGTCGTATTGCGCCGCCCGATTGACGCCCACCCCCGCGTCGTCCCCGCGCAGGCGGGGACCCAGGCAAGGCACCACAACGTGGTGACGGTGAAAGCGCGTTGATCGTGGTTGGAGAGTGATTCTCCCGCCCCACGCTGTGGTAAGTCCTGGATTCCCGCCTGCGCGGGAATGACGGGGTGGGGTGCCGCGAGTGGTGTGTCGTATTCCGCCACCCGATTGACGCCCACCCCCGCGTCGTCCCCGCGCAGGCGGGGACCCAGGCAAGGTGCCACGACGTGGTGACGGTGAAAGTGCGTTGATCGTGGTTGGTGAGTGACTCCCCTGCCCCACGCTGTGGTGAATCCTGGATTCCCGCCTGCGCGGGAGTGACGGGGAGGGGGGCCGCGAGTGGTGTGTCGTATTCCGCCACCCGATTGACGCCCATCCCCGCGTCGTCCCCGCGCAGGCGGGGACCCAGTAGCCCCCATGGCAAGCCACCGTGGATTTGCCCGCCCTTCGGCGCTCAAGGCCGGGGGCGTGGCTTTTGCCCGCGCAGTGTTTGTGCATTCTGTGCACATCGGCACACGCAAGATGACGGCTAACCTTGCTGTCTTTACCCTGAGCCTCCCCCATTGTCTGTCAGGAGCCCTGATGTTTTCTCGTCCACCCTTGCCGGCGGCGCGGCTGATCGTGCTGCTCGGCGCACTGGTTGCCTTCGGGCCGCTCGCCATCGACCTGTATCTGCCGGCACTGCCAGCGATGGCCAGCGGACTCGCCGCGTCGGCGGAAAGGGTGCAACTGTCGATTACCGTCTTCCTCGCCGGCTTTTCGCTGGGCATGCTGTTCTACGGGCCGATTTCCGACCGCTATGGCCGGCGCACGGTGATGCTCTCCGGCATCGCGCTGTTTGCCGCGGCCAGCCTGGCCTGCATGCTGGCGACGGCGGTCGAGCAACTGATCGTTGCCCGTTTCGTCCAGGCGCTTGGCGGTGGCGCGGCCTCGGTGCTGGCGCGCGCCGTGGTGCGCGACGTGTACACGCCGACCGAAGCGATCCGCAAACTCTCGCTGATGGCCATGGTGACGGCGATTGCGCCGCTGCTGGCACCGCTGCTCGGCAGCCTGCTGCTCGTCCAGTTCGGCTGGCGCGGTACCTTCGCCGCGGTCGTGCTGTGGGGCGTGCTCAGCCTGTTGGTCGTCTGGTGGCAGTTGCCGGAAACCCTGCCGGCCGACCAGCGCGGTCAGCTGCCGCTGAGCCGCGCTTTTGCCATCTACGGCAGCCTGCTCGTCGATCCGGTGGCGCTCGGCCTGATGCTGGCCGGCGGCATGTCCTTCGCCGCGATGTTTGCCTACATCACGGCCAGCCCCTTCTATTTCATTGAATTGCACGGCTTTTCGCCCTTCGCCTACGGCCTGCTCTTTGCGAGCAACGCGGTTGGCATCTTCGCCGCCAATTACGCCAACAGCCGCCTGGTCAAGGCCAGGGGGCCGGTTGTCATGGCCGGCATCGGTAGCGGCCTGGGCTTTTTGGGCGCGGTGCTGCTGTGGGTTGCGGTTGGTGTGAACGACGCACTGCCGGCGGTGATCGTCGGTCTCTTTATCGTGGTCAGCATGACCGGCCTGCTCGGCGCCAATTGCGTCGGTTTGCTGATGGCGCGTTATCCGCAGAATGCCGGTGCTGCTGCGGCATTGTTCGGGGCCAGCCAGTTTGGTCTGGGCATGCTGGCGAGTGCAACGATCAGTTATTTCCATAGTCCAAACGGCCAGGCGATGGCTTGGGTCATTCTGGTTGTTTCGGGTGTTTCCCTGCTTGGCTGGTTCATGTTTCGAGTGTGCGGCCATCGCGGTCAATGATTCGAAAAGCTTGGGAGAGACGACATGAATGCTGCTGCCTACCGCGAAGCCGAGGCCCATCTGGCCAGTGATACCCAGTATCTTGGGGTGCGTGCCGAGCATGCGCTGGGTCGCCCTGATGCGACGCTGTTCAGCCTCGACGTGGATGAAGCATCCACCCGCCTCTCCGCTGTCTATAACACCAACCGTCTGCGCCTGACGGGACGGGCGCAGGATTTCCGGATGCGGCTGCGGACTTCGCAAATCGGCAGCCTGGGCCTGGCAACGCTGGCTTTCGGGACCGAGATCGATATTGAACAGTCGGGCGACCGCCCCTTTGTTCTGGTCACGACCCAGATCAGCGGCTTTTCCCGGGTGACGACCCCAGCCGGAACGGCTGCCGGCGGGCGCGGCTTCGTGGTCGTCGATTCGGCGGGGCAACTGGTCAGCAAACGCTTCAGTGCCGACAGCGAGCGCTGCAATGTGCGGGTCGATCAGGCGGCGCTGGATGCCAAATGCGCTGCCTTGCTCGATCGCCCGCTGGACAAGCCGCTGCGCTTTTCGCCCTTTGGCTGCAACAACGGCCTGGTCGAGCGGCGCTGGATTGGCCTGCTGCAGATGTTGCTCGGTTATGTCGGCATGCCGGTGCCTGCATCGTCAGGGCCAATTATTCACAACCTGGAAGAAGCCGTGCTGCTGCACCTGTTGCTCGAGCACGAGCATTCGTACAGCGACGCCTTGCGCCATCCGGCTGCTGGTCTGGCACCGCGCCATGTCAAGCGGGCCGAGGATTACATTCGCGCCCATGCCCGGGAGGCGCTGACGCTGGAACGGCTTGCGGCGGCAGTGGGGTGCAGCATTCGCACGCTGTGCGACGGCTTTCACAAGGCGAGGGGCACGACCCCGATGAATTTCCTGCGCCAGGTGCGCATGGCCGGCGCGCGCAGCGATTTGCAACAGGGACCGGCAGTGGGCGGTGTTTCAGAAATTGCGCTGGCCTGGGGCTTCAATCACCTGGGCCGTTTTTCCGCCGACTATCGCCGCTGTTTCGGCGAATCCCCCTCGGAAACCCTGCGCCGGGGGCGCTGAACCAAAATCCGCCAGATGCGGACAAGCATCGCCGGATCCGGATAGTTGCCGGCGGGGTGTCTTCCTATGATGTATTGGTTGGCTTGATGCCCATCGCGCCAACCACATGAGGAGACATCTAAATGAGAATTTTACCAGCCCGCCGCCTGCTCGTCGCCGGCCTTGCCCTGGCAGCAGCCCAGGCCAGCCAGGCCCAGGAAGTGACGTTCAGGATTGCCCATTTCCTGCCCGCTGTTGCCTCGACCCAGAAAGTCGTGCTGCAGCCCTGGTGCGACGAAATGGGGAAGCTGTCCAATGGACGCATCAAGTGCCAGTTCTATCCCTCCCTGCAGTTGGGCGGCACGCCGGCCCAGCTGGCTGATCAGGTCAAGAACGGTGTTGCCGACATCGCCTGGACCGCACCGGGATATTCGACCGGACGTTTCCCGAAAACCGAGGCCCTTGAACTGCCCGGCGTACTGCCTTTGGGGGGCCTGCTGAGCGGGCGTGCCATCTGGACGTTTTTTGGACAACACCTGACGGGTGAATACAAGGATTACAAAGTGCTCGCCATGCACGGTGACGGCGGCATGAATATTCACACGGCGACAAAACATCTGGCAAGCGCCGAGGATTTCAAGGGCGTCAAGCTGCGCTCACCCAACCGGACCATTGCCCGCACGCTGACCGCGCTGGGTGCGACACCGGTGGCCATGCCGCCCGCCCAGGTGACCGAGGCTATCTCGAAGGGCGTCGTCGATGGTGCCTCGGCGGTGTGGGAAGTGATGTTGCCGACCAAGCTCGACGAAGTGACCAAATTCCATTTCGAAACGCCGGCTGATCGTCCGGTGATGGGGGCCACCGTGCTGGTGCTGCTGATGAACAAGCAGAAGTACGAATCCCTGCCGGCTGATCTCAAGGCGATTGTCGACAAGACCTCGGGTTTGCCGCTGGTCGAGCGTTACGGCAAGGCCTGGGATGAGGCCTCGATGGTGGCCCGCAACAAGGTCAAGGCGGCACCGGGCCACACCGTGACCGTCGTTTCCGGCGCGAAATACGACGCCATCCTGAAGCAGGCCGAAGTGGTCGAAAAGGAATGGCTGGCTGATGCCAAGGCCAAAGGCATCAATGGCGAAGCCCTGCTTGCCGCTGCCCGTGCCGCTGCCCGCAAGCCGTCGAACTGAATAACCAGCAAACAGGAGCAAAGCCATGAGCAAGTATTACGACCATCCCCAGCGCTTCGGTGAGGAAGAGTGGAACGCCCGCGTCAAGCTGGCCAGTGTTTACCGCATCTTCGCCTATCTCGGCTGGGACGAGCTGATCTACAACCATATCTCGCTGCGCGTACCGGGGCCGGACAAGCATTTTCTGATCAACCCGTTCGGCCTGCACTACAAGGATGTCTGCGCTTCCAACCTGGTCAAGGTGGACATCAAGGGCAATATCATCGGCCACGCCGACTGGCCGATCAATCCGGCCGGCTTCACCTTCCATTCGGCCATCCACGACAAGGTGGCGGACGGGCATTGTGTGATGCATGTGCATACGACGCCGACCCAGGCGGTGTGCTGCCTGAAAGACGGCTTGTCGTACAGCAACTTCTACGCTGCCCAGCTCTACGGCAAGATCGCCTGGCACGAGTTCGAGGGGATTACCGTCCATCTCGACGAAGGCGAACGCATCCTGGCCAGCGCCGGCGACAAGCCGGTGCTGATGCTGCGCAACCATGGTCCGGTGGTGATTGGCGCGACGCTGGCGCAGGCTTTTTCGCTGATGTGGCTGGTCAACCGCGCCTGTGAAGTGCAACTGGCCTCGCAATCGATGGGTGCCGTGGTCGAGATTCCTGAGCCGGTGCTGAACAAGTGCGTTGCCGATTCCTTGAATTTTGATCCCAAATATGGAGCAGGCGAGGATGCGTTGGCAGCATTGACCCGGATCATCGATCGGCTCGATCCGTCGTATCGCTACTGAGTCATCGCGACGGCCTGCCGTGTGGCCCGGTGCCGGTTGAGTCGCGTGCCTGGCCGATGCGTTCACGTGTCGGCCAGTTTTTTTGAGGGATGCTGGCGTGTTGCGCTGCGATAAGAACAGACGGGAGACAAAGATTAAATTAATATATTAGTGTTAACGCGTATCCGCGTGTGGCCGGCCCACTTTGGTTTCTTAATGACTGATCTGTTTTTGCCTGATTGATTACGCTGGTTCCTGTGATGCCCATGCCTTCTTCCCTCCCCGATTACCGCGCCCCTCATGGCCGGTGGCGGTGTCTGTCTGGCCTGCCCGTCGCCATCCTGCGCGTTTGCAGCGGCATCAAGATCAGGCTGTCCGATGAATGTACGTTTGCAATGGTGGCAAGCATCTGATGGTTCTCCCTGCCGGTATGCGCGCCCTGGCGCATCGCAATTTCCGTTTTTATTTTGCCGGCCAGGCGGTATCGATTCTGGGCTCGTGGATTCAGCAGGTGGCCATGGCCTGGCTGGTGTACCGCATCACCGGCTCTGCCGCGCTGCTGGGCGTGACCGCGTTCGCCGCGCTGATTCCGCAGCTGCTGATTGGCCCGCTGGCCGGCGCGTGGGTGGACAAGCACGACAAACGCCGTGCGCTGTTATGGGTTCAGGCGCTGCTGACCACGCAGGCATTGCTGCTGGCGTGGCTGACCTGGATGGACTGGGTCAGCGCCTGGCTGCTGGTGGCGATGTCGGCGCTGATGGGGGTGCTCAATAGCTTTGACACGCCCTTGCGCCAGTCGCTGATCAGCGCGTTTGTGGGCCGACGCGAAGATTTGCCCAATGCGCTGGCACTGAACGCCATGCTGTTCAACAGCGGACGCTTCATCGGCCCGCCGATTGCCGGCCTGCTGCTGGCCAATCTGTCGGAAGCCGCCTGCTTTGCCGTCAATGCGCTGTCGTTTCTGGCGCTGATTGCCGCTGTCAGCAGCATCCGCCTGCACGCCCTGCCCAGGGCGCAGGGCTCGATGGGCGATGTGTTCCGGGAAGGGGTGGTGTACGCCTGGCACACCTGGCTGGTGCGCATGCTGATTCTTACTCTGATTGCGCTCAACCTCACCGCCTCGGCTTACGCGGTGCTGCTGCCGGTGTTTGCCCGCGACGTGTTTGCCGGCGACGCACGCACGCTGGGCTGGCTATGGGGCGCGGCGGGCTGCGGGGCGTTTTTGTCCACGTTGTATCTGGCCACCCGCCAGTCCATGCCTGGCCTGGTGCGCAGCATTGTCTGGGGCGCGGCCATGAGCGCGCTGGCGCTGGCGGTGTTTGGCCTGACCCGTCAGCTGCCGGTGGCACTGGCCGCCATGGTGGTGTTGGGCTTTGGCATTTCGGTCAGCAATGTGGGCATCAATATGGTGCTGCAAAGCACCGCGCCCGACCGGCTGCGCGGTCGGGTGGTGTCGTTTTTCACTTCGGCACGCTTTGGCTTTGACGCGCTGGGCGGGCTGATTGCCGGCGTGCTGGCCACTGCGCTGGGCGCGGGGGTGACGCTGGCGCTGGAAGGCGGCGTGCTGCTGGGCTTTGTGCTGTTTCTGCTCAGCCGCCGCCGCGCCTTGCGCCAGGCGATTGACCGGCACGATCCGGCGGCGCATTAAAAAAACAGATTCAGAGCGTCATCTGCTGATCGTCAACTCCTGTCAGCGCGATGAGTTCCAGGGGTTGGGCTTGCAGTGACAGGGTGAAGCTCTGCGCTGCGTTGAAATCCACGCCATAGCCCAAGTCTTTCATGGCGGCAATGGTCAGGCGGCTCAGCGGCATGGGGGGAGCCGATTCGGCATAGCCGGTCATCAGCTCAGCGCCAAACACACTTTCGCTCCAGTGTGAATTGGCTGTGCCGGTGCCGCCGCCGGTTTCCAGCGGCACGTACGTGGCGCTGGCGTTGCCGCTTAACGCCCGGTATTCGGCCAGTGCGTTTCTACCTGTGTATTGAGCAAACACCGTGTTCAAGCTTAGGCCATCCCACAGCGTACCAAAACCCAGCACATGGCCCATTTCATGGGCGACCACCGACGCCAGGGTGCCATTGCTGACCATTGACGCCATATCTGCGCTGTCAAACTTCATTATGCCTTTGTAAGGCAGGAGTGTGGAGGGACGCCAGTTGGTGGGACCCGCTTGCCCCAAGGCGCTGCCTACCCCATCAATCAACGTGACCGAGGCGCTGATCTCCAGGTCGTCCACGCCGTTATAGTCGGTCACATCGGAGATGATGACTTTTTCCCACAGTGCCTTCGCTGCATCAAAGTAAGGCTTATATGTTGCTTCGCCAGTGTAGTTGATCACGATATTGAAGCTGCCGCTGGTGGATGCTGCTGCGGTTTTGAAGTCGTAATTGCTGACGCCAGCATAGCTATTACCGGCCAAATCCTTGATGGTTCCGGCGGCAAAGGTCAAAAAATACTGGGTGTTGGCCGACAGATTGCTGGTGGGGTCTACCGTCAGCATGCTGCCGGAAAGGCTCAAGCGGCTGCTGCTGGCGGCATCGAAAGTTTCCACCACCGTGCCGCTGGCCGAGCCGCTGCGCAGCTGGATGGAGCCGGTTCCGCGCTGGATGGCTTCGCTGAAGATCAGGGTGATGTTGCTGTCGATGGCTACGCCGGTGGCACCGTCCGTTGGGTTAAACAGGCTGATTGTGGGGGCTGTGGTGTCGCTCAGGGTCTTGAAGTCGTAATTGCTGACGCCAGCATAGCTATTGCCGGCCAAATCCTTGATGGTTCCAGCGGCAAAGGTCAAAAAATACTGGGTGTTGGCCGTCAGATTGCTGGTGGGATCCACCGTCAGCGTACTGCCGGAAAGGCTCAAGCGGCTGCTGCTGGCCGCATCAAACGTTTCCACCACCGTGCCGGTAGCCGAGCCGCTGTGCAGCTGGATCAAGCCGGTTCCGCGCTGGATGGCTTCGCTGAACGTCAGGGTGATATTGCTGCCTACCGCCACGCCCGTTGCGCCGTCAGCCGGGCTGAAAGCGGTGACAGTGGGGGCAATGGTGTCAGACCCCTGCGTGGTGAAATCGTAAGTGCTGGTTCCGGTGTAGGCATTTCCGGCCAGGTCTTTGATGCTGCCCGCAGCAAAGGTGACGAAATACCGAGTATTGCCTGACAGATTGCTGATGGGGTCGAGAGTGAGTATTTTGTCGGCAATGATTAGCCGGCTGCTGCTGGCGGCATCAAAGGTTTCCACCACCGTGCCGGTGGCCGAGCCGCTGCGCAGCTGGATGGAGCCGGTTCCGCGCTGGATGGCTTCGCTGAAGGTCAGGGTGATATTGCTGCCTACCGCCACGCCAGTTGCGCCGTCGGCCGGGCTGAAGGCGGTCACGGTGGGCGTGGTGACATCATTTCCGGCACTGGGGGTTTGGCCGACAGACGCACCGCCCAGCGTCATGCCGGTGGCGGAAATCTTGCCATCCACGACACCGTCGGCAAAGCTGAACTGGGTGCCGTCGCTGTCGTCCTGCAAGGGCGTCCGGCTCAACAAGACCGTGCCGGAATACACCAGCAACTGATTGCCGCTTTGCTGGAAAGTGTAGCTGCTACGGGTGTTGGCAAACACCACGCGTTCGATATTCTGGTCGAGCACCACGCCGCTGACCCCTACGCCGATGGTGACGACTTCTGTGCCCGTGGCTCCATACACAGAAACATTCTGATTGCTGACGGTAAAGGCATCTGCAGCATCAAGATACACTCTGGCCATGGGAAACCCCCTTTATTGGCCTGGCGGTTGGGCGCACCACAACTCGGACCAAGCATGTTGGTCTGCCATGCAGCATCAGAACAAGGGAGACATGGCAGGCATGATGACCTGAGCATAATACATGATTTGTACGTCATATGTAAGCGCGCCAGCCGAAAAACAGCAACCGGCGCGCAGCGGGGCAGGCAGTGTGTCGTGCAGGTCAGGCCAGGCGGGCCACCACTTCGATTTCCACCTTCACATCACGCGGCAAACGCGCCACCTGCACGGTGGAGCGCGCCGGGGTGTGGCTGCCAAAACGGGCGGCGTACACGGCGTTCATGGCGGCAAAGTCGTTCATGTCGGCCAGAAACACGGTGGTTTTCACCACCTTGTCAAAACCACCACCAGCGGCGGTCAGCACGGCGTGCAGATTGTCCAGCACCTGGGTGGTCTGCACCGTCACATCGCCGTCCACCAGCTCGCCAGCGGCGTTCAGCGGAATCTGGCCAGAGGTGAACAGCCAGCCGTCCACCGCCACGGCTTGGGCGTAGGGGCCGATGGCTTGCGGGGCGTCGGGGGTTTGGATGATGTTCATGAAAGCTCCAGTAAAAATGGCGAAAAAATCGGTTTGGGTGGCAATCTGCCGGGGCGTGCGCGTGCAGAAAACAGCGGGCCAGACCGGCAGTATAGTGGCTGTGGGCCGGTGAAGTTCCGGTTTAAACCGCCAATTGGCAGGGAATTCAGCTGGTTTGCCGCCTCCGTGCCTGCCGCGTGCTTATCCGCCCGGTTTGGCCAGTGCCAGCCAGGCCATGGTGGCTAGCACGCCCAGCGCCAGGCCATACGCCACCCCACGCTGGGTGGCAGTCTTGCCCCGTTTCAGCGCCACACTGCCCAGCGCGATATACGCCAGCAACAGCCACAGCTTGCCGGCCAGCCACGGGTGCTCCAGCGGGTTAAGCCGGGCCTGAATGGCCAGGGTAACGCCAGCAAGCAGCAAGGTGGTGTCGATCAGGTGTGGAGCGATGCGCCAGAAGCGCGCACGCAAGGCCAGCGGTCGCCAGGCGCGCAGCCCGCCACGGAGGATAAACAACAGCGCGGTCAGCGCCACGCAGCTCAGGTGCAGGTGTTTAAGGGCAAGATAGCTCATCGGCAGATCATAGCGTGGGGGCGGAAGGCTGGCTATCCCGCGCGCCACGCCAACCCCAGGCGGCGCATGCCGTATAATCCGGCTTTTGGCCAAGTCCACAGGACACTCCCATGCAACACGAAGAATTTGCGCTGGACAAGGAATACATCGCCCTCAACGACCTGCTGAAGGTGTGTGGAGTAGTCGATAGCGGCGGTGCCGGCAAGGCGCTGGTGGCCAGCGGCGCAGTCAGCGTCGATGGCGCACAGGAGCTGCGCAAAACCTGCAAGATTCGCCCGGGCCAGACGGTCAGCGGCGAAGGGTTTGAAATCCGGGTGACGGCGGCGGCATGAGCGCAAGCGACGACGAGATTTTCGACCCCGAGCCCGAAGCCCCCGAACCACTGGCCGACGGGGCCTGCTGCGGCAGCGGCTGTGAAAACTGCGTGCTGGACAGCTATCAGGCGGAGCTATCGGCTTATCGGCTGAAACACTGGCAGTGGGTGCAGCGGCAGGCCCAACGCCAGGCTGGCCACGGCGCAGACGGGGCAAGCTGTTAGAATGCCGCTTTTACTTCAAGGCATGCTGCCATGGCCAAGCTAGATTTGCACTGCCACTCCACCGCTTCCGACGGTGCCTTGCCGCCCGATGAGCTGGTGGCGCGCGCGGCGGCGCGTGGCTCGCGCATGCTGGCGCTGACCGACCATGACTGTACCGCCGGGCTGGCGCTGGCGCGTCAGGCCGCTGAGCAGGCCGGGCTGGATCTGATCAACGGGGTGGAAATCTCGGTGTCCTGGCAAAAGCGCGCCGTGCATATTGTGGGCCTGGATATCAACCCGGACTGCCCGGCGCTGGTGGCCGGGTTGCATTCGGTGCGTGAAGGCCGGGTGGAGCGCGCCCGGCGCATGGGCGAGGCGCTGGCCAAAATTGGCATTCATGGCGCGTTTGACGGCGCGCTGCAGCGCTGTGGCAACCCGGAAATGATTGGCCGCACCCACTTTGCCCGGTTTCTGGTGGACAGCGGCGAAGTCAAGAACGTGGCAGCCGTGTTTCGCAAGTATCTGGTCAAGGGCAAGCCCGGCTATGTGGCGCACGAATGGGCGACGCTGGCCGATGCGGTGAGCTGGATTCGCCAGGCCGGCGGCATTGCGGTGATAGCCCACCCAGGCCGCTATGAAATTGGCCGCATGCTGATGGAACAGCTGGTCGAGGACTTCAAGGCCGTGGGCGGCGAAGCGATTGAAGTGGTCAGCGCCAGCCACACCCTGGATCAAAGCCATAAGTTTGCCCTGCTGGCGGCGCGGATGGAGTTGCTGGCCAGCGCCGGCAGTGATTTTCATGCGCCCGGCGAAGGCGGGCGCGATGTGGGCCTCACGGCCAATTTACCCCCGATTTGCGTGCCGGTGTGGAGCCGCTTCAGCCCACCCCGCGCCACGCCAAGCGCTGACTGAAACGACGCTGCCAATCATGTCCCAACTGTTTCATATTCATCCCGACAATCCGCAGGCGCGGCTGATCCGCGAAGCGGTCAAAATCATCCAGCAGGGCGGGGTGGTGGCTTACCCCACCGATTCCTGCTACGCGCTGGGCTGCCATCTGGGCGACAAACGGGCGATGGAGCGCATCATGGCGATTCGCCAGCTGGATTTGCGCCACCATTTCACCCTGGTGTGCCGTGATTTGTCCGAACTGGGCAGCTACGCCAAGGTAGACAACGCCCAGTACCGCCTGCTCAAGGCCGCCACGCCGGGTGCCTTCACCTTTATTCTGCAAGCCAGCAAGGAAGTGCCCCGGCGCACCCTGCACCCCAAACGCAACACCATCGGCCTGCGCGTGCCCGAGCATCCGGTGGCGCAAGCCTTGCTGGAAGGGCTGGGCGAGCCCTTGCTGTCGTGTACGCTGATGCTGCCCGGCCAGGATGAGCCGCCCAGCGACCCCTTTGAAATTCGCGACCAGCTGCAAAACCAGCTGGAGCTGGTCATTGACGGCGGCTATTGCGGGGTAGCGCCCACCACGGTGATCGACCTGACCGACAGCGCGCCCCAGCTGATTCGCCGGGGCGCTGGCGACTGGATCAAGCTGGGGCTGGAACCCTGACGCCAAAATCTGGCCCAAGCCCTCACGCGCCGCCTCTGGCGCCAAGCCTCCGGCCCGCCGGCGGCTTTTGTCTGCCTGTTACCTTAGGATCGCCATGGACGAGCTGAATCTGATTCAAAAAATCGCGGTATTTGCCTTGCCGGTGATTTTTGCCATCACCGGCCACGAGGCCGCGCATGCCTATATGGCCCGCTACTTTGGCGACAACACCGCCCATCTGGCCGGACGGACCACGTTTAACCCAATCCGGCACATCGACCCGATCGGCACCGTGCTGCTGCCGCTGCTGTGCCTGGCAGTGGGTGGCTTTATCTTTGGCTGGGCCAAGCCGGTGCCGGTGCGCTTTGACAAGCTGCGCCAGCCCAAGCGCGACATGCTGTGGGTATCGGCTGCCGGGCCGGGGGCCAATTTGCTGATGGCGGTGCTGTGGGCGCTGCTGTTCAAGCTGGCGCTGGCAATGAGCAACGACTACACCGAGCCGATGGCGCTGATGGCGCAGGCCGGCATCCTGATCAATGTCATGCTGATGGTGCTTAACCTGCTGCCCATTCCGCCGCTGGATGGCGGGCGCATGCTGATGAGCGTGCTGCCCAACCGCCAGGCCTGGCAACTGTCGCGGCTGGAGCCTTACGGCATGTGGATCCTGATTGGCCTGATGGCCACCGGCCTGTTGTCGGTGCTGATGAACCCGCTGGTCAAGGCCAGCTATCGTTTTCTGAATGCCTTGATATAATTCTGCGTCATCCGGGCCGCAGGTGTGGCCCGTGGACGAATCCAACCCCGAAAGTCCTCCATGTATTCCGAACGTGTTCTTTCCGGCATGCGCCCGACCGGCAGCCTGCACCTGGGTCACTACCATGGTGCGCTGAAAAACTGGGTGAAACTGCAAGGCGAGCATGAGTGCTTTTTCTTTGTGGCCGACTGGCACGCGCTGACCACCAGCTACGACGACCCGTCGATCATCGCCAAAAGCACCTGGGACATGGTCATCGACTGGCTGGCCGCCGGGGTGGATCCGGCCCAGGCCACGCTGTTCATCCAGAGCCGGGTGCCCGAACACGCCGAGCTGCACCTGTTGCTGTCGATGATCACTCCGCTGTCCTGGCTGGAGCGCGTGCCGACTTACAAGGACCAGATCGAAAAACTGTCGCACAAGGATCTGGGCACCTACGGCTTTCTGGGTTACCCGCTGATGCAGTCGGCGGACATCCTGATTTACCGCGCCATGTTCGTGCCGGTGGGCGAAGACCAGATTCCGCACATCGAAATCACCCGCGAAATTGCCCGCCGCTACAACCACATCTATGGCCGCGAGGCAGGCTTTGAAGAAAAGGCCGAAGCCGCGGTGAAAAAGATGGGCAGCAAGAAAGCCCGCCTGTACGAAGACCTGCGCACCCGCTACCTGCAGGGCGGTGACGAAGAAGCGCTGGAATCGGCCCGCGCGCTGCTGGCTGACACGCAGAACCTGTCGATTGGCGACCGTGAGCGGCTGTTTGGCTACCTGGAAAACAAGGGCAAGGTGATTCTGGTCGAGCCGCAGGCGCTGCTGACCGAAGCCAGCCGCATGCCCGGCCTGGATGGCCAGAAGATGTCCAAGAGCTACGGCAACGGCATCTTCCTGCGTGAAGACCCGGCATCAGTCAGCAAAAAGGTGCGCAGCATGCCCACCGACCCGGCACGGGTGCGCCGCACCGACCCCGGCGATCCGGAAAAATGCCCGGTGTGGCAGCTGCATCAGGTGTACACCGATGCCAACACCCACGACTGGGTGCAAAGCGGCTGTCGCAGCGCCGGCATTGGCTGCCTGGACTGCAAGCAGCCGGTGATTGACGGCATCCTGGCCGAACAGCAGCCGATGTTTGAACGCGCCCAGCAGTATCTGGACGACCCCACTCTGGTCAAGAGCATTGTGGCCGATGGCTGTGAGCGGGCGCGCCAGATTGCCCAGGAAACCATGCGCGACGTGCGCGAAGCCATGGGGCTGGGTTACGTGTGACTGTCACGCCATCTGGCCTGACCTTGCCGGGTTGGGCCATCCGCCTCAGAGGTGGTCATGACTGAGCTGGCCGCTCCCCCCGCCCCTCCGGTGATGCCGCCGCTGGCCACCCTGTTTGGCGAAGCGGTGCAGGATGCCCCGCACGACCTGTTCATTCCTCCAGACGCCTTGCGGGTGTTTCTGGAAAGCTTTGAAGGCCCGCTGGATCTGCTGCTCTACCTGATTCGCAAGCAGAATCTGAATGTGCTGGATATCCCGATGGCGCGCGTGACCGCGCAGTACATGGATTACATTGGTGCCATGCGCGCCGAGCGCATGGAGCTGGCCGCCGAATACCTGCTGATGGCGGCGCTGCTGATTGAAATCAAATCCCGTCTGCTGCTGCCGCGCCCACCCAGCGACGACGAAGCCGAAGTGGACGACCCGCGCGCCGAACTGGTGCGCCGGCTGCTGGAGTACGAACAAATCAAGCTGGCAGCGCTGGCACTGGACGCGCTACCACAGGCCGAGCGCGACTTTGCCTGGCTGGCGGTGCTGGTAGAACAAAGCGCCGAAGTGCGCCTGCCAGACATCTGTCCCGCCGACCTGAAAACCGCCTGGCTGTCGATCCTGGCCCGCGCCAAAAACACCCGTCACCATCAGGTGGAACAGGACAGCCTGTCGGTGCGCGAACAGATGAGCCGCATCCTGCGCTACCTGAATGGCCGCGGCCATGTGGGGTTTGACGAGCTGTTTGAGCTGGAACTGAGCGTGGCCTATCTGGTGGTGAACTTTATCGCCATTCTGGAACTGGCCAAGGAAGGGCTGCTGTCCATCACCCAGGACGCACCGTATCAGCCGATTTATGTGCGGCTGGGACGGGGGGAGTGAGTGCGTGTGATGGGCTTACTCTCTGAATCCGCCACCGCTTTTGTGTCAGGCAACCTGCACGATGAGGTGCTTGCCAAGCACGTTGGCTGCAGCCTCGATCTGGTCAAGCTTTGAAGCATGACGCAAGTCGAACAAACGATCAACTTGCGGCATATGCCATCCCAAACGGCGGGCCAGTTCTGCCTTCTTGATCCCTTGATCGGTCATCGCTTGGTACACGCCCAACTTGGCGGACTCCAGCGCCGATGGCCGTACGGTTTTTTGTCCAGCCGCCGGCTGACTGGCGACGGGTAGCGGTTTGCGCGCATCCACATAAAAAGACAAGCCGGTTTCCAATGCATCGATTGCGTTCAGCAGGGCTTCATCCTCGTCAGAACCGAAGGTGATGGCTTCGGGCACGTCGGCAAATGTGACCAGTACGGTGCCGTCATCGGGGGTCAAGGTCACGGGGTAGTCGAACATCATCTTCTCCTTCACTTCACAAGCCAAGCTGTCGTTTGATTGCGGCTTCCAGCCCCTTGCCAAGCTCGGTGGTACCGTGCATGGGGAGGGAAGACTGCTTGCCGTTCAGAAACACCTTCAGGTGCGAGCCTTTACCGGGCAGGAAAGTCGCGCCCTGTTGTTCCAGCCATTTCTTCATCTGCTTGGAGTTCTATAGGTGAAGCCTAACAGAAATGTTGTGTTTTTCAAGGAATACACAACCATCCTGTTGTTTTTTACCGTGATGACATCATTCCAAGCATCCAAGCGCAAGGGATGCGTGCGCCATCCTGCCCCGGCGTCAGCAGGCGGATGCGCTACAATAGCCGCATGACTGCCTCTCCCCCTCCCGCCACCGGGGCCGAACCGGTCCTGCCGCCCGAACTGCTGCTGCGCCTGACAGAATGGCGCATGCCGTTTGGCAAGTATCAGGGCCGGGTGCTGGCCGACCTGCCGCTGGGCTACCTGACCTGGTTTGCCCGGCAGGGCTGGCCGCCTGGCGAGCTGGGGCAATGCCTGGCGCTGACTTACGAAATCAAGCATAACGGCCTGGGCGCTCTGCTCACGCCGCTACGGAAAGACCCTTCTGCATGAGTATTCAATGGTTTCCCGGCCATATGTTCAAGGCCAAGAAAGAACTGGCTGACAAACTGTCCGATATCGACGCAGTGATTGAAATGGTGGACGCCCGTCTGCCGATGTCCTCGTCCAACCCGATGCTGGCGGCGATGATCCAGCACAAGCACAGCCTGAAAATCCTCAACAAACAGGATCTGGCCGATGCGGCGCAAACCCGCGCCTGGCTGGACTGGTTTGCCGGCCAGCGCAACACCCGCGCCATTGCGCTGGACAGCGGCGATGGCTCGCCCAAGCAAAAAATTCTGGACGCCTGCCGTGCGCTGGTGCCGCACCGGCAGGGCGGCACCAAACCGCTGCGGCTGGTGATCTGCGGGATTCCCAACGTGGGCAAATCCACCCTGATCAATGCGCTGACCGGGCGCAAGGTGGCCAAGGTGGGCAATGAGCCTGCCGTGACCAAGGCGCAGCAACGCATCCAGCTGGCCGAAGACGTGATCCTGTTTGATACCCCCGGCATGCTGTGGCCCAAAATCGAACACGAAACCTGTGGCGACCACCTGGCTGCCAGCGGTGCCGTCGGGCGCAATGCCATGGACGAAGAAAGCGTGGCGCTGGCGCTGATTGCCACCCTGCAACGCCGCTATCCGGCTGACCTGGCCCGACGCTACGCGCTGGCCAGCGTTGAGGGTGAAGATTTTCAGGTGCTGGAAGCCATTGGCCGCAAGCGCGGGGCGGTGCGCAGCGGCGGCCATGTGGATCTGCAAAAGGCGGCAGAAATTTTGCTGACTGACTTTCGCAGCGCCACCATTGGCCGTATCACCCTGGAAACACCCGAAGAATGGCAGGACATCGCCGCCGAAATCGAACGCCGCCGCGCCATTGAGCGCGAACAGCAGGCACTGCGCGACGCCGAACGCAAGGCGCGCCGCGCTGGCGGTCGTCGTCCCAACCCGCTGCAAGACGAGGATGACGATGCCTGAGGCTACAAGCCTCAGAAGCAGCGCCCCCGTGATGGGCTTTTTTGACTGACTTGAACCGGACTTGACTCACCATGCTGATCCACACCGTTGACTTCAAAGTGCTTTCCGATGGCCGAGGTTCACTGATTTCGCTGGAAGGTGGCAGCGCCGATGTGCCGTTCGACATCCAGCGCGTGTACTACATTTTTGGCGTGGGTGAAGGTGTGGTGCGTGGTGCGCACGCGCACAAACGCCTGCGCCAGGTGGTGGTATGTATGTCTGGCCGCTGCCGGATGGTGCTGGACAATGGCCTGGGCGTCAAAGAAGACATCGTGCTGGACACACCCACACGCGGCCTGCTGATCAGCAGCATGACCTGGCGGGAAATGCACGACTTCACCCCCGACTGCGTGCTGGTGGTGCTGGCCGACAGCCACTACGACGAGAGCGATTACTACCGCAATTACGACGATTTTCTGCGCGCCGCGCGCGGCGCAGCCTGAGCCTTCCCATCCTGATGGGTGCAGCTCAGGCCTGACCGGCAGTCCTTACGCCAGCGCACGCAAGGCGTCGCGCAAGGCACCCAGCGCGTCATGAATGGCGCGCTGGGTGTCCTCTTGGCGTGGCCACAGCAGATGCAGCCAGTCCAACTGATTGGCAACCGAATCCCACTCGCGTGCCGTACCCAGCCGCTGGCGCAGCGCGGCATAGCGTTGCCGCAGCTGCTCGCGCGCGGCAGCGTCGGTCAGTGGCGAGGGGGCATGGGGCAGGTCAATCAGGCAAGCCCAGAGCGCGGCGGTGCGCTCGGCGTCGATTTCGGCCACGGCGTGGAAAAAGCTTGCTTCAGTCCGGTTGCGCTGTCGGGCGTCTTCCTGGGCCAGGGTCAACCACTCGGCCAGTTTTTCGGGGGGCGGTGCAGGCTGGAGGGCGTGACTCAGCGCCAGACCATCCAGCGCATTCAACAAGGCGTAGTAACGCAAGCCACCCTGTGCTTGCGCCACCTGATCCGCCCGCTGATACTGCTCGCACATGCACTTCAGCCAGTCTGTATGCTCCAGCGCGGCTTGTGTGCTGGCGTCATTCTGCAAGGTGTGCTGCACCTGGCCAATGCGCTTGTACATGGAGGCCAGCAGATTATGGCGCTCGCTGGTGGCTTGCAGCGCCAGCACGGCACGCAGCCGTTGTTCACCTGAAGCCAGCAAGGCTTTGCCTGCATCGGTCTGTTTCTGTTCGAACAAGGCAACGGCGTGGCGCACTTCCAGATTGCCCAGTTGTTCCAGCGCCTTGACGCTTAAACCAGCGTCCTCCTGTGCCAGCGCTGCCCGGTAATGTGCAATGGCATTGTCGCGCTCACCCAGATCGGCATGAATGGCCGCCAAGCGGGCGCGCAATGCGCCATGGTCAAAATAGCGGATGCGGCAGGCGGCTTCGATCTGCGCCAGCCGGGTGCGCACCTGCACGCGCTGGGCGTCGTTCTGGTAAGCCTGGATGCGCGCATGCAACTGTTCCAGATCGCCCAGCGCCTGGCCGACATGGCTGTAATGCAGCACCGGAGCCTGGCCCTGGCTGGCGGTCTGGGGCGTGTTGCGCCGCCGCAGTTGATAGCGTTCGTCGCCATACGCCTGGTAAGCCCCCCAGGTGTTGCGTGCCGGATAGGCCTGGTAAGTGGCTTCGCGGGCCATTTGCAGCGCATCGCCAAAACGTTTGCCTTGCAACATGGCGTGGTGAAAGGTCAGGGCAAATGTGCGCGCGGCCTGGTCATCCACCGCCCAGCCAGCCGCCACCACCGCCTTGCAGCCCATCTCGATGAAAGCCGTGGCCAGATTGGCCGCCAGCGCGCCCCAGCGTGGCTGGGCGTCGGCCTGCATGCTGCCCAGATGGCAGCAGTTGAGAAACACCAGTTCCGGCACATGACGCAGCTTGCTGATCTGCGCGCTGGTCAGCCGTGCCTCGCGCCCCAGTACCAGCCCACCGGGTTGCGCCGGATCTTCGCTGGCTTCGCCATGCGCTGCCAGGTGGATCACCTGGTATTCGCCGTCGAACAGCGCCAGCACCAGTTGTTCGCCGCTGACATCAATCAGCGATTCCACCTGAAAACTGGCGGTGTCGCGGTACAGTGCCGCCAGGGCTTTGGCCTCTTGCCGGGCACCGGGCAAGATGGGCAGATGGCTTTGCGTATCGCCCAACGCCAGCATGCGCGGGGTATTCACCGTGCGCACGGCGCAGCGCCCGTGCGGGCTGGCCAGCTGACGCACCAGGCCGATGCGGGTGGCCAGCGGGGCCTCGGCATCCGGACGTTCGTCGCGCATCAGCTCCCATGGGTACACCGCCGAGACGGCATCCACCCCCAGCACCAGGCCGCGCAGTTCGTGCAGGGTGGGTTTCATCGCGTTGGGGATCATCAGCTCGAACAGCGCGCGCGACAGGCCGGATTGATTCAGCGTGGAATGGGTGGCGTTGCGGATCAGGCCATCGACCAGCTGACGCTGATTGGGCTCTTCATTCACTTCATTGCGCGCGCGGTCGGTCACCAGGGTGAAGCGCAAGCTGCCCGGTTCGCGGCCTTCGGTGATGTGCACACGCTGCCAGCTGTCGCCAGCGCCGGTCTGGCGGCCACGATAGCCGCCGCTGGCCAGCCGCACCTGGCCATCATAGCGCAGGCTGCTGGCATAGCGTCGCTCGCCCAGCAAGTCATCCAGCGTGTCGGCGGCCAGACTGATGGCGCTTTCTTCTTCCTCCCAGAGATGCAACTGGGCAATGCGCACCGGCTCGCCCTGGCCCTGAGCATCCTGGCCGACGTGGGCGTCGGCCAGCCGCTGATTGGCCTGGGTCAGCGCGTCCAGCCAGCAGCGCAGGCACAGCGCCACGGTCAGTCCACCATAGCCGCTGCCCACCAGCAGGCCATGCACGGTCAGCGCGCGTGCCTGGCTGCCGGCGTGCTGGCGGGCATACTCCAGCAAACCCTGGCGCAGGGTGTGGGTCAGCTGGCCGGGCTTGAGTTCGCCAATCGGCCCCAGGCCCACCACCAGCGCGCCGCAGCCATGTTCAGGGTTGGGCTGGCAGATCAGGTTCTCACCTACCAGATTGGGGTAGCGTCCCAGCGCCTGGGCCTGGCGCAATTGCCCGTGCAGCAGTTGATCCATGAACAAGGTCGTGCCGCGCAGCGAATCGTTGGCGTAAGCGCCCAGGGTCAGCAGCCCTCGGGCATTGGCCATGCTGCCATGGTGCAGGCAGATGTCGCTGGGCGGTGCGCTGGGGGCTGGCGGCGTGGCCAGTGCATCGGTGCCGCCCAGTGCGGCGGCCAGCAGTTCGTCAGCGCTGGGATAAAGCCCATATTCCTCGGCCAGGGCCGGCACAAAGCGCAGCGTGCGGCGGCTGTCACGAATGCCTTGCGGCACACTGGGCAAGGCGCAGCGGCCATGGCGCAGCAGCGCCAGATAATCGGCAAACGCCGCCTCGTGGCGCAGCAGGTCGCCGTGGGCGGCGTCCACATAGCTGATGGCCACCCCGGACGGGCACCCATCCTGCCAGAGTACCCGACCATCGCCGTCTTCACTCCAGGCAATTTCCAGCTGGCCTTGCTGCACGCGCACGGCGGCAGGCGTGCGTGCGCGGCCAGCCACATACGCGCACTGCTCCGGCGGCAGAGGGGATTGCTGCAGGGTCTGGATCACCGCCCGTGCGTGCGCCAGTGCGTCGGCTTCCGGCGCTTGCCAGTTCAGGCGGTGGCGTGCGTCGTCCTGCGCCAGATCGGCCCAACTGCTGGCGGCAAAATAATCCTGACTGACATCCTCTTGCGGCCATGGCAGCAGCTCCAGCACACCGGGATAGTGGCGCACCACCTCCAGCAGCTCGCCTTTTCGCCCAAGCGCTTCGGCCAGCAGGCTCAGACGGCGGGTCAGCCGGTCACGGCCCAGCAGCACGGTCAGCATACTGAGCGACCCCTGGTTAGGCGTGCCAAACTGCACCAGCCGGCCTCCCTGGCGCGCCAACACGCGCCAGCGCGCCGCGCCGCTGCTGTCGGGCTGGTTCAGCGCCAGCCGCGCCACCAAGCCACCCATCGAATGCGCCGCCACATACAGCGGCTTGTTGCGGCGTGCCGCGTGTTCCGCCGCCAGATCAAACGCTGCGGCAAAGCACTTGGCGCTGTCAGCCAGCGATAAGCGCCAGTCGTAGCAGAATGGCCGCGCCTCCATGCCCTGGCTGTCCAGATAGTCGGCAAATGGCTGGTAGTAGGCGGCAGTCCAGCCTTGCACGCTGATGGCACGCTCGCTTTGTCCCACGGCATTCACCGCCAGCTGACGCATCTGCCCGGCACCCAGGCTGAGGGGATCCAGCCAGATGCGATTGTCACCCTCTGCCAGGTGGCTGCCCATGATGCCGGGCAGGATGAGCACAATCGGGCCTTGTTGCGCCGCCTGGCTGGCCGAACGGGCAATCGGCTGGCGCGATGGCGCGGCCAGCTGGGTAAAGTGCTGATTGTTGCCGGCCAGCGCATCCAGCAGGGCGCTGACGCTTGGTTTGCGGGAAAAATAGCTGAAGTGGGTCACCTGCTCGCCCGCCAGGAACAACTGCCACAGGCCGCGCCGCCGCGCCGCACCGCCGCTCATCGACGGCGTATTCACCACCAGATCGGTCTGGCCGCCGTAAAATGATTCGGTCAGCCGGCTGGCCAGCCAACTCAGCAGGCTGTCGCCCTGGTAGCTGCCGGCCAGCACATGCACGCTGGCGTCGATGTCCACGTCAGGGGCGTTGAGCAGCGCCACCAGCGGCGAGTCTGGCATCATCGCCGCCAGACCAGGCAACACCTTGGCATCGGTGCGTTCGCGCACCACCGCCAGCAGAAAGTTTTTCAGTGCGTCGTAGGCGTGGCAAACCACCGGCGCACCCAGCAGCTTGAGACCGCCACCCAGCACATTGAGCATTACGCTGGCCCAGCGGTCCAGCCGGCCAGAAGCCAGCGTGGTGCCGCGCACTGGTGCCGCCACGCGCACAAAACGCTCGATGCGCAGTTTCTTGCTTTGCAGCACCTGGCCCAGCTCAGTCAGCAGGACGGCATCTTCGGCATGACCCTCACCCGCATGGGCAAAGGCCTCGCGTTCTGCTGCGGTGAATGGCTCAGCGTCCAGCCGGTTGGCGCGCGCCAGCAATTCACCCACCATGCCGCCGCGCGAATGCGACACCACATGCAGCGTCTGGCCGACCGGCAAGGCATGCGCCAGCGCCAGTGCATTGCGGATTGGGCTATCGGTGAGTGAGCGGTGTTCAAAGCCATAGATGCGGTTGGAGTAGCATTCGGCCAATTTTTGCCTAGTGCCATCAACCTCCCACAGCTTGGAAAAACTGCCGGTGGTGGATGAGGCGGTGCCATGGATGAATAGCAGCGCCGGCTGTGTGCTGGCCGGCATCGGGCTGTCCAGCGCATTCAGCCGCCAGCACTCGCGATCAATGCGATACAGCCCCTGACGGTTTTCCAGTTCGCGGTCCTGAAACGCACCAGCGGCGGCCAGCGCCGTCATGCCAGCCGGGCCTTCCTGAAATACAGTCAGCGATTTCAGCAGCCAATGCCCCAGACCATCGCGGGACTGTTGATCGCCAAGGTTCAGCGCAGCGCCAATGCGCAGCACGCCAGCTTGGCTGCCATCACGCGCCTCGCTGCCCAGCAGGGTGTGCGCCTCGTCAGCGGGCAATAGCCATTGCATGCCGTTGTCCAGTTCCAGCAGCAGCACATCACTGTCCTGCAATTCAACCCGAGCCACGCTGGCACCATCACCACGCGCGCCAGCGTTCAGCGCAAAACTGACACCGCGCCAGCCAGAAGCCCCCAGCGGGCTTGTCGCCTCCAGTGGATTCAACGCCGTGCCGGATATTTCCAGGGTAACCATGCCATGTTCCTTGCTGATGGGATAATCAGCACAGCATAGCGGCTTTTGCTCTCAGAGGGTCTAACAGGGGATGACAGCACGAGGTCGGCTTGTTTTCCCGCCACAGCTTCATCGCCTGAATCGGCATCTCAAGCAATCTTGCCTGGAAGACTTGATATGTCCTTTGGGTGGGGGGGATTGTTCCACCTATCGGCTTGTTCGAAAAGATTAGACCACGACATTCAGACTTGATCTGACAATCCGGCACCGTCAGAACGGGAGCTGTCAGATCAGGTCGTTACTTCTACAGCTTAACCGTTGGCAGCCGGATGCAGCCAGCGGTTAAGCTCCGCCCGTGCGGCCTGGGCTGTTTCGCTGGCGGTCAGCCCGACCGGACCCACGCCGCGTCGGGCCAGACGCTCTGCCCCGCGCCCGGCCAGCCAGCAGGCCATTGAGGTGGCGTCAAAGGCCGGGCAGCCCTGGGCCATCAGGCCGGCAATCAGCCCGGTCAGGGTGTCGCCCTGGCCTGCGGCGGCCATGCCGGCGTGGCCGGTGGGGTTCAGCCGGTAGTGGCCACCTGGGCGGGCAATCAGGCTGCCTGCCCCCTTGAGCACTACCACCGCCTGAAACCGCTCGGCCAGCGCGCGGGCGCTGCCAATGCGGTCTGCCTGGCTGTCGGCCACACTGCTGCCCAGCAGGCGGGCGGCTTCGCCGGGGTGCGGGGTCAGCACACAGGGAGCGGGATGCTGGCGTACCCGTTCGGCCAGCGCCGGGTGACGGGCCAGCAGATTGAGCGCATCGGCGTCCAGCACGCAGGGCAGTGGCTGTTCCAGCGCGTGTTCCAGCAGCAGCGCAGCGCTGGTGGCAGTGCCCAGGCCGGGGCCGATGGCCAGCACCGACAGGTCGGGCTGTTCCAGCAGGCTGGCGGCGTCGCGCAGCATCAGTTCCGGATACAGCAGGTCCAGCGGCGGGCACTCGCCGGCAAAGCCGGCAAACACCTTGCCAGCACCACTGAGCAGGGCAGCGCGGGCGGCCAGCAACACGGCGCCGCCCATGCCGGATGCGCCACCCAGCACGGCCACGCTGCCGTAATCGCCCTTGTGGCTGTTGCCGGCGCGCTGCAGCGCATCCAGCGCCAGGCTGTCAGGCAGGTTCAGCGCGCCGCAATTGGCCGGCCAGGGGGGGCACCAGTCTTCCGGCAGGCCAAGGGCGGCCAGGGTGATGTCGCCGCTGTAGTCGCGGCCATCGCCGGTGTACAGCCCCGGTTTGGGGCAGATAAAGGTCAGCGTGGCGTCGGCACGTACCGCCACCGGCTTGGGCATGCCGCTCCAGGCGTCCAGGCCGGATGGGCAGTCCAGTGCCAGAATCGGGCAGTCCAGGTCATTCAGCCGCTCGACGGTGCGCCGCGCCGAATCCTGCAGGGGCCGGCTCAGGCCAATGCCAAACAGGCCATCCAGCGCCAGTGCATAGCCTTGCGCCTGATCCCAGCCAGACAGTACCTGTCCGCCTGCCGCCCGAAAGGCGCTGAGCGCGGCAATGGCTTCCATGCTGCCGGGCTCGCCCATGGGCAGCAGTGCATCCACCCGGTAGCCACGCGCCAGCAGCAGCGCGCCGGCCACCAAGGCGTCGCCGCCATTATTACCGCGCCCGGTGACGGCCAGCACGCTGGCGCTGGCCGGGTAGCGGGCACCAATCCATTCGGCAATGGCCAGGCCGGCGCGGGCCATCAGGTTGACGCCGGCCTCGGCGGCGGCGATTTCAATCGAACGGATGGTGGTCAGGTCAAACAGCGGCATCATGAGCGGGACTCTCCCCAGCGCGGCATCAGCTGGTGCGGGATATGCAGTTGGTCGAGGATGCGGGCGACAACAAAGTCGACCATATCCGCCACCGAGGTGGGATGGGTGTAAAAGCCGGGGCTCGGCGGCAGGATCACCACGCCCAGCCGGGCCAGGCTAAGCAGGTTTTCCAGATGGATCACCGACAGCGGGGTTTCCCGTGGCACCAGGATCAACGGGCGTTTTTCCTTGATGCTGACATCCGCCGCCCGTTCAATCAGGCTGTCACTCAGGCCGTGGGCAATCGCCGCCAGCGTGCCCATCGAGCACGGGCATACCACCATGGCGTCTGCCGGATTGGAGCCGGATGCCGGCGGGGCAAACCATTCTTCGCGACCAAACACCGACAGCCGCTCGCCACAGCCGTATTGTTCGCGCCACAGCGCTTGCAGCGCCTTGGGCTGGCTGGGCAGGGTCAGCTGCATTTCCTGCTGGGCGACAATCTGCGCCGCCTGCGAGTACAGCAGCCAGACCCGGCAGCCGGCAGCCAGCAGGTGTTCCAGCAGGCGCACGCCATACGGCAGGCCGGAGGCACCCGTCAAGGCCAGGGTGATGGTGAGGGGGGAAGCCGGAGGGGAAGAAGCAGTCATCGGAGTGGATCGTTTTTCAGCAAAAGGGCGCACACCAGGCCATTGACCAGACCGGTCAGCCAGGCGGCCAGGGCAAAAGGCGGCACAAAATACAAAATGCCGTCAGAGGGAATCAACCACAGCCGCGCCAGCGCCAGCTGGCCGGCCACATGACAAAATGCCGCCACCAGGCTCAGGCTGACGGGGCCAAACAGCCGGCGCGGCAGCAGCCGGTACGCCAGCCCCAGCCCGGCCAGGCTGCACAGCCCGCCGGTCAGGCTGAGAAAAAAGCCGGGGGTGAACAAGCTGCCCAGCAGCAGGCTGGCCGCCAGGATGCGCATCAGGCTGACACTGACCGCCACCCGCCAGCCAAACCGGGTCAGCGCCAGCAGGGTGATGATATTGGCCAGCCCCGGCTTCAGACCGGGCAGCGGGGTGGGAATGCCGGCGTCAACCAGCGACAGTACCACGGCCAGCGCGGCCAGTTGCGCCACGCGCAGGTCGTCGGCGTGGGCGGTGAGGGTCAGGGTGGGAGGGGGTGTCGGCATGCAAGTCAGAAGTTCAGGCTATCGTAGGGCGCATGGCGGCGGGGAATATCAATGGCGGTGCGGTTGGGCAGGCACAGTGCGGTCTGGCCGGGGCGGCTGAGCCAGCCCTGGCGCACACAATACTGGCGTGGACTGGGGTCGCGCAGGATGCGCACCCGACCACTGGCAATCTGCACTTCGGTGGTGCCCAGCGGACCAGGGACTTCAATCCGGCGATCGTGACGCAGGCTCAGTGTGGCAAACACCTGGCCGTTGGCGCGAATCACCACGGTTTCGGCAATGCCATCCTGCCAGAAGCTGACAAAACAGCCCACCACCACAGCGGCCCCGGCCAGCAGCATCAGCCCATCACCAGGGGAGAGCAGCGGCAGCAGCCGGTTGAGCTGGGAGGGTCTCACAATTGACGATGGCGAATCAGCACCTGCTCGTCGGCAAATGCACTGGCCAGGCGTTGAGCCAGGTAGACCGACCGATGCTGCCCGCCGGTGCAGCCCACCGCCACGGTGAGGTAGCTGCGGTTGTCGCGGGAGAATTCCGGCAGCCAGCGCGCCACCAGGCTGCGGATGTCTTCAAACATCATTTCCACCTGCGGCTCGGCGGCCAGAAAATGTGCCACCGGCTCATCCAGCCCGGTGTACGGGCGCAGCTGCGGATCGTAGTAAGGGTTGGGCAGGCAGCGCACGTCAAACACAAAGTCGGAATCCAGCGGAATGCCATGCTTGAAGCCAAACGACTGCACAATCAGCGTCAGCCGCGAATTGTCGGCGTCCACCAGCTGGCGCACCCAGCCACGCAGCTGGTTGGCGCTGAGGTCGCTGGTGTCGATGCGCTGGCTGAGCTCGTGAATCGGTGCCAGCATCTCGCGTTCTTTTTCGATGCACTCGGGGATGGTCAGCCCCTCTTCCGACAGCGGATGACGACGGCGCGTTTCGGAAAAACGCTTGATCAGTGTTTCGGTTTTGGCTTCCAGAAACAACAGGCGCAGGTCGATATCCAGCTTGCGCAGCTGATGCACGGCAGTGGGAAACAGCGACAGCATCGGCGCGCTGCGGGTATCCACGCTGATGGCCACCCGCTGGTAATGGTAGGCATGGATATTTTCCACCAGCTGCGGCAGCAGGGTGGAGGGCAGATTGTCAACGCAGTAAAAGCCGGAGTCTTCCAGAATTTTCAGGGCGACCGACTTGCCTGAGCCAGACAATCCGCTAATCAGGATCAGTTGCATGTTCCTGCTCTCGAAGGAAACGGGTTTGACGTTCGATAAAGTCGCGGGTGCTGTCGATGCCGCGCAGCTGCAGGATGTAGTTGCGTACCGCGGCTTCTACCAGCACAGCCAGATTGCGCCCGGCGGCCACCGGCAGGGTGACCTTGCGCACCGCCACATCCAGAATATCCTGGGTTTCGCTCTGGATATTCAGCCGGTCGAGCTCGCGCATGGATTGATCGGTGGCCTTGACCAGATGGATGATCAGCTTGAGCACTTTTTTCGGTCGCACGGCGGTTTCGCCAAAAATGGTGCGGATGTTCAGAATACCCAGGCCGCGTACTTCCAGAAAATCGCGCAGCACGTCCGGACAGCGGCCTTCCAGCGTTTCCGGGCCAATGCGGTACAGCTCGACCGCATCGTCGGCCACCAGGCCATGGCCGCGCGAAATCAGGTCGAGCGCCAGCTCGCTCTTGCCCATCGACGATTCGCCGGCAATCAGCACGCCCACTTCCAGCACGTCCAGAAATACCCCATGCATGATGGTGGACGCAGCCAGCACCCTGGCCAGGTAAATGCGCAGCACATCCATCAGATAGGGCGATGGCTGGGACGAGGTCATCAGCGGCACATTGTGCTGTTCGCAGTAGCTGCGCAGCCCCTTGGGCAGGGCTTGATCGTTGGCGACGATAATGGCCGAGATGGCCAGGGAAAACAGCTGGTCGAGCATGCGCTTGCCCTCTTCGGGCGATTGCGCGTTGAGGTACTGCACTTCGGCCAGGCCAAACACTTGCACACTATTGGGGTGAATCAGATTGACGTGGCCCACCAGCGCCAGGGTGGGACGCTGGTCGTCGGTATGGATGCGATGATCGCCCCCCGACGTGCCGGCCACCCAGACCAGGTCAAGCTTGTTAACGTTGTCATTGAACAGACGGCGAACGCTGATGCTAGGCATGGGCAGGCCACTCGGCCAGCAGGCGGTACGCGGTGGCCGCGTCGGCGACGGTCAACAGCGTTTCGCGCAGCTGGCGGTTGGAAAATCGGTGGGCCAGTTCGGACAATACCTGCAGGTGCAAGTCATTGGCCTGATCGGGCACCAGCAGGACAAACAGGCTTTGCACCGGTTTGCCATCGGGTGAATCATAAGGAATCGGCGCTTTCAGCCGGATATAGGCCCCGGTGGCTTCTTTCAGCCCCTTGGCCCGGCCATGCGGAATGGCCACGCCCTGACCCAGACCGGTTGACCCGAGCTTTTCTCGGGCAAACAGACAGTCGAACACATCGCTGCGGGCGATGCCATGGCTGTTTTCAAACAGGATGCCGACCTGCTCGAACACGCGTTTCTTGCTGGACACATCCAGATCCAGCAGCACATGTTCGGGGGACAGGATTTTGGCAATCAAACTCATTGCGTGACCCACGCTTTCACGGAACCGCGCCATTCTACGCCGGTTTGATCCGGCTGGGCAGCGTGCGCATCTGCGCTGCTGACATGGCTGGGAAGAAGGAACGGGCGGAAACCCGCAGGTTTCCGCCGTAGTGGATATCTGGCCGGGAGGAAACCCGACCGCGCCGCCACTTGGGCGCTCATGCCGCCAAGCGGGCTTTAGGCCTCGGTCGGAGCCTGCACCACAGCGGCCTTGTCTGCCGGGTGGTGGTCGGTCAGTTTTTCCTTGTATTTGAGCACCTGGCGGTCCAGCTTGTCAGCCAGGGCGTCCAGGGCGGCGTACATGTCGCTGCTGCTGGCCTCGACATGAATGTCCTTGCCTTTGAGGTGAACGTTCACCTCGGCTTTTTGTTCCAGTTTGTCTACCGACAAGGTCACGGCGACAGAAGTGACGTTATCGACATGACGGGTGATGCGTTCGAGCTTGGCTTCAATGTAGTCGCGCAGCGCGGGGGTAACGTCGAGGTGAATGCCGGTGATTTTCAGGTTCATAACCTTACTCCTTCCTGGAAAAACGCCACGTCCAACGGGACGGGCCGGGTTGAAGCTGTGCGGCGGGACAAGGCCCGCCGCGTGGCCGGCAGGGAGTGGCCTGATGCCCAGGCCGGTCTCCGTGATACTTTCATCGGCCGGCCCACAGCCGGCTTGAGGCCGTGGCACTCAGGCCACGGCGGAACAACATGATCAGATCGACTTGCGCAGGTTGACCGGCGGAATCTGCATGGCTTCGCGGTACTTGGCCACCGTCCGCCGCGCCACCTGAATGCCTTCAGCGCCCAGCATATCAGCCAATGCCGAATCGGAAAGCGGTTTTTTCGGGTCTTCGTTGCCAATCAGCAGGCGCAGCCGCGCCTTGATGGCAGTGGCCGAGCATTCGCCGCCGGAATCGGTTTCCAGCGCGCTGCCGAAGAAATATTTCAGTTCGAAGATACCCCGTGGACATAAAAGGAATTTTTGCGTGGTCACCCGCGAGATGGTGGATTCGTGCAGGCCAAGTTCGTCGGCAATGTCGCGCAGCACCAGCGGGCGCATGCCCACCTCGCCCAGCTCAAAAAACTGTTGCTGGCGCGCCACGATGGCCTCGGACACGCGCAGGATGGTGTCAAAGCGCTGCTGCACATTGCGGATCAGCCATTTGGCTTCCTGCAACTGCGCAGTCAGCTGCGAGCCGCCTTCGCGGTGGTGTTGCAGCAGATGGGCGTACAGCGAATTCACCCGCAGCTTGGGCATCGCCGCCGGGTTGAGCTGGGCGCGCCAGCCTTCCGGGCCTTTGTGCACCATCACGTCGGCCACGATGTACTGGGTGTTGTCGCGACCAAAACCGGCAGCCGGGCGCGGGTTGAGCGAGGCCACCAGCAGGGTGACCGCCTTGAGCATGTCGTCGTCACAGTGCAGCTGGCGCTTGAGCTTGTTGAAATCGCGGTGCGCCAAGAGCGACAGGTGTTCGTTGATCAGCACCTTGGCCAGCGTGCGCACCGGACTGTCCGGCAGGATGGCCAGTTGCAGGGTCAGCGACTCGGCCAGCGAGCGGGCCCCCACGCCCGCCGGTTCAAACTGCTGCAGCAGGCGCAGGCCCACTTGCAGTTCATCGGCGTCCACGCCGAGCTCTTCCGGCAAGTGGGCGGCGAGTTCTTCCAGCGACTGGGTGAGATAGCCATCGTCGTCGAGTTCTTCGATCAGGAAGGTGACCACGGCGCGGTCGCGCGCTTGCAGCGCGTGTTCGGCCACCTGGTCAAGCAGGTGCTCGCGCAGGGTTTTTTCCGCCACCATATTGGCGTGCGGGTCGAAATCGTCGTCGTGGTTACCCGAGCCGCTGCTGGACCAGTCGGACAGCTCCAGCGAATCGGCTGGGCCGTCGTCGTCGCGGCTGGGCTCTGGCGCGTCGTTATTGTCGTTGCCGGGCGTGTCGGCGCTGCTGGCCGGGGTGTCCGCCGTATTGGGCAGGGGATCGGGCTGGCCTTCGTCACGCTCCAGCATCGGGTTGTCGTGCAGGATGTTTTCAATTTCCTGCTGCAAGTCCAAGGTGGAAAGCTGCAAGAGCCGGATCGACTGTTGCAGTTGCGGGGTCAGGGTCAGCTGCTGGCTGACTTTAAGTTGCAGGCTCTGTTTCATTACGCGGGCTTCATCACGCTGTCACACGCCTACAGGCGGAAATGTTCACCAAGATACACCCGTCTGACGTTTTCGTCGCTCACCAGTTCGTCGGGGCGGCCTTTGGCCAGCACGGAACCTTCGTTGATAATGTAGGCATGATCACAGATCGACAAGGTCTCGCGGACGTTGTGATCGGTAATCAGCACGCCGATATTGCGTTCCCGCAGGTAGGCAATGATTTTTTGAATGTCCAGCACGGCAATCGGATCCACGCCGGCAAACGGCTCATCCAGCAGGATGAAGCGCGGGCGGGTGGCCAGCACCCGGGCGATTTCCACCCGGCGACGCTCGCCGCCAGACAGCGCCAGTGCCGGCGATTCGCGCAGGTGGCCGATATTGAGTTCGTCCAGCAGGCTGGTCAGCTCGTTTTCGGCGTCTTCGCCGCGCCGACCGGCAATTTCCAGAATGGCCAGGATATTTTCCTCGACCGTCATCTTGCGAAAGATCGATGCTTCCTGCGGCAGATAGCCCAGCCCCATGCGCGCACGCTGATGGATGGGCAGATGGCGGATATCATGCTGATCGATGCGCATTTCGCCACCATCAGCGCTGACCAGGCCAACAATCATGTAAAAACTGGTGGTTTTACCGGCACCATTGGGGCCGAGCAGGCCGACCACTTCGCCACTGCTGATATCCAGCGAGACATCCTTGACCACCGTGCGCTTGCCATAGCGCTTGTTCAGGTGGTGTACCGAGAGCACGCTGCGGCTCATTGGCCATCCTTTTTCTTGGGCTGCAAAATCACCGTCACCCGCCCGCCGCTGCCCTTGGCCGGGCTGGCACCGCCGGTGGGGCCGTTGGCGATGAAGGTTTCATCCTTGGTATTGTAGACCAGGGTCTGCCCCATCACGATGTCCTGGCCACGCTTGACTCTGGCGTTGTCGAACAGTTTAACCAGATTTTTACCGCTGTCGTATTCAATCCGCTGGCCCTGGGCGTCCATCCATTCATTTTTGCCGTCGATTTTCTGGCGGAAAGTGGCCGGGTTGCCGTGGGCCACGGCCAGATCGCCGCCGTTTTTGTCCTGGGTGACCGTCACCTGGGCGGCACGCAGCAGAATGGTGCCCTGGGTGACCACCACATTGCCCTCGTAAACGGTGATGCCTTTAAGCTGATCCAGGCTGGCGCGGTCGGCTTCGATCTGGATGGGTTTGTCGCGGTCGCCCTGCTCGGCCAGGCTGTGGGCAGAAACGGCAGTCAGCGCCATGGCCAGCAGGCCGGACAGCAGGCGGTCATTGACGGGTCGGAACATGGGTTACCTTTACCTTGGACAGCAGTTTGACCTGCTGGGTGACATCGTTGTAAGTGAAGCCAGTGCTGCGCACCACGCTGGGGCCACGGCTGAGCACCGACAGCGCCGGCGAACGGGCGGTACGCTGCTCGGTGTCAATGGTCAGCTGGCTGCTGACCAGTTTGGCGGTGTCCTGCCCTGGGCTGTAACGCAATACGGTGACCTGACCTGGAAACTGGCTGATGCGGGTTTTCGGGTTATAGCGGCCATTGTCGCCGATGATTTCCAGTTGCAGCACGGCACCGGCGTACTGGCGCAAATGCGGGCGCAGCAAATGAATGGTGGGATCATTGGGTTGCTGCCAGGCCTGCTGGCCGCTCAGGTGCTGTTTAACCTGGCCCTGGGCGTCAAATACCGTGGCGGTAAAGCCTTCCACCACGTAGTCTGGCGCTTCGGCGCGCTTGTCATGGCTGACGCTGGCGCTGAGCCAGTCGGTCAGCGACTGCAGCCAGAAGGTCAGCCCGGCCAGCAGCGCCAGCAGCACCAGCGGAAACAGTTTGTTAGGGCGACGGTTCATGCCAGATACACTGCCAGCGCGTCATCCAGCTTGCCCTGGGCGTGCAGGATCAGTTCGCACAGCTCGCGCACTGCGCCGCGCCCGCCGGCGCTGCCGGTCACGTAATGGGCATGGCTGCGCACCAGATTGGGCGCATCTGGCACCGCCACGGCAAAGCCCACCTGGCGCATCACCGGCAAATCAATCACATCGTCGCCAATATAGGCACAGTCTGCCGCGCTCAGCCCGGTATCGGCCAGCAGCTGGGCAAACGCCTCGGCCTTGTTGCCTATCCCCTGATAGACATGGGCCACGCCCAGCGCCTGGGCGCGTACCTCCACACAGCGCGCCTTGCGACCACTGATGATGGCCAGCGCCACACCGCTTTTGCGCAGCAGGGTGAGGCCCAGGCCATCCTGCGAATTGAACGCCTTGAGCTCGTCGCCGCTGTCGGTGAGGTAGATGCTGCCGTCGGTCAGCACGCCATCCACGTCCATCACCAGCATTTTGACCGGCCTGGCCAGGGTTTGTACTGTCTGCATAAGCTTTGAATTTCCTCTGTCACACCACGCCCGCGCGCAGCAGATCGTGCATATTGAGCGCGCCCACCAGCAGGCCGGCGGCATCGAGTGCCAAAAGTCCGTTGATCTTGTCCTGCTCCATCCGCTGCAGTGCCTCGGCGGCCAGCCGGTCGGCGGCAATGCTGCGGGGGGTTGGGTTCATTACCTCACCCACCGCGCGGCCCAGGTCAAACTGGCCACGGTCGAGCAGGCGGCGCAAGTCGCCGTCGGTAAACACCCCCAGCAGCCGCTGATTGGCGTCGCACACGGCGGTCATGCCTAAGCCCTTGCGGCTGATTTCGTACAGCGCATCTTTCAGCGCGGTGTCCGGCCCCACCTTGGGCAGCGCCTCGCCGCTGTGCATCACGTCGGCCACCCGCACCAGCAGGCGCTTGCCCAGGCTGCCGCCAGGGTGGGACAGGGCAAAGTCTTCCTCACGAAAATTCCGGGCGTCCAGCAGGGTGAGCGCCAGCGCATCGCCCAGCGCCAGCGCCGCCGTGGTGCTGGCCGTGGGGGCCAGCCCCAGCGGGCAGGCTTCGCGGCTGACGGCGGCGTCCAGATGGACGTCGGCCTCACGGGCCAGGGTGGAACCGGGTCGTCCGGTGATGGCCAGCAGGGCAATGCCCTTGCGCCGCAAGGCGGGCAGCAGGGCGATCACCTCGCTGGTTTCGCCTGAATTGGACAAGGCCAGCACCGCATCCTGCGCGGTGATCATCCCCAGATCGCCATGCGCGGCTTCTGCCGGGTGCATGAAAAAGGACGGCGTGCCAGTAGAGGCCAGCGTGGCGGCAATCTTGCGGCCAATATGGCCCGACTTGCCCATGCCGGTGACCACCACCCGGCCCTGACAGGCCAGGATGGCGTCCACCGCACGTAAAAAAACCGCATCCAGGCGGGCGGATACCGTCTGGATGGCCTCCGCCTCGGTGGCCAGCACATCGCGGGCCAGCGCCAGGCGGTGCAGGGAAACAGCATCTTCAGTCATACAGCCATCACACGGTATTACCGCAGGTCAACAAGACCGCAAGTATAACCAAGTTATAATGCCCCCGCATCGCGCCCATGGCGCTTACCGGTTGGCCTGACCAACCGCCCGATGGAGAAAATCGCCGCTCATGCATTCGCTTGCCCCTGTTGTTGCCATTTTGCTGGCTGCCGTTCTGGTGGTGGTCTTGTGCCGCCTCTTGCGGGTGCCGGCCATGCTGGGCTATCTGCTGGTGGGCTTTATTGTTGGCCCTGGCGGCTTGCAGCTGATAGCCGATACCGCGCAAACCCGCTTTCTGGGTGAAATCGGCATTGTGTTCCTGATGTTCACCATCGGTCTGGAGTTCAGCCTGGCCAAGCTGCGCGCCATGCGCCAGATTGTGTTTGGCCTGGGTGCGGCGCAGGTGGTGGTCACCCTGCTGGTGGTGATGGCGCTGGTGGTGATGGCCGGTGCCTCGCCGCTCACTGGCTTTGCCCTGGGCTCGGTGGCGGCGCTGTCGTCCACGGCGATTGTCTCCAAGCTGCTCACCGAACGGCTGGAGCTCAACGCCCCGCATGGCCAGCTGTCGATTGGCGTCTTGCTGTTCCAGGACTTGGCGGTGGTGCCGCTGCTGATCCTGATTCCGGCGTTTGCCTCGCATTCTGCCCATCTGTGGCAGGACCTGGGCCTGGCGGCGCTGAAAGTGGGCGGCGTGATGGTGCTGCTGTTCAGCATTGGCCAGCGGGTGATGCGGCCATGGTTTCATCTGGTGGCGCGTCAGCGCTCGTCCGAACTGTTCATGATCAATGTGTTGCTGGTGACGCTGGGCGTCTCCTACCTCACCGAACTGTCTGGCCTGTCGCTGGCGCTGGGGGCGTTTGTCGCCGGCATGCTGATTGCCGAAACCGAATACCGCTATCAGGTGGAAGAAGACATCAAGCCCTTCCGCGATATCCTGCTGGGCTTTTTCTTTGTCACCATCGGCATGCGCCTGGATGTGTCGGTGCTGACCGAGCAATTTACCCTGGTGCTGGTGTTTGGTGTCTTTCTGGTGCTGGGTAAGGCGCTGTTGATGTTTGCCATTGCCCGCTTGTTTCAGTACAAGTCTGGCGAATCGCTGCGCAGTGCGGTGGCGCTGGCGCAGGGCGGCGAGTTTGGCTTTGTGCTGCTGGCGCTGGCCGGCAACCTGGACTTGATTGCCCCGCAGGTGGAGCAATCGGCGATTGCCGCCGTGCTGTTATCCATGCTGGTGTCGCCGTTTCTGATTCCGCGCAGCGACTGGCTGGTGCGCAAGCTGATTCGCGCCGACTGGATGATGCAGGCGGCTGACCTGCACCAGATTCTGGTGTCCAGCATGCTGCGCAGTGAGCACGTGCTGATTTGTGGTTATGGCCGCAGCGGCCAGGCGCTGGCGCGGCTGCTGGAACGCGAATCCATCCCGGTGTTTGCCCTCGACCTCGACCCGGAGCGGGTGCGCGAAGCCGCCGCCGCTGGCGATGCGGTGGTGTTTGGCGACGCCGCCAAAAAAGAAGTGCTGCTCGCCGCCGGCCTGATGCGCGCCAAGGCGCTGGTGATCACCTACTCCGACACCCATTCATCCATCCGTATCCTGCAGGTGGTGCAGCAACTGCGCCCCGATCTCACCGTGATTGTGCGCACGGTGGACGACTCCGATATCGACCTGCTGCGCGAAGCCGGTGCCGATGAAGTGGTGTCGGAAGTGATGGAAGGCAGTCTGATGCTGGCCTCGCAGGCGCTGATGGCACTGGGCGTGCCGCTGAACCGGGTGCTGCGCCGCATCCGCAGCGTGCGCGAAGAGCGCTACAGCCTGTTTCGTGGCTTTTTCCGTGGCGTGACCGATGAAAGCCTGGCCATGGACGACGCCCAGCAACCGCGCTTGGCCGCCGTCACCCTCACCCCTGGCTCAGCTGCCGTGGGCAAGAGCCTGGGCGAACTGCATCTGGGCGCGCTGTGCGTGCAGGTGCGCACCGTCAAACGCCGCTCGGCCCGGCATATCGCCCCGGAACTGGACTTTGAACTGCATGCCGATGACGTGGTGGTGCTACTGGGCACGCCGGAGCAGATTGGCACGGCGGAACTGCTGCTGCTGGGGGGGAAGCATTGACGGGATGCCAGGAGGGTTGATTTTGAGAAAGTGGTTTTTGCAAAAACACCGGCACAGCCACATCAAGGCATGGGATGGCTGCTGACGGTTTTTCCAGCGTTTCCCAAGTATGAAGGGCACCATATCATGACGGATTCAGACACAAGCTTGCACACAAAGGTCGGTTTTATGCGAATTTACCCAAGCAATTTGCCTATATTTGTTTACGGCACGCTGAAGAAGGGTGGCTTGTACCACAGCGATGTGGTCGGGCAAATAGAAGACAGCAAGGATGGCATCGTCAGGGGGGAGCTGTATTACAAGATTTTCAGGAAGAACGGCATCCCGGAAGTGACTGCCGCATTCGATCCCCAGGGCGGAAAAAACATCGCCGGAACGCTGCTGTTTCCGCGTGAAAACCAGTATTACAGTCTGCTGGCCAAGCTGGATGAGCTTGAATTCAATTTTGATATGGACGGGCAGCGTTTACAGCGGAAAGACCGCTTGCGCGTGTACCTGCGCGATATCACGCTGTGCACGACCGAGCATGGGGTGTCTTACCTAGCGTGGTGCTATGTGTATCACCCGATTATCTCGATTCCAAGAAGCAATATCATCAAAAAAGAAAACGGCACGGTGACCTTCAACCCGGAACTTGCCCGGCGCTTGCTGGAAAGTGGCGAGATCAAGGAAGACCGAATGCCATCGTGACGCGTGGCTGGCCATGGCCGGATGCCTCCCCGGGCCATGGCCAGCGCCGGTCACGGATTCTTGAACAGATTGAACTGATTGGTCAGCTGCTCTTTCAGCACCTGTTGTTTTTCCAGATCGGTTTTCTTGTCTTTCACCAGCGCATTGAAGTCCAGCGCATAGGTGGGCGCGCTCAGTTCGCCGGTGATCTTCAGCGGCACATTCATTTCCTTGGTATTGGTGAACACCAGAATATTCGGCTGCACGCGCATGGCGTAATCGATGATGCTGCTGACCAGATCCACCTTGCCGTGGCCCTGCAGGCTGAGCAGATTGGCGTTCAGCCGCAGGTCCTGGTTACGCGCCACGCCGTGGTTCAGGTTGAACTGGGCGGTCAGGCTCTGGAACTCAGTGCGCTTGCCGGTGTTTTCCCCCAGCCGGCCCAGCTCGGCAGGCAGGCGCTTGATCGCATCCACCAGGTCCACGCCCAGCAGCGCGCCTTCGGTCAGGCCAACGCGCACCGTGCCGCTCAGGGTTTTGCGTAATTGGGTAAAGGTTTGTCCTTCGGCGGTTAGCGTGGCTTCCAGCCGGCCCTTGCCATCAAGCTGGTCAAAATCGAGCAGGTCGCGCAGCAGCGGGCGGATATTCATGCCGGCCAGGGTTTCATGCACCACCAGGCGCGGTTGTTCGCCGGGGGTGAGCTCCAGGCGGCCATTCAGGTTGCCGCCGTAGATCAGCGCGGTAATGTCTTCCAGTAGCAGCTTGTTTGGGGTGAATGCCAGTTTGCTGCCCACTTGCTGCATGGTGAAGCGTCCGGCTGTCAGTTCGGCAATGCGGATGTCGCCTGTCAGGTTGAGCGCCTTGAGCCAGTCCAGATCAAATTTGCGGTTGCCGTAAAACAGGCCGACGCGATTGCCGGTGGATTCGGCCAGATAGCGGTTCAGGTCGAGTTTGCCCAGGCTGAGGCGGACATTGTGCAAGGGGGTGATAAAACCGTCCTGTTCGCCGGTAAAGTCAAAGCGCTGCCCGTCAATGGTTCCGCTGAGTCGGGTAGACACATGCTGGCGGCCCAGGTTGGCCGTCAGCTCGCCTTTGGCGGTAGCCTTGAGCTGGCCGCGCGGCAGCAGCGGGGTGGCCAGGGTGGTGTCGGCTTTCAGTGGGCTCAGACGGATGGTTTCCCAATCGTTCAGCGTGACCGGGGCTTGCAGGTGGGCGGTGAGGGTGTGTTCGCCAGGCGCTTTCCAGCTCATGGCACCGGTGAGCTGGCGGGCGGTGAGGGTTTGCCAGCGTCCGGCGATGTCACTGAGCTGGCCGGAGAAACTGTAATTGGAGCCCTGGTTGTTCAGCGCGGCGTTGAATTCCAGTGTGGGGGCATGAAAGCCATCCTTGCCCAGCGACAGATCCGCGCTGGGCATGCGCGCGGTGATGGCTACCGACGGTTCGCGGCTGCTCAGGGTGGCGTGCAGGGTTTCGGCGGTCAGCTGGCGCGACACCGGATTGATGCGCACCGTGCCGGTCAGTTCGGCGCGGCTGTCGCTCAGCCCGGCCAGCAGGCCATTGGCGGTGAGCTTGAAGCTGTCCAGGGTGAATTGTTCGTCAGCCACATTCAGCGGGCTTTCCAGCACCACGCTGGCCTGGTGTTCACCGCTTTTCAGCAGGCCCGCCACGCTGAGCTGGGCGTTGCCGAGCATGCCGCTGGCTTCCAGCGCACCCTGGTTCAGGCTGAGCTGGCGTTTGAATACCTGGTCGTCCAGTTGAATGTTCAGGTCGGCCAGCTTCAGCCAGTCGAGTTTGACTGCCATCGGCAGCCGGGTCTTGCGCGCCAGCAGGTCGGCAAAGTTCCAGTCGCCCTGGCGGTCACGCTGCAGATTCAGCTGCACACCGTCCAGCTTGATGGCGTGGATGACTTTATTACCCTGAAACAGCGGCAGCCAGGCCAGGCGCACTTCGGCGCGGCGCAAGACCAGAAATGGGGTATTGCCGTCGGTTTCACTCAGGCTGAGCTGTTCGATCTTGATGCCAGGGCGGGGAAAGATGGCCGGGGTAATCGGGCCAGAGAGGGTGAGTTGACGGCCATCGGTTTGCAGGGCGTCGCCTAACTGCATGCGTACTTGTTCGGCGTCAAACTTGGAGTAAATCACCGTGATCATTGCCAGCAGGGCGGCAATGCCCAACCCGACCAGGGCCGCAATGAGTTTGAGTCGGGGAAGGGTGAACCAGGAAAGACCGGGATTCCATTTCATGGGGCAGTCAAGCTCCGTGATGCGGCAGGCGCCGGGCGTCTAAAAAAGGAGACGATGCACACATCGTCTGCGTGCAGAGCAACAAGCCGGCAGGGGCTTATGGAGCGGGTGAAGGGAATCGAACCCTCGTCTTAAGCTTGGGAAGCTTCAGCTCTGCCATTGAGCTACACCCGCTTGGGAAGTGCGACATTCTTACCGAAAATGTCCGCTTTGGCAATCAGGCCATGGGGCTGATTGCGGTCAGCGCCAGCCGGGCCGCTGGCACCGGGCGCTGATTGATGTGGGTTTTGGCTGTGGTTTCAGGCGCTTGGCGCGGGGATGGCCACGTGCTGGCGGACAAATTCGGCAAAGGTTTCCGCCGGCAGCGGACGGCTGAAAAAATAGCCCTGCGCCTGGTCGCAGGCATGGGCACGCAGAAAGGCCAGCACTTCGGCGTCTTCCACCCCTTCGGCAATGGTGGCCAGGTTCAGGCTGTGCGCCATCTGGATCACCGCGCGGATGATGGCCGCGTGTTCATCGCCCTGGTGCAGCTGGCGGACAAACGATTGGTCGATCTTGAGCGTGTCCACGTCAAAGCGGGTGAGGTAGGACAGGCAGGAATAGCCGGTGCCAAAGTCGTCAATCGACAGGCGCACGCCCAGTGCCTTCAGCCGCTGCAGGGTGGAAATCACGTTTTCCACATCGTGCATCAGCATGGATTCGGTCAGCTCCAGCTCCAGGCAGGTGGGCGGCAGGCCGGTGCGCGCCAGGGTGTGGGTGACGCTGTCCACCAGATTGCCGCGCTTGAACTCGACGCCCGACAGGTTGACCGCCACCACCAGCTCGCCCAGCCCTTCGGCACGCCACTGCGCCAGCTGACGGCAGGCTTCGTACAGCACCCATTCGCCAATGGGCACAATCAGGCCGCTTTCTTCTGCCACCGGAATGAACTTGCCCGGCGGCACCATGCCTTGTTCCGGGTGCAGCCAGCGCACCAGCGCTTCGGCACCGACAATCCGGCCTGTGGTCAGGTCAAGCTGTGGCTGGTAGTGCAGGATGAATTCATTGCGCAGCAGCGCATTGTGCAGGCCGTTGCGAATCAGCAACTGCTCGGCGGCATGGCTGCCGTGCTGGCCGGTAAAGAAGCGGAAGGTGTTACGCCCGGCTTCCTTGGCCGCCCGCATGGCCGCTTCGGCTTTTTGCAGCAGGGCGTCGTAGTCGCTGCCGTCATCCGGGGCCAGCGCCATGCCAATCGACAAGGTGGTGTGCAGCGCCTGGTCGGCCACCAGCAATGGGGTAGAAAACGCAGCAAGCAGCGCCTGGGCGCGCTCGGTCAGCGAATGCAGTTCGCGCACATGCGGCACCATCAGCAGGAACTCGTCTGCGCCATGACGCGCCAGCATGTCGTTATTGCCCATCTGGGTGAGCATGCGCGACGCTGCCGCCTTGAGCAGCTGGTCACCCGTGGCCTGGCCCAGCGAGTCGTTGATGGTTTTGAAGTTGTCCAGGTCGATGTACAGCAGCGCCACGCACTCGTCACGCTGGTTGGTGGCCTGGGCAATCGCCTCGTTCAGGCGCAGCTTGGCGCGCTGGCGGTTGGGCAGGTCGGTGAGCGGGTCGTGGTGAATCAGGTATTCGGCACGCGCTTCGGCGGCCTTGCGTTCGGAAATGTCAAAAAACAGCCCGACATAGTGGGTCAGCTGGCCGCTTTGGTCGTGTACCGCCGACAGGCTCAGCCATTCGGGAAACACTTCGCCGTTTTTGCGCTGGTTCCAGATTTCCCCATGCCAGTGGCCTTGCTGGTTCAGGCTGGTCCACATGGTTTGATAAAACGCAGCGTCATGGCGGCCCGACGCCAGCAGCTTGGGCGTTTTTCCGAGCACTTCGGCGCGGGTGTAGCCGGTCATGGCGGTAAATGCCGGGTTGACCGACACAATCCGCGCCTGCGCATCGGCCACCAGAATGCCTTCGTTGCTGTTCTCGAACACCTTGCCCATCAGGCGCAGATTATCCGCTTCGCGGCGGCGCTCCAGCACGATGCCAATGATGGAGGCACCGATTTCCAGCAGTTTCAGGTGGAAATCGCTGGGCGAGCGGCTTTCAAAGCTGGACAGGGCAAAGGTGCCGATGATTTCCTGGCCGGCACGGCGGATGGGCATCGACCAGCAGGCTTTCAGGTTGAAGTCTATTGCCAGGTCGCGCAGGTCGGCCCAGCGCGGATCCATCAGGGTGTCGCTGACAAATACCGGTTGCTGCTGGTAGAGCGCATTACCACACGAGCCGGCATGCGGGCCGGGACACAGCTGCTGCAAACGGGCAATACCTTCCGCCGGCACGCTGGGGGCAGCGTACACATTCAGGCGGCCCTGTTCGTCCAGCAGCATGACCGAACCAACAGCGTTGGGCAGCAGGCGCTCTTCAAGGCGGCATACCTCGTTAATGATGTCCAGCGGGTCATGACCCTGGGCGACCGACTCCAGAATAGCCTGCTGCAGATGCAGGATATCCTGTTGCTCAGCATGGCTGAGCACGGGTTGAGCGGGAACGCCGGGGTCAGTGACCGGGCAAGAACCGGGATTCATGACAGCTCCGGGAATGGGATTGTTTTCAGCTTAGCGGATTTTACCGGTGCTTAACATCCATCGGATACAGTCTTGCATGCCATTTCGGGTCATTTTACTGAAAATTTTTAGCGTGACTGCCAGCGTTGCGCACTCCAGTGCACCCACAGCAGGGTAGCCCACACCACCCAGCCCGACCACAGGGTGTGCGACAGAAAGTGCGCGCCACGCAATTGCTGGCCCAAACCCATCAGCAAACCGAGCAGCAACCCTCCCCACCAGGCAGCCCGCGCCCGGCGCGGATGGCTGTCGTGCCAGACAAAATACAAGGCCATCCAGACAAAGCCGCCCGAGGCATGCCCGGCTGGAAAACAGCGCCCGGCGCTGACGCCGTCGGGCAGGTGGCCAAACAGCGGCACATAGGGCGCATGGCCGCCAAATTCGAGCAAATCCCACGGGCAATGGTAAGGCGACTGGCTTTTCAGCAATGACACCATCAGGCTGGCCAGCAGGGTGGCGACAAACACTGTCAGCCAGCGCTGGCGCTGGGCACGGCTTAGCCCCAGACGCTGCCCGGCCAGCGCCAGACCCAACACCGCCACGCCACCCAGCAATGACAGGTTTTTCAGCCAGACATGGTTGAGCCGTTCCAGCCAGCGGTGGTGTTGCAGCGGAAAATGCCGGCTGACCGGGTCAAACCACGGCTGGGCCAGTGCGTGGTCCAGCTGACCATCGCGCAGCCCCCAGCAGAACAGCCCGGCCAGGAGGGCCAGCCACAGCAGCTGGCGCTGATAAAACGCCCGGCTCAGACACAGTCCGCGCAGCGCGCCATTCAACGGGAAAATTGGGCTCTGAGGGGCCCAGGGCAGGGAAATTGACTTCATGAGGGGAAAGGTCCGGGCAAAGACAGCGTGCCACCTTGCCGCCCTCTGCTTAACCCCGCCTTAACTTGGCATGCCGGCGTTCAGGCGGCAGGAGTCAGGCTGGCCTGCAAAGCCGGGATGCAAAGCGGTTTATGGCGTGACCCGGCCTTTATTATGCTTTTGTTGCAAATAAGCCAGCGCAGGGTGGCGGGTGTGTCAGCAAACCGGGAGATGGTAAATTGCCGCAGTGCAAAAAACCCTTTTTAATACAAGGGTTATAAGCAGAACTTGGCGCACCCAATCAGTTTTTGTGATTAGCCCTGTTTTGCCAGCAGGACTAGTATATTTACCTTATGTGAACGCCTGTTCACTTGCGCAGATAAATAGGCCGCCCACGCGGCTTGGCCGGGTTTTTCTGTTGCACCGCAGTGCCAATCTGCACTGGAACAGGCCCACCCTGATGTTTGGGTCTGGCCGTGTGCCAGGCCTCCCCCGTGTTGTTTCTTCCTCGTGTTGACTCCCGATGGCGCTAGCCAAAGGGAGTTTTTTTATCGGCCTTCGCTATGCCCCCAGCCAGCGCCACAGCCCGTACACCACAAAACCGCTGAGGATGGCCGCCAGCGTATGCCGGCTGAAGTAGGCCACCAGCGCTGCTGCCAGCGTGCCGGGCAGATAGGCATTGCCGGGCGATACGTCTACCGCCCCTTGCGGGGCCAGTGCCATCGGCACAATCAGCGCGGTCAGCACCGCCGCCGGCACATAGCGCAGGCTGCGTTGCAGCCAGCCAGGAAAGCGCAGCCGATGGCCAAACACCAGAAAACTCAGGCGGATGCCAAACGTCAGCACCAGCATGCCAAGCACCGCCCAGACCAAATGCAGTGTCATGTTGGCTCCTGTTGTGCCGGGGGTTCTCCCTGGTTTTCCACCCACAGGCCGCCCAGCACCCCGGCCAGCGCCGCCAGCATCAACCCCAGCTTGTAGGGCAGCTCGCGCGCCAGCAGCGCCACCCCACCCGCCAGCAGTGCTGCCACCGCCACCGGGCGCTGACGCAACTGGGGTGCCACGATGGCGGCAAAGGTGGCCAGCATGGCAAAGTCCAGCCCCAGCGCCGCCAGGCCAGGCACATTCTGGCCCAGACCAATGCCCACCAGTGTCCACAGCTGCCAGTTCAGATACATTGCCAGCGACGAACCCAGCCAGTGCCATTGCCCACCGCCAGCCATGCCCTGGGTGCGCAGGCGCTGCTCGACCACCGCAAAAGTTTCATCCGTCAGCCAGAACGCCAGCGGCCAGCGCCAGCGGGCGGGCAGATCGCGGGCGTAGGGCAGCAAGCTGGCGCTATATAGCGCATGACGCAGATTCACCACCAGCGTGGTCAGCCAGATCACTGGCAGCGCCGCGCCGCCGCTGATCAGGCTGACCGCAACAAACTGCGATGACCCGGCAAACACCAGCGCCGACAGCGCCAGCACCGACCATACCGGCAGGCCGCTGCCAATTGCCAGCGTGCCAAAAATCACCCCAAATGGGGCCGCGCCCACCAGCATGGGCAGAGTATCGCGTGCGCCATCCAGCAATGGCGACCAGCGTGAGGTCATGGTGAGCTCCTGAATGAACGGGTTAAATAATGGCGGCAGGCAGCACTGGCTTGTGGGCACCTTACCTTAAGGGGCACAACTCCGCCCAGCACACGCCAGATGGGCCATATGCCATGCCCCTGGTGGTGCTGCACTGCCCGCTGATAGGCCGCCGGGGGATACCCCGCGTGGCGCGGAAGTCGCGGGCATAGGCTTGAGGGCGCGCAGATATGGCGGCGATCGGCATCCGGCATCGGCAGGGACAGAATATTCTGGCACAGCCTGCGCAGAACTGGCTTGAACGATCTTGTGGTTCAGCGGGAGCTGGCGTTAATGGCTTGTGCGCCATCTGCCACTGCCCGATGGGCGCTGATATAATCGCAGCGCGCCGTCGTCCGCCTCTGCGCTGCGACATGATCCATCTCTGAAGAAAGACGCCCCATCCAGCATGGCCACCCGTGATTACAAAAACAGCACGCGCCCTCCCCGCAGTGGCAGCGGTGCAAGCAAGGGCGCTCCGCCGCCGCCGCCGCCGCGTAACACGTCGCCCAGAAAGCCATCCGGGAATACTGGCGGCAGTAAAAAGGGCGTGGTGGTCGGGGTGCTGATCGGTTTGATGGTTGGGGTAGGGGCGGCAGCCGGGGTGGCATTTTATCTGAACCGCGCCGCCACGCCGTTTGCGCCGCGCGAAGCCAAACCGGCCAAGGAAGAACCTGCCGAGAGCATGGTGGCGCTGCCGCCGCCGGATGCACCACCGGCCAAACCGGCTGCGCCGCCCGGTCCGGCCAGCCTGGAGCCGGGCGCGCCCATTCAGCGCGCGCCAGATCTGAGTGCCAGCCTGCCGGTGAATCCGCTGCTGGACACGCCGCCGCCGCCTGCCGCCGCCGCACCTGTGGCTGCCCCGGCAGAGAGCAAGCCGGAAGACAAGCCGGCGCGCAAGGCAGAAAAGGCCGAACCTGCTGCGCCGCAAACCCCGGCGGAGAAGCACGCCAAGGCCGAGCCGCCGAAATACGATTTCTATAAAATCCTGCCCGGCAATAACCCGCCGATTCCGCAGGACAAGCCTACGCCAGAAAAAGAGCCGGCCAGCGCCGAGAAAACCAAGCGGATTTATCTGCAGGTGGGGGCTTACCAGAAAGAAGTGGACGCCGACAATATGAAGGCCAAGCTGGCGCTGCTGGGGGTGGAGGCCAATATCCAGTCGGTGAACACCCCGGAAAAAGGCTTGTTGCACCGGGTGCGCGTGGGCCCGCTGACCCGTGCTGAAGACGTTGAGCGCTTGCGCGCCCAGCTGAAGATGAATGGATTGAACCCGACGCCAGTCAAGGCAGACTAAGCCGCAGTTCACGCTCAGCCACGCCAGGCTGGGCGTGTCGGGCGTTATTCAATACTGACAGAAGGAAACTGGCATGATGAAAAAATGGTGGGCAGCCCTGTTGCTGCTGGTGTCGGCCTGGGCCATGGCGGATATTCAACTTGGGCGTGACTACACTGAACTGCGCACCCCGCAGCCTGGCGGCCCTGCTGGCAAGGTGGACGTGATCGAGTTTTTCTCTTACGGCTGCATCCATTGCTATCGGCTGGAGCCGTTTGTGGAAAGCTGGGCGCGCAAGCAGCCGGCCCATGTGAATTTCCGCCGCGAGCAGATTGTCTGGGACAAGTCGCTGGAGCCGCTGGCTCGCCTGTTTGCCACCCAGCGTCAGCTGGGCCTGCTGGACAAGCTGCACAAGCCGGCGTTTGACGCGGTGATGCGCGACAAGCAGAATCTGGCCGACGACAAGGTGCTGCAGCCGTGGCTGAAGGCGCAAGGCGTGGATGTGGCCACGTTCATGCAAACCGCCCAGTCGTTCGGGATGGCCAGCCAGGTGGCCAAGGCGGCCAAGATGACCCGAGATTACCAGGTGGAAGGCACGCCGGTATTTGTGGTGGGCGGGCGTTATGCCACCATGGCGGCAGAACCCAACCGCCTGCTGCAGGTGGTGGATGAACTGGTGGCCAAGGTTAAATCCGGTCGCTGATCGACTCTGCCAGGGGCCGCGATTGCGGCCCCTGGCGCATGGCTGTTTCTTGAAAGCTGTTGATGGATATTCTGTTCTTGTTCAAGGCCCTGGTGATGGGCGTGGTGGAAGGCATTACCGAATTTTTCCCGATTTCCAGCACCGGGCATCTGATTCTGGCCGGTGATCTGATTGGTTTTGATGATGGCAAGGGCAAGGTATTCGAGGTGGTGATCCAGCTGGGTGCCATTCTGGCGGTATGCTGGGAATACCGTGCGCGCATTGCCAAACTGGCTGCCGGTGTGCCCAATGACCCGGTGGCCCTGCGTTTTGTGGTGGGCTTGCTGCTGGCGTTTCTGCCGGCGGCGGTGATTGGCATCCTCACCATCAAGACCATCAAGCTGTATTTGTTCAATGCCGTGGCGGTGGCAGTGGCGCTGGTGGTGGGCGGGCTGGTTATCCTGTGGGTGGAGTCGCGCCCGCAACAACCGCGAATTACCCGCATCGAAGACCTGCGCCTGCGTGATGCGCTGAAAGTGGGCTTTGCCCAGGTGCTGTCGCTGATTCCGGGCACATCGCGCTCCGGGGCCACCATTATTGGCGGCATGCTGTTTGGCCTGGACCGCAAGGTAGCCACCGAGTTTTCGTTCTTTCTGGCCATCCCCATCATGTTTGCCGCCACCGCCTACGATGTGCTCAAACACTGGCAGGCGTTTTCCCTGGCCGATTTACCGGTATTTGGCGTGGGCTTTGTGGCGGCTTTCCTGTCGGCGTTTGTGGCGGTTCGCGGCCTGCTGCGCTTTGTGGCGTCGCACACGTTTGTGGTATTTGCCTGGTATCGCATTGTGTTTGGCCTGGTGATCCTGCTCACCTGGAAGATGGGCTGGGTGGAGTGGGCAGCGTGATTGGTGCGCCATCTTCATTGCAATGCAACAAAGTGCTTGACGGCAGGAATCGACCCACGTATAGTTCACCTCTCTGACGCGGGGTGGAGCAGTTGGCAGCTCGTCGGGCTCATAACCCGAAGGTCACAGGTTCGAGTCCTGTCCCCGCAACCAAATACAGAAAACCCCTGCAAGCGCAAGCTTGCAGGGGTTTTTTCATGGCATGGCCGGTGTTTGGGGCCGGTGCCGATCCGCACCGCCGGTAGGCCAGCCACAGGCTGGCCCCCAGTCCACCGGTTTTTCCCGCTGATTTTTCTGGCTCAGGCCGGATGGCGCTGCGCCAGCTTCTGGTTGCGCAGCAGGCACAGCATGTCACAGGCAATATGCGCCGCAGCAATCGCGGTGATTTCGCTCTGGTCGTAGCTGGGTGCCACTTCCACCACGTCCATGCCGACAATATTCAGTCCATCCAGATTGCGCACAATCTTCAGCGCCTGCGCGCTGGACAGCCCGCCGGGCACCGGCGTGCCGGTACCCGGCGCAGCGGAGGGGTCCAGGCAGTCGATGTCGAAGGTCACATACACCGGATGGTCGCCAATCACCCGCTTGATTTCCGCCAGCGCGGCGTCTGGGCCATGGTCGTGTACCCACGGCGCATCCAGCACCTTCACCCCCATAAAGTCGTCATTCCAGGTGCGAATACCCACCTGCACCGACTTGGCCGGGTCAATCAGCCCGTCCTTGATCGCCTTGTAGAACATGGTGCCGTGGTTGAGCGAATCTGGCGAATCATCCGGCCAGGTGTCGCAGTGGGCGTCAAAGTGCAGCAGTGCCAGCGGCTGGCCGTATTTTTCTGCATGGGCAATCAGCAGCGGGTAGGTGATGAAATGGTCGCCGCCCAGGGTGAGCATCTTGGCTCCGCTGGCCAAAATGGTGCGCGCGTGTTCAACAATGCTCGGTTTGATGCTCAGTGGGTTATGCGCGTCAAACCAGCAATCGCCATAATCAATCACTGCCAGGTCGTCAAAGGGGTCGAAGCCCCACGGGTAGGGCTTGAGTTCGGCCAGCTGCACGCTGGCGGCGCGGATGGCCTGCGGGCCCAGCCGCGCGCCGGAGCGGAAGGTGGTGGACAGATCCAGCGGTACGCCGGAGATCACCACGTCGGCACCGTGCAGGTCCCGGCTGTAGTGGCGGCGCATGAACGACAGCACGCCAGCGTAGGTGTTTTCAATCGACGAGCCATACAGGCCCGGACGGCGAATTGCGCCGTCACCATAAATCATCTCGGTCATGGTTTTGCTCCACAGCAGAGCACGCCGGCGTGACTGCGCCGACGATTCCCGTCCATCTTGCCCAGCCGACGGGTTAAGGCTGGCGCGCCCACGTGGGTGCCAGCGCAGTGTGCCGTGTGCCCGGCCCGGATGCAAGGCGTGCCGCAACTGCACCGTTTGAGTGCGCACGCTGGTGCGTCCGCCCATTTTAGGACACGCTGGCTGAGGTCAAGACCAATCACGCCATCTTGAGCCCGTTGGCTGAAGGGGCTATGCGGTGCTTTTGCGCTGGCGGCACCGCCCTGTCACGCACGCTCATGCCAATTTTATAACAGGTGTTTTTCTGCCATTTTCCATAGGGTTGCCTGAGAAAACCATGCGTGATGGCTGTTTTTCAGCAGGATTGATGCTTGACAGTTCAAACGCTTGGCACAGCTTATGCTTTGGGGTCGATGAAACTTTTATTCACGCAGGGCAAAAAATGGGGAACACCATGGGGAAATACCAGGAAACAGCCATTTGCCGGGCTTGCCGGCAGGCTGGGCAAGGAGTGATCGCATGAAATGGGTCAGCACCATTATCAAACCGTTCAAGCTCGATGAGGTGCGGGTGGCACTGGAGAACATCGGTGTCAAGGGCCTGACCGTGACTGAAGTGAAGGGGTTTGGCCGGCAGAAGGGCCATACCGAGATCTACCGGGGGGCCGAGTACACGGTCAACTTTCTGCCAAAAACCCGGATTGACATCGCCGTGCGTGATGACCAGCTCGACCAGACGCTGGCTGCAATTGAAAAGGCCGCCGCCACCGGCAAAATGGGCGACGGGAAGATTTTTGTCCTCGATCTGCAACAGGTGATCCGGATTCGCACCGGCGAATCCGGCGAGGATGCCCTTTAATGGGGCATGCATGCCGCCAGCGCCCTCTGCTGGCTGGATGCGCCAACGCTTTCAAAACCAAAGGAGATATGGCATGAAACGTGTTCTTGCCTTGGTGAGCGTCTTGTTCACCTTGTTGTTTGCACTGCCCGGCTGGGCAGACGATGCACCGGCTGCTGCGGCTGCCGTGACTCAGGCGGTTGCCCCGGTGGCCGCTGCGGTAGCGGATGCCGCCGCTGCACCGGCCGCTGCACCGGCCGCTGCACCGGCCGCTGCACCGGCCGCTGCACCGGCCGCTGCGCCGGCTGCGCCAGTGGCCAATAAGGGCGACACCGCCTGGATGCTGGTATCCACCCTGCTGGTGGTGATGATGGCCGCCCCTGGCCTGGGTCTGTTTTACGGTGGCCTGGTGCGCACCAAAAACATGCTGTCGGTGCTGATGCAGACCATGGTGGTGTTCTGCCTGCTGGGTGTGCTGTGGGCAGTGTATGGCTACAGCCTGGCATTTACCGAGGGTGGCGCATTCCTGGGCAGCTTTGACAAGGCCTTCCTGAATGGGGTGACGGTGGAATCGATGGCCGCAACCTTCAGCAAGGGCGTGGTGGTGCCGGAATACGTCTACATTGCCTTCCAGCTGACCTTTGCCGGCATTACCTCGGCACTGATCATCGGCGGCTTTGCCGAACGGGTGAAGTTCTCTGCCGTGCTGGCCTTTGTGGTGCTGTGGTTCTCCTTCTCCTACCTGCCGCTGGCACATATGGTGTGGTACTGGGCAGGTCCTGACGCCTACACCAGCGCCGAAGCGGGTGCCAAGGCTGGTGAAACCGCAGGCTTCCTGTTCCAGAAAGGTGCGCTGGACTTTGCCGGCGGTACCGTGGTGCACATCAACGCCGGTGTGGCCGCTCTGGTGGGCGCGCTGATTATCGGCAAGCGTGTGGGCTACGGTCGTGAATCCATGGCTCCGCACAGCCTGACCATGACCATGGTGGGTGGCGCGATGCTGTGGGTGGGCTGGTTTGGTTTCAACGCCGGTTCCAACCTGGAAGCCACCGGCACCGCCGCGCTGGCCATGATCAACACCCTGCTGGCCACTTGCGCTGCCACTGTGTCGTGGACTTTGGTGGAATGGCTGCTCAAGGGCAAGCCGTCGATGCTGGGCGCGATTTCCGGCACCATCGCCGGCCTGGTGGTCATCACCCCGGCCTGCGGTTTTGTCGGCCCGATGGGCAGCATCATCATGGGTCTGCTGGCTGGTGTGGTGTGCTACTGGGGCGTTAACGGTCTCAAGCGCATGCTGGGTGTGGACGACTCGCTGGACGTGTTTGGCGTACACGGCGTGGGCGGCATCCTGGGTGCCATGCTGACCGGTGTGTTTGCTGCACCGAGCCTGGGCGGTACCGGGGTCTACGACTACGTGGCCGACAAGGTGGGCGACTACGACATGGCGGCTCAGCTGGTGTCCCAAGCCTGGGGCGTGGGCGTGGCGGTGCTGTGGTCGGCGGTGGTGTCGTTCATCGCCTTCAAGCTGATTGACCTGACCATTGGCCTGCGCGTCAGCGAAGAAGCCGAACGTGAAGGTCTGGACATCACCACTCACGGTGAAACCGCCTACCATCATTAATCAGTAAGCGCGTCTTAGCGTAAACCTGACTCCCCTGAAGGCGCCGTCCGGCGCCTTCTTTTTCGCCCAGAATCTGGAGATTGCCCATGTTGACGCGTTGGGTGACGGGCTTCTTGCGCCCACATAAAACGGATTTGCTTGCCCAGCCGGTACAGGCTGAGTTGCCGTCAGTGGTTTTGCCCGATCCGATGCCGGCGGCACCGCTGGCTGGCATTGGGCGCTGGGGGCGGCGACTGTTGACATCCTCCCCCGCCTAAAGTCGGGGGATTCCTACGGCGCTCATCCCGGCATCGAGCCGGCATAAGTCGCTTCGGCGGGTTCCTGCTGCTGGCGGCATGACTGCACCGCTCACTTCACAGGCGATCCGGGCTGCGGTTTCCCGCCCGGCGGAAGCATCCGCCGTGTCCTGCCCTTCGTCTCGCAATAGTTGCATTCCGCGAGACAGGATGTTGATCGCGCCGACCAGATCGGCGTTTTCCTTAAAACCGCATTCCACACACAGGAACCGGGCTTGCGTCTGGCGGTTATCCGCCGACACATGGCCGCAGCACGGACACGTCCGGCTGGTGTTCTGCGCCGGCACGGCGATGAGATGTCCACCGTTCCACGCCAGCTTGTAGTCCAGTTGGCGGCGGAACTCGGCCCAGCCTTGATCCAGAATGGCCTTGTTCAGCCCGGATTTTGCCCGAACGTTCTTGCCTGGTGTTTCGGTTGTACCTGCCGCCGACCTGGACATATTCCGCACCTGCAAGTCCTCAAGACACACCATCGCGTGGTTTTGGCTGATCGTGGTCGTGGCCTTGTGCAGGAAGTCGCGGCGGGCATTGCCGATGCGGGAATGAATCTTCTGAACGCGGGCTTTCGCCTTCTTCCAGTTGCTGCTGAATTTGGTCTTGCGGCTCATGGCCTGCTGCGCGCGGCGCAAGGCCGTCTCGTGTCGCTTGAAGCTGTTGAGCGGGGCATGGAACGTGCCGTCCGAGAGCGTGGCGAAGCGCACCACGCCCAGGTCGATGCCGACTGCACCGCCCTTTGGAATTGGCTGCTCGACCTCGCGTTCGGTCTGGATCGACACGAACCATTTGCCGCAGGACTGGCTGACGGTGACGTTCTTCACCACACCCAATACTTCCCGGCTGTTGCGGTAGCGCAGCCAGCCGAGCTTGGGCAGGAAGATTCGGCTGTTGGCCTGGTCGAGCCTGATCTGTTTCGGGTCTGGATAGCGAAAGCTGTCGGACTGGCCCTTTTTCTTGAAACGCGGGAAGTCGGCCCGCCTGGCGAAGAAGTTGGTGTAGGCCCGTTCCAGGTCCTTGAGCGTCTGTTGCAGCGGATGAACGGGCGCATCGGCCAGCCACGGCATTTCAGATCCATTGCGCCACTCGGTGAGCAGCTTGCACAGCCCTGCGTAGCCGAGCTTCTTCTTGCCTTGCTCGTAGCGCTCCTTTTGCAAGGCCAGCGCCTTGTTGAACACGAAGCGGCACGAGCCAGCAAAGCAGCGCATGTCGCGCTGCTGTTCGCTGGTCGGCATCAGTTCGTATTTGTAGGCTTGAAGGCGTTGCATACGGGTATTTTATACAGCCCACCCCCATCGACGGCAAGGACGGCTACGCCGTCCGCGCTATCCTTCCCCGCCCTGAACGGCGGGGCTTGCCGCGCACCGGGTCAATCTGATTCGCCATGGCCTGAATGCCGAAGCCGCCTACGCCGCCCAGCAGGGTGAGGTTCAGGCACGGATTGGTGCGATGACCGCTGAAATCCAGCGCGGCGCACAGGGCATGCGTGCCGGCAGCCAGCAGGCTGGTCGCCTGCGCCATCAGGCGGAAACCCTGCTGTCGGCCACCGACCAGAGCCTGCACGCCGGGCTGGCCGAGCTGGATGCCCGGCTGGCCGGCAAAGTGGGGCGGATTGGCCAGGGGCTGATGGCGCTGGATGCGCTGCCGGCGGCGGCGCTGCCCGACAGTATTCAGCGCGCCCTGCGCCAGGAAGGTCTGCCCACTGAGCGCTGCGCCGACCGGCTGGCGGCCATTCGCGCCCGTGGCCGCCTGCGGGTGGCCATCGAGCCGGCGTTCAAGGGCCTGTCATTTCGTTTGCGCCCCGGTGAGCCCTTGATCGGGCTGGATGTGGACTACGCCAAGGCCTTTGCCCGTTACCTGGGCGTGGCGCTGGAGTGTGTCGAACACCCGTGGGACCAGTGCACCGAATTGTTGCACGCTGGCCGCCGCCCCGGAGAAGCCGACGCCGACCTGGTGTGGAGCGCGCTACCGCCCAATGCGGCGTATCAGGGGGTGGCGTTTTCCGACAGTTATACCTATCTGGATTTTGTGCTGGTGCGCCGCCATGGCGATCAGCGGATTCAGGATGTGCGCAGTCTGGAAGGCAAGGTGCTGGGGTGCATCAACGATCCGGCGGCCTTTGCCGCGCTGGAAGCCGCCGGTCTGCGCTGGAGCCGCCATGCCGACACGCCACCCGGCACGGTGCGGCTGGCCAATCTGATTGGCTATTCCGACCAGGGGGTGATCCACGATGCCCTGGCCCAGGGCACGGTCGATGCCTTTGCCGCCGACCATCCGATTTTTGCCTGGGCCTGCTACGGCCAGCACAGCCCCTGGCGCGGCCAGCTGGACATCCTGCCTACGCCGCTGTCGCCCCAGCCGTGGTATTACGCCGTTGGCGTGGCGGATGATCCGGCGTCCTATCCGCTGCTGCAGGCAGTGAACCAGTTTTTGCGGGGTTTTCTGCCCAGCCGCGAACGTGAGCAGATCGAAAAAACCTGGCAGTTTGCCGTGCGCCAGGGCCAGGGCAGCTATCGCGACGAAGCCGGGAGCTTGCGTGGCGAGGCGGAGCTGGCGGCGGATTGGGCGCGGCTGGCACAGCAGGGCTGAGCGGGCATCGGGACAGGGCGTTTACTCCATCGCCCCCGGATACATCAGCACGCTCAGGAAGCGGATGGGGCAGCGCAGCAGTTTTTCCGGGCCATGCGGAATATCGCCGCGAAATGTCAGCGCGTCGCCCGGGCTGAGCTGGTAGGTGTTCTGCCCGTGGCGGTATTCGATTTCGCCTTCCAGCATATAAATGAACTCGGTGCCGGGGTGTTCGAAGATCGGGAAGGTTTCGGATTCATGGTCAATGGTGATCAGAAACGGTTCAAACACCTTGGTCGGGCCTTGATCGTAGGCGAGCAGATGATAGGTGTGGCCCCGTTTGGTGCCCCGGCGCACCACTTCCATGCCTTCGCCTTCCTTGACCAACTGGGCGCTGCCGTCGCGCACGTCGTAGCCACGAAACAGCGTGGCGATTGACACCCCCAGCGCGCTGGCCAGCCGCGACAGCGTATCCAGGCTGGTGGCGGTCTGGGCGTTTTCGATTTTGGACAGCATGCCTCGGCTGATGCCGGCCAGGGTGGCCACATCGGCGATGGTCAGATCGTGTTTTTGCCGCAAATCGCGGATGGTGTTGCCCAGGTAGCGTTCCAGGCTGTCGGACGGTGACGGGTGCTCGCTCATCGGGGTGCGTTCCTGCGGAAAAGACCGGTCAAGTGTAGCACAGCCCGATTTGTTTCCTTTTGAGAAACAAAGTTGACCATTATGCTGGTGCTGTGCATAATAAGAAAAAATGTTTCTCTGTGTGAATTTTTACGGAGTGCCGCATGTCCCGTTCGCATCGCTATACCTTGTCGCTGTCCTGCCCGGATCGGGTGGGCGTGGTGGCTGCCGTCAGCGGGTTTCTGGCCAGCCACCAGGGCTGGATCACCGAAGCCAACCACCATGCCGACGCCGAGGCGCAACGCTTTTTCATGCGCCAGGAAATCCTCGCCGACTCGCTGCCGTTTGACCTGAGCACCCTGCGCGCCCACTTTGCTCCGATTGCCGCCGAATTCCGCATGGACTGGCGCATCAGCGACAGTGCGCGCAAAAAGCGCGTGGTGCTGCTGGTGTCCAAGCAGGAGCACTGTCTGTATGACTTGCTGGCACGCTGGCAGTCCGGCGATCTGGACATCGACATCCCCTGTGTGATCAGCAACCACGACACCTTCCGCCGCCTGGTGGAATGGCATGGCATCCCGTTTCACCATGTGCCGGTCAGCGCGGACAACAAAACCGCAGCGTATGCCGAGGTGGCGCGGCTGTTTGACGCCGCTGACGGCGATGTGATGGTGCTGGCGCGCTATATGCAAATCCTGTCCCCCGAGCTGTGCGCACGCTATCCGGGGCAAATCCTGAATATCCATCACAGCTTTCTGCCCAGTTTTGTCGGTGCCAAGCCCTATCACCAGGCCTACACCCGTGGCGTGAAACTGATTGGTGCCACCTGCCACTACGTCACCCACGAGCTTGACCAGGGGCCGATCATCGAGCAGGACGTGATCCGGGTGGACCATTCCGACGCGCCGGAGGATCTGGTGCGCTACGGCAAGGACATCGAAAAGGCCGTGCTGGCGCGTGGCCTGCGCTACCACCTGGAAGACCGGGTGCTGGTGCATGGCAATAAAACCGTTGTTTTCCGCTGAGGAACTCCCATGCCCTGGCGTCTGCTGCGCTTTGCGCTGAACACACAGCATCCGGAGCCCCGGATGTTTCGCCACCACCCGACGCTGAAACCCAGCTACGACGTGGTGATTATTGGCGCTGGCGGGCATGGCCTGGCGGCGGCGTACTACCTGGCCCGCGACCACGGCATCCGCAATGTCTGTGTGCTGGAAAAAGGCTATATCGGTGGCGGCAACACCGGCCGCAACACCACCATCATCCGCTCCAACTACTTGACCCCCGAGGGGGTCAAGTTCTACGACGAGTCGGTGCGGCTGTGGCAGGACCTGGCGCAAGACTTCGACCTGAACCTGTTTTATGCCAATCGTGGCCACTTCACCCTGGCACACACCGACGCCGCGCTGCGCACCATGCGCTGGCGCGCCGAGGTGAACAAGCACTATGGGGTGGATTCCGAACTGGTCGGCCCGGAGGCGGTCAAGCGCGCCGCGCCGATGATTGATCTGTCCTGTGGCGGCCACGCCCCGATTCTGGGCGCGCTGTACCACGCGCCCGGCTCGGTGGCGCGACACGATGCGGTGGCCTGGGGTTACGGGCGCGGCGCTGACCAGCGCGGGGTGGAAATCCACCAGCAAACCGAAGTGCTGGGCATTGATGTGCAGGGCGGCCAGGTGAAAGGCGTGCGCACTTCACGCGGGTATATCAGCACGCCCAAGGTGCTGTGCGCGGTGGCCGGATCGACCCCGCGCATCCTGAAGATGGTGGAAGTGCCCAGCCCGATTTACATCCACCCGCTGCAAGCCATGGTCAGCGAGCCGGTCAAGCCGTGGCTGGATCCGATTCTGGTGTCGGGCAGTCTGCATGTGTACATCAGCCAGTCTGCCCGTGGCGAGCTGGTGATGGGCGCGTCGCTGGACCCGTATGAAGTGCAGTCCACCCGCTCGACGCTGGACTTTGTGGAAGGGCTGTCGGCGCACATGCTGGATATGTTCCCTTTCCTGTCCGAAGTGAAAGTGATGCGGCAATGGGCCGGCATGGCTGACATGACGCCAGACTTTGCCCCAATCATGGGCCTGACCCCGGTGGAAGGGTTTTATCTGGACGCCGGCTGGGGCACCTGGGGCTTCAAGGCCACCCCGGTCAGCGGCAAGACCATGGCCCACACCGTGGCCACCGGCCAGCCGCACCCGCTGATTACCGGCTTTTCTCTGGACCGCTTCCGCCAGTACGCGCTGACCGGCGAAAAAGGCGCGGCCAGCGTTGGCCACTGAGGAACGCACGATGAAGATCATGACCTGCCCGCTCAATGGCCCACGCCCGGTGGCCGAATTTGCCTGCTGGGGCGAGCTGCGCCCGATGCCAGACCCGGACAGCTGTAGCGACGACCAGTGGGCCGACTATGTGTTCAACCGCAACGGCGCGCCTGGCATCAAGCAGGAATGGTGGTGCCACACCCCCAGCAACACCTGGTTTATTGCCGAGCGTGACACCGAAAAAGACCGCGTGCTGCGCACCTATTTTTACCCCGGAGAAGCCTGATGCGACTGCCCGCCATTCGCGGTGAGTGGATCAACCGCGACCAGCCGATTGAATTCCAGTTTGAAGGCCAGCGCTACTCGGGCTACGTGGGCGACACCCCCAGCACCGCGCTGTGGGCCGCCGGGGTGCGTGTGCTCGGGCGCAGCTTCAAGTACCACCGCCCGCGTGGCGTGCTGTCGCTGGCCAACCACGACGCCAATGTGCTGATGCAGGCCGGCGCGCTGCCCAATGTGCGCGCGGATGTCACGCCCCTGCAGGCCGGCATGACACTGACCGCGGTCAACACCTTTGGCGGCCTGGCCGCCGACAAGGGCCGCTGGCTGGGCAAGCTGTCGCGGCTGCTGCCGGTGGGGTTTTACTACAAGGCGTTTCACAGCAAGAAACTGTTTCCGCTGTGGGAGCGCATGTTCCGGGCGATGACCGGGCTGGGCGTGGTCGAGGTGAGCGCCACGCAACGGCGCACACCCAAAGCCTATGATTTTTGTGATGTGCTGGTGATTGGCGGCGGCGCGTCCGGCCTGTCGGCGGCGCTGGCGGCGGCCAGCCAGGGCGCGGATGTCACCCTGGTGGACGAAAACGCCCAACTGGGCGGCGCTGCCGGCTACCAGCTGGGCAATGACCCCGCCCGGCGTGCCGAGCTCGACCGCCTGCTGGACGCAGTGGCGGCTCAGCCGCGCATCCGCGTGCTGACCGCCACCTATGCGGCGGGCTACTACGCCGATCACTGGGTGGCGCTGGTCAGCGCCGAGCGCATGCTGAAAATGCGCGCCGCCAGCGTGGTGGTGGCCAGCGGCGGGTTTGAACAGCCGGCGGTGTTTCATCAGAACGACCTGCCGGGGGTGATGCTGGCATCGGCGGCGCAACGCTTGCTGTACCGCTATCGGGTCAAGCCGATGCAGCGGGCGGTGGTGCTCACCGCCAACGCCGACGGCTACCGCGCCGCGCTGGACCTGCTGGCCCACGGTGTGGTGGTCAGCGCGGTGGTGGACTGGCGTGCCGACCCCGGCCAGGCCGCCCCGCTGCGGCAGCAACTGGAAGCCGCCGGAGTGGCGGTGCGCTGCGGCCAGGCCATTGTCGAGGCGCTGGCCACGGCGGATGGACACGGCGTGCGTGCGGTACGGGTGGCGGCAGTCAGCGCTGAGGGCGATCCCACTGGCGTGGTGGACACGCTGGAATGTGACGGCGTAGCGGTCAGCGTGGGCTGGGCACCAGCGGCCAACCTGCTGTATCAGGCCGGTGTGCGCATGCGCTACCTGCACGAGCTGGAGCAGTTTGTGCCCGACCAACTGCCGGATGGCGTGTTTGCCTGTGGTCGGGTCAATGGCGTACACGAACTGGCCCGGCGCATGGCCGACGGCCAGCGCGCCGGCAGCCATGCCGCAGCGGCGGCAGGCTGGGGGCAGCCAGTGGGGGAAGCATTGGCGCTGGAGACGGCGTGCCCGACCCACGCCTGGCCGATGGTCAACCATCCGGACGGGCGCAATTTTGTCGATTTCGACGAAGACCTGCAGCTGAAGGACTTTCACCACGCGGTGCAGGAAGGCTTTGACAATATCGAATTGCTCAAGCGTTTTTCCACCGTGGGGATGGGGCCCAGCCAGGGCAAACACTCCAATATGAATGCGCTGCGCATTCTGGCCCGGCTGATCGGCAAAACCCCACAGCAAGTGGGCACCACCACCGCCCGTCCGTTTTACCACCCGGTGCCGATGGCGATTCTGGCCGGACGCGGCTTTACCCCGGAGCGGCGCACCCCGCTGCACAGCCGCCATCAGGCGCTGGCGGCGCAGTGGATGCCCGCCGGGGTATGGCAGCGCCCGGCCTACTACGCCCGGCCAGGATTGAGCCGCGAGGCGTGCATTGCCGAGGAGGTGCTGGCGGTGCGCCAGCAGCTGGGGCTGATTGACGTGGGCACGCTGGGCAAGCTGGAAGTGATTGGCCCGCAGGCGGCGGAATTTCTCGAGCGGGTGTACACCGCGCAGTACGCCAACCTGAAAGTGGGCATGACCCGCTACGCGCTGATGTGCGATGAAAGCGGCGTGCTGATCGACGATGGCGTGGTGGCCCGACTGGCCGACGACCATTTTTACTTCACCACCACCACCTCGGGCGCTGCGGCGATTTACCGTGAGCTGTCGCGGCTGAACACCCAGTGGCGGCTGGACTGCGGCATTGTCAACCACACGGGGGCCTATGCGGCAATCAATCTGGCCGGGCCGCGTTCGCGCGCCGTGCTGGCCAGCCTCACGGCGCTGGACTTGTCGGCAGCGGCGTTTCCTTATCTGGCAGTGCGTGAAGGCGAGGTGGCCGGCGCGCCGGCCCGGCTGCTGCGCGTGGGATTTGTCGGCGAATGGGGCTATGAAATCCATGTACCGGCCCACTTTGCCGGCGCGGTATGGGACGCGCTGCTTGAGGCTGGCGCGGCGCACGGCATTCGCCCGTTTGGGGTGGAGGCCCAGCGTGTGCTGCGGCTGGAAAAAGGCCATCTGATCATCGGGCAGGACAGCGATGGGCTGACCACGCCGTTTGAGGTGGGCATGGCCTGGGCGATGAAAATGCACAAGCCGTTTTTTATCGGGCAGCGCAGCCTGCGCGCCAGCGAAAAGCAGCCGCGCAAACAGCTGCTGGTAGGCTTCCGCTTTGCCGCCGACTACCAGGGGCCGCTGCCGCAGGAATGCCATCTGGTGATTGCTGATGGCGAGATTGCCGGGCGGGTAACCAGCATCGCCCTCAGCCCCAGCCTGGGTTACGCGCTGGGTCTGGCGCTGGTGCGTCCCGACCTGGCCAGCCCCGGCGTGCGCTTGAGCATTCGCCTGAGTGATGGCCAGATGGTCCACGCCGAAGTGGCCCCCACCCCGTTTTACGATCCCGACAGCCTGCAACAAAAGGAGGCGGCATGATGTCCGCGCTTGCTTTGAGCCCTCTGGCCGACGCGGTGGCCGCCAGCCTGCTGCCACCCGCTGCCCAGCCTGCCGCCGCCGCCCGTCTGGGCCTGGCCGATCTGTCGCTGACCCCGCGCCATGGCTGCAAGGGGCCTGGCGCTGCGGACTGGCTGGCCGCGCACGGCCTGCCGGTGCCGGCTGCACCCAATAGCTGGCTGGCGCTGGACGGTGGCGGCCTGATTGCCCGGCTGGGGCTGACGGAATTTCTGGTGGAAGGCCCGGCAGCGTTGATTGCCGGGCTGATGGCCGCCCCGCGCGGGCCGGGGGTGTATCCGGTGCTGCGCCAGGATGCCGCCCTGCTTCTGGCCGGTAGCCAGCTGGATGCCCTGCTGCGCCAGACCTGCAATGTCAATTTTCGCCCGCTGGACCTGGCGGCCCGCCCGCTGCTGCTGACCAATATGGTAGGGGTGGCGGTGGTGGCCTTGCCCGGCCCGGACCGCTGCCGGCTGTGGTGCGACGGCAGCTACGGCCCGTATCTGTGGGACACCCTGCTGGGCATTGCCGTTGAGCTGGGCGGCGGTGCCGTTGCGGCCAGCGCCCTGCCCAGCCCCTGAAAAAAACTTCACCCCTTAAAAATAGTCCGGAGACGTGGCCATGACGCCCATTGAAGCCAAGCAGTTTCTCGCCGAACAGCAAGTCAAGTATGTGTTGGCCCAGTTTGTGGACATCCACGGCTCGGCCAAAACCAAAGCGGTGCCGGTCAGTCATTTTGACGACATCCTGACCGCCGGGGCCGGCTTTGCCGGGTTTGCCGTGTGGGGGCTGGGCATTGAGCCGCATGGCCCGGATTTCATGGCGGTGGGCGATCTGAGCACGCTGTCGCTGGTGCCGTGGCAGCCGGGCTATGCGCGGATTGCCTGTGACGGCCATGTCAAGGGTCAGCCGTGGGCGCTGGACACCCGGGTGGTGCTCAAGCAACAGGTGGCGCGGCTGGCCGAGCGTGGCTGGACGCTGTTTACCGGGCTGGAGCCGGAATTCTCCCTGCTGAAAAAAGACGCCAGCGGCAAGATTGTCCCGGCAGACGACAGCGACACCCTGGCCAAGCCCTGCTACGACTACAAGGGCCTGTCGCGCAACCGCCAGTTTCTGGAAACCCTGGTTGAGGCGCTGCGTCAGGTGGACATTGACGTCTACCAGATTGACCACGAAGACGCCAACGGCCAGTTTGAAATCAACTACACCTACGCCGACTGTCTGACCTCGGCTGACCATTACCTGCTGTTCAAGATGGCCGCGTCGGAAATCGCCCACGATCTGGGCATGGTGTGCTCGTTCATGCCCAAGCCGTTTGCCAACCGGCCCGGCAACGGCATGCACATGCATATGTCGATTGGTGACGGCGAGCGCAACCTGTTTGCCGACGCCAGCGATGCGCACGGCCTGGGCCTGTCGGCGCTGGCCTACCATTTTCTGGCCGGTATTCTGGTCCACGCCCCGGCGCTGGCGGCGCTGTGCGCGCCGACAGTGAACAGCTACAAGCGTCTGGTGGTGGGGCGTTCGCTGACCGGTGCCACCTGGGCACCGGCGTATATCAGCTATGGCGACAACAACCGCTCGTCGATGGTGCGTATTCCCGGTGGCCGGCTGGAGCTGCGCCTGCCCGACGGCGCGTGCAACCCCTACCTGGCCACGGCAGCGGTGATTGCCGCCGGGCTGGACGGCATCGACCGGCAGCTCAACCCCGGCGCACCGCATAACCAGAACCTCTACCAGCTCAGCCCGGAACAGCTGCACGCCGCCGGCATTGGCATCCTGCCGCAAAACCTGCACGAGGCGCTGACCGCGCTGGAGCAGGACAGCGTGCTGCGCCAGGCGCTGGGGCCGGTAATCGACGAGTTTCTCTCGCTCAAGCACATGGAATGGGTGGAGTACATGCGCCATGTGTCGGACTGGGAAATCAACAGCTATCTGGAATTTTTCTGAGCCAGGCGGGCGAGCCCCGCTGGCGCAAGCAGCGCAACAAGGAGAACAAGCATGTGTGGAATTGTCGGATTGCTGGTGAAAACACCGGCGCTACGCGCCCGGCTCGGCGAGCTGATGGTGCCCATGCTGATAGGCATGACCGAACGCGGCCCTGATTCAGCCGGGCTGGCGGTATTTGGCCCCTTGCTGGAGGGGTGCCAGCGCAAGATCAGCGTGTATTCCGGCCTGACCGAAGACGGTGCCGATTTTAACTGGCAGGGGCTGGCGCATGAACTCAACGCACATCTGGGCGTGCCGGTCAGCCTGGATGCCAAGGGCAACCACGCCATTTTGCAGTTTGACGTCGCCCCGGCCATCGTCAAGCGCTGGATTGCCGACCATCATCCGCGCCTGCATCTGCTGTCCACCGGGCGCAGTATTGACCTGTACAAGGACATCGGCACCCCGGCCCAGGTGGCGGCGCGCTACAACTTTACCCAGCTGACCGGCTCGCATCTGGTTGGCCACACCCGGATGGCCACCGAATCGGCGGTCACCCCGGATCGCGCCCACCCGTTTACCGCCGGCGAAGACTTCTGCCTGGTGCATAACGGCTCGCTGTCCAACCCCTACGGCATCCGCCGCATGCTGGAGCCGCGCGGCATTACCTTTGAAACCGACAACGATACCGAAGCGGCCTGTCGCTTTCTGGAATGGCGGCTGCGCGAAGGCGACGACCTGGAAACCGCCCTGCAAAAGGGCTTTGAAGAGCTGGACGGGTTTTACACCTTTCTGATGGGCACCGCCGACAAGCTGGCGCTGATCCGCGACCCGTTTGCCTGCAAGCCTGCGGTGGTGGCGGAAACCGACGACTACGTGGCAATTGCCTCGGAATTCCGCTCGCTGGCCCACCTGCCTGGGATCAAGCACGCCCATGTCTTTGAACCCGCGCCCGAGGAGATGTATGTATGGAATGCCTGACCTTTGACCTGGCCGAACGGCCACTGCGCGAACTCAATGCCTTTTTGCACCACGATGCCCCGGCGGGCACGGTGGACAAGGTCACCGTGCTCAACCCGGACGGCGCACACAATATTGCCGTGGGCCTGAATTGCCCGATTAGCGTGGAAGTGGTGGGCCACGCCGGCTACTACGCCGGCGGGATGAACCAGGCCGCGCAGATCACCATCACCGGCAGCGCCGGCACCGGGGTGGCCGAAAACATGATGAGCGGCAAGGTCCACGTCAAGGGCTTTGCCTCCAACGGCGCGGGCGCGTCGGCCCATGGCGGCCTGCTGGTGATCGACGGCGACGCCGGCCTGCGCTGCGGCATTTCGCTCAAGGGGGGCGATATTGTGGTGGGAGGCTCGGTGGGCAGTTTTTCCGCGTTCATGGCCCAGGCCGGGCGCATGGTGATTTGCGGCGACGCCGGCGATGCGCTGGGCGATTCGCTGTATGAAGCGGTGCTGTATGTGAAGGGACGGATCAAATCGCTGGGGGCGGACGCCCAGATCGAGCCGATGACCGATACCGATCTGGCTGCCGTGGCTGAGCTGCTGGCCCAGGCGGGGCTGAACCACGATCCGGCAGCGTTTCAGCGGGTGGCTTCCCGCCGGGCGCTGTACCACTGGAACGCCGACGCCAATCAGGAATATTGATTCCGCCCGCCCCTGCTGTTTACCCCGAATTGACAAGGAACGCGCCATGGACCACACGCCCAAGCACATTTCCCGCGAGGCCTCCTACGGCTACGACCGCAAAACCCTGGACTACATCCGCAACGCCGCCGCCCATGGCCTGTACGAAATTCGTGGCATGGGGGCCAAGCGCCAGCTGCCCAATTTTGACGACCTGGTGTTTCTCGGTGCGTCGATGTCGCGCTACCCGCTGGAAGGCTACCGGGAAAAATGCACCACCAAAACCCTGCTGGGCACCCGCTTTGCCAAAAAGCCGATTGAGCTGGAGATTCCGATCACCATTGCCGGCATGAGCTTTGGCTCGCTGTCTGCCAACGTCAAGGAAGCGCTGGGCCGCGCCGCCAGCGAAGTGGGCACTTCCACCACCACCGGTGATGGCGGCATGACCCACGAAGAGCGCCAGTCCTCCAAAACCCTGGTCTACCAGTGTTTGCCCAGCCGCTATGGCTTCAACCCGGACGACGTGCGCCGCGCCGACGCCATTGAAGTGGTGATTGGCCAGGGGGCCAAACCTGGCGGCGGCGGCATGCTGCTGGGGCAGAAAGTCTCCGCCCGGGTGGCCGGCATGCGCACCCTGCCGGAAGGCATCGACCAGCGCTCGGCCTGCCGCCATCCGGACTGGACCGGCCCGGATGACCTGGCAATCAAGATTCAGGAACTGCGCGAGATCACCGACTGGGAAAAACCGATCTACGTAAAGGTGGGGGCCACCCGCACCTTTAACGACGTCAAGCTGGCAGTGCATTCCGGTGCCGATGTGGTGGTGGTGGACGGCATGCAGGGCGGCACCGCCGCCACGCAAACCTGCTTTATCGAACATGTGGGCATTCCTACCCTGGCTGCGGTGCGCCAGGCCGTCAATGCGCTGGAAGACCTGGACATGAAAGGCAAGGTGCAACTGATTGTGTCTGGCGGCGTGCGCACTGGTGCGGATGTGGCCAAGGCGCTGGCAATGGGGGCTGACGCGGTGGCCATTGGCCAGGGCGTGCTGATTGCGCTGGGCTGCAATGGCGAAACTTATTATCAGAATGGCAGCCACCATCCTGCCGAAGCCGACTACCACGCGCTGGGCACGGCAGCCGGTTTTTGCCACCATTGCCATACCGGCAAGTGCCCGATGGGCATTACCACGCAAGACATGCTGCTGGAACAGCGGCTGTCGCCGGAGGTGGGCGCGCGTCATCTGAAAAACTATCTGAAAACCCTGAATATGGAGCTCACCACCATTGCCCGCGCCTGTGGCAAGCAGAATGTCCACCACCTGGAGCGCGAAGACCTGGTGGCGCTGACCATCGAAGCCGCCGCCATGGCCGGCGTGCCGCTGGCCGGCACCAACTGGATTCCGGGCCAGGGGTTTTAAGCCCTCGGCGGCGCAAGCCGTCAGTGGGTGTCGTGTCCCTCTCGCTGCTCACTCGCATCGTCCTGCAAGACATGGGGGGAGGGTGCGCGGTGGCGAGTTTTCGGGCGATCTGTGCAGACAGGTCGCCTGTTTTTTTGCCCTGGCAGCAACGCCCGGCATGCCGGGCGTTGCTGGTGGAGGAGGCGGAGAACAGGGGGCGTTGGGCTTGCCGGGGCAGCGTCTGTGCGTGGCGCGTTACCGTGGCACACTCAACTGATGCAAGGGCAGGGCGGTTGAGCGCTTGACATCATTCAGCACAAAACTGGAGCGCAAATCTTCCACGCCGGGGTGGGCCAGCAGCTCGGTCATCACAAAGCGGGAAAAATGGGCAAGGTCTTCAAAATAGACGTGCAGCATATAGTCCATCTCGCCGGTCATTGCGTAGCACGCCACCACCTCGGGCCAGCGCTGCACCGCCTGCAGAAAGCTCTGCATATGCGGGCTGCCGCGCTTTTCCAGGGTGACATTCACAAACGCCTGCAGGCCCAGGCCAATCCGGGCCGGGTCGAGCAGCGCCACATAACGTTGGACAATGCCGGATTCTTCCAGGTGTTTCAGCCGCCGCAGGCACGGCGACGGCGACAGCGCGACCGCATCGGCCAGCTCGACATTGGTCAGCCGGCCATTCTGTTGCAAGGCGGCCAGAATCTTGATGTCGGTTTTGTCCAGATCCAGGTGAGGCATAGTATGGGATAACTCCGTGTTTTATCTGGCACTGTGTCTTGGCCATGTTTTTGTGTGTGCAAACGCCGCAGCATGCGCTATCGGTGAATCGCCCATCCTGCAAGAACCATTCCTGTCGCGGCAATTTTAAGTGAATCTACCTGTTTGTGCGCAATCTGCGCCAGAGGGGCAGGGAAAAATCATGTGTGCCTGCAGGGTGAACATCTGGTGCAATGCCTTGCCCGCACGGCATGTGTGGCGTGCAGCAGTTTTTTTCTGGCTGGCGGGTGCTGTGCACTATTCGGGCTAAACAGCGAAACCGTTGTATTTTTTGTAAAAAATCCCACCACTACCCTACTGGGCAAACTTTTTTCACCAAACTGCTTGACGCGTTCGGACAAATCCTGTTTAATACGCATCTCTCGAGGCCCGGTAGCTCAGTCGGTAGAGCAGAGGATTGAAAATCCTTGTGTCGACAGTTCGATTCTGTCCCAGGCCACCAGATTCAAAAGCCCGCATCACACGATGCGGGCTTTTTCATTTTCTGCGTCTTGCGCGCCTTGTCCAGCAGCTGACCTGCGGCCATCTCTGGCTTGCTGCTTAGCTGCCCTGTTTTCCTCCCGCCAGATACACACAGCACGCCACCCGCAGCAGCGAGGTGAAATTGCGCACGTCGCCATGTCGTTTCAACACCTCGTCGTACAGCGTGCTGATGAATTGTGGCGTGCTCAGCCCCTCGTCTGCCGAGAGCTGGTCAAGCACCTCCCAGAAATAGCGCTCCAGCACCAGGCTGGTGACAAAGCCGCGCAGGCGCAAGGAGCGGCGCACGCTGGCGTAGCGCTGAGGGTCTTGTCCGGCAAACAATTCACACATGGTTTTCTGCCTCAAATCGGTTGGCCCTGGCCGCGCGGCGCGGTAGTAAGCGGCTACTACCTGATGCGGTGCCGGGGCTTCTATAGTGAGTGTCCACCATGGGCCCTGTTGGCCCAGGGGCTGTTTCTGTCGGGTGTTTTTTCAGGGAGTGTACACATGAGCAAGCAACGTATTGTGGTGCTGGCAGGGGACTACGTCGAGGATTACGAAATCATGGTGCCGTTTCAGGCGCTGCAGATGCTGGGGCACACCGTCCACGCCATCTGCCCCGGCAAGCGTGCTGGCGAGCAGGTGCGTACCGCCGTGCATGATTTTGAGGGCGATCAGACCTATAGCGAAAAACCCGGCCACGCCTTCACCCTGAACGCCAGCTTTGCCGACTGCACGCCAGAGCAGTACGACGCACTGGTGATTCCGGGAGGCCGCGCGCCGGAATATCTGCGTCTGAACCCCGACGTGCTGGCCTGGGTGCGGCATTTCATGCAGGCCAACAAACCCGTCGCGGCAGTTTGTCATGGTGCCCAGCTGCTGACGGCTGCCGGCGGCTTGGCCGGGCGTCGGCTGACTGCCTATCCGGCCTGCGCGCCGGAAGTGACTGCCGTGGGGGCAGAGTATGTCGAAGTGGCGGTGACTGAGGCGGTGGTGGATGGCAATCTGGTCACCGCCCCGGCCTGGCCGGCTCACCCGGCCTGGCTGGCGGCGTTTGTGGCCTTGCTGGCCTGACCGGTACCGTGCGCCCTGTTGTGCTGCGCAATCAGCACAACAGGGCGGCAGGTGGGCTGAATCCCGGCGATTTTGCCTGCCGGGCGTTGACGATGGCGGGGCGTTTGACCCAGCGCAACATCCCGGTGCGCAGACAGGAGTAGTTTATTTGAATAAGACAGCACCATTTTGGTGCAAAAATGGTGCAAAACGTCAGCGCTTCAGGGCCGAAACCGTCCTGATGGTGGATGTGTTCACACGCTGAACGTCGTTGATTGAAATCAATATACCTGGCGCAAGTCCTTGTGCAACCGGTATATAATTACCGCCCTGTGACAGCCGCCAGGTTTTGTCCCCCCATTCCAGACAAAACGGTGGTGGGCCTGTTGCAGCGTTCAATCATTACAGGATTATAGACTGTGCCGCAGTTGCACCCTGCCGGAGCACAGCGTCCAGGAGGCATGCGTGAAAGTCAATCTGCCGGTTACCCAACATGAGGTCTTTCTCGACCCGGCGCGTCCGATTGTCACCAAGACCGATCTCAAAGGGCAAATCACCTACGCCAATCGGGCTTTTATCGACATCAGCGGCTTTCACGAAGACGAACTTCTGGGCTTTAGCCACAATATTGTCCGCCATCCGGACATGCCGCCAGAAGCCTTTGCCGACCTGTGGGACACCCTGAAAGCGGGCCGCCCCTGGCGCGGGCTGGTGAAAAACCGCAACAAGACCGGCGATTTCTACTGGGTGGAAGCCTATGTGTCGCCGATTACCGAAAACGGCCAGACCATTGGCTATATGTCGGTGCGCAATGCGCCGGATCGCAACGAGGTGGCCGCCGCCGAGGCGCTGTACCGCGAGGTGCGCGACAAGCGTCGCAGCCTGCCAGCCACCCCCAAGGGACCGGGGCGTTTCAGCCTGTCGCTGGGGCAAAAGCTGCGCAGCGCCTATTGGGGGGCTGCCTGTCTGATGCTGCTGATTGCCGTGCTGCCGGACAGCCAGTCCACCCTGCGCTGGGTGCTGGCCGGTGCCGGGGCGACGTTTGGCCTGGTGGTGGGCTGGACGCTGCCACAATCGTTTCGCACCTCGATTCGCGCATTGCGCCGTGGGTTGATGCGCATCAGCGAAGGCAATTTCACCCGCCCGGTGCGCCGGCGCACCTCCGGCGGCCTGGGGGAGGCGCTGTTGAGCGTGGAGTCCACCCGGATTGGCCTGCGCGCGCTGATGGCCGACGTGCTGGCTGCTGCGGGCGATACGCAAACCCACGCCGAACAATTGCGCGAACGCATGACCATTCAGGCGACCCGCTCGCACGAACAGGCGGCTGGCGTGCAGGACGTGGCCACCACCATGGAAAAGATTTCCCAGGCGGCATCCAGCATTTCCAGCAGCGCCGAACACGCCCGCGACGGGGCCAACCGCATCCGCGAGGCGGTGCTCGATGGCTGTCAGCGCATTGATTGCGGCCGTGCCGCCAGCGCCAAGGCGATGGAAGTGGTGGAGCGCAGCCGGGATACCATCCAGGCGCTCAGTCGGGAAATGGACAATATCGGCTGCATGACGGCGATGATCCGTGAAATTGCCGACCAGACCAATCTGCTGGCGCTGAATGCCGCCATTGAAGCCGCCCGCGCCGGCGAGCAGGGCCGGGGGTTTGCCGTGGTGGCCGACGAAGTGCGCAAGCTGGCCGAGCGTTCCAGTCAGTCCACCGAGCAGATCAATCAGGCCGTGGGCAAAATCGGTCAGGTGGTGGAGCAGGCCACGCGCAATATGGATGAAACCGTGCAGGAAGTGCAGCGCGGCACCCATGAAATTGAATCGGCCAGCGATAACCTGGCCCAGCTGATCATGGCCGCTGACGAAGCCAGCACCCAGGCCGAACATCTGGCGGGCGTCAGCCAGCAGCAATCTGCCGCCACCCATGATATTGCCGCCACGCTGGAGCAGGTGTCGGTGGCCACCGAAGAAAACATGCAGTCCACCGAGGCGCTGTCGCTGGCATCGGCCAAGCTGGCGCAAACCGCCAGTGATCTGGAAAAACTGGTTGGCCACTTTGCCCGCTGGCATGCGCCGGCCAGCGGACCGGAGGGAGAGGATTAGCCACTTGCCTGGCAAGGTGGCCATCCTGGCGGGCAGAGCCAGCGGGGGGATTTTTTCTGGCTTTGAGTGTTGCCGAAACCGCTTGGCTGAAGTAATCGACGCGGCCTGAGGCGTTCAGCTTTCCCGTGCTGCCGTAATCACTGCCGCCAGCGCCTTCACGCTGTACACATCAAACCGGGTGCTTTTGCCAATCTGTCGGCTGCTGGGCATGGGGCCGGCCAGATCGACGCCCAGGCGTGGACGCTTGACCACCACGCGCTCGCGGGCGCAGCACAGTGCCGCCATCAACAGCCGGTCGCTGTCTTCGTCGTCGCCAATCACCTGCTGAAACGCCTGCATTTCCTTCTTGGCGGCGGCTTTGTTGCCGGTGTCGGGAAACATCGGATCCACAAACACCACCTGTGGCCGTTCGGCATCGTCCAGGCTGGCCAGCCACGGGCTGGCGTCGGCGTGGACCACCGTCATCCGTGCGGCAATATCCGCCGTGTCGGCATCGGCGCTGGCGCGGGCCAGGGCGTCGGCCAGCAGCGCTGCCGCCACGGGCGAGCGTTCGACCATGCGCACCCGGCAGCCCAGGCTGGCCAGCACAAAGGCGTCACGCCCCAATCCGGCGGTGGCGTCCACCACATCACGCGCTTCCTGCCCTTTCATGCCAATCGCCTTGGCCACCGGCTGGCCACGCCCGCCCCCAAACTGACGCCGATGCGCCGCCGCACCTTCGACAAACTCGGCATACACCGGTCCGTGCTTGTCCGGGTTCAGCAGGCTTAACCGAGTATCGTCCAGCTCCAGCCAGTACCCCGCTGGCGGGCGGTGTGCCAGCAGCGGCAGGGCAAAGCGTTGCGCCAGGGCGTGCGCGTGCTCGGCGCGGTCGGGGTGGGTACACAACAGCCCGGTGGCAGGCAGCATGGCGATTTCCTGTGGCAAGCAAAGCGCGGACGATACGGCAAAACCCCGGCAGGGAACAAGCCGGGCAGCGGAAAGTGACGCCAGCAGGTTAATTGGAGCGGCTCACAAAACCCCGCGCAGCGGTTCTGGCGAGGCGCGCGGTCGCAGGCAGCAGGTCGTACGACAAGGCCGTGCAACAACGCCAGAGGGTTTGGTGAGTCGCGCTTAGGTATTTCATCGCATTGTCATGGGGTGTGGGTCGGCCTACACTGGGCTATGCCCTATTTACTTCTGTTCGCGCTGGGAATCGTCCTGGCGCAATTCTGGCCGGTGGCACCAGCGTGGCCTGCCGCGCTGGCGGGGGCGGTGCTGGCAGGGTGCGGGCCGTGGCGGCGGGGCTTGCTGTGGTGGGTGTGCCTGAGCCTGGGGTTTGCCTGGTCGGCGTGGCGGATTGAACAGCGTCTGGACAGTGCGCTGCCGGCTGCGCTGGAGGGCCGTCCTCTGTCGGTGACGTTTCGGGTGAGCGGCCTGCCGCGTCTGGATGGGCCGGCGGCGCGCTTTGATGCCGAGATTGAGGCCATCAGCCCGGCCAGCGCGCACCGGCTGGGCCGGGTGGGGCTGTCGGATTATCAGCGTGGTCGCTGGCCGGCGGGCAGTCGTTGGCAGGCGCAGCTGGTATTGAAGCGCTGGCACGCTGGCAGCAATCCGCACACCTTTGAGGCCGAAGCCTGGCTGGTGGAGCAGGACCGGCTGGCGTCGGGCAGTGTACGCCCTGGCGCACGCCGTCTGGCTGATAGCCAGCATCCGTTGGCCTGGCTGGACCGCTGGCGCGAAGCCGCCGTGGCGCGGGTGGCGCGCGCCAGTGAAGGGCAGGCTTACGCCGGGGTGTTGCTGGCGCTGGTGACGGGCGAGCAGCACAGCATTCCGGCAGAACACTGGCAACTGTTTGCCCGCACCGGGCTGACCCATCTGGTCAGCGTGTCTGGCGTGCATCTGACCTTGCTGGCGGCGCTGGTGGCCGGGGTGACGGTGTGGCTGATGCGCCGGCAGTCGCGCTGGCGCGCGCCGCCACGTGTGGTGGCCGGGGTGGCGGGCTTGCTGGCCGCCACGGCGTATGCGCTGCTGGCCGGCTGGTCGCTGCCTACCCAGCGTAGCGTGTTCATGCTCTGGGTGCTGGCGTTGGCGCTGTGTGGCCGCTACCCACTGGGGGTGGGGCGAGCGTGGGCGCTGGCCTTGTGCCTGGTGTTGTTGCTTGACCCGTTTGCCGCGTTGTCGCTGGGGTTCTGGCTGTCGTTTCTGGCGGTGGGGCTGATGGTGTGGATTGGCAGTGGCCGGCTGGGCGCGCTGTCGTGGGGGCGGCGCTGGCTGCGCAGCCAGTGGGCGGCCAGCCTGGCCATGGCGGTGCCCTTGCTGGCCAGTTTTGGCCAATTGCCCTGGCTGTCGCCGCTGACCAATCTGTACGCCATTCCGCTGATTGGCAGCGTGCTCACCCCGGCGGCCTTGCTGGCCAGCGTGTTGCCGGGGGATGACGGTATTTACTGGGTAGCCTGGGCGCTGGGGTGGGCCATGTGGCCGCTGGAGGCGCTGGCCGACGTGTCGCCCTGGCAGCAGGCTGCGCCCTCGACGCTGGGGGTGGTACTGGCGGTAGTTGGGGTGGCATTGCTGAGCTTGCCGGCTGGGGTGGCCGGGCGCAGCCTGGGGCTGTGGCTGTGCTTGCCCTTGCTGTGGCCACCCGACCGCGCGCCGCCCGACGGCCAGGCGCAGATCAGCGTGCTGGATGTCGGTCAGGGGCTGGCGGTGGTGGTGCGCACTCATCGGCATGTGCTGGTCTATGATACTGGCGCACCTACTGGCAGCAGCGATATGGGGGCGCGGGTAATTGTGCCGTTTCTGGCCGGTGAAGGGGTCCATCGACTGGGTGGGCTGGTGGTGTCGCACAGTGACAATGACCATGCCGGCGGCGCGCGCTCGCTGTGGCAGGCCTATCCGCCAGACTGGCTGCTGGCTGGCGAACCCGAGCGGCTGGAGACACCGCCGCGCCCGGCGCAACAATGCCTGGCCGGGCAGTTCTGGCTGTGGGATGGCGTGCGTTTTGATGTATTGCATCCGGCAGATGCCAGCGGCCAGGACAACCACGCCAGCTGCGTGTTGCGCATCTGGGCTGGCGGCCAGGTGGTGCTGCTGACCGGCGACGCCGAGGTGGCCGACGAGCAGGCCATGCGCGAGCGCTGGGGCGATGACACCCTGGCCGCTGATGTGCTGCTGGCCGGCCATCATGGCAGCCTGACTTCATCGGGCCAGGATTTTCTGGCGGCGGTGCGTCCTGCGCAGGTGGTGGTCAGCGCCGGGTATCGCAACCGCTTTCGCCATCCGCACCCAACGGTATGGGCGCGCTATGCCTATTGGGGAGCGCAACGCTGGCGCACCGACCGCGATGGCGCGGTGCAGATTGCGCTGGGCCACCCCGCTGGCCCGCAGCTGAGCGGCTACCGGGCCGGGCATCCGCACTGGTGGCGCAGCCGCTGGCCATAGTGGATGACTTTACTGGTCGCGCTGGCTCAGTTCCTGGTACAGCGCGGTGTATTCCCGGCTGAGCTTGTGCTTGGGGTCGAGGTGGACCATCGGCAGGCTGGTCTGGTGCGATTCGCGGATCTTCACCGACGACGACAGTCTGGCGTTCAGCATCGGCATGCCTTCGGCGGCCAGTTCGGCCACCAGTTTGGCCGGCAGCGCGGCGCGCGGCTGAAACTGGTTGACCACAATCCCTTCCAGCTGCAGGCCGGCGTTATGGTCGGCGCGGATTTCCTGCAGATTGTCCAGCAGGGTGTACAGCGCCCGGCGCGAGAAGTCGTCACAGTCAAACGGAATCAGCACCCGGTCACAGGCAATCAGCGCCGAGCGGGAGAAAAAGTTCAGCGCGGGCGGGGTGTCCACCCAGATTTCATCAAACTGGCCGGCCAGTTCATTCAGTGTGTCGCGCAGCTTGTACATCTTGTAGCGCGCTTCCAGCTTGGGGCCCAGTTCGCCCAGTTGCGGGTGCGAGGTCATCAGCGACAGGCCGGCAAACGGGCTGGGGTGAATATGCGCCGGCACCGGCTGGCTGTTCAGGCTGAAATTGAGGATCTGGTCAAAAAAGTCGAACAGCGACGGACGCAGGCTGTCGGCTTGCGGGCCAAACACGTAGTGCGACAGATTGCCTTGCGGGTCCAGGTCAACCACCAGCACGCGCTGGCTCTGTTGTGCGGCCACGGCGGCCAGGTTGGCGGTGATGGTGGATTTGCCCACGCCGCCTTTTTGGTTGAACACTACGCGTTTGATTGCCGTCATGCGGGGTCTTTCCTTGCTGGGTCAGGGGCGGGCGCAGACAAACTGCATTTGCTGGTAGCTGGCCGAGTTGGGCGGGATGGCTGCCGGCTTGATTTCTCCGTCATTATACGTATGGCTGGCCACCGTCCGGCCATTTTCATCGTACAGCGTGCTGGCCAGCAACTGATAGCTCTGCGCCTGGCAGTCGATGCGCCAGCTATTGACCGACACCTTGTGCCGGGGCATCTGGCCAAAGGTTTCCCGCTTCAGGTTGAAAATGGTTTTGCGGTCGCGAAAGGTCACCAGGTGGCCATGGCGCACCAGCGACTGTTTGTCCAGTTCGTGCAGGATATTGCCATTGGGGTTGACCCCCAGGTTCTGCCACTGTGCATTGGCCCCTGGATCGCGCAATACGGTGGGGCGCGCCGGTTCTTCCGGCGTGACGGTGGCGCAGGCGGCCAGCCAGATGGCCAGCAGGGCTGGCAGGCAAGAACGGTGCAGCATGAGGCTGACTCCTGAAATCCATGGCAATGAAAGGGCTAAAGTGTCGCACAGAGCGGCAGGCAAACCAAATTCTCAGGGCAATCGCCTGCGGGCGTGGCGCGGCGAGCAAGCGCCTGGTGTGTGAAAGGGAAGGGCCAAGGGGGGCATGGTCAGGCTTCGCGTGGTGCCAGCGGGTAGGTGTGTGGCATTTTTGCCATGGCTTTGAGCCAATTTTTCTGCCTGCGCGGAACTTTTTTCTGCGTGGACGGGCCTCACGTAGCGTGTTTTCTCCTCTACGTTCCTCTGTTTCCGGAACGCTGCAGCCACCTGCTTGCGCGGGTGGCTTTTTTTTTGTGCGACAATTCGGTTTTTACCCAGATTGCCCGGCATGCACGATGCGCTGACCCTTCTCCAGCAGGTTTTTGGCTACCCCGAGTTTCGCGGGCTGCAGGCCGAAATCGTCACGCATGTGGCCGAAGGCCAGAACGCGCTGGTGCTGATGCCCACCGGCGGCGGCAAATCGCTGTGTTTTCAGTTGCCGGCCTTGTTGCGCCCTGGCGTGACCGTGGTGGTGTCACCGCTGATTGCCCTGATGGAAGACCAGGTGGCCGCTTTGTCCGAGCTGGGCGTGGCGGCGGCGTATCTGAATTCCACCGTGGAGGCCGATGAGGCCCGGCGGATTGCCCAGGCGGCGCGCAGTGGTGAGCTCAAGCTGTTGTATGTGGCACCCGAGCGCCTGATGTCGGCGCGTTTTCTCAGCTTTCTGGATACGCTCGACCTGGCGCTGTTTGCCATCGACGAAGCGCATTGCGTGTCGCAATGGGGACACGACTTCCGTCCGGAATACCAGCAATTGGGTGTGCTGGCCGAACGTTTTCCCGCTATTCCCAGGGTGGCGCTGACCGCCACTGCCGATCCGCAGACCCGCGAAGAAATCCTGCACTACCTGCATCTGGGCAATGCCAGGGTGTTTCTGTCCAGCTTTGACCGGCCCAACATCACCTATACCGTGGTGGAAAAACACCAGGCCAAGAAGCAGCTGTCCAGCTATATCCAGCAACATCACGCCGGGCAGTCCGGCATTGTTTACTGCCTGTCGCGCAAGCGGGTGGAAGACACCGCCGCCTGGCTGGTGGAACAGGGCATCAGCGCGCTGCCCTATCACGCCGGCCTGCCCAGCGCCTTGCGCAGCACCCATCAGCGGCGTTTCTTGCGTGAAGAAGGCATTGTGATGGTGGCCACGGTGGCGTTTGGCATGGGCATCGACAAACCGGATGTGCGCTTTGTCGCCCACCTGGATTTGCCGCGCAGCCCGGAAGGCTTCTATCAGGAGTCGGGCCGTGCCGGGCGCGATGGCCTGCCGGCGGCCAGCTGGCTGTGCTTTGGCCTGAGCGATATGGTCCAGCTGCAGCAAATGCTGTTCGAGTCCGAGCAGGATCAGGCGCGCAAGCAGGTGGAGCTGGGCAAGCTCGACGCCATGCTGGCCTACTGTGAAACCGCCGCCTGCCGCCGTCAGCTGCTGCTGGCCCACTTTGGCGAAGCCATCGAGCCTTGCGGCAAGTGCGACAATTGCCTGAACCCGCCAAAAACCTTCGACGCCACCACGCTGGCGCAAAAAGTGCTGTCGTGTATCTATAGAGTGAATCAGCGCTGTGCCGCCAACCATGTGATTGATATCCTGCTCGGGCGCGACAGCGAAGGCGTGCGCCAGCGCGGCCATCAGCAATTGTCCACCTTTGGCATTGGCAAGGAGCTTAACCAGCGCGGCTGGCGTTCGGTCATCCGCCAACTGGTGGCGCAAGGCTATCTGACGGTGGACGTCAGCGCCTATCAATCGCTCAAGCTGACCGAAACCTGCCGCGCCGTGCTGCGCGGCGAAACGTCCGTATTTTTGCGCCCAATCCGCAACGACGCACCGAGCAAGTCGGTCAGCGACAGCGACCGCTGGCTGCGCACCGAACGCGAAGAACGCATCTGGCAGGCGCTGCGCACCTGGCGCAAAAAGCTGGCCGACGAACACAATGTGCCGGCCTATGCGGTATTGTCCGACAAGAGCCTGCGCGACCTGACCGAACGCCGGCCACAGAACGAAGACGCACTGCGCCAGATCTACGGCATTGGTGAAATGAAACTGGCACGCTATGGCACCGGCCTGCTGGAAATTCTGCGCGAATCGGCCAACTGATTCGCTACAATCTGCCCTGGCTGTGCGCCGCCTTCTTTCCCTACTTATTTGCACCAGGAATTGCCATGCCCGTGAATCTTGCTCCGATTGACCCCGCCGCCCTGCTCCCTGTCGCCGGCGTGACCTTGTCTTACGCTGAAGCTGCCGTCAAAAAGCCGGGCCGAAAAGACGTGCTGCTGATTGAACTGGCGGAAGGTTGCCAGGTGGTCGGGGTGTTTACCCGCAACCGCTTCTGCGCCGCGCCAGTGCATCTGTGCCGCAGCCATCTGGCCAGCGGCCTGCCGATGCGCGCGCTGGTGGTGAATACCGGCAATGCCAACGCCGGAACTGGCGAGGATGGCCGGCAGCGGGCGCTGGCAGTGTGTCAGGCCGTGGCCGAGCAACTGGGCTGCCAGGCCGAACAGGTGCTGCCGTTCTCCACCGGGGTGATTCTGGAGCCGCTGCCGTTTGAAAAAATCAACCAGGCGCTGCCGCAACGCCAGCCGGCCAATTGGGCGGATGCCGCTGAAGCCATCATGACCACCGACATCCAGCCCAAGGCCGCGTCGCGCCAGCTGGTTCTGGGCGGCAAAACCGTCACCCTGACCGGCATTGCCAAGGGCTCCGGCATGATCCATCCGAATATGGCCACCATGCTGGGCTTTGTGGCCACCGATGCGGTGATTGCGCCGGAACTGCTGCAAGGCCTGCTCAGCCAGGTGGCGGATCTGTCCTTTAATAGCATTACCGTTGATGGCGACACCTCGACCAATGATTCTTTCATGCTGATTAGCAGCGGTCAGGCGGGCAATGCGCCGATCAATCAGCTCGGCAGCGCCGACTACCAGGCATTTGCAGCTGCGCTGCAGTCGCTGTCGATTGAGCTGGCCCAGGCGATTGTGCGCGACGGCGAAGGTGCCACCAAGTTCATGACCATTACCGTAGAAGGTGGCCGCTCGCGTGAAGAATGCAAAACCATCGGCTACGCCATTGCCCGTTCACCGCTGGTGAAAACCGCCTTCTTTGCTTCCGACCCCAATCTGGGCCGGATTCTGGCGGCCATCGGCTATGCCGGGATTGACGATCTGGATGTCGATCAGCTGTCGCTGTATCTGGATGATGTGCTGGTGGCGGTCAACGGCGGGCGTAACCCGGCCTATCAGGAAGAAGACGGCCAGCGGGTGATGAACAAGCCGGAAATCCTGGTGCGTGTGGTGCTGGGCCGGGGTGAAGCCGCTGCCACGGTGTGGACATGCGACTTTTCCTATGACTACGTGCGGATTAATGCCGATTACCGCAGCTGATCTGGTGCGCGGTTGGATATTTCCCAGTAAAAAACGCCCGATCGGGCGTTTTTTACTGGGTGCGTGACAAAAATCCAACGTTTCAGCCGTGGTGTGAAGCCGGCGTGACAGCGATTTTGCGAAGGTGTGAAACTTTTTTGCGATTTTTTGCAAAAAGTTTTCCGTGTGATTTCAGCGGTTTATCGTGTTTTTCACGGTTTTGCACAAAAAAGTGTGTTTCGGGGTGTTGACGGTTTTTCAGGTGGTGCGTATAGTTCGCCTCTCTGCTGCTGACGCAGAAAACGAAACGAAGCGAAACAAACCGCTGACGTTACCGGTTTCTGGGTTGGAAAGCAACTGCTCTTTAA
>Ga0209599_10000012_pt1 | contig 167797 bp, 151 predicted proteins | sample Shrwel_input2_FT_FD_187534 | JGI IMG/M metagenome (GOLD analysis project Ga0209599, IMG submission 187534) | Subsurface microbial communities from deep shales in Ohio, USA - Utica-3 well 1 S input2 FT (SPAdes) (version 2) ...
TGTAATCTGCACTATGACGTGTGTAACTACGCGATGATTTACTCTTTGCTTGACTCATTTTCAACACCTCTAACATGACGAGATTTTACTCTCTTTTAAAGGTGTCCGTTATTTCAGGGGCAGATCAGAGCGTGGCGTTAATGTTCCATTTTTTGGCTTCTAAGGTCAGGTCTTTCGCATAGGAGAAAGCGTCTCCCTTTGTGCCCATAATGTCAAAAATACAAAAAGTAATGTTTAATGGTTTTTCTAATGGTTTCATGCCTGCAGTTAATGCGGCGGTTGCTGCATCTGTTGCAGGTGCAGCAGCGCCATAGGTACTGGCCATCAGTAATGAAACGGCTAAAAAATTTTGTAGCTTTGATGTCGTTATCATCATGATGATCTCTAGTAAAACGTATTTGTTATTGGACAATCATACGGTAGATGAAGTGTCATGGCATTGGCTAATAAGGGGACTGATGCACTGCTGTCCCACAATGCAAGTTACAAGAAGAGCCTCATTTGATGCTCTTCTTGTTTGATCCATACCTTATCAGGCAAGAAGATTTGTTTTAATGTTTTTTGTTCAAATATATTGACCTGAATGATTCTCAACATACGCTGTACGGTCCATCCTTGCTGTGCATGGTGTTTTGCACAAGAAACCAGTAGATAAGCAATCAGTGCAATCCAAACTTGAGTCAAAATTGCGTTCTTTGATATTCCTACAAATGGCTTTATCTTAAGATTTTGCTTTATCGCCTTAAAGAACAACTCAACTTGCCAACGATCTTTATAAATCGCTGCTATTGTTGAGGCTGCTAGCTGAAAATGATTGGTCAGGAATTGAAACGTTTTCTTGGTTTTAGCATCGTAGTATTCTACTCGGCGTAATTTGGGCGCACCCCGTTTTTTAGCATGTTCACTGTCTAATTGAATCACTTCATCCGCAATCACGCCTTGAATATTGCGTGTATCATTTGTTTTTAGGGTTTTGTTGCACAAAGCAGTAAGTCATTGATTTTGAATGGTTATTTTTCGTGGGAGAAAAACATAAAAAGCTTAAAAACCAATTATTTATGCAACAAAGCCTTTACCAACTCAAACAAGGGTTATTAGATGCTTATATGCGAAAACAATTGAAAAAACCTGCTCTCGTTATGGCCTTTTCATGACTCCATGCCCTGTAACATAATCATTAAAGGCCGTGCGTAAGTACTAAGTTGTCCCCATTGCCTTAAACGGGTGGCGGTACTTTATTTAGATGAGAGAGTCGCTTGCCGTACTTGCTATAAATTAAATTACACGAGCCAACAGCAAACCAAAGGCACTTGGCAAGAACGCGACCGCATGAATAAGATCCATGAATAAGATCAGAGAGAGATTAGGCTGGCGGCTTTTTGAAGATGTGCGTTTATGGTAGCGTATCAAGCCCAAAGGTATGCACTACAAAACTTTTGAGCGGTTGTGCCAAGAGCATGACAATTACGAGAGAAGTTTTCTTGTTGGCTTTAGTGCAGGGCTTGGTCGATTAGAGAGCATGAGTAGGCGTAGTTGATACCGCCACCAATGGCGGTTAAAAGATAGATTTTTACTGTTTTTAGGGGGCACATTTATTTTTGGGGGCATTATTGATTGATAGTAACGAATTAAAAATACGTTATAAAGCAGTGTGTTGTGTCGTGAGTGCTATGGCCTCTCTCGCCATATTCAGTTCTAGCATGTTCTAGGACAAACATTAAAGCCTTGTGCCATAACGGTTCAGGGCTTTTTTATTGTCTAGGATTGTAGTAGAAGTGGGCTTTAACCAAACGTTAATAGCCCTAAGAACAATGAAAAACATAAAAACAAAAATATCCCTTGTGTTACAACAATTATTTATTGCATTTTTTGTGATAACGCTTATCGGTTGCGGCTCTTTACCCATCATCTCGCCCGATATGAAGATGAATCCGAAGCATTCCATTCGATTGGGTGGGGCGTATGGCATCTTAACGGCACAGCAAAGTAAAACCATTCTCACAAAACTGAAAAAAAATAGCGATGACACCAATATCTTTGATAAGCATTTAGCATTAGAGGCAGAGATTGTTGGTAGTCCTTTAATTATTGGTAATAAAGTTACCTTGCTGGTGGATGGTATAGCGACGTATGAAGCGATGTTTGCAGCTATAGAAAATGCTAGAAATCACATTAATATTGAAACGTATATTATTGATGATGATGAAATTGGTCATCGTTTTGTCGAGCTGTTAATTCGTAAGCAACGTAGTGGTGTGCAGGTTAACTTTATTTACGATAGTGTTGGCGCGATTAATACACCAAGAGCGTTTTTTCAGCCGTTAATAGATAGTGGTGTGAATGTTTTAGAGTTTAATCCGATTAATCCGTTGTTAACACGCAAAGGTTGGGAAGTCAATTTGCGAGATCATCGTAAGTTGTTGATTGTAGATGGTCAAATTGCCTTTGTTGGCGGCATTAACATTAGCAGTGTCTATTCCAGTAGCTCGTTTGGTCGATTTAAAGCAGCAAAAAACAAATTGCCTTGGCGAGATACGCATGTTCGTATCGAAGGGCCAGTGGTTACGGAGTTTCAGAAATTATTTATGACAACGTGGCTAGCACAAAAAGGAGATGTTTTAGCAGATAAGTATTATTTTCCTCAATTGGCTAGTATCAGCACTGAGGTTGTACGAGCCATAGGCAGTTCGCCTGATGAGCCTTATAGTCAAATGTATGCCACTTTAATTTCAGCAATAAATAGTGCTGAAACCCATATTTATTTAACTAATGCTTATTTTGTTCCAGATGTACAATTACTAGAGGCACTTAAAGATGCGGTGCAGCGGGGGGTTGATGTAAAATTGTTACTGCCAGACAAGTCCGATTCAATGTTGGTGTTTTATGCTTCTCGCTCTTTTTATGATGAATTATTAAGCGCTAATATTAAAATTTTTGAGCGCAAGAAAGCCTTGCTTCATGCTAAAACGGTGTTAATTGATGGTGTTTGGTCAACGATTGGTTCTACTAATTTGGACTGGCGTAGCTTTTTGAATAATCAGGAAATTAATGCTGTCATATTAGGGCAAGGCTTCGGTGAGCAAATGCAGACTTTGTTTGAGAAAGATTTACAATCGTCAGAACTAATTACTCGCAAAGTATGGCGAAAGCGTTCTATCTCTACACGAATTAAAGAGCAAGCGGCAAGACTATGGGCGCGTTTGTTATAGCAAACTCTTTTCATTCAGGTGGTTTTTTACGTCTGTCAAATTGAGGAATATCATTTTTCTCTTTATCTTCTACTTCTCTCTGATTTGCTATATTGTCGCTTCTTAAATCTAACCCCATAATCTGACTTTTTAGGCAGGTGGAAAACTTCATGCTCACCAAATTTTTTTATACTTTAAAACAGTATCAAGTTCCTGTCTCGGTGCGTGAGTATTTGGATTTAATCAATGCCTTAGATCAGGGTTTGGCGTTTGCTGACAATGAAGATTTTTATCGTCTTTCGCGTGTTTGTTTGGTAAAAGATGAAAAGCATTTTGATAAGTTTGATCGTGCTTTTAAGCACTTTTTTGATGGTTTAGACACCTTAAGTAATCCTTTAGATAGTGCCAGTATTCCTGACGATTGGTTACGCAAAGAAATTGAAAAAACACTCAGTCCAGAAGAATTAGCGCAGCTCCAAAAAATGGGTTCGCTCGAAAAACTCATGGAAGAGTTTGAAAAACGCCTTCAAGAACAGCATAAACGCCATCAAGGTGGCAATAAAATGGTCGGGACAGGTGGCACATCACCTTTTGGTGCGTATGGTGCGAATCCCGAAGGTATTCGTTTAGCAGGGCCTTCACGTAATAAAACAGCGGTTAAGGTATGGGAAAAACGAGACTTTAAAAATTTAGACGATTCGCAAGAGTTGGGCATACGAAATTTACAAGTTGCGTTACGACGTTTACGTCGTTTTGCTCGTCAAGGTGTTGAAGAAGAGTTGGATATTGCCGATACCATTAAATCAACAGCACATAAAGGCGGAATGCTTGATATTAAACTTGTGCCTGAGCGTAAAAATCGTGTCAAAGTGCTGATTTTTTTTGATGTTGGTGGGTCAATGGATCCTCATATCGAAGTTTGTGAGTCATTATTTTCTGCCGCTCGTAGCGAGTTTAAGCATTTACATTATTTTTATTTTCATAATTTTATCTATGAAAGCGTTTGGCAAGACAATAATCGCCGTTGGTCGGAGCGTTTGCCCATATGGGATATTATCCATAAATATGGCTCTGATTATCGCGTAATATTTGTTGGTGATGCGACAATGTCTCCTTATGAAGTTTTATCAGCAGGCGGCTCGGTCGAACATTTCAATGAAGAGGCAGGTGCGGTGTGGATGCAGCGTTTGTGTCAGCATTTTCATAAGGTTGTGTGGTTGAATCCTGAGCCAGAACGCACATGGCCAATGACTCAATCCATACAACATGTGCGTAAATTATTGGAAGAACGGATGCATCCTTTAACCTTGCAAGGTTTAGAAGCAGCGACTAAGTACTTGAGTAAGTAGATTTTATTGTTAGAGAGTGATATTTTCGATTAAACGTGTTAATGAAAACAAAGTGAAATAAAATAAAAAGCAAATGCTTAAGGGAGTGGGTTGATGAGCAGTAATTTTAGTTGGTTTCTGCGTTTTATAATCTACATTCCTTTGTTTGTTTGTGTTACGTTTATTGCTTTGTATGTCTATTTGACGGGGGCGTTTGATCGAAATATCGATGAATGCTTGAAAAATCCCGCCATTGTTCCTAGTGTTACGGATAGAAAAAAAATGGTTCCTTTTGTCGGTTGTTTAAAACGGAAAAGTAACTTTTTTTTAACTCACGCAATGGACGAAAATCGTTTGTATCAATATGCCTATCCCAAAGTGCCTTGTAATTTTGTGGGTAAATGGCACGTTTCTTCTGAAGGTAATACGTATTGGTTAACCATTACCCAAGATGCACTATTTTCAATGGAGATGATTAAGTATGGCAAAGAAGCCAAAGATGAACCTCATCCCGTGCGTACGGGAGTTTGGAGTTCGGTTAATCCCTATATTGCCATTCAATTTTTTGATGATACGTTTTTTTGGCCGCTTAACCAAAGTAAGGTTGAGTGGACAACAGCCAACAAATTTGTCATGCATAACGGCTTTCAGCAGGTTTTCTATTTTAATAGAAATTCTGTGCCTGACGAGACATGCGTGTTTAAACGTTAATTGATTATGCCGTGTAAGGTCATTAAGCCGAACTCAGGTTCGCTTAAGACCGTTGCCACAATACTTCTGTGCCACCATGTTCGCGCGCTAAAACGCGTGCCGCGACAAATAAATAATCGGATAAACGATTCAAGTATTTTAATCCCAGCATCGAAATCGTTTCTGCTTGGCTCAACGAAAATACTCGTCGTTCTGCTCGACGACACACACTACGAGCAATATGCGCGGTACTAGCGGCTTTGCCACCTGCGGGTAAAATAAAATCTTTTAATGGCGGTAAATTTTCATTAATCGCATCAATGGCTTGTTCAAGACGGGCGATAGACTCTTCTTTAATTAAAAAAAAGTTAGGAATACACAACTCACCGCCTAAATCAAACAGCTCGTGTTGAATGCGAGATAGCAAAGGTTGCATCGCGTGGTCATCGGCGAGTTCGGCGCGTAATAAGCCCATACAGCTATTTAATTCATCAACCGTGCCGTAAGCTTCAACACGTAAGCTGTCTTTCGCGACACGACTACCATCGCCTAAGCCTGTTGTACCGTCATCACCCGTTTTAGTGTAAATTTTGGATAAACGATGTCCCATAATTTTCTCCATCAAAATATCCCCCTTGGGTTAAAAGGGGGATTAAACAGCTTAAAATTTAACTTCTGCACTTAAAGCAGCAGAAAAAGGTGTTGCTAAATACCGAGTTGTAGCACCTGCATAAGCATAGCCATAGGTTTTATCGGTGATATTTTCAACGGTTAAACGCATTGTCGCCGTTGGTGTCACTTTGACATAACCCTGTAAATTGGCTACCGCATAGCCTGCCAAACGGCGTGCCGTCGTGCTACCAAATACAGGAGCATCTAAGGCGTGACTTTTCGCAATGATTTCTGCGCTCATACCCCATTGTTGCTGTTGATAACCTGTTGATAGGCTTAAGCTACGACGGGGGCGACGCAATAAATCGTCTTTGCTAATATCATCTTGAGCATGGTTATAACTGCTATTCATACCAACAAACAGACTGTCTTGTTGCCATTGAATGCCGAGTTCTGCGCCTTTGATCTTCGCTTTATCAATGTTGATATTGCTACAAGAATAGGTAATCGGATCTAAAGGACAGTTAATTAAATTATCAATATCAAACTGATAAAAAGCACTATTGATGCTGAACTGACCTAGCGTATGTTTGCTACCGACTTCAACAGAAGCAGATTCTTCTGGCTTTAAGTGTGCGTTGCCGCCATAACCATACAAATCATTTAAGTCGGGAGCTTTGAATGCTGTGCCATAGCTAATATACAGACGATTGTCGTTATTAATGGCAAAGCCGAGGGCAACATTACCTGTTCCGTGGCCACCAAACGATTCATAGTCCTCATGGCGTAATGATAGTTGTGTATCTAGTTGGCCAAACCGCGATTGCTGTTGCAAATACACCGCCCAGTTGTCTTGTTCTTTATCGTAAGTTGTGCCGAAGCCATTGTCATATTGCGCTTGGGTATTGGTTTGCGTAATGCCACCGACTAAGGTGATATTTGACGATATGGCCAAGGTATTTTGCCAATCCGCTTGTTGTTGTTGCGTATGAGCAAAGCTTTGGCTGTCATTTTGGTCGATTTTATCGGTCATTTGACTGAGGCGAATTTGGCTGTTGAGTGTTGAGCTGATATCGCCATTGGCAGTCAAAGCAATTAGCTGATTGCTAAAGTCTTGCGATGTCGGTGTGCCAAAAAGAATATATTCAGCCGTGCCACGATTGTCACGCGCACTCACGGTCATTTCCGTAGAGCCGAGATCATAACTCGCTTTAACATCAGCACCTTGGTTTTTATAACCACGATTCAACGTGCTTTTTTCAATAATGGGATAGCCATCGGTATAAACGGCATTGGCATTGATTAATGCTGAGAAATGGCCGTTTTTAATTGTTTGTGTTAGACCACCACTTACGTTTTTATCCGTGCCGCCTGTCAATTTGGCACGAGTTTCTGTTTTATTCGCGGTTTTAGTGATGATATTGATTACGCCGCCAATTGCATCTGAACCATATAAACTGGACATTGCCCCTTTGACGATTTCAATACGTTCAACATCATCAGTCGTTAGGTTTTGAATATTGGCTTGGCTGCTAGTTGCGGAGTTAATCCGTATGCCATCAATCAGTATCAAGGTATGATTGCTTTCTGTGCCCCGAGTAAAAATAGACGTTTGACCACCAAAACCACCTAAACGAGCGATATCAATACCTGTGCTAAAACGTAAAATTTCACCTAAATCTTGGGAGGGATGTTGAGCCAATTGCTCTTGGCTAATAACGTGTACAGAAGCTAAGGTTTCATTCACCGCTTGGCTAGTACGAGAGGCAGTCACAATGGTAGTGGGTAAAACGGTATCGGCATAAACACTAAAAGACGCGCAAGCAGCAACACTAGCCGCTAATAAAGAAGGCTTAAACATAAAAAAGCTCCAACTGTTTGGTTCCCCGCAAACAGAGATGAATAATCTGTATTAAGGAAATACAGAGATAAATGCAAAATGGCCGGTCTCCGGACTTCTGTGAGGGTTAACAAAATCAAGACTTAGCGCGTAAGTCCTAAAGATGCTATTAACCATTAATTTCGCCTTCCCATCGACTGACAGTGGCTTTAGAAATTAATAAACACAGTTACCGTTGCGGGGGCAGTACTGGCATTTCACCAGTTTCCCGTTTGACAGGGGTATAGCGTCAAACCTTGTTTTTTAAGACTAAAATAACAAGGACACCATTAAGCGGGACGAATGTTAGGGCAGATAGTACGCAGGTGCAAGAAAAAATAAGTATGTGGAAGCATTAAAAAGGGCGCAAAAATTGCGCCCTTGTTTGAAACGAGTGTTGATTAAAACTTCATATTCATTTGCATACTGATTAAATGAGCCATGCCGCCATAATCTGCCGAGTATTGAATCAGCGTTCCATTGACGGTTTTATGGGCATCAACATGAGCGGTTTTTTCTTTTAAGTACATATAAGCGGTATCAAAAGATAATTTGTCATTAAAGACATAGCTCGCCCCCAAAGAAAGTACAGTGCGATCTTCACTAGGCACGCGAACACTGCGATGAGCGTCGGAAACTGGGGTTTGGTCGATACCAAGACCCGCTCTGAGCGTTAAATCATTGCGATACTTCCAGTCTGCCCCTACGCTGTACATCCATGTATCTTTCCATTCGAGAACTTCGTTGATGGCACCAAAGCTAGATACAAACGCCGCTGGAATACCTGTATTTTTGATGTTTAGATTTTCTAAAACACTCCATTGGGTTAATACCGCCGATGTATGCAACGTCACATCATCATTTAATTGGTGACTCAGTGACAGTTCAAACGAAGCAGGCGTGCTAATGTCTAAACTGGCGGCATAGTTGCCATTGATTAAAGGATTGAGATTGCGAATTTCAGACGTACCATCAAGCGTGTAATCAGTTTTTGAATGGTAATCAAAGCCAATGTGGGTAGCAGGTTGAACTTGCCACAATACGCCAAAATTATAGCCATAAGAAATATCATCCCCCGTAACTTCTAAATGACTGTTAGCCACAAGCGGATGAATAGACGCAGAGAGAATGCCTTCTAATTGACTAATACTGACACCTGCACCAATAGAGAGTTCAGGAGATAATTTGTAGGCAATAGCGGGTTGAATGGCAATGACTTTAACTTTGCTTTTATCGCCAAAATACCGGCCTTGAAAATTACCCTCGTAGTTGGTGGATAAACCAAAAGGTGCGTAATTTCCAATACCAATGGTTAAATCGTCGTTGACTTGATGGGTCATAAAGCCCGAACCCACCCATTGCGGTGGAATCATATCACCATCGTTTGAGCCGGCATGTGAGCCTTGGGCGTTGTTAATATCGGCAGGTGCATAGATGTAAGTCAAATTGCCGCTGATATTATTGCCTTTTAACGCGGTCATGCCCGCAGGGTTGGTATAGGTTGTCGTGGCATCGGCGGCAGAGGAGGCGCGTCCTGCTTGTGCTGTTCCCATGCTTTTGACACTTTGCTCATTCAGGGCAAAACCACCAGACCATGCTGAGCTAGAAAGCGTAGCAATCATCAGCGCGAGATATTTTAGACGGGTATTCATGTGTATATGTTCCTGTTGTTATTATGACGATTAAGAGGCTACGTCGCTAAACATAGCCTAAAAAAAGTGTTTCGACACTTAGCTTGCTGTTGTTTGATTGTTATTCTTCTTGCTCAAGTGTGACCCGTGAGCGTAACCACATAAATAAAATCAACGCAGGTAATATCGAAATGGTTGAAAAGACAAAAAAACCAACATAACCAATGCTTGCCACCATAAATCCAGATAAGCCACCAATCACTTTACCAGGCAATGTCACCAATGAGCTAAATAGTGCGTATTGAGTCGCGGTATAATGACGGTTGACTAAAGCAGAAAGCCAAGCAACGGCCGCTGTGCCTAAAAAACCACCCGCAAAATTTTCGCCACCAATGACTAAGACAAAGATGTAAAGATTGGCAGGAAACAATGCGAGTAGCACAAATAATAAATTACTCAAGCCTCCAATAATCATGCCAACAAATAAACTACGCTCAATACCAAAACGAATCACACTGGCGCCACCAATAAAAGCCCCCGCAATGCCTACCCACACACCAAAAAATTTAGATACTGCGCCAATTTCTGTCTTGGTAAAGCCACTCTCTAAATAAAAAGGAAATGCCATTACGCCTAACATTTGGTCAGATATTTTAAATAAGCCCATAAACAGTAGCAAGGCAACGCCAACCAGCCCACGATAACGTAAAAAGAAATCTTTAAAAGGGCCAATAACGCCATCTTTAATGGTTGCCGCTAAATTATTAAACGCAGCGACTTTGTGGGTGGGTTCTTTGGCGAAATAAGTGGCTAACATCATGCACGCGACTAATGCCGCCATGAGTTGATATACCAGTGGCCAAGCAATATGATCGGCTAAAATTAACGCCATTGCTCCCGATGCTAATAAAGCAAAACGATATCCCAAGGTGTAAGTTGCGGCTAGCGCGCCTTGAACTTCTGCGGGAGCAATCTCAATACGATAGGCATCAACGACAATATCTTGTGTTGCCCCTGCAAAAGCGGCCAAAAAGGTAAACAACACAAAAAGCATAAGGGCTTGAGGACTAATCAGTGATACGGCAAGTAATGACAAACACAATAAAATTTGCGCAGCAAGTAGCCAACTACGACGTTGTCCCAGCGCAGATAGCAGAGGCAAGCGTAATTGGTCAACAAGAGGAGACCATAAAAATTTCAGTGAATAGGTTAAAGTGGTATAGCTAATTAAACCAATCATTTCTATAGAGACATTACTTTCTTTGAGCCATGCCGATAACGTGCCACCCACCAATAAAAAAGGTAATCCCGAGGTAAAGCCAAAAAAGAACATGGTGAGCGCAGCAGGCTGCGAAAATGCTTCTTTGAGCGAGTAAGTCCGTGAGGAAGTCATCTATAAATACCCATGAAAAAGGGCAAGGTTAAAGCAAAAGCCTAATTTGTGTTAGGCTTGCATGTAAAATTTTCTGTTAGTCGGGTTGGTGTTATGGTAAGTGTTGAAGCGCGGCAGTTGTTATTGCAGAGTTATCAAGGGGTGTTAAGCACACATTCACAATATATGGCAGGTTATCCGTTTGGTTCGGTTGTGCCTTTTTGTTTGGATGGTGATGGTCATGCCATTGTGCTCATTTCGGATTTAGCCCAACACACAAAAAATGTCAAAGCAGATGCCCATTGTTCATTATTAGTGTTAGGCGAGGGTGATGATGTGCAAGTCGCTGCCCGTTTAACGATCATGGCCGATGCGCAATTGGTTGCCAGCACCGACATTAATGCTATTGCTCAGCGTTATTATCGTTATTTTCCCCAGTCATGCGATTTTCATCGTGTCCATGATTTTAGTTTTTGGCGGTTAAGAGCGGTTAAATATCGCTATATTGGTGGTTTTGGTCGAATTCATTGGGCAGAGCCAAGTGCATTGGCTAATCCGTTTTTTGGCGATGCCGAAGCAGATATGGTGCAACACATGAACGAAGATCATGCGGATGCCTTACCGTTATATTGCCAGCAGGCACACGTCGTTGTACCTGAGCGTGCCGCTTTAACGATGGTCGGTATTGATAGTGAAGGCTTCCATGTTCGTGTCGCGGATAAAATTGTCTATATTGCCTTTCCGCATACCGTACAAACAGCACAACAAGTGCGCGAAGTATTAGTGACGATGTTGAAAGCAGCACGTGCAGGAGTAAAAGCCCAATGAAAGCATTATTGTTATTAGCATTTCCCTTTGCAGAAATTTATTTAACGTTTTTTGTCGTGGGCAAAGCCGTGGGTGGCTGGATGTTATTGTTGTGGTTTGTTATGGCTTTTATGGTGGGTCGGCAACTGATGCGTGGCGCAACGAAAGTGATTATGCCGCAAATGCAACAGGTACAACAAGGCCAAAGCCCTGATATGGATGGTCAATTACTGGCTGCTTTTTGTCAGGCATTAGCGGGGTTTTTGTTTATTGTTCCAGGGGTGCTGACGGATGGTTTCGCGGTTTTATTATTACTCCCCCCCATACAAAAGTTATTTCAACGGCAAATGCACATGGCGTTTGCAGCGCGCAGTTCTAGTTTTATGATGATGGGCGGTTTTGGGCAAGGGCAATCACCCTTCGGACAATCACCTTTCGGTCGTTCCCCTTTTGACTCATCAAACGTCATTGATGGTGAAGCAAAAGATATTACGCCACAAGATGTGACGGAGAGTGAACCTAAACGATTGGAAAAGAAATCGGACTGAAAGATAGTCATTAATCAGGCATTGGCTAGAGTGAGTCTTGCGGGACGAGTCTTTAGCCAATGTCTTATATGTGTTAAGCCACTAATTCCAATGATTTCATTTGTTGCTCTGATGGTTGCTGTTTGAAGGCAAAGGCAACAATTTCCCAACTACCAACACCCGTGAAAATATGAGAGAAATTGAATTTTTCTAGGACTTCAATTAAATACTGCTGGGTAAAGCCAACCTTATGAGCCATAAAATCGCAGCCACTACGCTCAATGGATGCTCCATGACCATAAATAATATCTTGCACGCTAATATTTCCAGCGGGAGAGTTATATAGCGGATCATTGATCTCCATATCTAACTCAATAAATGCTTTTAAGACACTTCTCATGTCGGGTACACGAATTTGTACAAAGCCATCTTCTTTTAGAACATGAGAGAAACCTTTTAAGACTTTAGGAATTTCATGACGGTAATAATGCTCTAGGTTATGAGAGCAGTAGATAGCATCATAAGCCGCCGCCTCTAAGGTAAATAGCTCACGAGCATCACAAAGAACATCGGGGTTGACGCTTGGGTCAATATCCAAAAAAACTTGTTCCCAATCATTATAGATATCAGGTAACGCAATTTCTTTTGAGTTGCCACCGACATTTAATACTTTAAGCTTGGCTTTTTTAGTCATTTTTATCTTTCCTGACATCATTATGGTTTTTCAACTGACGCTAAAGATAAAAGATAACAAGTGAGCCTGTCTATAAAAGATTAGCTAATCGTGGTTTTTTTCCTATCGCCCCCTTGAAGCTGACAAAGTAAACCCCATTTCCCCATCAGTCTAAATGCGGCAAAAGCCGCATTGCATAACCCCCAACACTGAACATTGTATTCAGGAGAGCGAACAATGAAAATCCGTCCTTTACATGACCGCGTAGTGATTCGCCGCGAAGAGCAAGAAACAACCACTGCGGGTGGTATTATTTTGTCCAGCTCAGCCGCTGAAAAGCCATCACAAGGCATTGTTTTAGCAGTCGGTAATGGCCAAGTCACGGACGCAGGCGAAGTTCGTGCTTTAGATGTCAAAGTGGGCGATAAAGTCTTGTTTGGTCAATATGCAGGCACAACCGTTAAAGTTGACGGCGAAGAACTGTTAATCATGAAAGAAACTGACATTCTTGGCGTATTAGAAGGCTAATCATACTTAGCACTCCTCATTTTTTGTGCTCTTTATTTTGAAAAAGAGCTCATCAGAAAACCTTATTTTTGCATAGATTGAGATAAAACATCATGGCAGCTAAAGACGTAAAATTCGGTGACTCCGCTCGTCAAAAAATGATTAATGGCGTAAACATTTTGGCTGATGCCGTCAAAGTTACCTTAGGCCCTAAAGGTCGTAATGTAGTCATTGATAAAGCCTTTGGCGCACCGCACATCACTAAAGATGGCGTATCTGTTGCTAAAGAAATCGAATTAAAAGACAAATTCGAAAACATGGGCGCACAACTCGTTAAAGAAGTGGCGTCCAAAACAGCCGATGTAGCAGGTGACGGCACCACAACGGCAACTGTATTGGCACAATCCATTTTAAACGAAGGCCTAAAAGCAGTGGCTGCGGGCATGAATCCAATGGATTTAAAACGCGGTATTGATAAAGCTGTTCGTGCTGCCGTACAAGCGATTGCTAAAAACTCTGCACCTTGTACAGACAGCAAAGCGATTGCTCAAGTCGGTTCGATTTCTGCAAACTCTGACACCACCATTGGTGACTTGATTGCCCAAGCGATGGAAAAAGTCGGCAAAGAAGGTGTTATCACGGTTGAAGAAGGCTCAGGCTTTGAAGATACCTTAGAAGTGGTTGAAGGTATGCAGTTTGACCGTGGTTATGTCAGCCCATATTTCATCAACAAACAAGACACCATGACCGCGGAATTAGAAAGCCCGTATATTTTGTTGGTTGACAAAAAAATCTCCAATATTCGTGACATGATTCCTGTATTGGAAGGCGTTGCTAAGTCAGGCAAGCCATTGTTGTTAATCGCGGAAGATGTTGAAGGCGAAGCGTTGGCAACCTTAGTGGTTAACACGATGCGCGGTATTGTTAAAGTCTGTGCCGTCAAAGCACCGGGTTTTGGCGATCGTCGTAAAGCCATGTTACAAGACATCGCTACGTTAACGGGCGGCCAAGTGATTGCTGAAGAAGTTGGTTTGAGCTTGGAAAAAGCAACATTGGCTGAGTGTGGTCGCGCCAAGAAAGTGGTTGTTTCGAAAGAAAACACCATTATTATTGATGGTGAAGGCCGTTCAGAAGAAATTGCTGCCCGTGTTAAAACTATTCGTATTCAAATTGAAGATGCAACCTCTGACTATGACCGTGAAAAACTGCAAGAGCGTGTAGCTAAACTTGCTGGTGGTGTTGCGGTGATTAAAGTTGGCGCGGCAACTGAAATCGAAATGAAAGAGAAAAAAGACCGTGTGGATGATGCCTTGCATGCGACGCGTGCTGCGGTTGAAGAAGGTGTGGTTGCAGGTGGCGGTGTTGCGTTAATTCGTGCCGTCCAAGCGATTAGCGATTTGGTGGGTGATAATGCCGACCAAAACGCAGGTATCAACATTCTTCGTCGCGCAATGGAAGCTCCATTACGTCAAATCGTCACCAACGCAGGCGAAGAAGCGTCTGTTATTGTCAATAAAGTCAAAGAAGGCACAGGAAACTACGGTTACAACGCGGCTTCTGGTGAGTTTGGCGATATGTTGGCGATGGGTATTCTTGATCCTGCAAAAGTGGCACGTTCCGCATTAGAGCATGCAGGTTCTGTAGCTGCCTTGATGTTGACAACCGAATGCATGATTACCGATGCTCCAGAAGACAAACCCGCTATGGGCGGTGGTATGCCTGATGGTGGTATGGGCGGCATGGGCGGTATGATGTAATTTAGTTTTATGTAGAGCGATGTTTTGTCGCTCTTATTAACGCTCACTAAAAGCCCACTGTTACGGCAGTGGGCTTTTTTTATGGGCTTAAAAAAATGGATTTAGGTATTACGTCAGTCATAAAATGTATTCTGTGAAGATTTCAATGCAGCTTGTCGGAAAAAATATACCTTTTGTAGATTATTTGTTATAACTTAACTTACAATATCGCTACGCTCAACGCGTAGCAACTAACAATAAAAACGGTGAAATTATGCGCTTGTTATCTTTACTTTTATTGGTGACTACCTCTGCAACTGCTTCTGTGCAAGCCACTGCCGACACCTGCGGTGATTTGGCGACCAAGTTTTCTGACGAAGACAAACGAGATACCATGAGTATTGGTGATATGGATGATCTACGTTTGTGTGTTGGTGAGTGGATGCGTGATCAAGTGTTGCAAAGAAGCCGTGTTGGCAATAAGCAACTCAGTGATGCTGCCGCGAATTTACCAATGGCCAGTACCATTCAAAAATAAGAGTCATGCTCTTTTACAGGGATGTCAGCGCGACAGTTTAGGCTAAATTGTCGTGGTTCCCTGAATTAGTCATCATCAAAGTGTTGGCAAATCGCTAAACAGTCGTTATAGTCGAAATATTACCGATTTCACTTATATTAATGACTGATGAACAGCGTGCGTATTCTTCATAACATCTCATACTTGCTGCTGCTTCTGCCTTAATGGGCAATCATCTCTCTCGCGCTTCGTGCTCGTTATTTATTCGTTTTTCATTTTTCTTTTAAAATAAAATTGTGTGAGTTTTTGCCATGAACAAAGATAAATTGGTCATATTTGATACTACTATGCGTGACGGTGAACAAAGTCCGGGCGCTTCAATGACCTTGGAAGAAAAAGTCCGCATTGGTAAAGCTTTAGAGCGTATGAAGGTTGATGTCATTGAGGCAGGCTTTGCCATTGCCAGCCAAGGCGATTTTTTGGCGGTTAAAGCCGTTGCCGAAGCGGTAAAAGATTCGCGTATTTGCTCCTTAGCGCGTGCGCGTGCCGAAGATATTGACCGTGCTGCCGAAGCCTTAAAAAACGCCAATGCTGCGCGCATTCATACCTTTATTGCCACCAGCCCGATTCACATGAAATACAAATTGCGTTTAGAGCCGGATGCCGTGCTTGAAAATGCCGTACGTGCGGTAAAATACGCGCGTAACTTATGCGAAGATGTTGAGTTTTCTTGTGAAGACGCAGGGCGTTCAGAATTAGACTTTTTGTGTCGCATTATTGAAGCCGCGATTGATGCAGGCGCAAGCACCATTAATATTCCGGATACCGTCGGTTATGCCATTCCGCAACAGTTTGGCGAGTTGGTGCATAACATTATCACCCGCGTTCCTAATGCGCATAAAGCCATTTTCTCTGTCCATTGTCATAACGATTTAGGTTTGGCGGTGTCTAATTCCTTGGCGGCGGTGTTAAATGGCGCACGTCAAGTGGAGTGTACGATTAACGGTTTGGGTGAACGTGCAGGCAATGCCGCTTTAGAAGAAGTGGTGATGGCGATTCGTACCCGTAGCGATTTGTTTGGCGTTGAGACAGGTATTTATACGCCAGAAATCGTACCCACATCACGTTTGGTGTCGGGTATTACAGGTTTTCCTGTGCAACCCAACAAAGCGATTGTCGGTGCGAATGCCTTTGCCCATGAGTCAGGTATTCATCAAGATGGCGTGTTAAAACACCGTGAAACTTACGAAATTATGCGCGCCGAAGATGTCGGTTGGAATGCGAATCGTATGGTGTTGGGCAAACACTCAGGCCGTGCTGCGTTTCGTGCCCGTTTAGACCAGTTAGGCATTGCTGCAGGTAGCGATAATTCACTGAACACCTTGTTTATGCGCTTTAAAGAGTTAGCCGACAAAAAACATGATATTTTTGATGAAGATATTCATGCTTTAGTTAGCGAAACGCAAAATGAAGTCGATGAAGTGTATAAATTAGTGACTTTAGAAGTGACCTCAAAAACAGGCACTAAACCTGAAGCGAAATTAACCTTGACGGTTCGCGGTGAAGAAAAAAATGTTACTGCTACGGGTTCTGGCCCTGTCGATGCCAGCTTTCGCGCCATAGAAGCCGTTGCCAATTCAGGGACTTCCTTAGAGTTATATTCGGTGAATGCCATTACCAGCGGCACAGATTCTCAAGGTGAAGTGACGGTACGCTTAAATCAAGCAGGGCGTATTATTAACGGTCACGGTGCGGATACCGATATTGTCGTCGCTAGCGTTAAAGCTTACTTGGATGCATTAAATTTGATCAATGCTAAAAGTGATCGTGCGCATCCTCAAGAAGAAACGATTTAAGTGATCGATTCTTCACTGCATTCTGAAGGTCGCCGCCAAGCGTATTTGGCGGCACTGGGTATTCCATTATGGACAGTTCGTCAAGAATTGACCTATGCCGCACCTTCAACACAGACGCAATTTGTCGCTTATGAAGATGCGTTTTTTGCCGATGTGACGGTGGTTGAAGTTGAGCCATTGCTCGAAGAAGTGCCACCACTTGTCCAATCAAAACCAACACCACCGCGTGAACCATCGATTATATCGTCACCGCCCATTTATGATGACGAACCGCCGTTTGATGCCTATTTGAATGACCCTGAATATCAACAAGCGGCAGTGATTGATAGTTTTAAACATGCGCTCGCTCCTGCGTCGGTAGTGCCAAAAACTGCGCCTGTAATGGCAAAGCCTGTGGCAAGTCAAGAACAGCCGATTCAGTTTAAGTTTGGTGTTTATGCCTGTGGTCAGTGGCAATTGATTGTGCCGCGCTCACAATTATTAAGTCCTAGCGAAGCTGTTTTATTAAGCAATATTCAACGTGTTATGCAAACAACCATGCCAACGCCATTATTGTTTACATGGCCAATGGTGGCAAACTACGCTATCCCGCGTCATAAAAAAGCGGCGCAAGAAGCACTCATCGCTTTCTTCCGTAATCAAGCCGTGAGTGACAAAGGTTACATTTTATTAGCGGATTACGAGCAAGAGTTAGCCGACTTGTTAACAGCAAGCACGACAAAACCTGTGATTATTCAATCGAGTCTGAGCATCATGCTCCAACAACCTGCGCAGAAAAAAGCCTTATGGTTCGCTCTCAATCAGTAACACTTCGTGCCATGACCACGACCGATTTACCCGCTGTCTGTGTTATCGAAAAACAAGTGCAGTATGCCCCGTGGACAGAAAAACTCTTTACCGATGGCTTAGATCGTCACTTGTGTTTAGTGGCAGAACAAGACGGCCAGATTGTGGGTTTTGCGGTCGTGCAGTTTGTGTTGGATGAAGCCTGTTTATTAAATATCGCCGTTGATCCTCAGTTACAAAAGCAGGGCATAGGACGGGTGTTATTAGATGAGGTGATTCATCGGGCGATGGCAAAACAGGCGACGACGGTATTTTTAGAAGTACGAGCCAGTAATCGACGCGCAATTACCTTGTATCAAATGGCCGGTTTTAATGAGATGGGTTTACGGAAGAACTATTATCCCACCATTCATGGCAAAGAAGATGCTGTCATGATGGCATTGATGGTGTTTTGATGCAATTTAAGCGCGCCATAACCCTCTGTCTAACAGGCTTAGTCGCCAGTTGTGCCATTCCCAATACGCATTATGATGCACAGCAAACGCATCATACTGCCACAGGTTTTAAAGCAAACTATCAACCCATACGCACGGATTTAACCCAAAGCTTTTTTAAGTGGCAATGGCAACGTGCTATGCAAGGCTTTCCACCAGAAAAACCTCAGCATCCTGTCTTGGGAGTCAATCCTCATACTGCATTTCTACAGCAGAATAAAACTCAAGCAACGGTGACATGGATTGGTCATGCCAGTTTGTTAGTACAAGTTAACGGTCTTAATATTCTCACTGATCCTGTCTTTTCGCAGCGACTATCCCCATTGGCGTTTATGGGTTTAGGTCCAAAACGGCAGCAAGCCGTGGGATTGACGTTAAAGCAGTTACCTCATATTGATATCGTGGTGATATCTCATGATCATTACGATCATTTGGATTTACCAACAGTCAAAGCGTTATATCTTCAGCAAGGTGGTGCGCCGCAATTTTTTGTGCCATTAGGGATTGATGATTGGTTTGAAAAAAATGTCACTCACGGTCACCGTGAGCATATTACCGCGATGGATTGGTGGCAAAAAATAAGCTATCAAGACCTAGAGTTACAGTTCTTGCCCGTTCAACATTGGGGGGCGCGCAGCATTAATGACCGTTATCATCGTTTGTGGGGGGCGTGGGCGATACGTCATCCGAGTTTGCGTTTTTTCTTTGGTGGCGATTTTGGCTGGTCAAAAGATTTAGAGGATATAGGTCAACGTGCAGGAGGATTTGATTTAGCCGCGTTACCGATTGGTGCTTATGCGCCGCGTTGGTTTATGCACCCACAGCATATTTCGCCTGAACAAGCCGTGCAAGTACAACAAGTGATTGGGGCAAGTCATGGCTTGGCCATGCATTGGGGGACGTTTTCTTTGTCGGATGAGCCATTAGATGAGCCGCCGCGATTGTTAGCCGAAGCTTTAGTACAGCAACAGCGTTCGGCTGACAGTTTTTTTGTCATGAAGCACGGTGAGACGCGTATTAAAGATGGGGCAGTGTGGCGAGTGATCAACGATTAACAGACTGCCTACTCCAATTAAAGTAAGCAGTCTGTCATGATTTTAACTGAGTTGTGGCTTGAGAATAGCCACTGCTTCATCAATATCAATCGTGTGTAATCTACCAATTTTACGTTTGGCAAAAGCCAAGGCAATCGCCTCTTTTAGACCGTGTCGTTCAATAGAAAAACCAAACATCCGTTGGTTGCCCTCTTTATCTTTCCAACTACCGCTGATATAGGGATAAACATTATCGCCGCCATGATAACAACGCCATTGAATATGAATACCAATAACCCCTGAAGTGTTGCGTATGTTGGGTTTGTCGTATGTCCGTTCGCTACTTGATTTAATGCCTAATTTGTCGAGGATTTCCTTTTCTGCCGCTTTAGCGAGTTTTAATGTCGCTCGTTTACCACCATGTTTTTTAATCGAAAAATAACGGCTTTGGCCTTTGACGCGTACTTGATAGCCATATTCGCCCGTTTTGGTATTAATAATTTCTTGAATAGCCATGATATTGCTCTCTAAAGTCCGAATCAGTCTTCCTATTCTGATGTTTAAGTGGAGTGAGTGTTAAATTAAAGTTAATGTCGGAGACAGAATGAGTTTGCATCATAACGTAAAAAGTATTTATTGTGTATCTTGACGATTTTATTAAGTGGAGAGATTTGTTTTGGTTTTTTTGACGGTATCAAAATAAATTGGTCAGACTTCAGTTAGAAGGCGTTGGCTGAGCGTATTACATTGTTCTATTAGTTTTTCTAGGGGCTGTTTCAACCGCCGTATTTGTGGGCGAATAAATTCACCCCTACAGATGTGTAGTGCACAAAATGAAAATAGAAAATAATAGCCGAAGCCCATTTTGAGTTAAATTAAATGTCAACGTAGTTTAAGTCGAGCCATAAGCTTGTGAAGTGCATTTCGACAAGCTCAAGATGTTTGCCTCAATCATTGCTTAATCTTGGCTATCCGTCGTTTCTGTACTGCCATCTTCATCTTTCAAAAACATGGAGTCATCACCCGCATGAACCAGATCTTGATTTCTAACTTCACCATGCGCGACAGGTAAATGGTTGACTACAGGCACAGGATCTACTTCACCATCGGCAACGGGGGCTTCTACGACAGCTTCAATCGGAACTTCTTGCTGCGTAGAGGAGGTGATGGAGGAGGGTTGAGGCATTACCACCATAACGGGTTCAGCTTCAGATGGCGTTTCACTGCCGAGCTGCAATATCCACACCATTAACACCAGCAAACTCAGTACAGCTAACCAAGGCCAAAATTTTACAATACTGACAATGGCAAAGGCAGGATTTATTTTTACATTCATAAGCTTCTCAAGATTTAATACTGCTAACTGCTAACTGCTAACTGCTAACTGCTAACTGCTAACTGCTAACTTCGCTTTGTCATCAAGCAGACATTTTTCTGTAACACAGATAAACGATAGTTCGCGTCAGGGATTTAAGCGGGCTGTTTGTTCCTTAAAAAGCACCGCTCGCGAACGCGCTGAACAATAGCCCTGAAATGTTTAGGCATTGTGACAATTTATAGGACTTACGCTGTTATCGCTTATTTGTTCGCATTTCAGCCGCTTTATGCGAACAAAACGCCGCGATGCGTAAGCCTTGAAGCAGCAAATAACATGTTTTATCTATGTATTAAACCTTAGTTTTAGTCATCGTTGCAGGACTTTCATATTGACGCACTTACGCCGTTTGGCTGTTGCTTTGACAGCTACGACCTTAGTTTGCCCATGTACGCTGCTTATGGCAGCGGAGACTGTGGCTGCGCCTGTTGTTAAGCAACAGCGTCCAATAAAACAACTGGATTTATGGGAAATCGCGGTTGATGGTAATACCGTGCTCGATGATTCCGATATTCAAGAAGTGTTGTTGCCATTTTTGGGGCTGAATAAATCGCCCGATGATGTTGATAAAGCGCGTGAAGCCTTAGAAAAATTCTATCACGAACAGGGATTTAAGACGGTATCGGTGACGATTCCTCGCCAAGCTGTGAAAGAAGGTACGGTGTTGTTGCAAGTGTTGGAAGGCCGTGTGCGTAAGTTGTCTGTTTTAGGCAGTAAATATCACTCGTTGACACGCATTAAACAACAAGCCACCGCTTTTGCCGAAGGTTCTGTACCTGATTTTACCGTGGTGCAGCAAAATCTCGCGACACTCAATCAACAAGCTGACCAAATAGTCACCCCCGCCTTAAAAGCAGGATCAACAACAGGCACGATTGATGTTGATTTAGTGGTGTTAGATAAGCTGCCGTTGCATGGTTCATTAGAGATCAATAACCGTTATAGCCAAGGCACGAGTGAATTACGCAGTTCTGCTAATATTTCTTACGATAATGTGTGGCAACGCGGCCATAGTGTGTCGTTGTTTTATCAAACTGCACCCGAAAACACCTCCGAAGCTGAGGTGATTGTTGGTTCTTACACACTACGTTTTGCTGATAATCCCTTAACGATTGCCCTAACGGGAATGCGTTCAAGCAGCAATGTTTCTACGTTGGGTGGCGTTGAAGTGATTGGTGGCGGTCATAGTTATAGTGTACGTGCTAACTGGCCGCTAGCTGACAGTGGTAATACGTCGCGTTCGTTGTCTTTAGGACTGGACTATAAAAACTTTGCCTCAAAAGTTAATCTAGGTAGCAGCAGTATTCTTACCCCGATTCGCTATTATCCTGTCTCATTCGGCTATAACTCTTTTGCCCGTGATGATAATAGCTCGTTGCAGTTTGATACGAATTTGACGGTTGCTTTACCTCATTTGGGTAGTGACTCAGAAACCATTGATACCAACCGCTTCGGGGCGCGTGGCCAAATGATTTATGGCCGTAGCACTATCGCTTATAGCTATGATTTACCACGTGCTTTTCAGCTCTACGCTAAAACAACCGCCCAACTCAGCGACCGACCTCTGATTTCTAATGAGCAACTCAGCGCAGGCGGCATGGACAGCGTGCGTGGTTATTTAGAGTCAGAAGCGGTAGGGGATTATGGTGCTAACGGCGCGTTAGAGTTGCGTGGGCCGTCGTTACCTGATTTGTTTGAAAAATCGGCTTTTGTTGATCATGTCCAAGAGTTGCGTCCTTTTATGTTTATTGACGGTGCGAGTTTACATCAGCACCAGCCCTTACCTAATAGCTCACGACAAGTAGAAATGCTCAGTGCGGGTATTGGTTTTAATCTCAATATGTTGAGCCGAGTCAATGCCGTGTTTGATTGGAGTGTGCCTTTAGTCAAAGGGCCTAGCACTGAGCGTGGCGACAATCGTCTTCTTTTCCGTCTTTGGACTTCTTTTTAGCGAGTAATTTTCATGTTTAGCCAGCTTCAACTTTCTGATCATTCTACGGCTACTACTAAGGCGAATAGACGTTTGTGGCCGATATTGCTAACAGGTTTACTTGGTTTTTCAGCGCAAGCACAAGCTTGGTGGAGTGATGATTGGGCGTTTCGTAAGCCCATTACGCTAGATGCTAAAGCCGCTGGCGTGCAAGGTGATCAGGCTAATATGCCTGTGTTAATTCGCCTACATGAAGGTGTATTAAAGTTTACCGATGTCGCGGCTGATGGTGCAGATTTACGCTTTGTCGCTGAAGATGACAAAACGCCACTGAAATATCACATCGAAAAATTTGACCCGATTTTTAATTTAGCGTTTGTTTGGGTGCAAGTACCTAAAGTAGCCGCTAATACGCCCGTAAAAATTTGGATGTATTACGGTAACGCTAAAGCAACAGCAGAAAGTAACAGTAAAGACAGTTACGACGCGAACCAAGTAGCAGTTTATCACTTTGGCGAAAAGGGCAGTCCAGCCGCCGACTCAACTTCGTACCGTAATAATGCCACCAATGCCGTGGCAATTGATGAAAGTGGCTTAATTGGTAATGCCGCCCGTTTTGACGGTACGGCCAGTTTGAACTTGCCAGCGACCGTGACAACGCCTGCGGGCAGTGGTGTCACTTGGTCGGCTTGGGTAAAACCAGCAGCGGCAGAAACCTCAGTCATTTACGCGCAACGTGGTGCGAATAGCTTTGTTGTTGGTTTGAATAACGGCGCACCCTATGTAGCGATTGACAATACCTCTAGCCCATTATCGGCGCAAATTGCCGATAACAGTTGGCATCATGTGGCGGTAGTGGCCAATGCTACACAAACGACCTTATATGTAGATGGTCAAGTTCGTTCAACCTTGGCGCATGGTTTAGCCTCAGGTTTACAAGGTGTAGCGACGCTCGGTGGTGACGGTACAAAACAACCGTTTCATGGTGTCGTCGATGAGTTAAAAATAGCCAAGGTGGCGCGTGAAGCCAGTACGGTGCAATTGGAAGCGGGTAATCAAGGCACAACAGATAAACTCATTCAAATGGGTGTAGATGAAGCGGCCTCATCCAGTCATACGGGTTATTTTGGCGTGATTATGGCCTCAGTCACCATTGACGGCTGGATTGTCATTGGTTTCTTGATCATTATGATGTTGGTGAGTTTTTGGGTGATGGCGGTTAAAGGATTACAAATTGGCAGAGCATCAAAAGCCAATAAAGCCTTTATTAATACCTTTCATCAAGTCAAAGGCGACTTCGCACAACTTCATCAAGCAACCATTCCCAATGGTCAAAGCACCTTAAAACTCGAAGAAAATGTACTTGATTTATTAGAAGATGCGCCATTGATGCATATTTTTCATACAGGTATTGACGAGTTGCATGACCGTTTGCAGACCGACCCACGTACAGGCAAGCAATTACGATCATTATCACCGCAATCTATCGAAGCGATTCGAGCCACGCTGAACTCCTGTCTGGTACGTGAAACGCAATCATTGAACAAACAAATGGTATTGCTCACTATTGCTATTTCAGGCGGTCCTTTTATTGGTCTGCTCGGCACAGTTGTTGGGGTCATGATTACCTTCGCAGCGGTTGCGGCGGCAGGTGAAGTTAATGTTAATGCGATTGCGCCAGGTATTTCGGCGGCGTTAGCAGCCACAGTAGCGGGTTTGTTTGTCGCGATTCCCGCCCTATTTGGCTACAACTATCTGCTGACTCGTGTCAAAGAATGCTCAGTTGAAATGCACGTGTTTGTTGAGTCGTTTATCACGCGTATGGCCGAAAACTATAACAATCCAGCCGCGCTTCATGCCATTGCTGATGAGTAAGGAAGTTAGCCATGCAAATTCAAGACGATAAACCCTATGACGATATCAACATCACACCGATGCTCGATTTGTCTTATGTGTTGCTGGTTATTTTTATCATTATGACGACAGCGGCAGTTCAGGGTATCAAAGTTAATTTACCCAAAACTAGCTCGCAACCAAGTTTGTCGAAACCTAAAACGGTGTCGGTAACGATTGCTAATGATGGCAAGATTTTTATGGATGCTGTGCCTGTATCTATGGCGGAGCTAGAAGACCGTTTACGGCAGAAAAAAGCAGAAAATCCTGATTTACCTGTAGTGGTGCGTGGTGATGGTGAAACGCAATATAAAAATGTCATTGATGTATTGGCACTTTTAGGGCGTTTAGACATCACTCAATTAGGGCTTGTTACGCAGCGATTGGTGCAATGACTACGGCAGTCATCGGCGGTAGCTCACGCCGCGAGCGCGCAAAAGCCAAGCGCAAGTATGTACTGATAACGATTGGTACGGTGGTGGTGTTGGCATTGTTATGGGTGATGATTAGCCTCTTTAACGGTGGCGGTATGAAAAAAACCGTACCCCCTGAAGTGGTGCAACAAATCACCATTCTCAAACCTCCACCGCCTCCGCCACCGCCGCCACCGCCGCCAAAAGATGAGCCAGTGAAGGTCAAGGAAGACCCGCAGCCCGTACCAGAGCCACAAGCTGCGCCCCCTAAATCAGAAGCCCCACCTTCGCCGCAATTAGCCGCTGATAGTGATGGGCCAGGTGACTTAGGTGGTAAAGCAGGCGGCGAAGACTACAAAGGTAATGGAGCGATTGGTGGTGGAGAAGGTGGAGGCGGCGGCACGATCAGTCGAAGCGCATACCGTGCCATGGTTTTTTCTGAGCTGAAACAAGCCATGATGGCTAATGAGCGTTTAAGAGCAGCCAAATTTAAGTCTGTAGGTTTTAATGTCACGATTGGTGTTGATGGTCATGTTGAGTTGGAAATTAGCGAGAGTACAGGTAAGCCAGAAATTGATCGGCTTATTATGAATGTATTGAAAACAGTTACTCGTGTATCTCCAACACCTGATGGTCAGGTAAGACATATCAATATCAGAGTGTCTTGGATGCCTTAGTAGGGTGCTTTGGACAGTTTACAGTTAATGATTCAAGAGAGGATGCGACTTCTCAAGAGTTTAACGGCTAATTTACATGCTGTTTTATGCGGCATTAACACAATCATATTTAGATAAATTTGCGTCATGTGGAGTAACGGTTAAATGATAATTATTCGGCATTCTTCAGTGTTACTACCTCAATTGGCTCAATCACGGCTATGGTTAGCCGTTGCGTTGATGACGGGTGCAAACTCGTGGTCGATAGCGGCTGACACCGATGCAGCTAAAGTCACTGCTCCAATGGCTGCTGCTCCTATTAGTGCCGATAGCTCTAAGGATGTCTTACGCTATTTGATTAATAGTAAATCGTTATCGTTAAACGAAGCGCAAAATTTATTGCAACAATTACGCAATGAACAATCAAAAAAAACCTCAGAAGATTTATTACGTTCATTGATAAATAGCAAAGCCTTGTCGCTCGCTGATGCCCAAAAGCTAGTTGAAAATTTACGCGCCAGTCAAGGCCAAACGTCAGCAAAAGAAGCAGTGACAACATCGCCAGTCGCTAAAGTAGAAAATACAATTCCTCCAACAGTTGCTGCTCCTGTTGCTAAGCCCAGTGTCGATAAAAAACCAGAAGCTGTTATTAATGCGCTAACACCTGTGCCAGCAATAACAACACCAACTATTGCCACCAACAATGGTGAGAAAAAAGTTGAAGCTGCACCCATACCTGCAGAACCCGCAGGCCGAGTGCGTGCCGTGTATTTACCTGATAGTGAACGTCAAAAAATTCGTGATGAATTAAAACAAGAAGTGTTAGCCGCAGCCAAAAAAGAAGGCTGGATTCAAGTAGATGCTGCACCTGAATGGACACGTCGCCTGAGCTTTTCGGGGGATATGATGCTCCGTCAGCAAGCTGAATTATATGACGATAGAAACTACGATCAAACACCCAACTTTCAAGCTATTAACAGCGATAAACCACTCAATGTGCTTGCTGATCCATTCATTCTGCCCATTCTTAATACGACTAAAGATCGTCAAGCCTTACGGTTACGCGCTCGTTTAGGCATGCAAGCCACAATTGCCGATAACATGGATGCTAACTTTCGCTTGACTACAGGCAATACCACCACCCCTGTATCATCCAATCAAACACTAGGCTCAGACTTTGCTAAAGTGAATTTTTTGTTGGATAGAGCGTCATTACGTTATCGCCCAACGAGTAATTTGACTTTATTGGGTGGGCGAATGGCTAACCCTTGGTTGGCGGCAACGGATTTAGTGTGGGATAAAGACCTGTCGTTTGATGGTTGGGCGAGTCAATATAAACGCACGTTTGGTGAAAAAATTCATACCTTTGCAACGATGGGCATGTTTTCATTAGAAAGTACCGACGGCAACTTTCCCTCCAAAACGCAATTCAAAGTCGGCAGCCATGATAAGTGGTTATACGGTCTGCAATTAGGTGGCGATTGGCGCGGTAAAGACGGTTTAAGTGCACGCGGTAGTTTGGCATATTACGATTTTGCTAATGTTCAAGGTGAGCTGTCATCGCCGTGTGATGCGTGGACAGATAACATCGCCTGTGATACCGACCATACGCGTCCTGCGTTTGTGCAAAAAGGCAATACCATGAGATTGCTGCGTAATGTCACGATTCAGCCTGGTACTGACCCCACTAAGTCTAGCCCCACATTTGAGTATTTTGGCTTGTCATCGCCGTATCGAGTGGTTGAGCTCAGTACCACTCTCGATCAAGCAATGACTAATGGTCGCCATTCACAATTTGACATCAGTGTCGTTAAAAACCTCGCATTTAACAGTGCAGGCATTTTTGCCCGTGACCCTTTAAATAATAAATCGCCCTGTCCAAAGGATAATCAAGATTGTGCCCAGACGTTTATTGGCGGTGATATGGCCTATCAACTGCAATTGCGTATCGGTCAACCCAAAATAACCGACTACGGCCAGTGGAATACCTTGTTCGGTTATCGTTATGTCGAATCCGATGCCGTAATGGATGCTTTTACCGATTCTGATTTTCATTTAGGTGGAACGAATAGCAAAGGTTATTACCTCGGCGGTAGTGTCGGGTTTAGCAAAAACGCGTGGATAACGGCGCGTTGGTTAAGTGCTACCGAAGTCGAAGGCGAGCCATTTGCCGTTGATGTGCTGCAACTCGATGTCAATACGCGATTCTAGGGAGTCGGTGATGAAAATGCTTCCTCTGTGTGTAATGTTATTCACGACGACAATGAGTGCATGGTCATATGCTGATCCTATAGTGGATAGAATGCGTGACCAGTTGCGGCAAACAGTGACGCAAATGCGCCAACTGGAAGATGAAAATCTCAGCCTAAAAGCACAGTTGGCCAATGTCGTGCCCGTCAAAGCTGCACCTGTTGTCCCTAAAGTCAATACGGCTGAGTTGAATCAACTGCGTAGTGCTGCACGTCGAGAGGCAGAAAAAGCCATTATCTTACAAAAGCAGTTAGACGAAACGATAGCACAAACACAACAGTTGCAACTGGTCTTAAACCAAGCGAATGCCAATATCAAAAATCAACAGCAAGCGGCTTTAGGTTTAGATGGGCAGATAAAAACTTATAGCCAAAAATACGCATTGTGTGAAGAAAGTAATAAAAAAATGCTGACATTGGCTAATGAGCTTATTAATTTGCATCAGCAACAAAATTTTTGGCAAGCCATACGCAGTCATGAAACGGTGACGGGTTTATACCGCGTGAAGCTCGAAAATGTGCTGCAAGATTACGAGGGTAAAGCGACAGGAGCCACTGTTGAGTCGCTAATAACACCGACAGAAACATCGGTGGACGCAAGTTCAGCACCTTAATTTATTTGATTTATAGATAAGTACATCAATATAAGTTTCACCGTTCATGGTGAGCCTGTCGAACCACCCTTCGACAAGCTCAGGGCGAGCGGAAGATAGAAATAAAATTTTGCATTAGCACTTACCACAAAAGGAAAATTATCATGTCCGATTTAATTACTGCCATTAGCCCGCAACAATTAGCCCATATTCTGCAACAAGCAGGTTATCGCGCTAATGAAGTCAGCAATGGTCAAATAGTACAACTTCAAAGTGCCGCGCAAGGCATTGGTTTTGTTATTAATTTTGGCAATGTTGTTTCTGAACAGCATCGTGATTTTATTGATTTCTCTTTTAATTGCACGCTCAACATTGAAGGCAGTGTCAGACCCGAGTTAGTGGCTGATTGGAATCGAAGCCGTCGTTTTGCCCGTTTATCACAACAAGGTCAATGGCTAGTTTTGGTGATGGATGTCATGGTTGCGGGTGGTGTCAGTGCGGCGTGGTTACAAGGTCAATGTGAGCTTTGGGATGCCTTGTTGCGCGAATATATTCGCCATTTGCAAACGCCTGCTACGGCCTCTGTTGCCACCGAAGCCGCTTAGTTTAATCTGGAGAACCCCTATGAGCCATATTCCCCGTTTAGCTCCCAAAGTTCGTCTATCAGCGCAAGGCTGTTTACGCGTGGCGATTGTACGAGCCTTGTGTGTGCCAGTGTTGGCGGGGAGCTTATTACCCATAGAGAGTCATGCTGCGACTTTCGGTACTGCGGCATGGGCGGCTCAGGCAAGGGCGGCTCAAGCACAAACGGTATTGACAACTCCTCGTCCGAGTGTAAGTGGAGTCGTTGCACCTGTGTTGGGTGCGGTTTCTACGCCGCAACAAGCACAGGCAACAACGCAGCGGTCAATGGCTAATTTGACTAAGGCAATGAGTGCCATTCTGCAAGCGCAAGCCGCGCAACGTGCCGCCCAACAGTCGGGTATCAATAAAGTTGTCAATGGACTGGCAGCAGGTGGTTTACAAGCCAATACCAATAACGCCGCTAACTGTGTTAATGCCTATAGCTGTTTGTGGCAAAACGCGGAATTGCCGACGCAAACCCAAGCCAAAGATGCCTTAACAGGTGCAGACACTTACACCGTTACCGTAAAACAAAATGCCAAAAAAGCAATTTTAAGTTGGGACTCTTTTAATGTTGGCGCACAAACCACGCTTAATTTTGACCAACGTCAAGGCACACAAAAAGATGGTTTGAATGATTGGGTCGCTTTAAATCGTGTGAATGCCAATGCGTCGCCCAGTCAGATTTTGGGTAAAATTAAGGCTGATGGCTCGGTCTATTTAATCAATCCGAATGGTGTTATTTTTGGTGCAGGTAGCCAAGTAAATGTCCATTCTTTGATTGTTTCATCGTTGCCGATGTATTTACCAGCCCAAGTGAAAACATTTCTACTGAGTAACGATTTTTCCGATTTAAAAGTAGTTTTTAGCAGTAATAATTTACCCATTACTATTAAAAAAGACGATGTACGAACTCTTATTAGCGAAAAAGAATTCAAAGCCATTAACGAAAATGACACAGACGCGATTAGCAAGGTTTTTTTCGATGCCATTAACGCAGGTAACTTAAACGCGATTACCAAGGCTTATGACATTAACGAAAAGAGTATTAACCAAGCCGCTAAAGAGGCTAACTTAAATATTATTACCAAGGCTTATTTCAACGCCTTTACAAAAGCCAGCAATCAATTATTTTTAGAGTCAGGTATTGGCGCAGTGGGTGAGAATACCGCGAATGGTAATATCTTAGGGATTGGTTCAGGACAAACACAAAAGCTGGCCGATAACCGTGATAAGAAAGGTAATTTGTTATTACCGGGTAAAATAGAGATAAAAGCAGGCGCAACAATCAACACCAATAAGTTAGGATTTTCATTAATTGCCGCACCTGAGTTACATAACGCAGGCACGGTTTCCGCCGTCGATGGTCAAATTGTTTTGGCTGCGGGTTTGGGCGTGGCATTAAAAAATTCGGCCGATGGTTCTTTATTGCTGAATCCTGTATTAACAGGCAGCTTAACGCAAATTATTGACGGTGTGACCAAGGATGCGACACCTGCATCAAATGTAACACCCGCAAAAAAAGCAACAGATGAAACACCCGCAACACCTGAAATACATAACGCCTTATTAGTGAATCAGGGCATCGTATTGGGTATTCGTGGCGATGTTAGATTGTTGGGCGCGAGCATAAAACAAGACGGTATTGTTGTTGCCACGACTAGCGTCAGTCAGGCAGGTAGTATCACTATCAGCGCGCAAGATAAACAAGCGACAGATGCCAATGTTGCCCGTACGGGATCTTTAGTATTGACGGGTAATTCGTTGACTACTATTTTGCCCGATGCGACGCTATTGAGCGCGATTTTTAAGAGCAGCCCATTATTAGGACAAGATTTGCAGCAGGCTATTTTGCAGGATACTGATTTACAAAAAGCTATTTTATTCAATTTGTCAGTAAACCCATCTAGCGTAATTACCGATGTTTTCAAAGATTTTACGCTGTTGAAATTGGATGAAAGCCAATTTCTGTTGAATGAAAAACGAATCTATTTAGAATCATTGTTTTCGAGGGATAATGTTTCAATAATAGAAATTGATAGTATTATAAAGGAGTTGAAAGATTTAAAAGATTTAAGGAATTTAAATGAGTTGGCGGATTTAAATGACTTAAAGGATATTGAGAAAAGTAAAGAGTGGAATTTAAACGTAGCAGGCAAGAACAGTTTGATAAAATTATTGAGTAATGTTTTTGAAAGGGATCTTAAACTGTCTGGTGAAGATAAAGTTATATTAAATCAGGCATTGAAAGATAATGTACTGAAAGAAGCAGTTTTAAGTGGTATTAGGGAAGAAACGACGATTTCAACCACAGCCGCGACGCAAAATTTTAAAGCAGGAACGATTAACCTAAATGGCGCGGCAGTTAGCTTAGAAAAAAATGCCCTCGTCGAAGCACCTAGCCAAAAAGTCACCATTACCGCGATTGCCCAAAATGATGGCAATATTGCCCCTGATGCCATTAGAGATGGTTCAATATTAGGGCGCGTCTATATCGACACAGGTGCTATTGTCGATGTCGCAGGTATTGCCAATGTTGAATTGCCGATAGAAAGTACCTTAGTCAGTGTTCCCCGTTTAGGCTTGAACGAATTAGCTGACTCACCTTTGCAAAAAGATAGCCCGCTTTATGGGGCGGCAGTGGTGATTAATAGCAGCATCACAGGCACACGCGAAGACGGCATTGCTTGGGTGGGTACGCCGTTAGCCAATTTGACGGGTTATGTACAACAGGTAAAACGTAATATTGAGCAGTTGTTGCAAAATGGCGGTACGATTAGCCTTGCAGGTAATGAAGTGCTAACCAAAAGCGGTTCGTTGCTAAACTTAAACAGCGGATACGTTAATTATTTGGGTGGCAGCTTAGCAACCACTCGTTTACTTGATGCTAATGGCCGTGTGGTGGATATTGCCAACGCCGATGCCAATCAGCGTTATATCGGTATTGCAGGTCGCTTTATTGATCGCCATGACCGATCGAATAATTCCCTCGTCTATATCAACCCTTTATTGGCTGGTGGTAAAGGCAATAGCGTTTATGAGTCTGGTTATATACAAGGTGGCAATGCGGGAACATTAAATATTTATGGCCTAACGACCGCGTTAGTGTCAAGCGATGTGTCGGCGGTGGCGTTAAGTGGTCGTCATCAAGTGGCGGGTAATCATTTAGCGCAAGGCGGTACAGTTAATTTTGGCGCGGGAGCGAGTGAGGCTTTTGTTAAAACGGTATTGCCAAATCCTAACTTGCCAGATACGCGCTCATTGCCCAGTTATGTGGTGGTCAATCATGCCAAAACATTAGATGAAGTGATTGAAAACTTCAATAAAACCAGTGTGATTAGCGATAATGGCTTAGCTGTTAACGATACAGCTAATCTCTTACATTGGACTCCTGTTGATGCCAGTAAATTACAAAAAGCAGGTTTTGCCAACGTCAATATTATTGCCGATGATCCTGTTGCCATTAAACCGACACAAGGCGGTGAAGTCGTTGTTAATGAAGATGCTGCGTTAACGGTACAAGCGGGAGGCTCAATTAAGCTTAGTGGTTCACGCGTTAAAGTTGACGGAAAATTAACGGCGACTTCAGGAAAAATCGCTATTACAGGAACAGGGCGCACCTACGTTCTAGGTTCAACGACCCTAGCAGATAATCACCAAATAGTTCAGGCAGGTGATGTAAATATTGGTGATAAAGCGGTCTTAGATGTACGCGGCCAATGGGTTAATGATACGGGGCGCGATGCCGATCAGATCATAGGTTCAGCGCATATTAATGGCGGTTCGGTCAGCATTAGCACCCAACAAAATGCGACGGCTATTACTAAAATAACAACAAAAATTAAGAAAACCGACACCATAACAGGCATCACTACCGAAACTATAGATACAACCTATAATCCCTTTACTCCTGCGATAGCGGGCACACGTACAGAAACGACGACAGAAAATAATATCACTCTCGTCAAAACGATTATTACTGAGATTAATACGCCTGATCTGACAGGTTCGATTAACTTAGCCGCCAACAGTGTCATTGATGTGTCCAGTGGTGGCCGTGTATTACCAACGGGTTTTGTTGCACAAAAAAATTATGTGCCTTTAGGTAAAGGCGGCAATATCAGTTTGCTTAGTTATGTGCCGACCTTGTTGTCGTTTGGTGGCAATGGTACAGGTGTGCCGCAATTGCCCACTGATTCTCCGCCTGCCAATGGCAAACTCAACTTACAAGGGACGTTGCGGGGTTACGGCTTTAATGGCGGTGGCACGCTCAGTTTAAGAACACTAGGTTTGCAAATTGGTGGTACTCAACCTGTAGATGCGCCGTGGGTAATGGTATTACCTGAAAACTATTTTGATAAAACAGGCTTTGGTCATATTTATTTGCAAGCAGAATATGACGCTAAAATCAGTGCCTTAACGACGCTCAATCTCAGCCAATTTAGTTTCTTGAGTAAAAACTTTTTGCAACTGGCCGAGTTACCGACGGCAACAAATCTTTGGACAGAAGCTAGCAAAGCCAATAGCAGCCTAACGATTGGTCAAGTGGATGCTTCGCGCCGTCAAGCGGTGAATTTGAGTATTTATGCAGGTGATTACGCGACATGGAGTCCGCAACCTGATTTTAGTGCTGATGGTATTACTGGCACGATGCTGGTCGAAAAAAATGCGATAATTAAAGCCGATGCAGGCGCAGCCATTACCTTAGGCTCAATGACACAAGTGACGGTTGATGGCGCAATCACTGCGCATGGTGGCAGTATTACTTTAACGGGTGATACCGCCAAAGGCGGATATTCACAAGTGGCTGGTTTGATTGTTAACGGCAATGCACCGATCTCTGATAGTAAATCCGTTTGGTTAGGTGACAGTGCTTTGCTGGATGTTTCAGGCACTACGCTGATTGATCCGTTGGCAACATTAGCCAATAAGCCTATTCATACAGGACGGGTATTAGATGGTGGGACAGTAACGCTAACCAACGATACAGGTTATGTCGTGGTGCAAGATTGCCGTGATTCGGGAGCGTGTGCTGCAGACACCGAAGCCAGCAAAGTGCGTGCCGCAACGATTAATGTCTCAGGTGTCAATGCCGTACTTGATTTGCCCTTTTCGGGTGATAGTATCAAAGCCAAAACAATCGCCAGTGATGCAGGCACAATCCGCATTGGTGCGGCTAAGGGGTTGTTTTTTCACGGTTTAATGAAAGGGCAGGCAGGCAGTAATAGTGCCGAAGGTGGTTCTTTAGAAATTACGCCGTTGCGCGCTTCGTTTGTTACTTCCATTGCTTTTGGTGGCGCGACGGCAATTAGTTTGACCAAAACACTGATACCTATGCCTAAAGGTTCGGAAGGCGAGATTATCAAGGCGGGTGATGTTGACTTCTCGTTAGAGTCAGAAGCCAGTGGTGTATTGAATTTTGCCACCGACAGCTTAACAGATACAGGTATTACCAGTTTACGTTTAGGCGTTGATCCGACCTTAAATTCTGCTCAAGCACCGTTACCGATTAACTTTTTCCGTAATGTCATCAAGTTAGATGCCGATGATAATGAGTTTATCGAAGTCTTTAGTGAAAACGTCAACTTGAATATGGGGCGGAAAATTGTTATCAATGCCTCCGAGTTACGTGGCCCACCAACAAAAGCCATTCTAGGCACCAAGTTAACCACAATTCTAGGCGCAGATGGCGAGCCAATCGTCGAAGATCGAATTGATTTTACAGGTAAAGTTGATTACGTCACCCCTGAAATTAATATTGCCATTGAAGCCCCCTACGTCAATATCAGTGGTTTGCAGCAAGGCGGAAATTACCCGTTATTTTACAGTACCGATGATTTAGAAAATCCTATTTTGACCGACGTCGATAGTAATCCTCGGATGCGTATCAGTTTTGCCAAAGACACCACGGTATTAGTCGATAAGCTAAAAGAAGATGATGGTGAAGGCTTTGTTGCGACGACAATCAATGTCTTAGTGCCAACGATAGATATTGCCAGCTTTGATGACGCTTTAGGGCTAAATTACACTGTTGACTCACGGCTTGTGGATGAAGATGGCCTAACCCTCAGTCGTGACGATGAGTATTTTACCGATTTATTACCGCAATTTTATAAGTCAAAGTTTTCGGTCAAAGCCGATGCCATTGATATGGGCGGTCAATTCCTGATTGATGGTTTTGCCTCAGCTTCTGTCGTCAGTAGCGGTGACTTACGTTTTGTCACGCCATCAAGCTATGATTACTTGCGTGACCCCACTAATTTGGCGCGGGTTTCTACCTCACCCGGTTTATTACAAACGACAGCCGAATTAAACCTCAGTGCAGGACAAATTTATCCAGCAACAGGTAATAAATTTATCGTCAATGCGATGGGGCGTTATCTTAATAGTATTAGCAAAGTCATTGATGACCCCACCGATCCAGAAAGCACGTTTACCTATAAACAACTCAATCAATTGACTGGTAATAGCGTTAATATTCGCACGACAGGCAAAAAATCAGCCACGCCATTATCCGCAGGTGGTAGTGTTATTTTTAATGCTGCTAATATTAGTCAAGGCGGTGTTGTTCGTGCGCCTGACGGTCAATTGATTCTCGGTGCCAATAGCGCAACTGATAGTTTTGCCATGACACAGCTCAGTTATCAGGCGGTATCACCCGTTGATTTAGTGTCACCGTTATTGATTCAAATTCCTGTCATTGCTACCGAAAAAGTCGAATTATTGGCTGGCAGTGAAACCTCAGTATCGTTAGATGGTGCTACTGTACCTTATGGTACTACTGCGGATAGCCAAAACTTGCAATATAACGGCAGCGCCACGTCCGTAGCTGGTGCAGCAACTGCCGTGCCAACGCTGGACAGTGCGCCATTGAAACAACTTGCCATCAATGGTCAAAATGTCAAATTAGAAACAGGCGCAATCATCAATCTCGCAGGCGGTGGTGATTTACAAGCACAAGAATGGATTGCAGGGACAGGCGGTTCACGTAATGTCTTAAATGCCTATAACGTCAGTTATGCGACAGGCACGGCACAATCTGTGCCTCTGTATGCCGATGGTCGTGCCGTTTATGCAGTAATTGCGGGTAATCAAAGCAAACTTGCCGCCTACGATCCACAGTTGGTTGCTGATCCATTGATTGGCAAAGCCGTTTATTTATCAGGCACTAAAGACTTACCCGCAGGCATTTACACCTTATTACCGGGCCGTTATGCAACCTTACCGAATGCTTTCCGTGTCGTGCAAGATACCAAAAGTAATGCCTTAGATGCCTTGTCTAGTTTTAATACCGTCATGCCCGATGGCACAGCACGCGTCGCAGGTTATTTTGCCGATGTATTTAGCGGTGCTAAAGATGCGCGTACTACCAGTTTCTTTGTGCAATCAAGCAAAGTGTGGCAACAATATTCGCAGTTTGAACTCACCAGCCTGAATAATTATTTCACGACAAATAATGCTAACGGCCAAGCCGCATTACCTAAAGATGCAGGGCAATTGATTTTAAGTGCCAACAAATCCATGACCTTAGGCGCAAAAATCAAAGGCCAAGCGGTGACAGGTGGCTTGGGTGCAGATATCAATATTACCGCGCCTAAATTGCAAATTGCTGATAGCGATATTCCCGCTTTAGCAGGTTATCTGAAAATTGATAGCCAACAGTTGAATGACTTAGGCGCGAGTCGTTTAGTATTAGGTGGTATTAGTCATGGTGGAAAAGATGCCGATATTTTACAAGCTACCGCCACTGATGTAGTGATTGATGCGCCACGTGTCGGTGTTCGTGCGCCTGAAATTGTAGCGATGGCACGGAGTTATTTACCTATCCCCATTAATGAAGATGCGCCAGAACCCGAACTGCAAATAGGCTCAGTCACCGTCAAATCAAATACGGTATTGCAAGCGACAGGCGGTCAAGAGCGTGTGCGCACCCAGCCAATTCAAGTCGGTTTATTGTCCGATTTTGATGATAACGGCAATGAGTTTGAAGGTATTACAGGTGATGGTGCGTTATTACGCTTGAGCAGTGGTAAAGCCGTTGCCATTCAACGGATTAATGTTTCAGGCATTGACGGCGACAGTAACGGTGATACGCCGACAGGTGTTTTACGGATAGATAATAACGTCAAATTGTTGGCGGATGGCTCAGTAACGCTGGATACTGTCGGCAATATGGTGGTTGCGCCTACAGTACAAATTAAAGCCAAAACTTTTGATGCCAACAGTGCCGATATTACCTTTACTAATAATGTGTCGGCGATTGATATTCCCGATGGTTTAGTCGCAGGTCAATCGTTATTAGCACAACTCGCTGGCATTGATGATGTTGCTTTGCGGAGTCGCGGTACGATTCGTTTTATCGGTGATTTAGACCTACAAGTGGGCAAAAAACTAACCTTGAGTAGTGGCAGTATCTTGAGTGATGGTGGTGCAGTCACGATTCGTACTGACAAATTGATCTTAGCCAATGAACTCGAAACAGCAGGTAATGCTTCTGTCGCAGGAACAGGTAAATTCAATCTACGTGTCGGTGAGTTAGGACTAGGCTTTGGCGATGTGATCCTCAGTGGTTTTAGCACCCTAGATGTGATTGCACAACGTGGTATTGTCGGCAAAGATACAGGTACTTTGTCGGCAGGAAAAGCGGATATTCACTTTCATACCCCTATCTTATCAGCCGAGACCGCAACCAATATCAGTTTGCGTACCACAGGCGAAGTGACGATAGATAAAGTCGGCTCAGGTGTTGCCAAGGTGCAAACTGGGACAGGTGGAAGATTATCTATCAATGCCACCAGCATTAATGTTGACTCGCAAATCACTGCCAACGCAGGTTCAGTAAAGTTAGTGGCAGGCAGTGGTGGGTTAAATCTCGGCAATCAAGCTGTTGTTGATGTGAATGGTCTGACGAAATCCTTTTTTGATGTTGAGCGTTATGCACCTGCGGGCAATATCACCCTTGAAAGTATCGCTGCGCTAAATGTTGCACCTACCGCCACTCTCAACTTTGCCGCCGCCGCTAATGGTGGCGATGCAGGCGCATTAAAAATTGTCGCTAATGGTGCGTTGAACATGCAAGGCCAATTGAATGGCGGCGCGAAAGCTGGCCAACAAAGTGGCAGTTTTACTTTATTGAGTGCACAAGCAGTTGACTTAAATACGCTCGCAGATGTCTTGGCCGCAGGTAAGGTCAATGGCAAGGTTGCCGTCACCACGCAACAAGGTAATTTACAACTAGGCACTGGCAAAACACTGGCCGCTCAACAAGTCAGCCTCGTCGCTAAAGGTGGCACAGGGCAAAACGATAGTAGCAACGGTAATATCATTATCGACGGCACAGTCAATGCGTCAGGTCAAAAAGGTGGAGATATTCACTTAACAGGTAGCAGTAGTGTTGTCATTAATGGCAGCTTATTAGCAACAGCCAGTGCCAGTGACCAACGTGGTGGCAATATCACCTTAGCCACGCAAGGCACAGGTGACGGCACAGTTAATAGCAACTACGGCTACCAAAATATCACGGCCAACAACAGCGGTAAAATTAGCATCAGTAAGAGCGCATTCTTAGGCTTAGCCAATGGCACGGTTCATCTACGTGCGCCAATTTTGGTTGACGGTGATTTGAATATGGATGTTGACATTAGCATTGTTGGTGCGCGTGAAGTGGCCATCGAAGGCTTTGCAACATGGAGTACCAATGACAACAGCACTGGCAATCAACATTTTGATGGTATTATTGACCCACTCGGTATTTATGGCAGTGATGGTAAAAAGCTAACGACCGCCTCAAATACTAACCATAGCGAATTTTATGGCCAAACATTAGCGCAGTTTGTTCAGAGTTTTGTGGGTGCAAGGATAGATAATCTTAAACTCCGTGCAGGTATTGAGCTGGTAAATACCAACGCTGGTATTAACAGTGGCGATATTACCCTTGCCAGCCATTGGAATTTAGCCGCCGTTGATAATAACCAAAACCCGTTGTATCGCAGTCAGACAGGTGTTGCGCCGATATTAACGCTCAAAGCGGCCAATAATATCAATGTTAACGCCAGTCTCAGTGATGGCTTTGTGCAAAACACTAATCCTTTCACCTTTAATTCTAATTTGTTAGTTAACGGGAATCGTCTATCGCCAACGGGTACAGAGTTACTGATAGCCAGTCTTGCAGGTGGTGATTCGTCCTCGTTTGATTTACAGGCCGATAAAGGCAGTATTCGTTTTAATAAAACGCTGCAAACCAGTGATGTCTTTTGGCTGTATCAAGCCCCCTTAGAGCGTCCGCGTAACGAAAATGATAGTGTCAGTTACACCGCTCAATTAGCCAATGGTCAGCCTTTACCTGCTTGGCTGACCTTTGACCCAGTAACTCGCACTCTGAGTGGCATGAAGGATTTTGCGACAGGCTCGTTAAGCATTAAAGTGATTGCTACCCATAGTTTAGCAGCAGAAGAAGACCCGCCTGTAGTAACAACCGCCACGCTAAAAGCATTAGCAACTCCGACAATGGTGCGTACAGGCACAGGCAATATCAATATGCAAGCAGGGCAAGACATTGCTATCTTGGATGATTTAGCCCCAGCCGTGATTTATAGCGCAGGTCGCCCAGCTCTTAATACGCCATCTGGCAATGCTGAATTAGTCATTGCTAAAGATGGCTTGCCGTTATTTATCAACAGTGGTCAAGTTAATCCCGAAGCCGCAGGTAACATCAGCCTTAGCGCAGGGCGCGACATTATTGGCATCGAAAAAGTTGTCGATAGTACGGGTAAACTCACAGGTAATAAAGGCACAGATCTCAGTCAGTTCTGGTGGACATGGATGCAAAATCCTTGTGTTGTCACGCTAACGGGTTGTAACCCACAATCCAGTTCCAGTATCAATTTTGGTATGTTTGGTCAAGGTGTGATGAGTGCGGGTGGTGATGTTGCCGTGCAAGCAGGACAAGATGTCAAAGGCTTGGCGGTGTCTTTACCTGTCACTTGGCGTTTAGTGCCTGATAGCCAAGGTCAGCAACAATTAACGGTATTTGGTGGCGGTGATTTTGACTTAAAAGTCGGGCGCAATTTATTTGGCGGCAGTTATTTTGTCGCTAATGGCCAAGGCAATATCCGCGTTAACGACAATATCATCCGTAGCGACTCGCTCGCCCAAACTTTATTAGCGCTGCAAAACGGTCAGCTTAATGTCGTTGCAGGTGGCGTGCTGGAAATTGGCGGTATTTATAATCCATCTTGGTTATTTAAAGGCTTTGATAGCCACGCCTATAGCAGTCGCTCGTCGGTGAGTTTGCAGTCGTTAACCAGTGCCATTGTTTTAGGGGGCGAACGTGTAACACCGGGAGCTAACTATGGCTTTAATCCTACGTCTGAGGATGATGGCACGGTCTTAGCCAGTGCTTATACTTTTGTTTTACCTGCTCATGTCAATATCGAAGCGTTAAATGGTTCTATTACCATTCGCAATAACGCCGAACTGTATCCGTCCAGCAATGGCCAATTAAGTCTATTAGCCGATGATGACATCACTCTAGTCAATCCTGATATTAACAACAGTTATATTGGGTTGATTGATGCTTCGCCGAGCCTCTTGCCTTCGGTGTTTAACCCGATTTTAAGTGGTAAAGAGTTGCGCTCCAGTTTTATTGGTGGTCTAAACGCAGCGTTTGATTTGCATTCACCTGTTCCTTTGCATTTGAATGATAGTGAACCTATGCGTGTTTACAGTGTTAACGGTAGTTTAATTAACGGTAGTGATAACCGTAACTATAACGGCGCGATTATTGTCGCCGCCGCCAAAGTTGCAGACATTCGTGCAGGATTAGATATCGTTAATTTGGCCTTCTCAGGGCAAAATTTATATGCCTCTGATATCACCAATATTCAGGCAGGACGTGACTTATACAATCCGCCCTTAGTGCCTAACCAAAGTGTGCCATTTATGGAGTTGGGTGGTATTGGCACGCTCAATGTCCAAGCAGGCCGTAATCTAGGGCCGTTAACCTCTGCCAATGAAGCACTGGCTCAAGGTTATTTACCGAAAGGCAGTAAAGCTTACCCCGGTATTCGCACCGTCGGAGGGTTAAATAACTATTATTTAACACGCGAAGGCGCAAATATTTCGGTGAATTTTGGCTTAGCCCCAGCGATGAAAAACTATGTTGCCACTGTTGAGCGCGATACCTTACCGACGATACAAATAGCCACCGATGAATTTGCAGAAATTTATCTCAATCCTGCTATTGTCCACGACCCAAAAAATGCAGCAGATAAATTAGGTACGCCTAATTTTAATCAACAATTAGTGGCGTTTGTCGGCCAATATCAACAAGATACGTTGAGTCGTGCAGGGAAATCAGAACAGGCTGAATTACAGCAGGCCGCGCAAACGTGGTCTGTGTTGTCCGCAAGTGAACAAGGTAAATATGCGACAGCGGCTTGGAGTGCATTCAAAAACTTAGCGACAGGTCAGCGTCAATTCTTTGTCGGAAAAGTGTTTTTAGATGTGTTGAATCAAGTCGGTAACGATTACAACAATAAAAATAGTCCATTCAAAGGTCAATATGCACGTGGTTATCAAGCCATCAATACCTTGTTCCCAGCCTCTTTAGGCTATACCGCTAATAGCGCCAGTGGTGGCCAAAATGGTGCAGATGTACTACAAAAAACAGGGTCGTTTGATATGCGCGGTTCAACCGTGCAAACACAAAAAGGTGGGGATGTGTCTATCATTGGGCCGGGCGGTAAAGTCTTAGTTGGTAGTACTTCTGCGCCGCCACAAGTGGCTAAATCCGACAGCTCATCAGGAGTAGGGCCAAATAATCAAGGTATTTTAACGCTAGAAGCGGGCAAAGTGGGCTTGTTTAGTGATGACAGTATTTTGTTAGCACAAAGCCGTATTTTTACCGAACAAGGTGGCGATATCTTGATTTGGAGTTCTAATGGTGATGTGAATGCGGGTAAAGGCGCAAAAACCAGTACCGAGGTGCCGCCGCCTGAGTTCCTTTGTGATCCTGACCACTTTTGCCAAATTGATGCAAAATCACAAGTCAGTGGTGCGGGTATTGCCGTATTACAAACCAAAGTCGGCTCGCCCGCAGGTTCAGCTAATTTAATTGCGCCGCGTGGTACGGTCGATGCGGGTGAAGCGGGTATTCGTGTGGCAGGGAGTTTGAACATTGCCGCGTTTACCGTAGCCAATGCCGATAACATCCAAGTGCAAGGAGAAGCCACAGGTGTACCTAGTGTGGGTGTTGATTCAGGCGCAATGGCCGCTGCCAACTCAGTGTCATCTGCTGCAACACAATCCGCAGCAATGGCCAATGGTGGCCAAAAGAAACGTGAAGCCTTAGCGTCTGACTTCTTATTTGAATACATTGGTGGCGATGAAGAAAGTGACTGCGGAGACAATAAAGACTGTAAATCGAAAAAGCTTTAATAACGCGAGGGTTTTTAATATTTCACGATAGTGTTGTAGCCCGCAAGGATTGCGGGATAAACCTACGCCAAAACACCAGCTTATTCCCGTGTTCCACACGGGCTAATATTATTCCATCCTATTGAAAAATATCATTATTTTGAAAATTTCCACCAAATCCGCAATTGAAATATCACCCGTAAATTACTTCATTGTTTCATTAATCTGCCATCAATATGCAATGAAAGGTCGCCAAAATACGCCCTAAGTTAAAAGCACTTATCACATTTAGCGTGAAAGTAAACAAACTGAGGAATGACACGTTGAAAGCGATGCTGGCACTGTTGCTAGGTTTAATGATGAGTATGCCTGTAAAAGCAGAAGTAGAACTTCGAGGCTTATTGTTAAATCAAACACGTACATTTGCTGGCCAAGCTTTCTATAAAGCATTTGTTGATGCGTGGCTTACATTAGACACCGATAGCACCTATTCATTGGTGATTACAGAGCGGCCATCAGCGCGTAATGGCAGCCAAATGATTGTGAAATATGCCGATCAGGTAGTGTATCAGCAGTTTATTCATTTCAATGCTAATCGCGCACAAAAAGCAGGGCAAATGGCTCCTGCTTCGGTTTATGACAAGGTCGTCAGTGCAGATGTTGAAGAAATGTTTACTAACCCTGATATGGCAAAAGACGAAATTAAGTTGAATTAGTAATAAAACCGAGTGACGAACGATGATGAAACAAAGCGTGCTGTGTAGCTTGATGCTGATGTTACCAGTCTTTGCTAGTGCAGGGCCGTTGGTGTATTACCCAATTAACCCCTCATTTGGTGGCAATCCGGGTTATGGCGCAGTGTTGCTCAATGAAGCAACAGTACAAGATCAACATAAAGCACCTGTTGTTGCTAAAACACCCGTCACGGCACTGGATACGTTTAATAGACGTTTGCAAACGGCTCTAATTAATCGTTTGTCGTCAAATATTATTTCTAGTGTTGTCAATGGCACAGGAAAAATAGAGGAAGGGACTACTGAAACAACGGATTTTATTATCAAAATTATCGATATTGGTAGTGGTGTGTTGAGTATTACCACCACTGCTAAGGCAACAGGTCAAACTCAAAGTTTTGAGTTTGATCAAAATGCCGAAGCTAGTTTGTCCACCCAGTAAAAGATGTAACCAACCAACCAAGACCAAGAGGAATCCGACCATGTTTAAGAAGCACGTTCTCGCTATTGCTGTGATGGCAATGACTAGCGGTGTCGCTTTCGCTGAAAACGAAGCTGTCATTTCGCAAATCAATGATCCTGCGACTAGCACGGCAACCGTTGAACAAGTGTATGCCGATGGCAACACTAACTACGGCCAAATTATTCAAGATGCAACGACAAGCGATGGCGTTATTTTTAATGCTGTTGTTTATCAAGGTGCAGCGAGTGATGTAGGTGCAGTTGATCCAACAGCACCAGCAGCAGTTAGTGTACTTGCTACTGCTATTGACTTGGCTTTGCCTTCTTGGATCGATGCAGGTCCTGTTGTTTATGCACCATTAACAGCTGCTGTTGCTAACTTTGCTTATGTTAAACAAGATACAACTGATGCGTCTAAAGCGATGATTGTTCAAATCTCTGTTGATGATGCTGCATTGTTTGCAACTGCTTCTACTTTGTTTGCTAATGACTTAATGCAAACGAACGCTACATTAGCATTGGATGTTGGTTTGACCGACGGTGGTACATTAAGCGACGGCACAAATGAATTAATTTCTGCTGGTGTTGCTAATGCTATTTTGGCAAACGTAGCTGATACCGCAGCAAACGTTGGCAATATGGCCGCTATTTCCCAAGGTTCAGAAGTTGTTGAACGTGGTGGTGCTGTATTAGGCGGCGCGCAAAACGACGGTGGTGCTGACGATACAGCGTTGATCGTTCAATTGGGTTCAGACAACATTGCTCAAATCCTACAATCGGGTGAAGGTCAATTCGCTGCGATTATTCAAGCAGACAGCGGTAACGATGCGTATGTAGCTCAGTACTCTGGTGCTACTAACACAGCAACAGTGGTTCAAGTTGCGGTTAATGACTTGGCAACTGTGTATCAATCAGGTGAAGGCAACGTTGCTACTATTAATCAGTACCAACCATTCTAATTTCAGTTTCTTAAGCTGATATTAGTTACCCCTTACGTTTCGGCGTTAAGGGGTTCTTGCGTTTTATATTTTAGTTATTCGAGAGTCTGTCATGCATCACAATAAAAGCCTGTTTTTGTCTTTACTGACTGTTTTGAGTGTGTCGGCGTGTTCGACGTTTAACAGCCAACCGATGAGTACATTAGGCACGGCTGAATTGACTCCAATGACTAATTTAACTTCCGATATGCTCAATTTGCCTGCACCACGCGGCAAAGTCGTGGCAGCGGTTTATGGTTTTAAAGACCAAACTGGGCAATATAAATCCAGTCCAGACAGTAACTTTTCAACAGCGGTAACTCAGGGTGGCTCAGCGATTTTGTTAAAAGCATTACGCGACTCTAAATGGTTTATTCCTGTTGAGCGTGAAAATCTGCAAAATATTTTGACGGAGCGCAAGATCGTTCGTGCTATTGAGCAACCCGGTGAAAGTGAGAATAAAAATCCGATAAAATTACCGTCATTAATTGGTGCTAAATTACTCATTGAAGGCGCAGTGATTGGCTATGATTCCAATATTAAAACAGGCGGTTTAGGTGTTAAATATCTAGGCATCGGCAGTGCGGGTCAATATCGTGCCGACCAAGTAACGGTTAATTTGCGCGCTATTGATATCAATAGTGGACAAATTCTGCACAGTGTTTCGACGACAAAAACAGTTTATTCTACGCAATTAACATCGGGTGTTTATAAATTTATATCTTATAAAAGTTTGCTAGAAGCGGAAGTCGGTACTACCTTAAATGAACCTGTACAAATAGCAGTACAAGAAGCCATAGAAGCGGCAGTGGTGAATTTGATTGCTGAAGGTATTGATAATAAAAGTTGGTTGTTAGCCAATGAAGCAGACTTACACTCACCTGTATTAGAGCGTTATCGTCAAGAACGTTTGCGCCATACCGAGCCAATGGTGAATAAAAAACAACCATTGGCCATAGCCAGTGCTGGTAATGGTAACGGTAATAGTAATGGTTTTAGTGAAGAAGCTCCTTTTGAGAAGCAACAATCGGCCGTTAAAAATGGCGTACCTGCGGCAAAACCAGTGGTGATAAAAAAGAAAAAAGCAGTACCTACTGCACCTTTAGAAAGTGGTCAACCGTTTGGATTTGAGTAGATTTATTGATTTTTAGATTGTTCTTTGCTGAAAAGTATAAGCCTAATCACATAAAAAAAGGATAGGCTTCGACTCCGCTCAGCCAGCGTAAAAACGCTCCCTGAGCGGAGTCGAAGGGTCAACAAAATCTAATTGAGAGGTCATTGTATGAAAAAATATCTCATTGCTATTACTGTTTCTCTCTTTATGACAGTAGCCCATGCCGCAGACCCACTTGATGAAGCAGAAATAGAACAAGCCGCTAATGATTTTGCCACGGCAAATACCACTACCTCTCAGAATCTGGAAGACGAAATTTTGATTTCCCAAATTGGTATAGACAACTTTGCCCGTACCGATCAGCTTGGCACAACGAATGCTAATGTTGCGTTAACACAAACGGGCAATGACAATGCCACAGGCACATTTCAAAACGGGTTAAATAATAATATTGTCATCACTCAACAAGGAAATGGTAATTTATTGGTTGTCACTCAGGCGGGTGATAACAACGCCGCTACGCTCAATCAAACAAATGATTATAATAATTTCAACTTGAATCAAACGGGCGGTGCTAACAGTGCTACAGTGACCCAAACGGGTAACTCCAGCATGACGCTAAATCAAACGGGTAGTCAATCAGCTGATATTAGTTTACAAGGGACAGCGCAAGGCGCAATCACACAACTATCACCGACTTTATTTCTAAATATTAGCAATTAAGTCATGAAGAATAAATGTTTCGTGACATTTTCTGTTTTATGCGCACTAATTAAATAATTAGATTTAATTTGTTGTAAACATAATATTTACAATGAGTTATGTTTATTCTTTGAAAAAGTAAGTTAAGAACTTTCATAAGTTAAAATCTCTCAAACTGTCATAAAACGTTCAATCAATTGAAACTTATCGTCGTTAAAGTATCTCTGCCTTCACGGTAACTCGTTAAGTCTCAACCAACAAACCCATAAAGGGGAGAACAACATGTCTCAACTCACGCGTATTGCTGCTGCTATGGCAGTTTTAGTTTCTGTTCCTGCTTTTGCTGCTACTGCTCCTGTAGCTATCGGTACTATCTATGGTGGTGGTGCTACATTGCCAATCGGCGCTTATGTTGGTAGCAAATGGTTAGGTACAACTGACGCTACTTCAAAACGTCAATCGATTACTTCGACATCTAAAACACTTGATTTGTTGAATCCAGCGGCAGTTGATTCTTTGTTTGCACAAGTGACTTTGACTAGCCCAGTTGGCAAATTCTTCAAAGTATCTTACTGTGGTACAGGTTCTGGTACAGGTCGTAACATTTTACGCGGTACTGTAGATGCAACTGGTACTTGTGCAAACTACGACACAACACCAACAGGTTTTGCAGCAACAACGGCTGAAGCGGATTTCGCTGGTAGCGATGCACCGTTTTCTGCCTCTGAAGTTGCTTCTTTTGGTACAGGTCCACGTGCAGCGACTCGTATTGCTCCAGTTCAATTGCCAGCAGTTGCTGCTGCAATTGGCGTGATTTTTAACAATTCCGATTTAGGTAATGCTAAATTGAATTTGACAGAATCGCAATTGTGCCAAGTGGTTTCTGGTGCTATTACTAACTGGAATCAATTAGGTTTTGCTTCTAAGCCAATCGTTTTTGTTCGCCGTTCAGACAGTTCAGGTACAACGTTCTCCTTTACTAACCATTTGTCCGCTACTTGCCCAACAACTACGCCTGTTGCTGTGACTACTTTTGTTACAGAAAATACTTTTGGTGCTGCTCGTGTAGCACCTACATCTATCACTGGTAGTGGTAATGGTGGTGTGGTTTCTACAGTATTAGCAACTGATGGTTCTATTGGTTACGCTGACGTTGCTGACGGTGCTGCTCGTGCTGCATTAAACGGTGGTGGTGTATTGCGTGTTGCTACTCTTTCTATTAAGCCAGATGTTGCTGCTTATGTTGAAGACGTGCCACAAAACAATGCTGATGGCTCACCAAAATTGAAAAATGGTATTCGTGTAACTAAAGCCGTTAAACATAAAGCGGTTGTTTTTACTAAGTTTGATCCATTAAATGCTAAACACTTCCCAGCTTCTGTTGCCGTAACAACCGTTGCTGACCAAGTGTTGGGTGCTAACGATGTTAATGGTCGTCCAACTTTAGTTGCATTAACACCTTTAGCAGGTGCTACACCAGGTTGTATCCAAACTGTTGCTCCAGATACTTATGCTAAACCAGCTTTGAATGTTAAGAACGACTATGTTCAATATCCAATCATCGCTATCAGCTACTTGATGGGCTACAATGCAGGTAACTCCATTGTTGGCGGTACTGACAAAGCAGATGCTTTACGTAGATTGTTCAGCGCTCCTTACGCAATCAGCAGCAAAGTTAAAACAATCGGCAAGAAAAAAGGTTTTGCTGGTTTGACAATCACTGCTGGTGCAGGTTCTGCTGCAACAACAGGTGCTGGCTTGGTTAGTGCTTGTGTATTGAACTAATCGAATGATGTGCTAAGTCTCTAGCATATTGATGACGATTAAAACCCCCGCGCAATGCGGGGGTTTTTTATCAAGTTTGCCGTAAAACTCTGCGTTGAAATCTCGCGGTATCACTGATGCTTTGGATGGACAAAGAGCTGTGTCAGCATGATGAAGCTAAACAACAGATAGAGCAAGGTTTTGCAAGCGCACCAACAAACTCGACGTATCCCAACGACCGCCACCCAATGCTTGGACATCAGCATAAAATTGATTGACTAATTCAGTGACGGGCAGTTGTGCGCCATTTTTAGCCGCTTCGCCCAAGCAAATATCTAAATCTTTACGCATCCAATCGACGGCAAAACCATGATTATATTCATTTTGCAGCATGGTAGGGTAGCGATTGACCATTTGCCACGAAGAAGCTGCACCATGACTGACCACATTTAGGGCTTTTTCAACATCTAAGCCTGATTTCTGTGCAAAATTAATCCCCTCTGCTAAAGCTTGAATTACGCCAGCAAAGCAAATTTGATTGACCATTTTTGTTAGTTGGCCACTGCCAACATCACCCATCAGCGTGATGGTTTTGCCGTAAGCCACTAACACAGGTTCAATACGAGCAAAAACTGCGGCATCCGCGCCACACATAATACTGAGTTGGCCTTTTTGTGCGCCTTGTTGACCGCCAGAAACGGGTGCATCAACAAAATCAACGCCTTTTTGCGCCAATAATATCGCCAGTTCGCGTGAAACTTCTGCGGATACCGTCGAATGGTCAACTAATACCGAGCCTGCTTTTAGACCATGAATAAGCCCATTTTCGCCTAAGACCACTGCACGTAAGTCATTATCATTACCGACACAAGTAAAAACAATATCGCTGTGTTCGGCGGCAGCTTGTGGTGTGCTGGCGAGTTGATGGCCGTGGTCTTTGACCCATTGTTCGGCTTTGCTCGTGGTGCGGTTATATACCGTCATTTCATGACCCTGTTGAGCTAAATGCCCTGCAATGGGATAACCCATATTGCCTAAACCAATAAATGCCAGTTTCATCAATATAAACCCCTAAAACAACAAAGGCCGCTATAAAAGCGACCTTTGACGTAGTATCCGTTAAATCTTAACGATCACCGACTTCAACAAAATCACGTTGTACAGGACCAGTATATAACTGACGTGGACGACCGATTTTGTAAGGAGCAGAGTGCATTTCTAACCAGTGTGCAATCCAACCCGGTGTACGACCCAAGGCGAAAATTACCGTAAACATCGAAGTAGGAATGCCAATCGCTTTTAAGATAATACCTGAGTAAAAATCAACGTTTGGATAGAGTTTGCGCGACACGAAGTATTCGTCCTGCAACGCAATTTCTTCTAACTTCATGGCCAATTCTAACTGTGGATCGTTAATGCCTAAGGCATGCAAGACTTCATCACAGGTTTGTTTCATCACTTTAGCGCGTGGGTCAAAGTTTTTATAGACGCGATGACCAAAGCCCATCAACTTAGTGCTGTCATTTTTGTCTTTGACACGAGCAATGAAGTTGTCGAGATTGGAGACATCACCAATTTCATCCAACATTTTCAATACTGCTTCGTTAGCACCACCATGAGAAGGCCCCCACAAGGCAGCAATACCCGCAGCGATACAGGCGTAAGGATTTGCACCTGTAGAACCTGTTAAACGCACGGTAGATGTCGATGCGTTTTGCTCATGGTCAGCATGAAGCACAAAAATACGATCCATTGCTTTAGCAATAATGGGGTTGACTTTGTATTCTTCGCACGGTGTCGCAAACATCATGTGTAGGAAGTTTTCAGAGTAGCTCAAATCATTACGTGGGTAGATGAAAGGCTGACCTGCATTGTATTTGTAGCTCATGGCTGCAATCGTTGGCATTTTAGCAATCAAGCGAATCGCAGCAATGTGGCGATGTTCTGGATCGTTAATGTCTAAACTGTCATGGTAAAACGCAGATAACGCACCAACGACACCACACATTACGGCCATCGGGTGAGCATCACGACGAAAGCCGCGATAGAAAAACTGTAACTGTTCATGAACCATTGTGTGGTTAGTAATCAAACTATCAAACGCAGCTTTTTGTTCAGCGTTTGGCAATTCACTATTCAATAATAAATAACACGTTTCGAGGTAATCTGCTTTTTCGGCTAATTGGTCAATCGGATAACCGCGATGCAATAAAATGCCTTTATCACCATCAATAAATGTGATTTTAGATTCGCAGGCGGAAGTCGCCATAAAACCGGGATCGTAGGTAAAGTAACCGCTCGATAACACGTCTTTAATGTCAATAACATCTGGGCCGAGTGTGCCGCTATAAATAGGCAAGTCGATGCTTTTGTCACCAATCGTTAATGTTGCTTTTTTGCCCGTCATGGCATTCTCCTGTGGTATTTCAGTGCGATAGCAAAGCCAGAAGCAAAAAATATGCCTAAGAAATCTTTACTGACCAAACAAGGTAATGGGATACCGCGTTAGCTTAAAGTTTGTGGTGATTTTGTCAATCAAATGTAGCGTCTACAAAAGTAAGCGGGTGTGTTGAAATAGGGTTATTGCGCTTGATTGCTTGTATTTTAGTCAGGTGATGGTGGTGTATCGTGAGTTTAGGCTAAAAACAGCCGCAGATTAGAACTGTATCTCGTTTGTAATCTTGTGCTAAGGTGTCTATAATTTCGCGCCGTCTGCATCGTTGGCAACGCCGCCACTTGTTGAACAGTAAGACGGTCTAAAAAGCAGTCTTAACCTTAAATTTGTACTGTTCTTCCCCTTGGTTCCGCCCACTTTTTGGGCCTTAACATTAGCAGGGTGCCCGCTGTGAAAAGCAATAGACCTGTCAACTTACCATTATCCACTGTTCTTGAAGTGAACATGAAGTCGCCTGTAGCAATTGCTTCAATTCTTCATCGTATTTCAGGCATTGTGGTCTTTTTGTTGATACCCGTACTTCTTTACATTCTCCAAGGCTCTTTAGCCTCTGAAGCCGATTTTAATGCCATTAAAGACAGTGTCTTTGGTGCATTTTTAGGACGCTTTGTGGTTTTTGCTGCTCTTGCTGGCTTGATTTTTCACTTTTTCGCAGGCATTAAGCATTTGTTGATGGACTTTGGCATTGCTGAAAACCTCGAAAGTGGCCGCACGATGGCAACCGCGACGATAGCTGTTGCTGCTGTGTTTATTGTGGCAGCCTTTGTATGGGTGGTGTTGTAATGAAAAGTGCAACCAGTTTTAGCCGTTCAGGTTTAAGCGACTGGATTCTCCAGCGCGTCAGTGCCGTTATTTTAGCGGTCTATTTTGTCGTGATTGTGGGTTGGTTGATTTTTGCAGGCGAAGTGTCTTACACCGCTTGGCACGATTTTATGACCACGACCTGTATGCGTATTTTTAGCTTATTGGCCATTGTGTCCTTGGCTGCCCATGCATGGATTGGTATGTGGACGGTGTTTACCGACTATTTGACTGTTCGTCAAATGGGGCCAAAAGCCAGCTTTATTCGCTTGATTGCTCAAATCGGTATGGGTTTGGCTGTTTTTGTTTATGTCGTTTGGGGCATTATGATTTTGTGGGGTAATTAAGCATGGCTAATATTCGTACCCTTAATTTTGACGCAGTCATCGTGGGTGGTGGCGGTTCAGGTATGCGTGCGTCGTTGCAAATGGCGAACGCAGGTTTAAATGTTGCCGTATTAACCAAAGTATTTCCTACGCGTTCACATACCGTAGCCGCTCAAGGTGGTATTGGTGCGTCGCTCGGTAATATGCACGATGACAACTGGCATTATCACTTTTTCGATACCATCAAAGGTTCGGATTATTTAGGTGATCAAGACGCGATTGAGTTTATGTGTCGTGAAGCCCCGAAAGTGGTTTATGAATTAGAACACATGGGCATGCCCTTTGACCGTAACGCAGACGGTACTATTTATCAACGTCCGTTTGGTGGTCACACGTCAAACTACGGCGAAAAAGCGGTAGAGCGTGCGTGTGCGGCGGCTGACCGTACAGGTCATGCCTTGTTGCATACCTTGTATCAACAAAATCTACGCGCAAAGACTAAATTTTTTGTTGAGTGGATTGCGCTTGATTTAGTCCGTGATGCCGATGGTGATGTATTGGGTGTCATCGCGATTGACTTAGAAACGGGCGAGTTAGCCGTATTCCAAGCCAAATGCACGTTATTTGCTACTGGCGGTGCAGGTCGTATTTACGCGGCTTCGACTAATGCCTTTATCAATACAGGTGATGGCTTAGGTATGGCGGCACGTGCGGGTATTCCATTAGAAGATATGGAGTTCTGGCAGTTCCATCCAACGGGTGTAGCGGGCGCAGGCGTGTTGTTGACAGAAGGCTGTCGTGGTGAAGGCGGTTTGTTGCGTAACAAAAACGGCGAACGCTTCATGGAGCGTTACGCACCTAACTTGAAAGACTTGGCTCCGCGTGATTTCGTATCACGTTCTATGGATCAAGAAATCAAAGAAGGTCGTGGTTGTGGTCCTAATGGTGATTATGTCGTTCTCGACTTAACACACTTGGGCGTAGAAACGATTATGAAACGCTTGCCATCGGTTTATGAGATTGGTAAGAAGTTCGCTAACGTGGACTGCACGAAAGAACCGATTCCTGTGGTGCCAACGATCCATTATCAAATGGGTGGTATTCCAACCAATATCAATGGTCAAGTGGTTGTGCCTAAAGATGGCAATCCGAATGCTGTTGTGAAAGGTTTATATGCGATTGGTGAGTGTTCTTGCGTCAGTGTGCATGGTGCTAACCGTTTAGGGACTAACTCGTTGTTAGACCTCATTGTGTTCGGTAAAGCGGCGGGTAATCACATTATTGAAACGGTGCGTAATACCCCAACTTCAACTAAGCAGTTACCTGTTGATGTGCTTGAAAAAACGATGGCTCGTGTCAAGAAGTTGGATGACTCAACGTCTGGCGAATATGCACAAGACATTGCCAATGACTTGCGTCGTATTATGCAGGCTCATGCAGGTGTTTTCCGTACCCAAGCCTTGTTAGACGAAGGTGTGACCAAAGTCCTTGAGTTGGAAAAGCGTTTAGATAACATTCATTTAAAAGATAAATCGCAAGTCTTTAATACCGCGCGTATTGAAGCTTTAGAGTTATACAATTTGATTGAAGCCGCGAAAGCGACGATTATCTCTGCGGCTGCACGTCCTGAAAGCCGTGGTGCTCATGCCCACGATGACTTCCCAGAGCGCGACGACAAAAACTGGATGAAACACACCTTGTGGTACAAGGATAGCAATCGTCTTGATTACAAACCCGTCAAGATGATTCCCTTAACCGTAGAAACTGTAGAGCCTAAAAAGCGTACATTCTAATAGCTGGACTTACGCATCGCGCCGCGATTAGCGCGTTTTGTGAACATAAAGCAGCTAAAGTGGCTTTATGTGAGCAAATAAGCGATAACCGCGTAAGTCCTAATAAGTATGCTTAGGGGAGAATTGAAATGAGTGAAGTTCGTACCGTTGAAGTGTTGCGTTACAATCCAGATAAAGATAACGCGCCGTATATGCAAAGCTATCAGTTGGAGCTTGAAGGCAACGAACGTATGTTGCTGGATGCGCTATTAAAACTGAAAAAAATGGATGAAACCTTGAGTTTCCGCCGTTCGTGCCGCGAAGGTATTTGTGGTTCTGATGGTATGAATGTCAATGGCAAAAATGGCTTGGCATGTTTAATTAACATGGCTGATTTGCCGAAGAAAATTGTCATTCGTCCGTTACCGGGTTTGCCAATTATTCGTGACTTGGTTGTTGACATGAGCATGTTCTACAACCAATACGAAAAAGTACAGCCGTATGTCGTTAACGATACACCGCCGCCACCGAAAGAGCGTTTACAGTCGCCTGAAGACCGTGAAAAGTTAGATGGTTTGTATGAGTGTATTTTGTGCGCGTGCTGTTCAACCAGTTGTCCGTCATTCTGGTGGAATCCTGAGAAGTTCTTGGGCCCATCGGCGTTGATTCAAGCCTATCGCTTTTTAGTCGATACCCGTGACACGCAAACTGAACAGCGTCTCGCTAATTTAGATGATCCGTTCAGTATTTTCCGTTGCCGTGGAATTATGAACTGTGTCAGCGTGTGTCCAAAAGGCTTGAATCCAACGCGCGCCATTGGTCATATTCGTAATATGTTGTTAGAGCAAGCGACTTAATGTTTTAAGTGCTTTGTTTGATAAAAGAAGGGGAGCTGATGCTCCTCTTTTTTTATCGCTAAGATGATGATGGCGAGTTTTTATGATTCTCCCGCCATAGGCTAGGTGTCATTCCCGTCCATTTGCGAAACGCATGGGTAAAGTTGGCGGGTTCGGTAAAACCCATCCATGTGGCGATATCTTCAATACTTCGACTGGATGAACTGAGCATCCGAATTGCATCTTTTAATCGTGACTCATCGAGTAACACCTGAAAGCTGGTATTCGCTTGTTGTAATTTACGTTTGAGGGTTCGAGTTGACATAAATAACTGTGTGCTAATCATTTCTAAGTCAGGATAACCCTGTTGGCCACAAATCAGTCGTTGCTGTACCAACGAGACAATGTCTGCCCGACCTTGTTGATGACGTGCATCACGCTCACGTTTGACCTTCTCCGTCATTAATTGCGCCATGACGGCATCACCCGTATGAATACGTTTTGCTAGTTGGGCGATAGGAAAGCAGACTTGATTTGCACCCATGTCAAAACGGCAAGTCGGTAATCGATCTTTATAATTGGCGTAATATTCTGGCTCGGGATAGTTAAACCACAGTTCTACTTCGTGCCATGCGCTGCCCATTAAATTGCATAAACCACTCCATACACTAGTCAACGCAAGGTCGTAGGCATAGCGATAGAGTCGATCTTCAAGCGACATATCCATGGAAATATCAATAACCGCATAGCCATCTTCTTCGAGTAATCTTCCACGATAGACAGGGACAAAAACCTGACTAAACTCAATGCCAAAACGAATAGCATCACCTAGCGTCACTTGACTTAGCAGGGCATAAGCCATTAATGAGTGCGTCGTTAAACCGATACGTAATCCTAACTCATAACCTAAACCGCCTTCGTGATTTGATAGCTCAATCATGCGCAGTAAGAGGCTTTCATGTTGGTCAACAGACAGACTGGCACCTTCCTCATCAATAAGCGTTGTTGGAATATTCAAGCCATCGAGTATGACCTCACGCTGATAGCCGCGTTCGCTAGCCATCAACAGAATTAAGCGCGCAAATTCGACAGGTACAGAAGGCGAGTTACGATCCAGTATGAAGGTATTATCGGGTGCAGTCATAAATCATTCTTCTAAGTTAACGACATTTATAGCAATCAAAGTTGGCCTATCATCACAACCAACTTGGCCTACGTCAAGCTCAAGAAATTTACTGTGTCAGGTTACGATGTAAACGTGGCAAAGGTTCTATTACCTGATTAACAGGCACATAAAATTAAATAGACCATGTCTCGATCATCAATGTGCTCACTCTTGCATGCGGTGCAGAGAGCCAATAACTATTCCCCTTCGAGGTGATTATGGTACAAGTTGACGTTTTTTGGGCTTATGGCTTTGGCGCAAGCCTCGCTGTTGCCGCAGGTTCACAATTGGCAACAGCAGGAAAAGCGACCAAGCTTATTCCTGCCAAAAGTCCGTTTGAAAGTCGCTATTTTGTTTGGACAGTGTTGTTTTTAGCACTCATTTGGTCGCCTACAGGCATGTTGTTGTTGGTTCGCCATCCTTCGTGGGAAACCATGCAAGTTGCTGAGAGTTTTTATAGTCTCAACGAGTTTCTCGTGCTGGCATTTGGCATTACCAATGTCACTCAAGGTATTTTAGGTTTTTTGATTAGCTATAAACTGATGCAGAGCGGTAAATATTATTTAGCGAACTTAAATTGGATGATTGGCTATTTTGGCATGTTTTTTATTTTGGTTTATGGCTGGGATGGTTTAGGTATTGACCGTTTCTTTTATGACCGTGACATGGTGGCGGGTTCACCAGCATGGACAGCGGGTGTGGGTACAGGCGGCACCGTGATGGGGACAGCCACCGCAGCGTGGAACTTTCTCACCAGCAGTGTTGCAATCACTCTTTATCTTGATGGTGTTTATTTATTGCCGCCGTTTGCTGCTCTTATGTACTTGTGGCACAGCGAAGCCTTAGCCAATGAAGGCCGTCCGATTACGTTTTGGGGTTACGCGCCAACCTTGTTGGTATCTTATTTGGTGGCGGTGTTTGTGGTGAGTTTGGGGGCGGCTATTTTTAGTGCGGTTGTTGTTAATTATGTCGGTGCATTGTTGGGTGTTGGTTCTCATATTGACCGAGCCTTGGGACAAGTGCCTGCGGAAACGACTTCTCATATCATCAGTTATATCATTGGCTTACCTTTAGCCTTGTCGATGTTATGGTTTACGGTATTAAAGCCTAATGGTTTGGTGCATCGTGTGTTATCTCCTTGGTGTTTAGATCGTGCAACACCATCATCAACAAGTCCTATTGCGCAGAAAGCGTAGGTATTAGGTCGGAGTGGAGGCTGTTAGTCGTCGAATGGCCTTCACTCATTCTTTCCTAAATCGACGGGAGATAACCCCATGAAAATTAGCCATAGTGCGATGATTCACTTTCCGATTGAACGTGTGTATGACGCTTTTTTAACCCGTATGGCGCAGTTACCACCGTGGTTGCCGAGCATTGATAAAATTGAAGTCACACGTGTTCTGTCATTAACGACTCATCAAGCGGAAGTGGATTATAAGTGGCATATTGATACGCAAATTATTCCTGTTATTTTGCGGCCATTTTTACGCAGCAACATGAATCATATTCGCTCAACAACGGTATGGTGTGCACAAAAAAGAGTAGTAAATTTTGAGTTTTATCATGATGATTATCGCGAATTATTTGATTGTAAAGGCACTTTTTCGTTAGTTGAACAATCACATAACAGTATGCGTATTGATATTGATGCCGATTTATACCCGTACCCTGAGCGTTTGGCAGGATTACCCAATTGGGTGGCCAAAAAAAGTATTCCATTAATCGAAAAGTTAATTTTAGATATTTTACGTCCCTCGTTAATGGCGTTGCCTGAAGCCTTGCAAGCGATTACGGCGATCAGTGAAGACACACATATTATCGGTCGGAGTTCGTGATAATGAGCATAAATGCAACGATGTTATTTGACGGCAAGTGTGTATTTTGCAATGGTGCAGTCAATTTTGCCTTAGAAAAAGAAGTGAAGCCCGTTTTGTCTTTCGCCGCATTGCAATCTGATGCAGGTCAGTCTTTATTACGTCAGTATGGTTTGCCTACCGATAATTTTCGAACGTTTGTAATAATCAATAACAGTAAAGCTTACACCCGTTTTGAGGCAGCAATTCAGTTGGGGTATTTGATTGGCGGGCGTTGGGCTAACTTGGCTCATGTATTAGACATCATTGTGCCAGATTTTATTGGTAATCCTGTCTATAGCCTACTATGGCCTTTACGGAAAATTTTTGGTGCGAAGGAACAATGTATATTGCCATCGCCGACATTACGTGCGCGTTTGTTGTCGGGTGGTGATGTTTTTTCCTGAGTGTAACCCAACACCGTCATCATTTTTTTTCGAGAGCAATAATCTCTTGTATATCTAACCGTCGCTGTTCAATCTTTGCCAGTAGCGGATAATTAACTTTAGCGATGATGGCGGCTTGTTCCAAATCTTTTAAGGATTTTTCTCCCTGACCCAGTAAGAACGCGTATTCAGCTCGCGCTCTCAACACACCAAGTCCATTATGTTGCTGTTGGTAAGCTTCCATCATGGCTTGCCAAACCAATGGGTCTTCAGGACGCTCATGGCTTAACGGCTCTAGCCAGACTAAGCTCCGTTGACTTTGTTGATTGAGTGTGGCCGCGCGGGCTGCATACAAACGTAAACACACACTATCAGGGTTTAATAATAATGCTTGCTCCAGACTGACCAAGGCTTGATCTGGTTTGTTATCAGCGATGTCTATATCTGCGCTCGCAATAATATAATCAATACGTTGTGGATATTTAGCCAACAGTTGCGCTATTTCAGTGCGAGCGGCTTCATAGTCGCCTTTATCTAATAACGCAAAACTTAACCCTAAACGTGCAGGTTGATTGTCAGGATTGTCGTCGAGTTGTTGGCGAAATGCCGAGACTTGTTGGCTATCTTTTTGATTCATAATCGCCAATAGCCGTACACGAATTAATTGATACTCTAAGCTGTTATCAATGCCTTTTTCTTTATATTGCCGTGCGCGTAAGGTGCTATCGGCAATACGTTCTTGCGTGATGGGGTGGGTGAGTAAAAAATCGGGCATCAAACCCACATAGCGTGCTTGTTTATCCATCTTGCTAAAAAAATTAGGTTCAGCTTCGGGGTTGAAGCCTGCGGAAACTAAGGTTTTCATGCCAATACGGTCAGCTTCACGTTCATGTTGACGACTATGAGCCAGTTGATCTTGTGCCAGTGCCGCCTGTGCGGACATGCCGAGAGCCCAGCCTGCATCACTATTCACACTCGCAATCGCGATACTGGCTAACAATGCGGCCAAGTAAAGAGCGGTGCTTTTGCTGTTAGTTTCTTGGAAACGGGCATAGTGGTGTTGGCTAATGTGGCCTAATTCGTGGGCAAGTACAGCGGCTAATTCAGATTCATTTTCGGCATACAGTAATAAGCCTTCATTGACACCAATTACGCCACCTGCGACCGCAAAAGCATTAATACGTCGATCAGGAATCAGAATCAGTTGTAAATTGGGCATGTTAACGGCACTGTGAAAAGCCAGTCGATAACTCAAGTTTTCTAAATAATTGACTAAGACAGGGTCATAGCGTAATGGCGTAGTGCTGCGAAGTTGACGTAAAAACTGTCGGCTTAATTGATGATCGGCAACATCATCAGCATGACTATTTTCAAAGTTGGGTAAGTTTTCAGCAGTTGTTTCCGTTGCATAGGCATTAGGCGCACCTATAAACAGCGCGGCTAACAATACAAGGCTGAACTGACGTAACATACACTTGACCCTTATTTATTTCATACATTTTGCGATGAATGGAAGGGCGAGTGTAGTGCTGTTTTGCAATTTTTAGGTGAAAACTATGTATTTAGATGCCCGTGGCTTGCGTTGCCCAATGCCTTTGTTAAAGTTAAAACAGGCATTACACAGTTTGGCCGTCGGTGATATTTTAACAGTCAGTACGACGGATGCTGTTTCACAACGTGATTTTGTCGTGTTTTTAGGGCAAACCAAACACCAATTGTTGTTGAGTGAGCAACGGGGTGATGAGTTTTATTTTGAAATTAAAAAAGGTTTGTAGGGGCGGTAATTATTTCAAAAGAGGCTTGGCTTCGACTCCGCTCAGCCACCACGACTTCGCTCAGTTGGCATAAAAATGCTCCCTGAGCGGAGTCGAAGGGTTAATTTAAGAACCCATAGGCGATTTTACAATTGTTTTAATGCCGATAACACAATGGCAGCGTGGCCTTGCGCTTTAACTTTACGCCACTCGTGTTGCAGTCGCCCTTGTGCATTAAACAAAAATGTACTGCGTTCAATGCCCATGACGTTTTTACCGTACATGTTTTTCATTTTTATCACATCAAACGCTTGGCAAAGATGCTCATCGACATCACTGATTAATTCAAACGGTAAGCATTCATTGGCTTTGAATTTTTCATGGGCATTCATCGTGTCACGAGAAACACCCAAAATCTTACAGTTTAATTGCTCAAACTCAGGCATTAAGTCACGAAAATCTTGGGCTTCCGTGGTGCAACCGGGCGTAGCATCTTTAGGATAAAAATAAATGACAATGTTTTCGCCGATCAACGAGGGCAAATCAATCGTTCTGCCGCTGGTGGCTTGCACGGTCAGAGAAGGCAACGAGTCACCTAGCATTAAAGGCATGGTGTCATCCTATTAGTTAGTTTTTATACGGTTCGAGAATGGCGTCAAGGTTACGGTCATCACAAAACATCAAAAAGCCTTCGCGTAAACTGGCGAGATGTACTTTAGCAGGAATATTCACCACCATACTGAGGGCAAACATGGGCGAGCCAGTATGCGGTGCGGCGTAGTTACTGGTTTCTAAGGACTCAATATTAATGCCTTGCGAGGCAAAAAAATTGGCAATTTCATGGACAATACCGGGATTATCGAGCGCGATGACATCGACGTTATACGGCATGGATTCACGTTGAGGCTCACGCTGGGCGGTACGTTTAGTAATAATCGACAAATTTAAACGACGTTCTAGCGTGGGTACTTGCGTTTCAAATTTAGCAATGGCATCCCACGTTCCTGAAACCATCATAATCAACGAGAATTCTTGACCCATGACCACCATGCGGCTATCGGCAATATTACATTTCGACTCGCTGGCAGAACGTGCGATTTCATCGACGATGCCCGTTTTGTCTGCACCCAAGGCCGCTAACACTAAATGATTATCCATGAGCTATCCTAATAAATTGTTAAAGAACGGGGGAATGTAGCACAGTTTTACGACATCACAGTGACGAATTTAACGATAGCGTGTGGGGTCGGCAACTCCTGCTGCTAAGAAACCCTCACGCCGTAAACGACAACTATCACACTTGCCACAGGCGTAACCGTCTAAGTCGGCTTGGTAACAAGAGACGGTCAAGCTGTAATCCACGCCTAATTTTAGACCTTGTTGAATAATTTCTGCTTTAGATAAATGCAATAACGGAGTGTCGACTTTTAAAGGATGCCCTTCAATGCCTGATTTAGTGGCGAGATTAGCTAATTGCTGAAACGCGGCAATGTATTCAGGACGGCAATCAGGATAGCCAGAGTAATCCACCGCATTCACACCAATGACCATCGTGTCAGCATGAACCACTTCCGCAAAACCTAAGGCAAACGCTAAAAATACCGTATTGCGGGCAGGTACGTAGGTGACTGGAATACCGAGACTGGCTTCTTCGGGGACATCAATCGACATATCCGTCAGGGCAGAGCCACCAATACCACCTAAATCAATATGAATCACCCGATGATCTACTGCACCATGCGCTTTTGCTAAACGAGCGGCGGCGGCAAGTTCACTATTATGGCGTTGGCCATAGGCAAAACTGATGGCATAACAGTCGTACTCTTGAGCGGCAATGGCTAAACAGGTGGCGGAATCTAAACCACCTGATAATAAAACGACAGCACGAGGGCGAGAGTGAGCATAAGACGATATTGTCATGATGGCTTAATGTCCAGATTCATTGTTCCACAAATATTTGTGTAGTTGCAGTTGTAAACGTACCTTGAGTTTGTCGGCGAGTAGCCATTCTGCTAGTTCACGCGGTTGTTGTTGCTCATGGCTTGGTGAGAATAAGACATCACTGACGCGTTGTGGCAATTGATACTCATCGACTTTAAACCGCGCCCAATCGTAATCGCGACGACTACAAATGACAAATTTGACTTGATCGTGGGTGGTCAGATGTTGAATGTTTTCGTACAGATTACGATGTGACTCACCCGAATCAGGCGTTTTTAAGTCTAAAACTTTGCTGACCCGAGGATCAACAGCACTGACATCTAATGCGCCACTGGTCTCTAAGGAAACGTCATAACCGCTATTACATAACGCGGTCAGTAATAATTGGCAATTGGGTTGTGCTAAGGGTTCGCCGCCCGTTACGCAGACATAACGTGCGCCATGTTTAGCGACTTCGGTTAAAATATGTCCTAGTGTGAATTTTTCACCTCCTGTAAAAGAGTAGGTGGTATCACAGTAGACACAACGGAGTGGACAACCTGTTAAACGGATAAATACCGTTGGAACGCCGACACTACGCGCCTCTCCTTGCAGAGAGTAAAAAATTTCGGTAATGCGAAGTTCGTGTTGGAGTGAGTCGATCATGCGGATAAAAAGCTCAAAACAAAAGAGGCAGCACCCTTAGCTGCCCATCTTGCCATTTTAACAGACTATGGTGCCGTCTTGGCTTTTTCAGTGGTTTTTGCTTTGGCTTTTTCGTCAGTAGGTGGTTTTTCTTTCGTCGGCGCGGTTGTTTTGGCTTTACTGTCTGTCGTGGCAGCTTTGGCAGTATCCGTTTTTGCCTTGGCTTTTTCGACAGGAATCGGCACATTTTGCGCGCTTAAGTAACTTTTAGCGGCATTCGATTCTGGCGTATTGGGAAAGTTTTTGACGATTTTAAGCATATAGTTAATAGCATCTTGAGTTTTACCATCGCTATCAGCAAAACTGCCGAGTTTTAATAATGCTGCCGCCGCTTTAGGCGTATCCGCATATTGTTCGACAACGATTTTAAAGCTCTTTTTGGCATTGCTCACATCAGCAGGGCTAGCCGCTAAATAAAACTCACCTAACCAATAATATGCGCTAGGCGTAAACGTGCTATAGGGATAGTTTTTGATGAAGTTACGCATGGGGTTAATGGCTTTATTGGGGCCGCCCGTTTTATAGACTTCGTAGGCTGCAAAATAAGCCCGTTTTTCTTCATCAGGATTTGGTACAACAACAGCAGGTGTTTCTGTTGTCGCTGCTGTTGTCGTCGGAGCTACGGTAGGAGGAGGCGTGATGGCCGTCGATTCAACCACGACTGGTGGTGTATTTTTTAGCTGGGTAATACGTTGGTCAAGGTCTAAATAACGACTGCGAGCGTCTTGTTTCATACGGTCAATGATGTTGGCTTGCACTTCTAATTGACCACGTAAGTCGCGCACTTCTTGTTGTAGTTGCTGTACTTGCTGATAAATCTGCCATTGCATCGAGGGTGTTGTGTCAACACCTGTTGTTTGGCTTTGTAAGGGTTGTGCTGTCGGTAATGCTTTGACTTGGATAGGGGCACTGAGTGATTTTTCCTCTATCACGATATCAGCAGCATAACCGATGGCGGCAGTACTTGAGGCAATAGCAAATATTAATGCGGAAATTTTATACATAACTCAACCTAGAAACCTGCAATGACAATGACGGAAACATTATCTGTGCTTCGGCGCGCATTTGCTAGCTCTAACATATCTAAAGCTGTACCTTCCAAATCATGGGAACGACCCAGTAATGCCGCAATCTCATGTTCAGAGAGCATATCGTACAGACCATCACTACACATTAAAAAGCGATCACCTTTGTTTATTTTAATGTAATCATAATCAATAATGACATGAGGTTCTAAACCTAAAGCCCGCGTCAAAATATTTCTAGAGACCTTTTCTAAAGCTTCTTCACGAGTATAAAAGCCTTGATCAATAAATTCTTGCAATAGTGAGTGGTCATGGGTGAGAGAGGTGATTTTACCTTCGCGTAGTAAGTATAAACGTGAGTCACCGACATGAGCATGATGCAAATAGCCACTTTCAACTAATGAAGCAACAAAAGTAGTACCCATGCCTCGGCAGCGAATAGAGTGCCGTGACTTTTCTCGAATGACGGAGTGGGCTGCTTGTAATGCGGTTTCTAAACGTTCATGTGGAGAAATCCCACGAGTCGTCTGTCGTAAGATTGCACTAGCAGTATCAATAGCGGTGCGACTAGCCACTTCACCCGCACTATGACCTCCCATGCCATCTGCTAATAAGGCGATGCCTAACTCAGGTAAACAGAGAATACAATCTTCATTGCTTGTCCGTGTTTTTCCTGTATCAGTATGCCCTACAATTATTATTTTACTCAAGGCGCGCTCCAATCCTGACAGGTTCTCAATCTCCATCCGTGGAGAGTTAGCCTAAATCCTTAATCCTTTGTGACGTTAATGCTGTTGCGTGCCACAAGACTCAACACAGTCTTTAATTGCCCGCGCAAACTCACGGCCAGTTTGATAACGGTCATTGGCATTTTTGGCTAAGGCTTTTTCAATCACGGCAACAATACAAGGAAGCTGGGCTTCAAGTTCAGGGCGTTTACTAAATAAAGGTGGCGGTGGCTCATTAGTGATTTTAAACATCAGTGCGGCCATTGATTCAGCCTTGAATGGGGGTACACCTGCAAGCATTTGATAAAACATCACGCCTAAACTGTATAAGTCGGAGCGGCCATCGACTTTTTGACCTGATAGTTGTTCAGGTGACATATACGTTGGTGTGCCTAATACCGTCCCCGTTTTGGTTTTACTGGAGTCAGTAATACGAGCAATACCGAAGTCGGTGATTTTGACTTCGCTATTATCAGGGTTATACATAATATTCGCGGGTTTAATATCACGGTGAACGATATTAAATTCGTGAGCATAATCCAGTGCTAAGGCTGATTTATGAATAATATTGATGACTTTAGGGACAGGTAATAAGGTGTCTGGCTTAGTATAACGCGCTAAGTCATGACCTTTGAGGAACTCCATCGCAATATAAGCCAAGTCGTGTTCTTCGCCTGCGTCATAAATCGTGACGATATTGGGATGATTCAGTCGGCCTGCGGTTTCAGCCTCGCGGAAGAAGCGTTCTTTTACTTCTTCGAGTTCATCGGCTTCAAACTCTTCTTTTAATGCCATCGTTTTAATAGCAACAACGCGATTAATTTTAGGATCTTTACCTAAGTAAACGACGCCCATTGCGCCTTTGCCGAGTTCTTTTTCAACTTGGTAACGGCCTAACATCGGTTTTTCGTTACTGCTTGGATCTAAAATCATCGTTGAATTAGTGGAGCTGCTACTACTGCCACCTAAAATCACCGTCTCTTCGAGTTTTTGTGCGCGAGCCAGTTTCACTTTTAGATCGCGGAAATCGGGATTGTAATCAGAAATATACTGATAGACCGAAATCGCTTTATTAAACTGACGTTTACGCTCGTAATCTAAGGCCAAATTGTACATTACATCAGACAAAGACTCATCGCGAGGGCATTGGCGGAATTTCTCAAACGCCATATCCAATTGACCTTGTTGCTGCAATGCCAAGCCCAACATACGATTTGATTCAGCCGATTTTTCGTCAGAGCGGAATTTGGCTTTTTCGGTAATTAGGTAATGTTTAGTGGTTAATAAAACATGACCTACCACAATTAAGGCAATAGGTAGCATTAATGGCACCCAAATCCCTGAACTGGTCATGAGGGTAAAATGGGCAATAAAAATAGCAATCACAAAGACCGCAGACGTTAATACGGCATGGCGCGCCGCAAGTTTGGGTAGCCCCAACATTAAATACAACGCAGCTAACAAAAATAAGCCCCAACGTAGTAAGGAACTCCATTCTGGCACGAGAAAAAAGTTTTGATTTAATATGCTGGCGACGTTGTGTGCCAAAATCAGCACAGGTTCCATTGCGGGAGAAATTGGTGTGACCTGTGGTGAGCCTAAGCCATAAGCCGTAGGGCCAATAATAACGATTTTGTCTTTATATTTACTGACGGGAATTTTACCGCTAACCACATCATAAAAAGAGTCCACACGAAACGCGGGATTCTCATCAACATCACCGTAATAAAAGGTTCTCATTTGCGAGAATTCATCGGTTTTTATTTGCAGCTTACCGAGTTGTAAACTTTCACCAAGGCTTAATTTAATGTCCGCAGCGGTTAGATTCAAACTTTTAGCTGCTAACATTAACGCCAACGAAGGGTAGTACGCCCCATCGTAATTGACTAATAGAGGTTCTGTACGCACGCCACCATCAATATCAGGATTAATACTTAAATGCCCTAATAGGGCAGCGTTTTCACCGAGTAATGCGATCGGCGGCACCGCTTGTGAGGTATCTGGTGGTGTCATGCCTGAATTAGAGGCATCAATATTGTCTTTGATATTGTTAACGGGAATTTGATTACGTGTGACGTAAGTTGGTAATTCACCGTCAGGATGGCCTTGCATTTGACCCAACACAAATTGCATCGGTAGCACGACATTTTTCGCGGCGGCCATACTGTCGGCTAATTGTTGATCAGTATTTAGCGTGGACTCGGCTTCGGCCAACTTCATACCCAACTCGCCAATAGCAGGATTATCAGCAAGAGTGGCTAATTGTTGATTATAAAATTCGTTAATGTCGCGGATGGACTTTAAGCCGGGGTCAAGTTGCGGCTCTGATAGAAAAATAGGTAAGCCAACCGCTTTTGCACCACCTTGATTTAACGCGCCCACCATTTGTGCCAAATAGCTACGTGGCCACGGCCAACGACCAATATTGCTAATGCTTTCATCGTCAATGGCAATCACGGCCACTTTATCGCCCGCATTATGATGACTAGAACGCACGCCCATGTCGTAGGCATTACGTTCCAAGTTTTCGATAATAGCGGATGATGAAATAGTTGCCATAAAGCCTGTAATCACAAGGCCAATAAACCAATCGCTTTTCCAAGAAAAAGATACCTTACGCATAGCGAGTCCTACTGCTGTGGGTGTTTTTTATTGTTTCTATCAGAGGTGGATTGTACACACAAGTGTTTGTTTGGAAATAGGGAAAACAACATTGTGAGAGTGATAAAGCATAAAACCCCGATAAATCGAGGTTTTATGCTAGAAATTGCCAGAATTTTAGCAATTAACTCGCTGTTTTATTTAGGCGAGCCTGCTTTATAAGTAATCTCGACTCGACGATTTTCTGCCCATGAGGCTTCATCGTGACCATCATTTGATGGCTTTTCTTTACCATAACTCACGGTGTCCAATTGGTTGGATTTTGCACCATTGCTATTCAAAAATGCTTGAACAGCATTAGCACGACGCTCACCCAATGCCATATTGTATTCCCGTGTACCGCGTTCATCAGCATGACCTGCCAACAATACTTTTGCCGTTGGGTTTTGGCTTAAATATTGGGCATGAGCTTGAAGTGTTTGATAGTCCGCATTGCTTAAATCGGAGCTGTCATAATCAAAATGGACTAAACGGACATTGAGTAAGTCAGCCATAGACACTTCGCCATTGCCGCCGTTTTGTCCGTTTTTGCCTGTGCCATTACTTGCATTTGTTCCATTTTGTCCGTTATTACTGCCTGTTGTTGCCGTATTATCCGCTAAACCTGAGGCATTAACACCACCTTTACCATTTAAGCCATTCGTTTCAGCACTGTTTGGGTCAGTGTTTGTGGTGGTATCTGTTGGCGTTACCTGTGTAGTGGTTGTGGCTTCTTCAACAGCAGTTTTTTTACCTTTCAATGTGGTACAACCACTCGCAGCTAAAGCAACGGCCACGCACAACGCAATCGATAAATTTTTGTGAGACATATTCAACTTCCTCATGAGTAAAGAGTTAAGGCGACCACGCAGGTTCGCGGACTTGGCCATCACTGGCAGGTAATTGCAGTTTGAAACGACCATCTAAAGACATAATGCCTAATACGCCTTGTTTGCCCTGACGTGTGGCGTAAACCAACATTTGGCCATTAGGAGAAAAACTGGGGGATTCATCTAGTGGTGTATCCGTTAGGGTGCTTAAACCACCTGTTTGCATATCTTGAATGGCGATTTGAAAGTTTTGTCCACTGCGGCGATGTACCATGGCCAAATAACGACCATCAGCACTAATACTGCCACGGCCATTAAATGAACCATCAAAGGTGAGACGTTTAACTTCCAAGGTATCGATATCCAAACGATAAATTTGTGGGCTACCACCACGATCTGAGGTGAAGAGTAACGCACGGCCATCAGGAAACCAACGTGCTTCGGTATCAATGGCGTAATGATTAGTAAGTCGTGTGAGTTTCTTGTTAGCCAACTCTAATAAATAAATTTCAGGATTGCCGTCTTGAGACAAGGTTAACGCTAATTTATGACCATCAGGTGACCAAGCAGGTGCGCCATTTAAGCCTTTGAAGCTTGCAATCAGTTGGCGTTGCTGATTACTCAAGGTTTGAATATAAATCGCAGGCTTGCCACTTTCAAAGGAAACATAGGCAATTTTTTGGCCATCAGGCGACCAACTGGGCGAAAGTATGGGCTCTGAACTATCTAGCACCGAATTAGGTTGGCGGCCATCAGCATCAGCAATTTCTAAACGGTAACGTGTATTGCCCTCACGTTTGTATTGCAATACATAGGCGACACGGCTACTAAACGCACCATCCATGCCTGTAATTTGCTTAAAAATACGGTCACTAATAAAGTGCGCCGCTTCGCGCCAACGGGTTGGGGGAATGGTCATACTTTCGCCCATGATACGTTTTTGTTGGCTGCTACTGACCAGTTCATATTGAATGGTTATCATGTTGTTGGCATCGGGAGTGACTTTGCCTACTACTACAAAGTCTAAGCCTAAACCTTGCCACACACCAAATACCACCTCAGCACTGTTGGTGGGTTGTTCGGGAAAGCTTTGTGCAGGTTTGAATAAACCACTACGCGCTAAGTCATCGCTAATAATACGATTGAGAGGTTCGGTGGCGGTGTCACTACCAAATGGCACAACGGCGATGGGCATCGCGTTATTATTCGCTTTGAGAATGTCAATCGTCAGTTCTGCATGGCTCAAACTGGCTGTGATTAACATTGATAATGCGATGAGATGTTTGAGTAACCGTAACATCATTTAGTCCTCGCTACCAAAATTAAAGGTTAAAAGGCGAAATTTCTCGTTAAGTGCTTGATTGTCTTTAGGCACAGGCAGTGGACTGGCTTTATCAATGGCGGCTTTAATACTGGCATCAAAAGCATCATTACCACTGGACTTTGAGATGTAAATATTACGTACTTCGCCATCGGGGAAAACGGTAATTCTAACGGTGGCGGATAGTTTTTCAGTATTCGGCGGTTTATTCCATTGTTGTTTAATGGCTTTTTGAATCTGCCGTGTGTATTTATCCATTAAACTGGCAAGGTCTTTATTGCTGTTTTCAAGGGCTAGTTTTTCCGCTGCTTTTTTATCTGCTAATTGCTTTTCGGCTAATGCCCGATCTTCTGCATCGTGACTGGTTGCTTTAGCGGCATCTCGAAGTTTTGCTTGCGCTTCTTTTTGTTCGGCCATTTTTACCGCCTGCATTTCTTTAGCCAGTGCATCTTTGTTTAAGTTGGCTATATTGGCTTTAGCCTGAGCGAGTTTATCGGCTTTATCTTTGGCTTCTTTGTCGATTTTAGCCTGAGCGAGTTTATCGGCTTTATCTTTAGCTTCTTTGTCGATTTTAGCCTGAGCGAGTTTATCGGCTTTATCTTTGGCTTCTTTGTCGATTTTAGCCTGAGTAAGTTTATCGGCTTTATCTTTAGCTTCTTTGTCGATTTTAGCCTGAGTAAGTTTATCGGCTTTATCTTTGGCTTCTTTGTCGATTTTAGCCTGAGTAAGTTTATCGGCTTTATCTTTGGCTTCTTTGTCGATTTTAGCCTGAGTAAGTTTATCGGCTTTATCTTTAGCTTCTTTGTCGATTTTAGCCTGAGCAAGTTTATCGGCCTTGTCTTTGGCTTCTTTGTCGATTTTAGCCTGAGCGAGTTTATCGGCCTTGTCTTTGGCTTCTTTGTCGATTTTTAACGAGGCTTTCTTTTCAGACTCAGGTTTTTTAGGCGTAGGGGGAGTGTCTTGCTCTTTTTTAGGCGGTGTTTTTTCTGTTTTTATGGCTTCTTTTTTGACTGGTTTTTCCGTCTTTTTAGGTTCTTCAGCCTTCTTTGGAATCTCTTTTATTTTTTCAGGAGATTGCTTCTTTAACTCTTTGGTTTCTTTAGTGATTTTTTCTTCAGATTTTTTTATCGATTCCACTTTAGGTTTGTCTTCTATTGCCTTGTTTTTATTTGGTTTGTCATCTTTAGGTTGTGTTTTTGGTGTTGGTGATATTATTGGATCTTTTTCAGGCGCTGGTGTGGGATTTGAGACAGGCGCAGATGAAGAAGGAGGTGTGTTTTCTGACTCGATATTCGATAATTTAGCCAAGGCTGAACGTGACACTAAAGAGGCTTCTAAGGTATCAGGTACGGGTGGTAGTTCAGGCACAAACTGTTGCGAAAAAATAATCAATAGCAACAGTATCCCTAAGTGCATTGTCATCGACAGCACGAAAGAATTTTTTAGATAACGAAGCCAAGTAGGTTTACTGGTCATGGAGAGCTAAAGGCTATTCATAGATTACTCATAAATCATTCATGAGGTGAAGAGGGCGTTTCAGTTAACAAGCCAACGCGTAAAATGTTGGCTTGTTGCAATGAAGCCATTAACTTCACCACATCGCCATAAGGCACGTTTTTATCACCATTGAGCAAGACTTGCATTTTCGGTTGGCTTTGTTGGACTGCTTGTAAGGTCTGTGTTAAGTCGGCTAATTTCATTTGTTTATCAGGTTTGTCACCTTGTTTTAACCAATAACTGCCATTAGCTTTAATACTGATAATCATCGGTTCGGCACTGTCAACATTCATTGAGTCACTGGCAATTTCTGGCAGCTCAACTTTAATACCTTGGGTTAGCATCGGTGCAGTCACCATAAAGATAACCAATAGCACCAACATGACATCAATGTAGGGTACGACATTCATTTCGGCTAATAAGTGGCGACGTTTGCGCTCAAAAGGGCTGTTTTCCATTAGCTATGACTTTCACGGTGAAGAATGCCACTGAGTTCATCAGCAAACATGGTGTAACGATTATTAAGCGTGTCACTATTGGCCATAAAATGGTTATAAGCCAAGACCGCAGGAATCGCAGCAAATAAGCCAATGGCGGTGGCAATCAACGCTTCGGCAATACCCGGCGCAACAGTAGCAAGAGTGGCGTGTTGTACTTTGGCTAAACCAATAAACGAGGTCATAATGCCCCATACCGTACCAAATAAACCAACATAAGGCGCAGTAGAAGCAATACTGGCCAGCGTAGGTAGTTTGCCTTCTAAACGGGTTTGCTCTTGAATTAGGGTGATACGCATGGCTCGAGTTACGCCTTGCATCACTGCTTCGGTGCTGAGGCTTTTTTGTCTAAGGCGTATAAATTCTTTGAAGGCATTGTGAAATAATGCTTCTGCACCTTGCCGATCTTGATTTTGCTGACTTTGTTGGTATAACACGCCTAAATCTGCACCCGACCAAAACAGTTCCTCAAAGCTTTTTAATGCGCGATCAGCATGGCGATGCACGGAACGGTATTTCACAATCAATGTCCATGAATAGACAGAAGAGCTGATAAGGGCAAAAATAACCAGTTTCACGGGGATACTAGCGTGGGTAATCAAACCTAAAATGGATAACGATTCATTCATAATGTGATGCTAATAAGTCAGTTAAACGAGAGGGTAAGGCGCAAGGTTTGAGATTTTGCTTGTCCACACAGGCAATATCAATCGTCGCGTCGCATAAAATTAGGCCATTACGGGTCAGCGTTTGCTTAAACTGTAGCGATGCTTTACCTAATTTGATGATTTGCGCACTGACACTCAACAAGTCGTCCATTTTAGCGGGTTGTTTATAACGAATGTCGGCCTTTCGTACGACAAAAAGGTAATCTTCTGTTAATAAATAGTGACCAAAACCAATATCTCGTAAGTATTCGGTACGAGCGCGCTCTATAAACTTCAAATAGTTCACATAGTAGACAATGCCTGCTGCGTCCGTATCTTCAATATAAATTCGTATTGGCAGGGTAAATGTGGGATACATAAGGGCACACTCTTATCCGTTGGCTTACAAGTTAAGCTGAGTTTTTAGTGCGTCAGGCATGTTTAAGCCAAAGCGTAAATAGGCTTGAGGGGTTGCAACCCGTCCCCGCGCCGTTCTCATGACCATATCTTGCTGAATTAAATACGGTTCGACCACATCTTCCAATGTGCCTGAGTCTTCCGCAATGGCAGCCGCTAAGGCTTCGACACCTGCGGGGCCGCCGTTAAACTTTTCCATCAGTGCCAATAAATATCGGCGATCCAAACCGTCAAAGCCATGCGTATCGACATCGAGCATATTTAATGCCGCAACGGCGATTTCTGTTGTGACCGTGCCATTACCTTTTACTTCCGCGTAATCACGAACACGGCGTAATAAACGGTTAGCAATCCGCGGCGTACCACGGGCACGGCGGGCAATTTCCATCGCTGCTTCATTATCCATTGGCACGTTTAATAAGCGTGCCGAGCGATTAACAATCGTACCTAAGTCAGCAACGTTATAAAACTCTAAACGTTGGACAATACCAAAACGGTCACGCAAGGGTGAGGTGAGCAAACCTGCTCGTGTTGTGGCAGCAACTAAGGTAAACGGCGGAAGGTCTAGTTTAATGGAGCGTGCGCCAGGCCCTTCACCAATGACAATATCTAATTGGTAGTCTTCCATCGCAGGATAGAGAATTTCCTCAATAACGGGTGAAAGACGGTGAATTTCATCAATAAATAAGACATCACCTTCATCAAGGTTAGTCAGTAGCGCGGCTAAATCACCCGCTTTTTCTAATACGGGCCCACTAGTGGACTTGATTTCACAACCCATTTCACGGGCAATAATATTCGCCAGTGTGGTTTTGCCTAACCCCGGTGGGCCAAAAATAAGGGTGTGGTCGAGTGCTTCGCCGCGTGTTTTGGCGGCATGGATAAAAATTTCCATTTGCTCGCGCACTTTCGGTTGCCCAATATAGTCGTCTAAACTGGTTGGACGAATAGCGCGGTCAACGACTTCTTCTTGGCGCGTGGCGTGCGAGGTAATCATGCGTTCGTGAGACATAGTAATTATATCGGTCAATCAAATAATAAATAAGTTAGGCATACTTGTAGGGGCGAAAAATCTTTCGCCCTTAATGATGTCTACTTTACCATTGACTTGAGTGCGGCACGTATTAAGTTTGCAGTGTCTTCATGCTGATTTTTTACCAACGCGACAGCTTGTTGCGCTTCCAATGGTTTATAGCCCAATCCCATCAGTGCTTGTTCGGCTTCGGCGACAGGTGATAGTTGTGTCGTTAAGCTTAGACGCTCTGTGGTAGTTGCACTGTGCGGCATCAGCTCTTTAATACGGTCACGTAGCTCAATCACCAAACGCTCGGCTGTTTTTTTGCCCACCCCCGGAATTTTAGTCAAAGTAATTACGTCATCGCGCTCAATACAACGTAAGAACGCGTTGGCTTCCATACCTGATAATAGGCTCAAGGCGAGTTTTGGCCCCACACCGCTGACTTTCAGCAGTAAACGAAATAGGGCGCGCTCTTCACGATCACTAAAACCGTAAAGGAGATTAGCATCTTCACGAATGACTTGATGAATCCACAGAGTTGCTTCTTTACCTAGTGTGACTTGGCAAAATGTAGGCAGTGGCGTTTCCACTTCATAGCCGACACCTTGAATGTCAATAATAATGTGGGGAGCAGATTTTTCGACAATAATTCCGTGCAGACGGCCAATCATGATAAGTCCTAGAAAATGTATCGCGAAGTAAGAGTCATCAAGAAGAGAGGCTTACTTATTTATGTGGGATTTGAGTTTCAAAGATTAAATTCCATACTAGCCAGTATTCTCTCACACGTCTTATGGACTATGTTACCGAACTTTTTGTCAGGTTGATGATTTTGATAAAAATTTTTAAGAAGAGCATTAAAGAGGCATCTGCCATACAGGTCAACAGAAACGACAATGCGCCACAAGACTAAGGATTAGGCAAAACACATATGAATACTTAGTTTAACATCGTAACTTTGGAGATTGATTTTCGTTTGGACTTCGTAAGAAAGATAACTTATTGATTTTATTGGCGCGCCCAGCGAGATTCGAACCCACGACCCCTGCCTTCGGAGGAGAAAGAAACACCCCCAAAGAACAGGAGTTATAAACACTTACAAATAATTACAAAATGGGGAGCAAATCTACTGCATCTTGTACCTGTTTGGGCGACAAATGTGCATAAATTTCTGTCACTGTCACAGACGAATGTCCTAACAAGTCCCTAATCGTTGTCAATGGTACGCCAGACATCACCAACCAACTGGCACATGTATGACGCATATCATGTATTCTAAAGTCAGATATGCCAGCCAATGAGCAAGCAGCCGTAAAACCTCGCTTCATACAAACAATTCTTTTTCCCTTCTGACTCGTAAATACATAAGGTGAGTTAGGGTAATGAGAATCCGTCCAATTTCGTAAAATAAGCAACGAATCTAAAGAAGCCTGATTAAGAGGAACAGTTTTCCGTTTCCTTGATTTATTATGTCTAGCCTCAAAAGTCAGTAGCTTAGTTTGGATATTAACGCGTGACCATTCGAGCATCAATAACTCAGACTTTCGACACCCTGTGTTCAAAGCCAAACGGATAAAAGACGACAAATGAGGAATACGTTCATAAGAGATCGCCGCGTTAATTAACCTAGACGCTTCATATTGTGTTATCCAACGAACTCTAGATTCAACACCTTTTAACATCATCGACTTAACAGGATTGCGAACAACAATTTCTAATTCAAGAGCAGCAAAATTAATAGCTGCTGAAAAAAACCTAAGCTCACGATTAATAGTGCTATCTTTTGCACCGTAATCTTGTCGGCTCATTATATAAGCACGAATATCCGCACGTTTTATATCAGATAACAATCTATCTTTAAAAAACGGTTGTAAATGCTTTAGAGAATACTTATCACGGTCTTTGCTTGCATGATTTTTAGCAGAAAAATAAATCTGAATAGCATATTCAAATGTTAGTTTTGTTTGCATGGTATAGCCCTATACTGTTAGAAGGACGCTATAAATAACAATCAAATAAGAACTAAAAGAAAAAAAGCGCATGACTCGCCCTTGTTTATATCTTTGTGTCAATCAGACGCTAACAACAGTGAATAGTTTTAGATCAATGGGTTAAACAAGGGGTTAATCGTTAAATAGTCGGGTTATTGTGTTTTAAACGTTCAGAATTACGTCTAGAAACCTCGTCAGGCTTACCACTCAAAACTTGGTCTTGTTGAGATCGTCCAGTAGCAAAATTATCAAACCATCCTTCTTTGACCATTCTTAGACAAGAATCCTTTGGAACATCAACAGGCGTGTATTGTTGTGTAAAACACTTACAACCAGTTTTCACGGAATCCATGCAAGCAGCAATGCGCGGGAAATCTGTAGGCTTTGCTAAATCTGAATAAGCCGGAGCGGTATAAGGCATAAGAGGATTATCTGGAATAAAGTCTTTATAAGTGAGTTGGTGTTCAATAGCTGATGTTTCTGAGGATTCTGATGTTGTTACTAAATTAGGTTGGACTGGAGGAGCTGCAGGAGAAGAAACAACAGGAGCAGGTTTTACTTCAGGCGCAGGATGACGACCAAGCATGAACCAATATAAAAAAAAAGGAGCGAACAACATAGGCAACGCTAAAAGAGCCATCTTTTTATAAATATGTGTGGGCGGTGTTTTTATACGCGTATTTTCTATAGTTGAACGATAAAGCGTGAAAACTTTAGGGTCTACTTTCACTTTTTGAGATAAGCCGCTAAGACGATTAGCACGGGAATAGACATTAGGTTGGTAATGTTCCCAAGTGTATCGAGTAACCAAGTCTGAGCCATTGGGACGATGAAAATGTATATGTCTTTGAAGGATACCAAGCAAAAATGGGCAAATCATTTTAGCTTGTTGAGTAATGATATAGAAGTCTAAGCCATGATGTCGAGAGCGAGCCATTTCTCGCATATATCTTGGCGGATTCTTATCCGAAATTGAAGAAGGAAAAAACAAATCAGATTCATCTATAAAAATAATAGAACCTTTCGGAAAGTTTGAAACTGTCGAAAAATCATCATTGGGGTCTGTCCAAGTGACCCAATTTTCTAGATCATTTTTATCTATTTGTTCAAAACCATGAGCTTCATAGTCAAAGTCTGGAATATGTGTAGCAAACTTTGGACGGTCTTTGTATTCGGGATTATGAATTAAATCCCAAAGTGTATTACTCGTTTTGCCCGCTCCTAATGAGCCTGTAATTAGAAATAACATTTAATGAGCAGCACGAGCAGCAGCTTTAATACCAATAGCTAAGGCGTAAGCGGAAAATATAATTGATATAGCATCAAAACCACCTAAAAGTTGAAAAGCATTCAAAAAAGAACCTGCATTGGCTGAAATAGTAGAAAGAACCTTTTGTTTAAGAGAGTTGAAAATAGGATTCAAAATAGCGTTAGATATAACGACAATACCAAAAAAAACAGCAATCTTCGGCATTGCCCAACTTAAAAAAGCAGTCAGAGCAGCCCATAAAGGTGCAAACATTACGCAACTCCCTTAAATACAATTTTAGCGGCAGCTAAATAAGACAAAGCAATAATAAGCATTCGCAAAAATTTGAAAAACTCGCAGGCTTGAGAAAACGGAATAACAAGTGATTGACCCATAACAGATAAAGAGGCGTTAGGAATACAAGAGCCTGATTGAGAGCCATTAGAGACGGAGCTTTCAAACGTTGAAAAAAAAGAATTGGCTTGCGTATTAGCAGATGATTGAGCAGAAGCATAAGCAGAGTTAGCCGATGATATTGCATCGTCAGAAACTGTTTTTTGCTCAGCAGTGACTTTAGTTAACGCTTCTGTTTGTTTACAAGTAGAAATCCATTGCTGATTGATAGAAGCACAAACAAGAGGATCACCAGAACAAGTAGGGGGAGTTGTACACGTTGAAGAAGTCTCAGCAGAACAGCCGCCGCTTGAACAAGAACCCCCACCACCCTCACTTGAGCTAGTACCGTCAGGATTTTGGGTACTGGATGAATCAGAACCATGTGAAGGGGTATCAGTGACCGAGCCGTCAGGATTAACCGTCGAAGTATTGTTAGTCGTATGATTAGTCGTATTGTTGTTAGTTGTATTGTTATTAGTAGTCGGCGCATTAGTTGTAGATACATTAGTTTGAGTAACGCCATTTTTAGATGTATTTGTTGTTGTCGTTTGAGTCGTTGTTGTGTTGTTAGTGTTGTTAGTAACAGACTTAGACACTTTAGACTTTGAGCCATCGGGATTAGTCGTTTCTTTCGTTGTCGTTTTAGTTACTGTGCCGTCAGGGTTAACTTTAGTTGATGTGCTTGTCTTAGTCACAGAGCCGTCGGGATTGTTTGTCGTAGTGGGCGGATTATTAGGGTCAGTGGCAGCGTCAGCATTATTAACGCATACACCCGAATTATTACGAATTTGACCCGTAGGACATTGAGCAGTTGAGTCTGTATCAGGCGCGCAAATATTAATTCCATTTCGTGTTCCGGGCTTATAACCTGCGGGACATTGACCGCCTTCACCTGCAGGAATATAGCTGACATTAAAACCCGTTCCATTTGTAGATGTTGGGGTATCAGCACCCGTAGCAGATGAGCCTGTATATTTATACTCGACAGCACAAAAGCCGGCTTGAGTTTGACCGCCTACTTCATTATTTAAGCCGATTGCATCATTCATTGTAAATTCTGGAACAGCTTGAGCTTGTAGGGCGCAACCCTGAAAATTAGCGGAACTAGGCGGAGTTGAAGGGGTAAAATAACCGCCACTTTTATCGCAGACAATCAAACCATTAAGAACAGTCTTAGAACCAGCAGGACAATTAAAAGTACCACATTGCACAGAAAAAGATTTTATTTGGTCTTTTTTGTCTAAGCAAGGCTCAGGCGGAGGAGTAACACAAGTACCAGCACATGTTGTTTTATTAAGATTGAAAATTTGAGGAGCTGTACACGTTTTAGTCAGAGTAGCAATGTCATGATAACCAGTATAGACACTATTACCACCCGAGGCATTAGTATAAGTATTTATATAATGAGTATCGTTACAAGTGACAGAAACCTCATTGGGTGAACCCCCATAACGAGCTATGCAAGCTTTGGACAAATCTACATCACAAAAAATAGGATTAAGTGGACGTGTCGCTTTGTACCACTTGGTAGTTGTATCACCACCAGCAGAGCCAGCAGCAAAAACAGAAAAAGATAAAAACAATAAAAAAAGGGATATAAAAACCCGTGAAAAAGCCATATATCCCCCTTTTGTTTGCTAATTAAGCAGCAGAACGCAAAGACTTAAATACAGCAATACCAGCTTTAAAGCCCAAAAAAGCCAAGCCAATAACAGCAGCAGCAGCAACGCCTTCTGTTACTAATGTTGTAATACTGGCAACATCAATTGCAGCATTAGCAGCATTAGCCAAAACCAAAGAACCAACAGCAACAGATTGAACTAAAGCAGAGCGGAAGCCTGTTTTAGCATTAGAAACAACAACTTGATTATTTTGCATAATTGCAAACTCCAAAAATTAACCAATACGCCCGAGAGCGCGATAAACGGCTATCACAACAAAGAGAGCCGCAAAGGCAACGAATAATTCGCGGCCTTGTTCAAGTGAAATGGTCGAGTAGACAGGTTCGTCAACTTGCAACCACCCCGTAGAACACTGAAGCCGATTGTTTGAAGATGTATTAACATTTCCATCACAGCGATAATAAGTAGTCATTTAGATGACTTTGTAATTGTCCAGTTTTTAATAACTGGCGGTAAATTTGGCCACATAAAAAGCTCCTTACGTCATTTATTACGTCATTTTTAACGTAATTAATCGTCCTACTGCCTATGAGTTAGCTTTGTTTGTAAATCAGTAAAAAAAGACATTAACGAGTAATTTTCACAACCGACAAATTCAGCCGTGTCAATCGCCTCTTGTTCACTTTCAAACATGCCAGCCTTAGACAATAAAGGCGTGTAACCAACATCACCGTCGGGTGTTGGATACAAAAACTGATAATTTTCGGCATCCTGTAAAATCACCACCCGAACTAACATGATTAAGACCCTTTAATTTGTGGAATCGGTACAACGGACACTAATTGCATTTTTTGAGTTTTGCCCGTGGTGACAATTTCAAAAGTCAGTGTTGCCATAAAAGGAAAAGTTTGCTTTTTGAATGGTTCAAAATTTTCAGACAGACCAAATGTATAATCAGCAACAGAAAAACCTTTAGCATTGCCTCGTGACTCATCCAGTTTTGTTTGAACATAGACATGGGTGCTATCGTAAGCAGAGCCATTATCCATTGTGCCTTTGTTGGCTTTCATACCTAAAACCAATGATTCTTCTTTCATTTTCAATTACTCAATTAGTGGCGAAATTAAGCCATTGCCCACTGTTCGCCTTTCAGTGTTGGCTTGCCTTTTTCTATGACCCAATCAAGGCCAAAGAGTGGTTTTGCTAATACAACTTCCGGGCTTAATTTTAAGTACGGAAAGTCATGTAAAAATTGGGTGCAGGTTTCTATCGACTTGAGTGGGTTCTCAAGGCGTTTTGGAACAACCGCAGGGTCTGAATGACTGATTTTTGACAATAACAAATCGTCATCTTGAAAAAATCGACGTAAAAATGTGATGTACTTGCCCGCTTGGTTTTTGACAATTTCAATTGAACGGTGATAAGCGATCTTGGCTTCTTTTTCTTTAACCTTGATTCGTTGAGGTGTCGTTAGCTCAGTTTTTAAGAAAGCTAAACAAGGATAAGACCCTAAAAAATAATCACTTGGAGTCAATAAAATATCAAAAGGGATAACACGGTCAGAACTCTTTAATTCAACCTCTGCACGACACCAAGGACTTTCTTTGTCACCTTCTTTTTTGCCTTTTTCATAAAAACGGGTGAATTTTCCAGAATCACGACAACCAATGTATAAAGTACGTCCTTTACCACTTGGTCTATGCCAATTACCACGCCGCTCGATATTGGGGTCACGCCCACCACAGGATAAAGTGCGTTCATGCCATTGAGTTTCTGCCCAGTCAACGGTGATATATTTGCCTTCAAAATCATCATGAGCCAAGTCAACACGGGTTAACGTAGGACGAACAGCAACCGTATTTAGAAAAATATTAAGACGACGTTCCCAACCAACTTTAGCATTTATACAGCCTGTACCATTCAAAACAAACATCATGGTTCGACGCTGACCACCAAAACAGACAAAGCCGAACTTATCGCCGAGTACCCATGAATTTTTATAGAAATTCATTATTTTTTGATTATCGCCAGTTATGCCAAAGCCAAAAATATTCTCACAGAGGCGCGAAGCCTCAAGAATGAATTCATTGTCTGAAATAAATTGCTTATTTGCTGTTTTGCATAAGGTATCTTCGTGAAATGTCAGGTTAACCCAATCAATAACGGCACATTCACCAATTGCTGGAATGCGTAAAGGTACAATCTTGACCTCACCGCTAGACATCACTAGCTCAACTTGCTGAAACTTCGCTAAATCCCGGGCTTTCTCAAGGCCACTATCAGCAGTTTCCCCCATGTTATTAATGGGGGAGAAGGAAGTATCTCCCTCGTGTTTTTGGTGGGGCAATCGTGGATTTTTGGCGCGTGCGCTCCGCGTCGTCTTCGTCGTTGCCTCCTCATCCTCCTTGTCGCGTGCTACTAAAAGAGGCGCGTTTTGCTCAGCAAACAACGGCGAGACTTGATTCAATGCCTTCTTCTTAATAGCCAGTTCGTAAGGTGTCGTTTGCTTCATTTTGCCCATGATTAAGCGGCCTTATGTTCAGATTTTGAATTAGGCATATCAACAAACCTCAGATAAAGTATAGAAACGGTTGCTAGTACAATCATTTATCAATTTTGAAGGAGTCAAAAGAGTGGAATTTCTTTTACTAATCGCCGTTTTAATCATTGGCGGCATGTTTTTTATGACGCAGATGAAAGGCGGAGGAACTAAAGCAGAAGTTAAACAAGGTAAAGCAAGAGGCAATGTCTGGGCGAAATCTATCTTGACCAAAAATGAGCAACCTATGTTCTTTAGACTAAGAGACTCATTACCTGAACATGTGGTTTTAGCCCAAGTGTCATTTTCCGCGCTGATCTCAGCAACTAGCCAAGCAGATAGAAACAGCTTTAACCGAAAAATGGCCGATTTTGTTGTCTGCAATAAAGCCTTTGAAGTTTTAGCAGTCATCGAGCTGGACGACTCCAGCCACAACGGAAAAGAAGACGAAGACGGCAAGCGAGACGAACTACTCAAAAAAGCAGGATATAACGTGTTGCGATATAAACACGTCCCTAATATTGATGATGTAAAACGCGACATTGCAAGCCTCAGTCCGTTGGTTACTAAGCGTCAAAGTAAATAAAAAAACTTTATTGTGTCCTCTGCCTTGTGTTGCAGAGGTACACGCGCTAAATTGACGTTTAACCCTTAACGGTTAATTGCCCAAAAATGGATAAATCATTTTTGGGCAATTTAAACCAATTTTGGATAATGTCAACGGTGGCTAAAATGCGTTTCGAAGAATTAGTTGATGCTGCAAAGAGAAATAAAGGCTCAAAAGGCGAAATTGCCAAAGAATTTGGCTTTCAACAGTCAAGGATTGGAGACTGGATAGCCAAAAGAAGAAAGCCTGAAGCGGCAGAAATTGCTATTTTGGCTGAAATGGCAGGTTGGCCAATACTAGAGACAGTCGCAGAGATTGAAATGGAACTCAATGATAAATATAAGGATATTTGGAAAAAAGCAATGACAGAATGGCGCGCCCAGCGGGATTCGAACCCACGACCCCTGCCTTCGGAGGTCGATTTTCCATCGTCCAATCCAGTTCTATCCCGTCCAATTTTAATCTAAAAAACCTATATATAGCAATGACTTATAAGGTAGTCATGTGCTAATGTGTCCAAAGGCGTATTACCCCATATTGTGCTTTCTGTGGGGGCGCCAGTGGGGGCGGAAATCGAGGCTAAAATGGCACAATTACCATTATCAACTGATCGACAATGTGCAGCACTTAAATGTCCTGAAGATAAGATCAAAGTGCGCATTGCCGTTAAGAATCCTGGCTTTGGTGGCTTATGTCTAGAAGCTCGGCCTGATCGTGAGGCTAAGGCTTGGCTTTACCGATTTAGAATTAGTGAGAAGGCATGCGAAATGACGCTGGGAAGTTATCCCGCCATGTCATTGACTAATGCTAGAGTAAAGCATAAAGAAGCGGCTGAGCTAGTGAAGCAAGGTATTGATCCTCGCCATCATAAGGCTGCAATTAAAGCAGAAAACGCAGCCGTTATCACCATGCAAGAATTGCATGAGCGGTGGATAGCCCATCAATTACGAGCAGCCGAAGTCAAACCAGCGACGACGCAAGACCATGCAGATCGTTGGCGTCGTTACTTGCAAAAACCGCTCAGTAAAATTCGGCTTGACCATTTGAGTCGTGCACACTTGGCAAGTGCATTGGATGCCATGCGAGAATTTACTAAAGAGCAAACGCGCAAGTCGATGAGCACGCTGAACGGTATGCTTGACTATGCGTTAGCACGCGGTTTGGTAGATGAAAATCCCATGAGATTACTTCGACCCAAAGATTTTGCTGCAAGTACTCCTGAAGGCCGTAGCCGTTGGTTGACTTTAGAAGAGCTAAAATTGTTGTGGCATTCAATAGACTATAAAGGTGAGGTAGGACGACAAGTAGCTTCCACTTCGGTTCTTAGTGCGTCTCTCATTGGTGTGATTAAAACTGCTATTTTGACGGGATGCCGTCGTGAAGAAGCCGTGGGTATGCGTTGGGATGAGATTGACATTAAGAATGCTATTTGGACATTGCCGCCTGCGCGTACCAAAAATGGTGCAGGGCATACCATTTTCTTATCGCAAATAATGATCAGTCTGCTTGAAGGCATGCGAGCGATAAATGGTTTCTCCGCTTTTGTTTTTGCATCGCCCCGACTCACCGCAAGGCCGCTAACGGCACACTCAGTTTCACGCGCCATTAAACGGTTACAAGAGCCTGAAAGTAAGACCCAGCCTGAAGGATTACTTTACAAAAAAATGGAGCCATTTACCTTGCATGATTTACGTCGTACCTGTGCTAGCCATTGGGCCGATACTTTGCAAGCTGATACGCGTGTTGTAGAGTTGATGCTTAATCATTTGCCTGCGGATAAATTAGTCAGAACGTATCAACGTGGAAAGCAAATTCCACGCCAAAAGGATGTTTGGATGAAGTGGGGTGAACTGGTATCCAGTCAAGTACAAGTATAGGTAGATGCAGCTTCATTCTTAATAGCGTCTGTTCAGCATGGTTTAGGTGTTTGTCGTCACCGCTTTTAATCCTAAATACGACACAAAGGGTAAAAAGTCTTTGTCAGCAAATAGCAGGGAGTGATTGTACTCAATACAGTACGTAGCAATAATGACATCGGCAGTTTTGCGGACAGTAATTCCTCGCTTTCTTAGCACACGGAAATTATCGGCAGAATGTATTGCTAGGTCTGTGCCAAGCATGTCAAAAATGCTTAATGTCATCATCAGTTTTTTGGCGGTCTGATAATCTGCGTCAGAGCGAAAGCCCCGTAGCACTTCGGTTAAAATGAGATCGCCAATGCCCAGTGGTTCAACGCCAAGTAGGGCATCTAATTTATTGGTTTCGGGTGTTGCTTGGCCATTGAAGTAATCAATCCAGATACTTGAATCTACGAGTATCATTGATTGATGCTCACTTCCTCAGCGTTATCTTCCCATTTGAGTTTGCCTCGGAATGCCTTAATCGCTTCTTGCTGATGAAGTTTAATCAGCATTTTCAATCCAAGCTCAACAGCCTCTTTCTTTGTTTTGAGGCCCGTCGCTTTGAGGGCATCGTGCATAAGGCTATCATCTATGACAATGTTGGTACGCATTTTATATGGCCTCTGTGTGTATGAAATTTATTGATATACACATTGTATTCTTGTTTTTATTGGTTTACCAATGGTTATGTTTTTATCATAAGGAAGCGTATCCTTAAATTGCGTTGTTGTTGAGAGGGGGTATTATGAGCTTGGTTCAGGTGGAAATTCCTGATTTTTTATTGCAACAAGCACAGTCGCTTGTGCAGCACGGTTTGGTGAAAAATATACAGCAGTTGGTCGAAGAGTTGTTACGCCGTTATGTAGAGTCTCATCAAGAGACGTTAAACGAGCAGTTTATCAAAGACGATATTAGATGGGGTTTGTATGGTGACGAGTAATGTAGGGCAGACAGTTGTCGGAGACGATGCGGAATGAGTCGCTATCAACCACCGTATCAAATTACCCCAGCCATACTTAACCGAGTGGCCGATATTAGTGAGTTATTGGGGCGATGGTCAGCGACGAGCAAAGACACCTTATCGCCCCAACTTCGCCGTGATAACCGCATTAAAACGATTCAAGCCTCACTAGCCATTGAAAATAATACGCTTAGTGTCGAGCAAGTGACTGCCGTTCTAGATGGCAAGCGAGTATTGGGTTTACCACGAGAGATTCAGGAAGTCCGTAATGCGTTTATCGCTTATGAACAATTAACAGAGTGGAATCCACACTCTACAAATGATTTGCTGACGGCTCATGGATTACTCATGGCAGGGTTGCTAGATGATGCAGGAGCGTTTCGTTCGGGTGGTGTCGGTATTTATCGTGGCGAAGCGTTATTGCACATGGCTCCCCCAGCGAGTCGTGTGCCCGTTTTAATACAAGACTTGGTAAATTGGTTAGCGACTAGCAATGTTCATCCTTTAATAGCCAGTTGTATCTTTCATTACGAATTTGAGTTTATTCATCCTTTTGCAGATGGTAATGGTCGTATGGGGCGTTTATGGCAAACACTCATGTTAAGCCATTGGAATCCGATACTTGCTTATTTACCTGTAGAAACAGTGATACGCTCGCAACAACAAACCTATTATCAGGCATTGGAGCAATCTGATAAGGCAGGTGACTCAACCGTGTTTATTGCTTTTATGCTGGAAGCGTTGCATACAGCAATGACGGAAGTCGTCACAACCGACCAAGTAATCGTACAAGTAACCGACCAAGTAAAACGCTTGTTAATGATGTTGGACGGAAAAGATGCACAAAAATTAGCGGAGTTAATGACTAGTTTAGCCTTACAGCACAAACGCACTTTTAGAGATAATTATTTAAACCCCGCATTGGCTGCTGAGTTGGTTGAAATGACACAGCCTGATGCACCACGTAGTCCATCACAAAAATATAAGCTTACTGTTAAAGGGCGCGATACGGTTTTCAGTATGAATGCTAAAACTATAAAGTAGATTTTTTTTATAAATAATCCATAGGAGAGTCTGAATAAAAACATTCTGTTTTGGCGACAGCTAATGGTGATCTTGAAAAAACGAAATTTATTGGGCAAAGAACATGATTACTGCCGAAACAATTTATGAAAAAGCCAAGCTGTTGGATGCATACGCTTTGCAGGAAGTCGCTGACTTTTTGGTTTTTGTGGTAAGTAAACATGGCATTCGCAAACTACAGGACGAAAGGCTCAAGTATTTTCCTATGGCGGCGATTGAGTCAACTGACCAAAAGCCAAGCTTTAGCAATCAGGTATTGTCTATTGAGGAAATGGATGTTGCTATTGAATATGAAGCGAGCAAAGCAAAATGATAACGATTAATACAAATGTACAATCCTGCCCATGCAGGGTAATTGGTTAAAGAATGGTTAGATGGCCTAAAAGAAGAAGGTACTCCTGTTACCGTGACACAAATCGCTAAGAATACGTGTGTGACTCGGACAGCGTTATCTCGCATGATTAATGGTCATACCGCACTAACGGCAGATATGGCATTGCGCCTTCAAGCGGCATTGGGTATTAACGCGGATTTGCTCATGCGGGTACAGGCGAGTTATGAAATTTGGCAAGCTTCTTAACTACCGCGCCCTTATATTTCGTTATTGGTTGCTCATCACGCTTAATTGAAGGGTTACACCTTGTAACCCCAAATATCCCTAATTTCTATTGGAAAGGATTATCTACAGAGTCTGTTGCCTGAACCGTTATTTGGTCCGGCAGTGTTTCCGCTTTTAACGTGCTGACCGTTGCATCTAGTAGTGATTTTAAACTTTCTGCCAGAGCCAAACCTTCTTTGTCTTTGGTGATTTGTAGTGAACCAAATAAAGATAAACGATCGAGACGGTTTTCGATTGTTAACTCACCAATACTGATGGTGTCTTCTTCATTTTGGAAGGGAATAAGATTAGTCATTGTAAAATCTCCGTAAAAACTGTGATAGCAATGCAAATGTATTGAATTAGCGATATTTGCTGCTATGAGGTGTGGGTACAGGTAAAACCATTTTTTTGTCTTTGATTGCAGGAGAGAGTTTAGGGAAGACATTTATCCCAATTTTCTTTTCCAACTCACTAATTGATAAAGTTTGATAATCCATTCCTGCTAGATTAGGAGTGTAATAAGCACCTGCTTCTTTGCGAACTGGGTCGTAAATAGCTTTAAATGTACTCGTTGGCACAAAAACACGGTTATTAATGCGCGCGATTTGAGAGCCTTCAAAGACGGGGCCTGTCACCACATAAAGATCACCACGCTCAATGGCCATATCTCGAACACCTGATTCGATGCCTTCCCATAAATTTTGATTTTTATTAGGATTTTGCGGAATCATATTGGCCAAAGTGAAACTTTCAGATTGAGCATTTTCAGTTGGCATATCACCTGATGGACTCATGTGTCCTCGATCAAATCCTGAGTGGACATAATCTGCAAGTTCGGCTCGATCATCCGTTGATAACTGACTTTCAGGATGAAACTTATCTTTACGTTTCATGCCTTTGGCTTGATAAATTCGGTCTTCAGTGAGGTGTTCTGCTGTCCACAGCGGTGTATGAGTAATACCAGAGTGTAATACGGCAAAGCTTTCAAAGCATAAAGCGGTTGTTTTTACTGAGAGTTTTTGATTGGTCAAATCGGGTGAAACTGCGTTAGCAAAATGAGTAGGACACGCTGTTTGTCCTGCAAATGCCGAAGAGGTTGACAAAAGTAGGGCAGTAACAAGTAAAAAAGGTACTTTCATGTATCGACTCAAGAATAGGAAATCATGTAGCAGAATTTTGCTGATATCCATCCTACCAAAAATATATAAAGTACAATGAATACAAAATGTTAAAAATTTATTGGCTTTGGGCTGTGCAATCTTCCCAAGGGAATTTAGATCGTTGTGACATAAACCAAGTTTATGTTTGTGATATCACATAATTTTGTTGGCTAATAATGCTGCGCCAAATAATAAACTCAGCAATCACGATATTAATGACCCATGCCGATATCATCAACATATCACGTAAAAAGCCCGTCACATCGCCAATTGCGATCATAAAAGGAATAAAGACTAAGACTTGCGTGCCAGCCCCTTGTCCCAAAGCATAAGCTCTAATCACCCATGCTCGATGTGATGTGATGTTCCGTTTCATAATTGAGATTAAAGCAAGGACAATAGACGCTGACATTGCGCAACCGACAAATATGCGAAAATAATAAAGTGAATTACCTTGAAGAGGACTTGGTATTTGATAAAACAATGTCATCCACAATCCCGTTAAAGCAGATGCTAAGCCACAAGTAATGACTACTCGACCAGATAAACGATGCCAGTTTGGCCAACGTTGACGATAATATTGCGGAAACTGGAATGCACCTAAAATACAAAAAATGCTGGCAGTAACAATATGAAAAATAATCGGAATGGGCGACATGAAAAATCGGGCGTTTTCAGTTGTCAATTCACCATCTACTACTCCATGCACGCGAACCATTCCCGCTAAAATTGGAATGATGCTCAAGACAATGAGCATCGCGGGCACTCGAAAATAATGGCTACTCGATGGTTTCATATGACATTCCGTAAGTGGTGCTGGGGTGATAGTTAACTGATGATTGCCGATCAGTTTATTGGGTTGAAAAGCTTCTTTCGTAATGATGGTTGGCCATATGAATACGAAAAGAGGTATAACTAACCAACTAATGAAGTGGCCATTTTTTGACCACAACATCAGCTTGATTGTTAAATTCTCGGGCAAGTGCGGCTAAGTATTTAGCAGTAATGAATTCAGTTCTCCATCACGGTCCAACTTTGCTAAATTGTCAAATCCTCCGACATAGGTGGTACCGATAAAAATTTGAGGAACTGTTCGGCGTTTAGTCCTATTAATCATCAGCAACAGCTGAGATTCATTGTCGTCAATATAGATTTTACTGATGTTTTTAATGCCCTTCTTGAGCATCAAAGCCTCAGCTTGTTTGCAAAAAGTGCAGCTTGATGAAGTGTACATTGTGACTTCACTCATTTGATATCTCCAAAAAACAAATAAAATGTAAATTAGTGAGTTGGTGTTAGATTTAAACAATATGTCTCTGACGTTTATGTGATTGGGCATCAGAGACATATTGAGTCAATACCTTAGCGTTACATCCGCATAGGCATAATCGCTAGAAGGAAGTTGTGCTAGCTGAAATACCTTGCCAGCTTTGAGGTGTTCGTAGTTGATGGAAATAGTTAAGAAATTGCTTGCTGACCAAGTTCCGATGGCACGAAACAAGCCCCCAATTTCACGCCCAGCTACTTTTTGTGTGTTGGTGTAAGCACGCATTCCACCTGCATAAACAGCATCGTCATCTTTGAGTCGCTGTGCGAAACCATACTCAAAAGAGAGATTAGTCTGTTTTGTAGGGGTTACTGATAATCCTGACGCAATCATGGCTAGATTGCTGAGGCTAAGAAATTGACCTTCCGCTAGATAATTTGAACTTGCATAGAGTGGGTTAAATCCCCTGATAGTTCCGTGACCATTAGCCCCACCACCAGATGCCATATCAACATGCACAGTTAGCTTAGGTTTCCATCCTTTGTGGGAGAGTTTGTAGCTATTGACAGCAAAGAGTCCCCACGCATCAATATCCCGATCATTGAAGTCGCCTGATTGGTGTGCAAGCGTGATGTCAAATTTAAAATCACCTTTACTTCCCCAAAAGCGATTCCCCAGCGTCTCTCTATCATCAAGACCAACTGTGCCAGCGTAGCGAAAGTTTGGTTTTTCGCTATGAATCCAGAACGAATCCCAATAAGTATTGGTGTCATTATTTGATGAGTGAATTTGACTCACACTAATGCCTTGGATATGTTCGGCATCATTGATTGCTTCATCAAACGCACCTTGTTTTAATTGCGTAGCACGAAAGTCAAAAAGCCCAACCCTAAAATCTGCTCTATGGACATATACCCGAACACCGTTCCATGTACGGTGCAAGTTAGAGCCGTCGCTAAGGCTGATTAATTGTTTTAGGCCATCTGCGTATTCTTGCCGTCCAACCATCGCACCCACCAAAGCGTTACCAAAATAATCGCGGACATCGACGAAAAGTTGCTGTAGCGACGCATCATTTTTAAAGTTGGCTGTAGCATCATCACGCCGACCACCGACTTGACCCGTTCCAATCTCACCATAAAAGCGTAGGTTTGAATTGACGTGTAAATCGGCTCCAAGAATGCCTCGGAACAATCCTTGGCGATAATCATTATCCGCCTTCAATTGTCCGTTATCGTAGTAAGCGTAACGCAAGCGGGTTTCAGAGCTTAAGGTTAAGGATGCTGCATCACCTATTAACATGTCTTTGAGCAGTGGTACATGGTGAGATTCACCAATATTATTCCAGTCCTCGGCCCAACGACTAGCCATCAAACCATTGCCAACTTCAGGCCCCCAGCCTGAAGCAATAAATGGATAGGGGTGAACTGGCGTTAGTAAAGCTATATCAATAGCTTCTACTACTTTATATTCTGTTTGGTCCGACTTATTTGAAGAAACTGGGTCGGCATGAGTGAGGTTGGCGATTAACATAAGAGTGACTACACCCGTGCTGATAGCGAAAGTTTGATTTAAAGTCATTGCTATGATCTGTTTAGGAGTTTGCGGTAATGGTGCGGCGTGCAATTACATTGCTGGTTATTGCAATGATGATTGCGGCAACCATCAGTAATGCAGCGACAGAGAAGGTCATGCGCATACCAGCGGCTACTGCCAAAGGATGAGCCATCGTTAAGTTGGCGGTCGCCGAACCAAAGGCGAAAATTGCTCCCATGACCGATGCTCCCGTAATCAGTCCGAGGTTACGAGAAAGATTGAGCATGCCTGAGATCACACCACGTTGTTCTGAGCCGATGTTCGCCATCACCGATGTATTGTTGGATACTTGGAATATTGCGTAGCTGAAAGTGATGAGAATCAACGGCAAAACGTAACCAACGACGCCAAACCGAGTAGGCACTATCGTCAGAATGAAAGTACCAACTGCCATCCCCATAAGACCAATAATCGTCATCCGTTGTGAGCCAAAGCGATCAACAAAACGACCCACAGGCACTCCCGTCATTGCCGCAACAAAGGGCCCAGCCGCCATGACAAGACCAATATTCGCGGCATCCAATGCCAGCGCACCTGATAAGTAGAAGGGGCCAACGACTAAGGTTGCCATCATCACGGTTGCAACTAGCGTGCTTGTCAAAAAGCCTGCGCTAAGCACAGGATTTTTAAATATTGCTAAGCGAATCAATGGTGACTTCACTTTTGATTCAGTTAATGTAAAAAGTGCGACACCTACTGCGGCGACAACAAGTAATACAAAATTAATCGTGCCGAAATGACCATGTCCGATAGTCATCGCCAGTGCATACGCACCTAGCGTCAACGCCAGCAATAAAGTACCCAAATGATCAAAACGTGGACGATTGACCTGTGGCAATTGACGATCAAAGGGTAAGTAGCGATAAGCGAGAAGCCAAGCAAACAGACCTAAGGGCACATTGATAAAGAATATTGATCTCCAGCCCAGTCCAGCAATGAGTAAACCGCCCAACGAAGGGCCGAGTGCTGTGCCAATGGCCGACATTGTGCCGAGTAAGCCCATGGCACTGCCTGTTTTTTCCTTTGGCACGGCATCACCGACAAATGCCATGGTGAGTGACATCATGATGGCGGCACCAAGCCCTTGCAGAGCACGAGAACCAATCAACATCAAGAGCGTTGGTGCAAGCGCGCACAAAGTAGAGGCAAAAGTAAAAAGAAAGAGACCTGCCAGCATTAACCTTCGGCGACCCATTAAGTCACCCAGTCGACCGACACTAACGATTAATGTTGTGATGGCAAGAAGGTAAGCGAGGACGACCCACTGTACTTCTTGAAACGAGGCGTTGAACGCTTTGCTCAACGTCGGTAAGCCGACATTGGCGATGCTGGTGCCCAGTGATGACAGCAGCATAGTGAGTGAAAGACTGGTGAGTATCCAGCGAATCGAAATAGGGCTCACGCTTTCAGAGAACCCTTGATTGGGTTTGGCAATGGTTGACTTCACAGGAAATCCTCTTTAGTTAAAAACTCTCAATTAAGGAGTTAACCTAAAGATAGGCTTTAGACTGTGATGGCGGAAGACGCATCAATTGCAGTTAATTAATGCATCAAACGCTACATCAAAAAATAATTGTGCTACAGTCAGCAGATGAGTAATCCAGACTTCAACTTATTAATCACGCTTGATGCCGTTCTCGCAGAGGGAAGTGTCGCTCGCGCAGCTAAACGACTACGGCTAAGCCCATCAGCAATGAGCCGTGCGCTTGCCCGCCTACGAGAAACCACAGGCGATCCTTTGCTGGTTCGCGCAGGTCGAGGTTTGGTGCCAACGCCAAGAGCACTTGAACTTCGTGATAAGGTCAGTCAACTGGTACAGGACACTCAGGCGGTACTTCGCCCTGTGGAGGCATCAAACCTGAAGTATCTGGTGCAGACATTTACGGTGCGAACCAGTGAAGGATTTGTGGAGAATTTTGGCGCGGAAATCATTTCCCGTGTACAGGCGGAAGCCCCTAATATAAGACTGTGTTTCTTACTAAAGCCCAATAAAGAAAGCACTTCGCTTCGTGATGGAACGGTTGATTTAGAAACGGGCGTCATCGAAACAACAACGAGCCCTGAATTGCGCACGCGAGCACTTTTTAGTGATCGTTTTGTTGGCGTAGTGAGATCGGGGCACCCACTGGCGATGAGTGAGGTCTCGCTCGATCGTTATGGAGCAGGTCGCCATATTTGCATATCTAGACTGGGAGTTGCGAAGGATAAAGTTGAAGAGGCATTGCGCCCGATAGCTGTAACGAGGGATATAGTCACAATTGTTGGCGGCTTTTCGACAGCCTTATCCCTTGCTCGATCATCAGACCTTATTGCGACTGTTCCTGAGAGACATACGGGAAATCTACGAGCGGGAATGCACACTTTTAAACTTCCCTTCACCACGCCAGTGATTACGGTTTCAATGATATGGCATCCTCGAATGGATGCTGATCCCGTACATCGTTGGCTGCGCAGTATCGTACTAGATGCTTGTTCTGACATGTTAAGCACATCAATTTTGAGTGAGTTATAGACAAGACGTAACCCAACCCAAACACCCCATCACAGTAAACGCATCTCATTAAGGCAAGCTTCTAATGAAGCACGCTCTGAAGATCCAATCGCCTATAAGTTGTCACGGCTGATCATGTTGAATACACTGACGTTAGAGTAATCACTGCACGGTTTTATCTGGCGGCGACCCGTGGTGTCGGGCACGAATAATCCAACTAAATACACAGCACACAATTTTTATAGCGACAAATCATGTGATTTTTAAATAAATCACATGATTTGTCCGTTATTTTACAACGTGATACTTTTATGGATGTAGCTAGAATAATATTGCACCCTAGAAGTAGCCTGTTTTTTGACATAACGTCGTGCATTAAAAACATGGATAAATGACACTTGTAGTAGCAGTCAAAAATTTAGTAGAGATTAAGCGGTATGGAAAAAACAAAAAAAGTGGCGAACTTGGCAGGGATAAGCTCAACTATTATGGATGATACGCTCTACCAGCTTTCAGACGTAGAGCAGCAGTTTGGTATTGCACAAATTGAATTGATTCAGCGAGCAAGCAAACTAGAAGATCCTTTAATAAAACTATGCTTTTCACCACCTGTCGAAACGGTCATTCATGTTGTCGATACGGCATTTATCTGTATTAATGGCTTTAATTATCGAAATAGGGATCCTGCATTGCCAGCATTCGACAAGAAGGTGGACCAGCCTCAAATTTTTCACAATCACAAATTTATTGCTATGATTTTAAGCTCTGACAGCTGTGAAGGTCTCAGGCGCACTACAACGGTAGAGCAATCATTGTTTATGGAGGCATATGCAATATCTGATTTCAATAAAAAGCCTATAGACGGTAGTATTAAATTGGTGCGCCCAAAGATGACTTACACTCAAAATCACGATATGAATCGGGTTGACTCTAATAGGTTACGGTTTGCCGCTTACCCACGATGGGTTAATTGGCAATTTTCTGAGCGGAATGGGTTTCAGCCACCAGACAATATTACGATTTCTCGAAGTGACCTATGCATTTATGGTTCTGAGTTAAAGCGATTTATGGTGGAGGTTGATGGAAAGGGGTCTGCATCAATAATAGTGCAGAATAATGAAAGTCAGGAAAATGCTCACACCAAGGCACAGGCTTCGTTAAAGGTTTTGGTGGCTGAAGTTGAGAAAAGAGCCAAGGCTAATGGATCGCTTGCACTTAATGGTCGGTGGCCAGGTATTAAAGAGGACTTCGTTGCCTTAGTCCATGCTTGGGCACAAGGGAAAGAAGAGCATAGTCATTTGATGAGATCGCCTTTTACTATACAGGATCATCTAAAAGGAATTATTAAGTTTGGCTCAGGAAGCAGGCAAACAGATTTTTATTTGGATCTTTTCCCTGAATTCAGAGAATCTATACTTAAGTATAGAGATTGCATTAAAAACAAGCCAAAAACAAAAGGGTAAACACGAGTTTTCTGCGTGTTTTTGAGTTTCATAACTATTTGTAATTTAATGATATTTTTATTTTACCTGACATTACTAGGGATTACTTGGATTTTCCAGTTCTTCGTTTCGTGGTTTCATTTGCCTCGTCGAGTTAACGCATTTCCGCGTTGACCAAACGAGGACACGTACTATGAAAACCAGTAAAACCCCGCAAAGTTTTAATGAAGAAAGCCCTTCTCCATTAAAAATCTCAACGACTTCATTTCCAATAAAAATGCTTCCCATAAAAGAAGTTGTTCATATCTTGGGTAAGTCTCGCTCTTGGGTTTACAGCAAGATGTCTAAGGCTAACAAAAGCTTTGACCCGACATTTCCGACGCCAGTCAAATTATCAAAAACGTCAAGTTTATGGATTGAAGAAGAATTGATAGCTTGGCTTGAGACCCGCATTAAATTGACTCGTCAAGGAATTTAGGGGGCAGACCATGTTTCCATCTACTCATTTAAATCGTGAAGCGATTGAATGTATGCCAATTGATTGGGCAAACATAGAAATTCCAGATTACATGATGTATGCCAATCTTCAGGCGGAGGAATGTCATTACGAGGATATAGTCAATGGCGACATTAAAAGGCGTGAAAATCGTTCACAAAGTATGTTCTTAGCAGAATGTATCCATACGAGTGTTAGTCGTTTAATTGACGTATATTCGACATGCAGCCCTTACGTGAATACAAACAACTCCGAGCTTTCGGAGTGTTTATTTCCAATTTGGAGGTTTGTTAATGACAATCCTCGAGCGGTCAAAGCTTTTAATGCTGGCCATATTCATAGCGAGATGGTTGAGCTTTTCCTAGCAACATCATTTGAAGAGAATGGTCTGCAAAACAAACCGAATACTCCAAGATTGGAAGTATTCAATAGCCTTGAAGATTCGGACGCTTGGGATATAGACCAAATTAATCGAATCCTCCGACAGATAAAGAAGTGCAAACGAAGAATACAAGTTCGAAAGCAGAAATGCTTAAACATGTTTAAAACGGCTTTTGATCTGTGTAGTAAGTTGCTTTCGTTATGGGGGGCTTTTTATTGTGTTCGTATGGAGTTTGGCCTGCATCTCGACCGTGATGAACGATTTGATCCGCAACAAGCTGTTCAGGATAGAAATGAGTTTCTGAAAAAAGCTCGAGACAGTGGCGTATTCCCAGAATACACAAAGTATATTTGGTTTCTTATTGACCATCAGCAAAAGGGATTTACACATCATTTTTACATTTTGTGTGATACCAATTACGTCCACAATCCTGACGATATAATCGATAGAATTGGCCGATTTTGGACTGAGAACATCACAAATGGTACAGGTACGTATTTCTCGTGTAAGGACTTTGTTGACGAAAAATCTCATTTGAAATTGGGGATTGGTGTCGTCAGTCCAACAAACAATTATCAATCGCAAGACTTCATTTTTGGCCTACGTTATATGTGCTCTCGGGGGATGTATTGGAGTTTTTATACAGATTTCCACATAGAAACATTTGGTAGTGGTACTTTCAGGAATAAAAAGAAGGTATCAAGTTATCCCACTTTGCATTCAATACACGGCTCAAATATGGCTTCGCAACATATGCATTCTAATTTTCACAGTCGCCCATCATCTGTACTTGCCGAAATGGTGTCGAACATGTCGACCCGACATAGCATTAAAGTCCATTTAGGTCGAGAGACGCATACTCGTCAGAATTTGAATTGGATCCCTGGTGAGCTGAACAATGCTTTTTTGCTGGTGACAGGTCAATCAGGGTCTGGCAAGACTAACTCAGAAAAGCAAATAATTGTTGATTTAGTTCAAAGCAAATTTACTGTTTGGGTGCTAGATCCTCACAATGAGTATGGCGGTATGGGTTTAACGTCGATACTGCTTTCTGATGGTTCGGAAAGTACACAAGGTGTCAATCCCTTGAATTTGTATTTTGCTGATCATGCACGTCGTGGTATGCATGATCAGGTGCGGTCAGTAGTGGATATTGTTCGTCGTACGGCTAAAAACTTTGGTCGAAGGGAAGAGGAAATTCTGCAACAGGCTGTAGAGGAAGTTTATGAGCGCATGGGCTTTTCTACGGAAACGCCCTCTAGTGAGTGCCAGCCACCGACTGTTGCATCGGTGATCGACTTGCTACAAGAGTGGTTGCACCAAGATGAAAAAAAAGGGAGCCGAAAGATCATTGAGGGTTGTATATCAGTCTTGCGCTTGCTATTCGGCCATCCAATCTTTAATCGTACCGAGCATTTTGATATTGAGAAAAACTTGAAAGTGAATGTGCATTTTGACCTCAGTGTTTTGTCAGAAAGTGATCGGTATATCGTCGTAGAGACTTTGCTGAGACAGGTGTTCAATTATTTTTCCCAACTTGGACCAATTCCTAAGTCCCCAGTTGATGATACTGAGCGTTTCCGTTTATTCATTGTCATTGACGAGGCTAAAGTGCTGACAATGACTGGCGGAGATCCAGAGTCCTCTAGTCGCATGCTAAATGTTCTAATCGCCGAAGGACGCAAGTTTGGCATTGGTTTAGTGCTTGCGTCACAGAAAATTGATCATTTCAGTAAGGAGGTCAGAGCAAACGCAGCTGCTAGATTAGTGCATAAAACTCAAGATATTAAAGAAGCAAAGCAGCAGGCTGAATTGCTGCAATTACCGCCAGCAGCGTTAATGAATTTAGAGGGAGAAGGAGATTGTTTTTTCTGGGATGGGGCTAGACCATACCGAGTGAAAATTCCTCCATATTCTGATTCGCCACGCCGTCGATTGATATAAAGAAGCTTAATCAAAAATCCAGACACGGTAACTGTTTGGATTTTTGATTTGTGTCGTACCAATTTACATCGTTAGTCTGTTCATAATATGCTCAATTAATATACTTTATTTCCAGAGTTGAATTTAGGTCAGTTGTTTGTGATTTTGAGAGAAATAACCCGTTATTGTTGCGATGCACTGATTTTTTCGCGAGGGTGGGTAGGTCTTCTCCATGATTTTTACGGGCACTCCGTGGTTTTAGCTGGTTCTTAGCCTGTCTGTAATAGCTATATTAATTAGAGTAAATCTATTTCCTATAACCAATACTCATCTGTATGGTTAATAGAGATCAATCACCCCAAGTGATTGATCCTTAATGCTATTAAAACGATAGAGGGTAAGCCTAAAGTCTAAATATAAATAACGATGTAGATACTGTGTACTAAACACAGGATTATCACCATGAGTCATCGTCATTCTTCAAACCGTAATCTTACCTTGTATTCAGAAGCAACCTGGCAAGGTCATCCCGTTCAAACTAAATGTGGAGCATTAATCAGCGATTACCTTGATCGTATTCATCAAGTGATTCAGCGTGCGGTTACTGAACATCCAAGGACATTGGTTATTCGTTGTGAATTGAGTTTCCCAGATAACGGATATGAACCTGATACAGCAGTTATTTCCCGTTTTATTGATTCCTTGAAGTCGCAGATTAAGGCTCATGAAGCGCGTAAGCGTAGAGAGGATAAACGAGTTCATCATTGCCACTTACGTTATGTTTGGGTGAAAGAACGGGCAGGTTCGCACGTCTGGCATTACCACGTTGCGCTTTTCGTTAATCGTGATGCTTACTTCACATTAGGCTTGTTGAAGTCTATGCGTTCCCTGAGTGTCAATGATTATTCAGAGTCATCTGTCAATGATACGGATAGCACGAATATGTCTGATCGTATCCGCTTGGCATGGGCTAGTGCATTAGACTTGCGTTTGAGTGAAACTCGAGGATTGGTACATTTCCCTAAAAACCCAACGTATTGTTTAGATGCCAATGATCGGGACTTTGATGACCAATTTGATGACGTATTCCATCGCTTGAGCTACTTCGCCAAGGTAAATACGAAGCATTTTGGCGAGTGGAGCAAAAACTTCGGTAGTAGTCGAAGCTAATACACCAGACTCACGTAACCTCCAACAACTCTTCCCAGCACGTCGTATAACGCGGTGATCTTAACTCTTGGCGCATGTGCCATGACTCCCCTAAGAGTTCTGTCGCCGTTTTTACTGCCCCACGCCCATATTGCCGATGGATTTGGTCTAGTACCTTCATCAACGATTCACGCGATTCATTGGGTGGTGGGGCGAATAAATCAGCTTGCCTTACGGTGTTTGGTAAAATGCCCGACAGGATAATGCCTGCTTTTTTGTAGTGATATTCAGGTTTATAGATTTGACGTAAGGTGTTGTTAGCCGCTTTTTGCAGAATGGAAACATCATCCGAAGGCAGTACTAGCGAAACGGTTAAGCTCGGTGAGTATTGGCGATCTTGTTGGCGAAAGGGATTGGTTTGAATAAACACCGTCAGTAGGGCGGCGGTACTGTGTTGCCCTCGTAGCTTTTCTACCCCACGCGCAACGTGACTGGCTACGGATGCCTCTAGTTCGTCTAAAGCCGTCACCAAACGGCCAAAGCTGCGACTAGAAATAATCTGCTGCTTATCTGGGCTAATTTCCTCCATTTCTAAACAGGAGATACCATTTAGCTCAGTAACAGTTCTTTCCATCACCACAGTGAAATGCTTACGGATGATTTTAGCATCCGCCGTTTTTAATTGTTCAACGGTGGAAATACCCAGCGCAGTGAGTGTTTTAACTGACCGATAACCCACACCCCACACTTCACCCACTTCAATACTGTTGAATAACTCACTCCGTTCGGCAGGTTTTAAATCATCCAAATTACAGACACCTATCGCTTTCCACGGTTCGCGTTTCTTAGCACAGAAATTGGCGAGTTTCGCTAGTGTCTTTGTTGTTGCTATGCCCACCGCCACAGGAATGCCTGTCCGTTTGCGAATGTCATGGCGTAAGGTCATGGCGTGAGCAACAGGTTGAGGCATACCCGTAAAATCTAAAAAACTTTCATCAATACTGTAGATTTCTTGGTGTGGTGAGTAGCGCGCCAATAGTCGCATCACTCGTCGAGATAAGTCGCCATATAAGGCATAGTTCGAGCTAAAGATATGAACTTGATATTGTTGCATCTTCTCTTTCCAAAGATGCAGTGGCGCACCCATGGGAATACCTAATGCTTTAGCTTCATTACTACGTGCAACAATACAGCCGTCGTTATTGCTAAGAATAACAATCGGCTTACCTTCCAAATGCGGTTTAAAAACACGTTCACAACTGGCGTAGAAGTTATTGCAATCAACTAAGGCCACTAAACGACGACTCATCATAACCAAGCCTCGTTATCGTTAATAACTGTGAATACAGTGCGTCACGAGGTAGTGTGTAAAAGTAACGTGATATTCCTATGAAACCATTGAGCACCAATGGCTACAGGTTTTTTGTCACGTCGAATTTATGCACTACCCGTCACGATACCCCAGACCAAAAACTCTTGATCTTCGCGTACCACAATCGGCGGAAACTTTTTATTTTCTGCCACCAAAGCCACCCGATGACCGCGTTTCTCTAAACGTTTAACGGTGAGCTCACCGTCCAATACCGCAATGACAATATCGCCATCTATCGGATCACGCGAACGATCAACAATCAGCAAGTCTTTAGGAAAGATACCAATGTTAATCATCGACTCACCTTTGACCCGTACCAGATAGGTGCTTTCTTTTTCAGAAATCAGCAATTGGTTAAGGTCGAGATAGTCTTCCATGTAATCATCGGCAGGGGACGGAAAGCCCGCCGCCACCCGTGGCCCCACGAGAGGTATCAGTATTTTGTCGTTGGCAGCATCTGCGCGAGAAACATCAGCGATAGGGCTAATCATTTTCGCAGGTGGAACTAAGGAGAGCGAAACACGTTTCTGGCGGAGTTCTAAATAAGTTTTGATGTCCGTGACCGCGCTTTCAGGTACACGAATGGTTTTTGTTTTTTCGCCATAAGGCCCTTGACCACTAGGACGACCTGCATTCAAACGCTTTCCACCACTGGGCATGACTGACACTCACTAAACAATATAGATAATATTTGATTAGTGTTGCATTATTCAAAAGGATGAAGCAAGGGTTTTAGAGTGGAAAGCGACGAAGGGTGGTAAACCCTCATTCATTTGAACAGGGATTAAAAGCATTGTAGTTGGTATGGGTTACTAAATCTTTCCTAGCCTTCCGCGCTTTGTGAAATTATCTCAAAGTGCTATACGCAGAGGGTAGAGTCGTAAATCATTGTCTGAATGAACGGAAACTGATCAGTCTAGAATGTGTCAACCTCTGGGCTATATTCAGCCCAAGAGGTTGTCTAACTTTTTGATTTCGGTATCGACTGCTATATTGCTGTGAAAAAACCTTCGTTATCTTTCCGAAATTGAGGCTTGAAGCCTTTGTCACGGACATGGTTGCCTGATTCGCCATTCGGCCCGATGCGTAGATTGTTGAGGTTGGTCAAAATCGAGGATTTTGCATAAGTTTTATTCCCGACTTTGAAACGGTCTTCTTTGCCGTTTACTGGTTGCCGCATCAGATCGGATGGCGTGAATTGAATAGGTACACGCTTGTTCGCAATATCAATAAGGATATTTTCTTTCATGTTCATTTTTTCAGTCCTCGGGTTTAAAGACATTTAAAAGCCTTGTTTTTTCCAACGATCGAAGTGGCTTCCAGGATATGCCGTATATGACGGTTTAAGTTGAATGCCAAACTCCAAAGCTGCTTTCCGAATAGCGTTTACTTGCGTATCTCCATTTTTCCACAATGTAACTGCTCTGGATTTGAACTCTTTGGAGTCAGTTCCATATATCAAAGATGTTGAAATAGAGCTTTGTACAACATCAGCGTCATCTTTCAACTCAGTAATTATTGCTCTAGGTTCCAAGTTGTTTTGTACAGGTGCTTCTAACTCATTTGCTTGGAGTGGTAAACGCTTGCCTAGAGCCCACACACCAGCATCAACTAATTTTATGGTTTGTAAAGGCGCAGTCATTTGATCAAGACCTGACTCAACCATCAAACGTAACCACCAGTTATGGTAATGCTCGTATGCTGTTGCTGTGATTTTTACGGGATTGGCATTAAATGCACGGTATGGTTGAAGCACGTTAAATGCTGCAATTACCCAACGATCTACAATCGGATAGACCCTTGGATTGAGGCAGTGGAGGACAAAAACAGGGATCACGATAGTATCCCAAAGTTGGAATCTATCATTTTGCAGGTCGTTTATTTTGTCGATGTCAAAGTGATTTAAAGCAATGACCTCACGAGCCCACATGTAAAAATCATCGGTATTAATAATTCTTTGATGATAATTATTAAAAGTGTTTGGTTTTGTAAGACCGACACTATAACGGATACCCGTATTGGTTTGGTAAGGGCCGTCGGGATTTCGTCTTACTTTCCCGTCTTTCCATGCCAAGGCATGAGACAACGGTTCTCCTAATGCAGCAGGGGTGTTTGCTTGTTTTATGGTTTCAAGTAAGTAGAGGTAGACATCAGTAGGATATTTTTCATCATCAAACGATGTCGCCAGTGAAAATATAAGTTCAGAAAGAATACTCATGATGTGCAGCCACAGTTGATTTTAGACAATTATACTGAGTGAGTGAATAAACTTCAATGAATGAATGAATAATTTTGTCTAGACATTGTTTTGAATTTAGTGAATCAGGTAAATAGCGCAGCGTGTATGTTTTAAAGTTCGTTCATAAAGGATTAAAAATAACTGATTGATTTTAGTCTAGACATGGGGATTTACTCATTGGTACAGGACATTAAAAAATCACAAGTCTGTCGCGGCATGGCTGGTTGTGAAAAGGAAGTATTGTTTGGCCTGCTCAATGTGTGCAGCTATGAATGACGCTAATATTGGATTTACGCCAATTATTATTGATACAAGCTTTTAGTAGGTTTCGTGTATATCTAGTTCTGCTTGTTCTTACGATCAATGGGCTAATAGGAGTTTGTCAGAAAACAGTGATAATTTGAGTGTAGATGCTAGACAACGTGGAGCATTATAGTGGATTCTAATTTAAATTAATAACATCCTAAGGAAAACAAGAAATGGCGAGTAATTTGACCGAATCCAAAATTGCTGATGTGATGGAATGGGCCTACAGTAAGGCCATCAATGGGGTAGCAGGGCTCGATTCGGCTGAAGAGATGGCGAAGGATTACCTTGATGGGAGTGGTTCAGTGAAGGATCAGGTGAACTCTCTTATTCGGTGGCAGAACACCAAAGCGGCGACATCGGGTTTCTTGGCTGGTTTGGGAGGTTTGTTGGCTCTGCCCGTGACCTTGCCTGCAAACGTCGCCAGTGTGCTCTATGTACAAATTCGCATGATTGCTGCAATTGCGGTGATGGGGGGGTACGATGTTCGTAACGACCGCGTCAAAGCGTTAGTCTTCTCGTGCTTGGTGGCTAACAGTGCAAAGGATGTACTCAAGGATGTTGGCATTGCTGTAGGTAACAAGTTGGCAATGAATCTGGTGAAGCAAATCTCAGGAGAAACGATCAAGCAGATCAACAAGGCTGTAGGTTTCAAACTGTTGACGAAGTTTGGTCAGACTGGTGTTGTGAATCTTGGGAAGGCAATTCCATTTATCGGTGGACTGATTGGCGGCAGTATCGATTTGGCGACAACTAATGCAATTGGCAATATAGCCAGGGATACATTTATTGATTGAGCTAGGGTTGCGTCGCTAAACGGGCGGGGAAGTTTTAGACCAGGTAGTCTGAATCTGTTACAGACGGCATGCGGTAGCGTGTTCAGAGTTATAGCGATAGGCGTCCCCTATGCAGATTCGTTCTTACGCGTCCGATTTGTTGGCCTATATTGCCATCTGAATGTTCGAGTTAGGTACACCTTTCACTTTTGCTATGACTCGTTTGGCCTCAGCCATCAGTGAGAGAGCGTCAAGATTCAGTATTTTGGCAATACTGAATAGTACATCAATCTTAAGTGCGGTTTGGCAGATCTCAATTCTAGAGTTAGAAGGAGAGCTTATTCCAAGCCTTTCTGACAGAATGACGCCACCTGTTTTTGTAGCGATACTATGGCTTATTAGTTTGCTGTAAGGCTCGAATGGCTTATTGTTTTAGCACTGAAACAGTATTCAAAGGCTGTCTAACGATACACTTAGGCTGGCAATATACGCGAATAAAAAGTACCCTGAAAAAACACAATGTGAATTACAGCCTATTTCCCAGTTCAGTTTTAATGGACTAATAAACAACAAATCAAGGAGACCGTGATGGTGCTTCCCATTATTTTGGCTGGTACAGCTGTCTCAGCTATATTCAGTGCAGTTAAAGCGTTAGGTGCAAGCGAAAAAAAAGAGGTGGCTAAAGGGATTGTTGCGGAAGCTGAAAATAGGCATAAAGCTGCGCTCGCAGTCATAGAGGAACGCCGAAAAGAAGTGCAAGAAGCCCTATCTAGATTGGGATTGCAAAAGATAGAAATTGAGTCAAAGCAGCTGTCTGATTTTGCACAAACCTATGGTGAAATTCAAAGGCATGCACTTAGGAGAGTTGGAGATAATCGTGAAATAATTCCAATTACACGCCAAGAACTTAACAAAATTCAGCTGGAGGGTGAAAAGTCAGCAGAATTAATCGCAACTGGAGTTACGGCATTGACAGCGGGCGTGACTACTGTTGCTGGAGCAACAGGATTGATTGGCGCATTTGGTGCGGCATCATCAGGTACAGCAATTAGTGCCTTGGGTGGCGCAGCCGCATCTAACGCTACTTTAGCATGGCTAGGAGGAGGGTCGTTAGCCGCTGGTGGTGCTGGTGTTGCTGGAGGGATGATGGCACTTGGTGGTTTAGTAGCTGCTCCTGCTTTTCTTGTTATGGGGTTCGCAGCGGCCTCAAATGCTGAAAAAATGCTCACGCAAGCAGTTGAGTATAAAGAGACGGTTGACAAATATATTGTTCAATTTGAACGGGGAATGGTTTACTTAACGGCGGTTGAAGATAAAGTTAAAGGTGTTAGTGAAGCATTAGTCGTAATTGCGGCTAGTATTATTCCAGTCATTGAGTCCGCAAAGACTATGATTGGAAGAAAAACAGTAGAATATGCCCAATTATCTTGGGTTGATAAAAATATTAAAAGGATAAACCCTCTTAACTTCAAGCAGTTTACTAGATTTGAATGTGATATTTTTGAGTCACTGAATCACCATGGAATGCTTTTGTATGCACTAGTAAAAGTGCCTGTTTTTTACCAGGGAGATAAATTGAATCCAGAATTGGATGAGGTTTTGACCTTGGTACCATCCATTAAGGAAAGTAGCCAAGAGTACCCTGTATTATCGTCGGCAGAGTTCTCTAAGCTAAATCGAGTACTTGAGGAGTTCTGGCGTAGAAGTGGAATTACTAAAGATAAGCGGAAAACGCATTGGTTAGTAAAGTTATTTGGATTGATACTTTTGCTTTTTATCGCTCTTGTGGTAATTGGTGTTCTATCTGAAAAGGATGAAAAAACGCAGGAGCCTGTACAAGCCCAAAGTATGGAAACGAACGATACATCGTTAGGTGAGATGGATCAAACGGATTACTCAAACCAAACTAATAGCATTGAACCAACAGACTCATCACAGCCCATAAATGATGCGGAGCAGCCTATGGATGCTACAGCGGTAGATCAACCAATATCTAAAGAAGAGGTTAAGCCTGAGGTTTTTGGAGAGTGGCAAGGAGAGCTGTATGATGGTCAAGGGAAAATGAAGATAGTTAAAGAGGGAGATAATTATTTGGCAAATTTAGAAGTGCAGGGTAAGGGCGGTTGTACAGGTCAGATCAATGATATTGTTGGCCGATTTAATATTAATAACGATTTGGCCTTTAATCGGATTGTTAATGCCGAGCAGAATCTGGAGTGCTCAATAGTAGTAACACTGCGTGATGATAAGGCAAGTATTATGGAGTTTGGATGTGAGAGTTTTCATGGTTCAAATTGCTCATTTAATGGATCTATAGTTAGAGTCGTAAAGTAAATTAATCGTTATTAAATGTATTCAAATGGGGGAAATAACATCCTCCATTAAGTACATCCATATCTACTGGCATTGGTCTCGCTTAGACTAGTAACACCAAAAAAGGCCAAGTTGTTAAGTGCGGGACAAACGACCGCAATTAACAGAGTTCAGAAGCAACCAATTATTTAACAGGATTAAACAAACAGACATGAATCACGCAGCCCACAACAAATTAGTCTCTTTTATTTGGTCTATTGCTGACGACTGCCTGCGCGATGTTTATGTCCGTGGTAAATACCGTGATGTCATTTTGCCGATGGTGGTACTCCGCCGACTCGATACGCTTTTAGAACCCACTAAACAAGCCGTTTTAGACGAACTCACATTTCAACAAAACGATATGGGACTTACGGAATTAGACGAAAACCCACTGAAAGAAGCCTCTGGTTATGTTTTTTACAACACCAGCAAATGGACGCTTAAACAAATCCGTGAAACGGCCACAAACAACCAGCGAATAATCTTGGCCAATGTTGAAGAATACCTCAGGGGCTTTAGTCCTAACGTTAAAGAAATTGTTGAAAAGTTTAAGCTCCAAGCCCAAATGCGCCACATGGCAGATAAAAATGTACTACTAGAGGTATTAGAAAAATTCACCTCTCCTGACATCAATTTAACGCCCTTTGACCGTTTAGACCCAAATGGTAATCGTTTGCCTGCGTTGAGTAATTTGGGCATGGGTTACGTGTTTGAAGAGTTAATTCGCAAATTCAACGAAGATAATAATGAAGAGGCGGGTGAACACTTTACCCCGCGAGAAGTGATTGAACTCATGACCCATTTAGTCTTTGACCCACTCAAAGACAAATTACCGCCCGTTATGACTATTTATGACCCTGCTTGTGGCTCTGGCGGTATGCTGACCGAATCGCAAAATTTTATTAAAGATGATGAAGGCAGTATTAGAGCCAAAGGTGATGTGTATTTGTACGGCAAAGAAATCAACGATGAAACCTACGCTATTTGTAAATCGGACATGATGATTAAGGGTAACAATCCGTCTAACATTCGTTTAGGTTCTACCTTATATACCGATGAATTTGCAGGCGAGCTTTTTGACTTTATGCTGTCTAACCCACCGTATGGTAAAAGTTGGGCAAGCGATCAAAAAAACATCAAAGACGGTAGTGATGTTATCGACTCTCGCTTTAAAGTGCAGTTAAAAAACTATTGGGGCGAGCTAGAAACGCAAGATGCCACGCCACGCTCTAGCTATGGTCAATTACTGTTTTTAATGGAAATGGTCAGCAAGATGAAACCTAATGGCAATGGTAGCCAAGGTTCGCGTATTGCCTCCGTTCACAATGGTTCGAGTTTGTTTACGGGTGATGCAGGGGGCGGTGAAAGCAACATCCGCCGCCACATTATCGAAAACGATATGCTGGATGCCATTATTCAACTGCCTAATAACTTGTTTTATAACACGGGTATTACCACCTATATTTGGCTGTTGTCGAATAACAAGCCTCAGCATCGTCAAGGCAAAGTGCAGTTAATTGATGCTAGTCAAATGTTTCGTAAATTGCGTAAAAATTTGGGCAATAAGAATTGTGAGTTTGCGCCTGAGCATATCGACGCGATTGTCCAAAGCTATTTGCACATGGCGACCTTAGAGCGCATCAACGATGACGCAGGGATTGCCGCCAAAGTATTTGATAATCAAGATTTTGGTTATTACAAAGTCAACATCGAACGTCCTGACCGTCGCCAAGCACAATTTACCACTGAGCGTATTGAGAGCTTACGTTTTGATAAAGCCCTAGAAGAGCCAATGCGTTGGTTAGCCGAGCAACACGGTGACGCGATTTTAAATCTAAACACGTTAAAGTCTGCCGAAAAACCGTTGCTCAAATGGTGTGAAGACAACGACATAGAGCTAAACACCAAAGCACGGCAAAAATTGTTAAGTGTGGATACATGGCAAAAGCACCAGCTTTTTATACAAGTCGCTCATGCGTTAATGGCGGCTATGGGTAATGAGTTGTTTAATAACTTTAATCAGTTTAAAGACAGGGTAGATGCCGAGTTAAAAACACTTGGTATCAAGTTAAGTGCCAGTGATAAAAACGCCATTTTGAATGCGGTGAGTTGGTACTGTGAAGAGGCCGACAAAATCATTGATAAAAAAGTCAAACTCACAGGCGATAAGTTAGACAACTTGCTGCAACACCTTGATTGTACCGAAGCACAATTAGCTGATTTTGGTTATTTTGCGACGGGCAAAGCGCATGAGTATATTGTTTATGAAACCAGTGCTGACTTGCGTGATAGTGAGTCGGTGGCGTTAAAAGATAATATTCACCGTTACTTTTTGGCCGAAGTAAAGCCTCATGTGGCGGAGGCGTGGATTAACCTTGACTCCACTAAAATAGGCTACGAGATCAGCTTTAATAAGTATTTTTATCGTCATAAGCCGTTGCGTAGTATGGCGGAGGTGGCTCAAGAGATTGTGGCTTTAGAGCAACGGGCTGAGGGTTTGATTGCTGAGATTTTGGCGATGGATTTGGGCTAAGGGAGTGATGACGATGATAAGCAATATGCCGTGTTATGCCCAGATGAAGGATTCGGGGGTGGAGTGGTTGGGGGAGATTCCTGTTGGTTGGGAAGTTATTAAGTTAAAGTTTGAAGATAGTACCAACATGGGGCAGTCTCCAGACTCTGAAAACTGCAACATGAATGAAATAGGATTACCTTTTCTTCAGGGAAATGCAGAGTTTGGTGATTTTCACCCAACACCAAAATTATGGTGTACAAAACCTAAAAAAATAGGGAAGAAAGGGGATATTTTACTTTCAATAAGAGCACCTGTAGGAGAGCTTAATATTGCAGATAGAGTCTTTGGAATCGGTCGGGGATTAGTTGCGATTACGCCAAAGAAATCAAATATCTCTTTTAAGTTATACCAGTTAAAAGCATCCACAGTATTTCTAAAGTCTCTCAGTACAGGTTCAACGTTTGATGCTGTTTCAGGCGGTGATATAAATAATCTATTTTTACCAATACCGCCACTTTCCGAACAAACCGCCATCGCCACCTTTTTAGACCAAAAAACCGCTCAAATAGACCAAGCCATCGCCCTCAAACAAAAACAAATAGAGCTGTTTAAAGAGCGTAAACAGTTAGTGATTCAACGTGCTGTTACCAAAGGCCTAGACCCTCATGCGCCTATGCGTGATAGTGGCGTTGAATGGATTGGGGAAATTCCTGACCATTGGGAGCTGAGACGATTAAAATATGTTTTGGATGAACGAAACGAACGTTCAAAAAAAGGGGAAGAGCCATTATTCATGGTCAGCCAAATTCATGGGTTAGTTGTTCGATCTGAGTATCATGCCAAAGCAGAGGTTGCACAAAGCACAATTGACAATAAAATTGTGCATAAAAATGACCTTGTATTCAATAAGTTAAAAGCTCACTTGGGGGTATTCTTTAAAAGCAATATTGAGTTTAATGGCATAGTAAGCCCTGATTATGCCGTTTATAAACCCAAGGCTTTTATTGATGATTTAAAATATTTGGAGTATTTATTTCGTCATCCCGCGTATATAGAGCAATTCATCATCAAAGCAACGGGCATTGTTGAAGGGTTAATTAGGCTTTATACAACAGCTCTTTTTGAAATACCAATTCCTATTCCTTCGTTGATTGAACAGAAAAATATTCTGTCCTTCATCGAAACTCAATCCGCCAAAATTGTCAAAGCCATCGACATACAACAACAGCAAATCAACAAGCTCAAAGAGTACAAAGCCACGCTTATTAACAGTGCCGTCACAGGCAAAATAAAGGTATTTTAAATGGAAGTTAAAGTCGCCAGTTGTTCGGTAGAGCAACTATTTAAAGGAATGGGCATTACCGCTAGTGATAAAACAATCATTAAAGGTGGATTGCATTTACCCGAATATCAACGCCCGTATCGCTGGAAAGAAGAACAATTAAAACGCCTTCTCAAAGACTTAAAAACCCACTTTGTTCCACCAAAAGATGCACAGCCAGCTAACCACGATTTTTATATTGGTAGCATTATTTTGCATCAACAAACCAACGATGCTGGAAAGCAGCTACTCAATATTATCGACGGCCAACAACGGCTAACAACGCTGGCTTTAATCGCATATTTAAAAGATGGCAGCGAAACATCACTCACCTATGATTCGCCCATTAGCCAAAATCAAATTCGTAAAAACATCAAATGGCTGAAAGACCAAGATTTAAAATGGCTTAAGCTTGCCAGCGTTAATATCACCTTAGTCGTCACTCATAGCGAAGACGATGCTTACCGCTTTTTTGAAACCCAAAATACAGGCGGTGTACGTTTAGGTGGTGTAGATATTATTAAAGCTCATCACTTACGGGCAACACCGCAAAGCCAACAAAATGATTATGCTAAACAGTGGGAAAAGCTGGGCAGTCTTGATGTGTTGATAGAAGCGATCTTAAAGGCACGATATTGGAGTAAGTTAGAGTTTCGACCATTACCCAATCACCGACAAATCCTCGAAAAGAAAAATGTCATTGTTAATGAGTTGGCAGAGCAAACAGGGCAACAAAAAACGGATATTGCCTATCAGCAAATATCGGTTATTAATAAAAATGGCGACATAACACCATTTGCACACAGCAATGGTTATGCCATACGTCAGCCCCTTAATGCGGGTATCAATGCCATTCATTACTTAGAATACTTTTATGCTTTACGTCGGCAACTATTAGTCGAAAAAACAGACCCGCAACTAAACGATTTCTATGATTTTTATCATGGGTTTTTAATCAAACGCGATGGCTGTGACTACTTAAAAAATCTCTTCGATAGCACAGTGTTGCTATATGCCAGTCAATTTGGCACACAGCATTTATATCAAGCGGTACTCTGGTTATTTAGAGTGGTTTACTCCCCTAGAGTAAAAAATGAAAAAGTAGTACGTGAGGATAGTGTGCCGAAGTTGGTTAGAGAGAGTCCCGTGTTTGATTGGATATTGATGAGCTATAACCACGAGCAATGTATAGAACGGCTCAAAAAATATAGTTATGTCGTTGACCCTAAAAACATCCCCAAAGACGATAAAACAACAACTAAAAAGCGGTTTATAGTTGCGACTATTAAAACACTAGGCATGGAGGTTGAAGACAATATAGCCGCTTCTTATGACTCAGCATTGATAAAAGCCATAGAAAAAATAACATATCAAGGAGAGAGCTAATGAACAACCGAGTAGCAACCGAAGTTTGGACACTCCAAACGATTAGCCAAAATAATATCGCTTTTGTCATTCCCAGCTATCAACGTCCTTATGTATGGCATGACGATGATGTGCTTAAACTGTTTGATGATATTGTTGCTGCGTATAAAAATGAAGATAGTCATTACTTCATTGGTACTGTGTTAACGGCCAAAAATGACCAATCAGAACTCCCTGCGTATGAGCTAATTGATGGTCAACAACGTACTACTACCTTGATGTTAATGTCACTGGCGTTTAAAGCTAAAAAGATACAATGCGAGTTGAGTGACATTGCAACCATCAAAGACCAACCGCGTTTAACGTTTCTCATTCGTGAGCAGGTACAGGAGTTACTAGGGTATTGGGCTGGTTTGGAAGGGTCTAAAAAACCAACAGAAGCAGAGTTAGATGAAAACGAGTATTTGATTCGTGTAGATGGTGCATTAAGAGCATTACAAGGCCGCTTAGCCCAGTTTGTAACAGAAGAACTCTTACTGATTGCTGACTATATTTTTAATCGTGTTCAGTGGGTGAATAATGTCATGCCTATCGGTATGGATGTTAATCGACTATTTGCAACAGCCAACACGACGGGTATTCAATTAGAGCAAACCGATATTTTGAAAGCCTTCTTAATCAAAAATATCAAACCAGATGAAAAAGCGCGTTACGAGGCAATATGGCAAGCCTGCGAACAAATGGATAATTATTTTGAGCGTAATGTGAAGGAAATATTCTCTGCGAGTAAGTGGAGTGCCATACAACCAGAACAATTGGCAACGTTTGATGACACGATATTTTTACTAAAAAATGACGAGCAAGCGCAAGACTCACATGGCCTAAGTATTGGTGAGTTGGCGCAAAATTGTGACCACACCACCAGCATTTCACCAACACAACAAAATACGAATGAGAACGAAGAAAACAATGATGAAGTCGAAAAGGTATATTGCCGCTCTATTATCAGTTTTGCCTTATTATTACTTCATGCTTATCGCATATTTCGTAGTAACCAACCGCAGCTAAAAACAGATATAGACGAAAAGCTGCATTCAGACCGTTTGATTGACACGTTTAAACCATTCTTAATAAAAGCATCAGAAAGTGAAATTAAAGCCTTTTTTGAATGTCTATGGCAAGTACGATTCCAATTCGACCGTTGTGTGATTAAATGGGTAAAGCAACCCGAAGATGAAGAGCAACGCTTAACGTTAACTAAAATGGACTTTTCTAAAACGAACAATGCCATTCAGCGTAGCCCTAAAAAAGGATCTAAGCTAACAGCCTTACAAAGTGTCCGCTATTTTACCAGCGAGCGAAGTACACAATACTGGCTGACACCATTATTAGGGTGGCTTATTGAGCAAAGCCAAACTTCAACGCTAGAAGTTTTGCACCATTTAGAGCAAATAGATAACCAGTTATCACTGACACAAATGACGCAAAAAGAAGCTAGTTTCGTTTTGCTCACAAAAAACTTGCCGCAACAATCATTGGACGATCAAATAACCTACTTACTAGACCCCAAAGGCACTGGCTTTGAACATTACTGGTTTCAGAAGCTAGAGTATTTGTTATGGAAGCATCGTAGCGACTATTTAAAAGAAACCGACAGTGTAAAGCTAGAAAAGTATCGTATTACTTCCAAAAACTCAGTCGAGCATGTTCACCCACAAAACGAAGAGCATGGCAGTAAGTTGCCAGATGAGTTTCTTCATGCTTTTGGTAATTTAGTTTTATTAAGTGTTGGTCAAAATTCTTCTTATGGCAATAAGCCTGTTTCTGTTAAAGAAAGTATGTTTAACGAGAGGCAGAGCTTCGATTCATTAAAATTAGCGCATATTTTTCTAACAAAGAAAGGGCGTAAGTGGGATCAAGAAGCAATAACAAAACACCAAGAAACTATGTTAGATTTACTAAGAGAGCATTATCTTTTAGCTACCCCATAAGGAATAAGAGAGCACAGCATGGTTAGCCAAACAAATGAACAAGCCTTAGAGTCCACTATCGAAAAGTATCTGACGGGTACTTGCTTAGAGGTCATAAAAGCCAATAGCACATCGGTTAATCAAATCAAAGATACAGAGCAACCCTTTGTGTTTAACCATGGCTATAAATTGGGTTTGGCGCAAGACTTCAATCCGACCTATGCACTTGATGAATCATGCTTTTGGGCTTTTCTACACCAAACACAACGCGAAGAATTAGAAAAACTGCAAAAAAATAGCAGTGACTGGAAGCTCAAAATACTCGAACGCTTTAGTAAGCTCAATAAAAAATATGGCTTGTTGTACCTGTTAAAAAAAGGCCTAAGCATTGATGATGCTTATTTTAATTTAATGTACCCCGCACCGCTTGCCAGTAGTTCCACCCAAGTCAAACAAAACTTCGCCAACAATATTTTTAGCAGCACACGTCAAATTCGTTATTCACTCAGCAACCCACTCGAAGAAATTGATTTAGTTCTATTTATTAACGGTATCCCATTTGCCACCTTAGAACTTAAAAACCCGTGGACAGGCCAAAACGCCCGCTATCATGGCCAAAAACAATATCGAAACGACAGAGACATCACCCAGCCATTACTTAACTTTGGCCGTTGTTTAGTCCACATGGCCGTTGATACCGACGAAGTGTACATGACCACCAAATTGGCAGGGAGTAGCACCTTCTTTTTACCATTTAACAAAGGCAATAACTTTGGCGCAGGTAATCCGATTAACCCCAATGGCCATAAATCCGCTTACTTGTGGCAAGAGGTTTTTAGTAGGGAAAGTATCGCCAATATCATTCAGCACTTTGTTCGTTTAGATGGCAGTAGCAAAGACCCTTTAAGTAATCGGAATCTCTATTTTCCCCGCTACCATCAAATGGATGTAGTGCGAAAATTAGTTGACCACGCGAGTCAGCACGGGACAGGACAAACCTATTTAATCCAGCATTCCGCAGGCTCAGGAAAGTCTAACTCGATTACATGGGCGGCCTATCAGCTCATTGAAACTTACCCCGTTAGTACAGATGTGAAAGGGGCAAAAAGTGTAGAGTTACCGTTGTTTGATTCCGTGATTGTCGTGACTGATAGACGCCTATTAGATAAACAATTACGCGAAAACATAAAAGAGTTTTCTGAGGTTAAAAATATCATTGCACCTGCCTATAAGTCTTCGGATCTTAAAAGCGCATTGGAGCAAGGTAAAAAAATCATTATTACCACGATTCAAAAATTCCCTTTCATTATCAATGGTATTGACGACCTCAGTGATAAGCGATTTGCCGTCATTATTGATGAAGCACACAGCTCGCAAAGCGGCTCGGCTCACAACAAAATGAATGAAGCGATGGGTGATGAAGATGAGATTGACGCACAAGACAAAATATTACAAGGAATGGCGGCGCGTAAAATGCGCGGTAATGCCTCTTACTTTGCCTTCACCGCAACACCCAAAAACACTACCTTAGAAAAATTTGGCACACAGCAAACGGATGGCAGCTTTAAACCTTTTCATTTGTACTCCATGAAACAGGCCATTGAAGAAGGCTTTATTTTGGATGTGTTAGCCAATTACACCACCTTTAAAAGTTACTACGAAATTCAAAAGTCCATTGAAGAAAATCCACTCTTTGAAAGTAAAAAAGCACAAAAAAAACTCCGAGCCAAGGTCGAACACGAAATAAAGGCAATTAACGCAAAAGCCGAAGTAATGCTTGATCATTTTATTCCACAAGTTGTGAACAGTAGAAAGCTGAAAGGTAAAGCCAAAGGCATGGTAATAACACAGAGTATTGAATCAGCCATCAAATATTATCAGGCATTGTCGGCACTACTTAAGCAAAAGGGTAATCTTTTTAAAATAGCGATTGCCTTCTCAGGTAAAAAAGATGTTGGCAGTAAAATCTACACCGAAGCCGAGATAAATGGCTTTGCTGAAAGCGAAACTAGTGCTTACTTTGACAAAGATGAATATCGCTTATTGATAGTTGCCAACAAATACCTAACAGGATTTGACCAGCCCAAACTCACGGCCATGTACGTTGACAAAAAACTGCAAGGTGTCTTGGCCGTACAAGCACTGTCGCGTCTTAATCGTGCATCGCCCAAATTAGCTAAAAAGACCGAAGACCTTTTCGTCTTAGATTTTTTTAATAAAGGTGATGATATTAAAGCGGCTTTTGATCCTTTTTATACCGCCACCAGCTTGTCCGAGGCGACAGACATTAATGTGCTGCATCAACTCAAAGACTCACTGGATGAAGTGGGGGTATATGAATGGCATGAAGTTGAAGCGTTTATAACACTGTACTTTGCCAGTGCCGATGCACAATGTCTCAGCCCAATCATTGATACAGCTGCCGCTCGTTTTAACGTCCAGTTGGATTTAGAAGACGACGATAAAATCGACTTTAAAATCAAAGCAAAGCAGTTTGTGAAAATATACGGACAAATGGCATCCATCATGCCTTACCAGATAGTTACTTGGGAAAAGCTGTTTTGGTTCTTAAAATTCTTAATACCCAAACTCATTATTAAAGACCCTGATGCAGAGCTAATTGACGAATTACTTGATTCAGTCGATTTGTCTACTTATGGCCTTGAGCGCATTAAGTTAAATCAAAGCATTGCGCTGGATGATAATGAAACAGAAGTTGAGCCACAAAATCCAAATCCTCGTGGCGCACATGGTGGCGACAAAGAGACAAATCCGCTAGATGAAATTATTCGTCAGTTTAATGAACGTTGGTTTCAGGGATGGAGTGCAACACCAGAAGAGCAACGTATTAAGTTCATCAATATTGCGGAAAGCATCAAGTCACACCCCGATTTTGCTGAAAAATATAAAAACAACGAAGATAAGCATAATAGGGAGCTGGCGTTTGAGAAAATCTTTGAAGAAGTGATGCTCAAGCACCGACGCAGTGAGTTGGAGTTGTATCGGTTATTGGCAAATGACAGTGCTTTTAAGGTAGCCATGCAGCAGAGTTTGCGGCAGATTATTTGATGTGCTAATAGGCAGTCAGGTTTGTGTTGCGAGTGTATTTATAATTTTTTGGTGACGGTAAAATGATGAACTATGCTTTCCGTATGCTACTTACTTTCAATGCTACTTCATTATTGCTTATCATTTTTTATGTGAAAAGTGGCCATACACTTGGATATTTTTTCCCTCAATGCCTATGGTTGGCAGCGATCCCGAAACTATCTTCTTACATCGTTTATTTAATGGTGCCAATCCTGTTAACAGGTTTAAGTATTTTACTTAGCTCAATGCTTGGCAAAGACGAATTTAAGAAAGGTGAGGTGGTTAGTATTGAGTACGCAAACAACAGTTTTTTACCCAGTTACTTAGGCTATTTTTTTGTTGCACTCAGCATAGGTGACAGTGACACATTATTTTTTGTGTATGGGGTGTTGTTTGCATTCACGTTTTTGTCGCAGGCACTCTATTTCAATCCGTTATTTCTACTCTTTGGTTTTGAGTTTTATAATATCACCACCAAAAATGGTGCAACGATTTTTCTAATCACTCGAAATCAATATAAGACTCCAGCGGAGGTCGAGATTTCTGAGGCATATCGAATCAACAATTACACATTTATTGAGCGAGGTTAATACATGGATCACGTACTAGCTAATGTTAAAGGGCATGCAAAAAAGAAAATATTTAAGCTGCTTTCGGATCAAAACCTTTATAACAATATCAGTGTTGTAGTGGATAGTTGTGTTGAATATAACCCTGATCACAATCTTGATGAAGACTCATGGTTTAAAGTTGAGCAATTTAGCCAACAGCCGTATTGCATGGAACTACTCAAAACAGAATTTGACTCTAAAGATTATGATGATCTACCAAAGGATAAGTTTACGCAAATTTCCTACCTTTGCTCTATTCAGGGAAATGATTTCTATTTCCAAAAAATTACGCCATCTTTGTTTGTAAGTAAAAAGATGATTGCATTTGGTGAAGTCGCTAAGCTTGAAAAAAGTGATACGAGCCTTGTGGTTAATCCCCAGCCAGATGCCGTTTATTTAAAAGATTCTGACACTTTAGTATTTCGAAACCTATCGACCATTGCCAGTATTTTCAAGGGAATTGATGAGCTATATAAAGAAGCTACGAAGGAAGAAGTAGAGCAGTTCCTAGCGGAATCTTTTATAACGCTCTTGAATGGCTACGGCGTTGAAAAAGTTTCTAAACCCAATAGAAAGCGTGTAGCACTTGCGAGTATGACACTTGCAGCGATGTCGGTAGATGAGAGAACACAAATGCTGTCTTACATCGACAGTTACTGTCAGCAAAAGCTTAACTTTGACAAAGACAATCACAAGTTTGGTGTTGCAACTGATGAGGAGTTAAAACTCTTGCTCTACGGTATTGAGCAGAGATTCTATACTACGCCATTTGGACAAGAAAAGCGTTTAGCTAATTCTGTTCAAGCATTATCTTAGCAAAAGTTTAAATTAGCGAGTAAGTAATGGCTTTCACTAACGAGTCGTTATACTCGGGTACATTATCCATTCATTGTGACAAACCCTAAGTAAGTGACGTGTGATGAACAACGATCCCAACAGCGTCACCTTAAGCACCTACTTAAACAATGTACAACAGGTCATTAAAACGCATTGTGCCGATGCGATTTGGGTGGGGGCGGAAATCACTAACTGTAGTTCTAAAGGCGGGCATTACTACTTAGAGCTTGCTGAAAAAGATCCTGATACCCATCAACGAATTGCCGCCACCAAAGCCACTATTTGGCAGTTCGTTGCTCGTCGTATTGTCACCAAGTTTGAGAAAGAAACAGACATTAAGTTTGGTAAAGACCTAAACGTATTGGTTAAGCTAAAGGCTTCATTCAGTCCTGAATATGGTTTCTCCCTCAATATCGAAGACATTGATTCCAGCTTTACAGTCGGGGACATTGCCAAGAAATATCTGGAAATTCGAAATCGTTTAATCAGTGAAGGACTCATTGATCTTAACCGTTCTTTACCAACACCGTTTGATTTTGAGCGAGTCTTAGTTATTGCCCCCGAGAACGCCGCAGGCTTAGGTGATTTTAAGAAAGATGCCGATGCTTTAGAAATGGCAGGTGTTTGTCGTTTTGTTTATCACCATTGTTTATTCCAAAGTACGCAAGCACCTATCGCCATACAACAAACACTCAAGACAGCACTCAAGGCATGGAGCGAATCAACGGTTAATCCACCCGATGCCATTGTCATTATTCGTGGTGGTGGAGCGGTCAATGATTTAGCCTATTTGAATGATTATGATCTAGCCGCGTTGCTGTGTAAGCGTAAAGTGCCTGTGTGGGTAGGCATAGGTCACGAGCGTGACAAAACCATTTTAGATGAAGTTGCCCATCGTTCATTTGATACACCGAGTAAAGTCATTGCAGGTATTCGTAATGTCATCGTGCAAAATACCCAAGAAGCAAAGGCACTCTATCAACAGATTGAACAGCACGCGAAAAACCAAGTTCTTTTTTTTCGTACAGAATCTGATAAATTAGAACTGCAAATTCGCCATAATGCCTTAACGCAATTGGCCGAAGTTAAACGAGATGTGGATTCGTTGAGTGGTAATAATCAATATTTTGCTATGCAATCTATAAAGCAGGCTAAACAGTTAATTGAGCAATACTTAAAAGAAACATTGATTCAAAGTCCCCGAAAAACCTTAGAACGAGGGTACGCCATTATTAGAATAGAAGGGCGTACCATTCACTCCATTCACCAACTGAAAAGTAACAACGTCAGCATAGAACTGCATGATGGAACAGCAGATGCCACGATTAACCAAATCAAATAGGGCACACCATGACATCAAGCAATTCAACCAATCCAACCTTCAAAGAGGCTTTTGCCACATTAAAAGCCAACGCACAAAAGTTGGAAGATCAAACTGAGCCTGATATTGATCATCTACTGGAAGTTGTGGAGCAATCCACGGCGGCATATAAAGTCTGTAAGGCACGGATAGATGCGGTGGAAAAAGCGTTGCTGCTGACGTTTGAGTCTGCGTCTGGTACTTAGTCAGAGCTAATGGAATAAGAATTAGACAAGTGACAACTGGCAAAAGTGCCTACTTTTGGATTAGTCCTAGTATATTTGATTACCCATTACTCAGTGCTATTACATCTGTAATTTTGTCTGATGAAAAAATCTCCTCTTCTTGTGTTAGGCTAACAAACATTATAGGGCTTTTCTTAGAGTTGTTTACGTTATGGAAAATTGGCAAATTCTTATTCCTGTTTTTGTTGCTTTGGTTGTTATTGGATTCTGTATTTATTTTTTGATTAGTTATCGGCAACCAGCTAAGCGATTGATAAAAACAATAGACACTACTACACAAAAAATCAGAGAGTTAGAAGTGGAGTCACCAGCACGCTACAAAGCTGAACTTGAGGCTATTTTGAAAGGCTCGCACTTTGCACATGCGTGGAAGATGTTTAGTGATACGTTGCATGATGAAAAAGGGTTTAACGATGATGGTGCTCAAATTATCATTAAATCTCGTGCTACTGCATCAAGTGAGTACTTTTTTAGCCAATCTTCGCTAATTGACACCCATATAAAAAGTGAGTTTTTTAAGCATTTAGCAGGCATTTTGACGGGCATAGGTATTATTGGCACGTTCGGTGGTTTATTGGTTGGATTATCTCAGTTTGATCCATCAGGAGATCCAGCCTCAGTACAAAAAAGCTTGGGCTTGCTATTGGGCGGTGTTCGAGATGCTTTTTATGCTTCAGGTTTTGCAATCTTAATGGCAATGGTTGTGACGTTTTCAGAAAAACAATTATTACGAACTTGTTATGCCAGTCTTGAAAATCTAACTGCGGCTTTAGATGGTTTATTTGAGTCGGGGGTTGGGGAAGAGTATTTAGAACGGTTAGTTGCCTCATCGCAAGAAAGTGCCACTCAAGCCAAAATTCTAAAAGATAGTTTAGTTAATGATTTGAAAGAAATGTTGGTCAATGTAATGGATGCAAACCAGCAAAATAACCAAGCGATGGCCACTCAGATTAGTCAGTCTATTACCGATACATTGGCGGAGCCATTATCACAAATCGCCGCAGGCGTCGGGAAAGTTAGTGGAGACCAAGGCGAGGCCGTTAATGGCTTATTGCAAGATGTCCTTACTGTGTTTATGAATAAGCTGGAAACTACCTTTGGTGGGCAAATGACGGGTGTGAGTGATATGTTGACACGCTCAGTATCTGCGATGCAAGAAATGCAGATAGGCATTGCTGGACTTATTAACGAGATGAAAAATACCAGTGAAGCGTCATCACAGGCATTAGAGCAACAGATGTTAAGTCTATTATCTGATATGCAGGCCAAGCAACAGGAGATGGGTTCAAGTATGACCCAAATGCTTGCCACCATAGAAAAAAGCGTAAGTAGTATTGGCGAAAAAGGCAAAGAAGTTAATCATGAAATGGGTGAGCAAATAACCAATGTTTTAACTGGCATTACAAGTCAAATTGACCAAATGCTCACAGGGCTAGATAAGAGTCGTCAAGCACAGCATGAAGTAAGTCAGATAGCGCAAGCACAACTAGAAGATAAGACACAACATTTTGTAGAAAACCTTGATAAACAAATATCGGCTCTTTTAGCGGAAACGAAGACTGCCATCGAAACTTCCCGTCATCATATTGATTCTCTAAGTACGGTTTCAACAAGCAGTATCAAAGGAATGAATGAAGGTGCTGAAAAAATGCGGTTGGCTGCTGAGCGTTTCACTAGCGCAAGTAACAGCCTAAATAGTGTGACTGAGGGTAGTGCTAATTTACTAAAGGAAATCAATCAAACTTCTACTGCATTGGTTAACGCATCCTCACAGTTAAAAACACTTTTGATTGATTATCAGCAATCACGCGATGTGGTAAGCAAGTCGATTTTGACGTTAGAGCAATTAATTAAGTCCGCACAAAGCGAAGCTGGTATGAGCACTCAAATACTTCAAGATATGAAATTAATGACAGTAGCTTTGGAGAAAGTACGTCTAGAAACAGAACGGTATTTGGGACAAGTTAGTTCTGTATTAGGAAAAGGTTTTGAAGATTTTAGTGGTGCTGTAGAGCGTAGCCTCAATAAAACATTGGGTGTTTTTGATAATACACTTGAGCAAGCGGTTAAAAGATTAGCGGCTGGGGTGAAGGATTTAGGAGAGGTTGGTGAGGAGTTAGCGGAGATGGCTCAACGAAATACTCGCCGATAAAAGGAAAGCATAATGATAGGAAACCGAATGGGGCGCGGTAAACGCCATAAAGAAGAAGGTGAAAAGCCATTTTGGATATCATTTGCAGATTTAATGACCGCGTTGATGACTTTGTTTTTAGTCGTAATGGCAGTATCACTTATGGTTGTGACTAAAAAAATTAATGAAGCAACCGCAGCTGAAAATCAACGTAAAAGTGATATTCAAGAGATTTGCAAAAGTATAAAAACTCAAGCAGCGAAGAAAAATACATTGATTGAGGTTGATTGTTCGGATAACCGAATTAATTTTGGCGAAGCAGGTCGATTTGAGCATAATGGTTACAACATGAATTTGGCTGGTACTAAAGCATTACAGGATGTTGTTCCTGTGATCCTTGAGGCAGCAAATAGCCAAAAAGGGCAAAAATGGTTTAAGCAAATCGTTATTGAAGGCTTTACTGATACAGATGGCTCCTACTTATATAACTTACATTTGAGCTTACAACGCTCGGAGTGGGTTATGTGTGCTTTATTAAGCGATCAGCAAACACAAAATGTTGGTTTATCTGATGAGCAAAAACAACAAGTTAGACAGTTGTTTTTGGCTGGTGGTGTATCCTTTAATGCAGCAAAAGAAAGTAAAGAGGCCAGTCGTCGTATAGAGTTACGTTTACAGTTTTATGGTTTGGCAGATGCCTCACATAAACCTGCACAGCCTAACTTTGTCATTAATAAAACTGAAGTTTGTAAATTGTGATGGATGAATGATGAGCATAGAAAGCCTCGAAAAGATGTTTCAGCAAACATTGGCTTTGACTCGGACTACGCATAATCAAGATATGGTTCTAGTACAACCAATAGGTTTACAGAAGCAACTTGCCATTCTTGAGGCGCGTTATGATAGTCCTAAGGAAGCTGTGTTAGACAAAGAAAAAACATTGATAGCAATTCTACTGCTAGAGAGTAGGGGTGTGCCTGCATTAACACTACGTGACTGGAAGTATATTGCTTGGGGGTTGTCTGTACATTACTCATCAAGACCGCAAAAGTTAATTTTTAATACACCTCTATGCAACCAAATATTGACACACTTTGAGGGGGTATTCTCTATTACGGTTAATCGTTCAATATGGTGGGCTTTATTATTTAGTTATTTTGCTTTGGAAAAGTCTGAGAAAGAAAAGTATCCACCGTCATGGGTAAAGCTGCGGAACTTACTTTCTAATAGTTTTTCACGGCTCTATAGTGAAACATCAAAGCCACGTGATTGGATGCTAGTATTAAAAGAATATCCTGAACTTTTAATGGAGAGCCCGACTAAAAAACTGGCAGTACAAATACTAACTCAGAAACAAGATAAATTATCTCTTATAAGAGGAAATCTTAATATAGCTCCAAGTAGTTGGTTTTTTAGTGACTTAATCGCTGAACAATTGAAGTATGTTTCGACACTAGATGATGCTGGATTTAAACAGAATATAGATAAAATATTGTTATTGGGACAAGAACACCCTGCCTATTTAAGTCAAATTTTACAATCGCTTTTAGATCGTTATGCTCTCTCAAAAATGCGTCAAGACATTCATGAAAGCTTGAAAAAAATAGCCTTAGAGACATGGGGAAGCCCTCAGTTTAATAACACAGCTAGTTGGGCGTTAGTTAAGAAAGAAACTAAAGAGATGGTGTTGCAATGGTTTGTTCGAGCTGATTTAGAAGCTTTTTTTAGCTTGTTGCAAGATGACAATAATTCAGATAAACGACGACTCAAATATTGGATGCGTTTCATTAATCAAATTTCTTATACAAGATTGGTTTTAGGTGGAACTGCGTTTAGCTCGCGAGGTTTAAATTTCGTTAAATTTAGAAATGATAATAAAGGAAGATTTAGCCGATTAACTGGAGGTACGCATAGCAACAATGCATTTATTATAAGAATTGGTAATTATTTTATAATCGAATTTTCAGAAACAGGAAATGCTTGTTTTATTTTTAGAAAATCACCAGTTGATTTGAGTGGTGACTCGTACAAGCTAGCAGAGCTTAAGGATTACTCCTATGTTGAGAAGATAAGCCACTCCTCGAACTGGGAGTCTAGGTTAGACCAAGTCCTTATGGGGCTAGGTGTTTATCCAAATATCCGCTAATAAATAAGGAAATGAACGTGTTCTCATCTTTTAACAAAAATAAAAAGCAAGCCATTCAAAAAGCTCCTGAAGTCTCATTGCCTATTTTTACCGACATTGGTATCGAAACACCTTATATAGCCATTACTAACGATGTCCCTATACTAATCCTAGAGCAAGTATTTTATTGGAGAGCACTTGAAGATGAAGGTATCGCTTATGTAAGTGGGCAAAATCATTGGGTATTACCTTGGTCAGAGTTATACGCGCTTCAACGTCAAACTGAACATCAAGATAGTCTGAAACTTCTAAACTTACCATCGGAAACTTCCTTAAGGCCAGTCATACGTAGTAAAGGTGCGTTGACAGATAGCGACTTTAGTATTCTGTTGGAAGGGTGGAAAGACCAGCTAAATCAAAGCTTGAAATCTTTACCCACTCGTACGGGTGGAGTATTGAATGTTGATGACAAACCTTTTCTATTGAAGGAAGAAGTATGGCAACTTACAGAAGCAGTTCGCCAATTTTATAAACTACCAGCTTCCGATAAAAACCAACAAAGTAATGAACTTGCGTGGTCTAAAATTAGAAGGCTTGCAGTCAGATCCAAAGCTGGCATGGATGATTTTTTACGTAAAACAATTGTTCTAAGTCCTGAAACGCTCAGGCTGGATATGCGAAAAAACGTAGTTATGGATGAGCTTCTAGTCGAGTTACAACCTACCTTTGAAAATGCACCTCTCAATTGGTTAGAAGTATTTGACGATTATTATCAAGTGCAAAATCGCTATAGCATTACATTGCCTGATGGAGGCATTGCTCATGTATTGATTAGCCCTGAAGTCAAAGAAGTCCTGCATGAAATCAAGCAAATGCCGCAAAGACGGGTAACGGGTGAAAGGGCGCGAGCTTTATTACGAAATCCTTTCACTCAATTGGGGGATCAAGCAGCAAAAGTTTTATCTCCTCAATCTTTTGAAGAGTCCCGTGATAAGGCAGAAATATTCTTTTATGAGTTTGATATTCAAGTACAAAATAATGCAAAAGGACGAATTAACTCACTTATTTTAGTTTTACTAGAGAAATCAACACGGCTTGTTGATGCAAAACGAATATCGATTAATAACTTAGATGAGGCTAATCAACTATTGGCATCACTATATCAAGGGCTTAAAGCATCCTTGCCTTATGCATCTTACCGAGGTTTTGAAATAGAGATTAACCAAAATAGTCATTTAAAAATAGAACAGCTTAGTGTGTTGCTTGTCCAGTGGAACCAACAATTAGCCTTAATTGATGCAGAGGATTTTTTAGATTTAAGTAAATATAGTGATCGCGTATTGGATATTGGTGAAGCCGTAAAACTAAATTCTCCATTTATTCAAAAAGATAGCGGCGAGAGTGGCTGGATTCCAGAGTTGCAAACTGATGTTGGCGCGGTGCCTGCAATAGAGAAAGTATCTATCGAGGATATAAAGGCACTTGAAAAAGCAATTGAAGATGCAGATTTTTTAGGTGGCCACACCGTTACTTTACCTGATAATGGCCAACCAATAGACATATACACAGCTAAAGATCGCCTAAAGCACATGAAGGCTAAATACGAGAAAGAAGTTAGGCCTAAGCAATCTGATGGAGAAGAAAAAGGTAAGCCTTCTGTCTTAATTATTAAAAGTAATATAGATACCGTGGATTATGGAAAGCAGCGTGCATTGGCTTTAAGTTTCGACGCGGCAAATAAACATCCAAAACTACCAAAAAGTTTAAGAGGCGATATTCAGTTAAAAGAGCATCAAATGGTGGGGGTAGCTTGGTTACAACACTTGCAGAGCTTCGCTCCCACGAATCTTAATGGTTGCCTACTGGCGGATGACATGGGGTTGGGCAAAACATTGCAGCTGTTAACATTTATGGGGCACTATTTAGAAAGCACTGACTATAAAAAACCAATTTTGATTATTGCCCCCGTTTCACTTTTAGATAATTGGGTTGCTGAAATAGCCAGATTTTTTGATATTAATCTATTTGGTTCCGTCTTAAAGTTATATGGCTCACAGCTGGCCGATAGTAAAATTAGGAAAGCAGATGTCCCTGTAGCTTTGAAAGAGCGAGGTATCAGTAATTTATTGAAGTCTAATTGGCGCAATAAAGCGAATGTTGTATTAACCACCTATGAAACTTTACGCGATTTGGAGTTCTCTTTTGCAGTTGAAGATTGGGGTGTGATGATTTGTGATGAAGCTCAGAAAATTAAAACCCCGAGTGCTTTGGTCACGCAGGCTGCAAAAGCTCAAAAAGCAGATTTCAAAATAGCGTGCACAGGCACTCCTGTTGAAAACTCATTAACAGATTTATGGTGTTTGTTTGATTTCATTCAGCCCAGCTTATTGGGGGCGTTGAATGAGTTTGGCCGAAATTATCGTCGACCTATTGAAAGTACAAATAAGGAAGATGTTGACTCTTTAGCACATTTAAAGAGTTTAATTGAGCCACAAATTCTTAGGCGTACTAAACAACAGGTTGCCAAAGATTTACCCCCTAAAATTGAAGTCACTACGTGTAAACAATTACCAATGTCAGCTCTTCAGAAAAATCTATATCAGCAAGTCGTTCAAGAATTTAAAGAAAAGTCAGCATTAGATGGTGAAAAAAACTCTGCAATTATGCTAACCCTCCTACACAAAATGCGTAGTATCTGTGCGCATCCACTAGCATTTTCATCGGATGGCGATATTAAGTCATCGCCTAAAATAGTCTGGCTTTTTGAAACTTTAAAGATTATTCGTGAAAAAAATGACAAGGTGATCATTTTTACCGAGTTTAGAGATATTCAATCTTTTTTACAGCGTGTCATTTATCAAGAGTTTGGTCTTAATGTCATTACCATCAATGGCGACACAAATGCCAACAGTGAAAAAGGAGCATCCCGACAACAGTTGATTAATGTGTTTCAAGATACAGTTGGTTTTAATGTCATTATCTTGTCGACTACGGCTGTTGGGTTTGGCGTCAATGTTCAAGCTGCAAACCATGTAATTCATTTTACGCGTTGTTGGAATCCTGCTAAAGAGGACCAAGCTAGTGATCGTGCCTATCGAATAGGTCAGAAAAAAGATGTTTCTGTATATTACCCAACGATTTATAGCCCAGATTTTGATACCTTTGAGGTTAAGCTTGATCGGTTACTGAGTTCAAAAAGAAGCTTGGCGAATGATATGCTAAACGGTACAGGTGAAATCTCTATTCAAGATCTAGCAAGAGATATTCTGAATTAGTAGATTGTCTTTAGTGCTTTAGTCCACACTTTTTTAAGTGCTTCAACCGTAGTACATGCGTCAATAAAGTTAAAACATAACCCGTAAAAGGATGATGAGAATGTCAACAAATTGCAAAGTAACTGATATTCGGGTTAAAAAGCTGAAAGAGGATAACGGTGAGGTGAGCTTTGCTATTAAAGCCAAGATAACTAGAATTTTGAGTGTTGATGGCTATGGGGATGACGATAAAGATGTAATGGTTGAAATACAAGGCTGCGATGCGGAAGGATTCGAAAGAACGATTATCTTTCTTGAAGGCACAGTCCCAGTTGGAGTAACCAAAACTCTAACAAAAAGAGATAGTTACTTCGATGGCGATTTTAATGAAATTGTATCTTGGATGCCAAAGTTCGATGCTTAGGAGAAGTATTTAAAACATGGCAGCCTATCTAACCTACAACCATCAATCCGATGAAATGGCTCAACGATACGAAGACTTGAGCTTTGAACAGGTTCATCGCGATATTCTATCGGAGCTTCCACCAAAAGGCGCGATGGTATTGGATGTAGGTGCAGGATCAGGACGAGATGCGGCTTGGTTTGCCACTCAGGAATATCAAGTCGTAGCCGTCGAGCCGTCAATCGGTATGCGTACTCAAGCACAAAAATATCATGCGGATAGTGCTATTCACTGGTTAGATGACGCACTGCCTAGTCTCAGTAAAACCCACCAACTCGGTTTAAATTACGACTTCATTTTATTGTCAGCAGTGTGGATGCATGTTTTGCCACAACAGCGTGAACGAGCTTTCCGAAAATTAATCACCTTGCTTCGTCCGTCAGGACGAATAGCGATTTCCTTACGTCTAGGCGAGCCTGATCTCAGCCGAGAAATGCACCCTGTGTCACTGCAAGAAGTTTATAACTTAGCTCATGCTTTTGGCTTACACGTTATTAAAACTGTCGAGCGTACAGACTTACAGGGTAGAAATAATGTGCAATGGACAACAGTTGTCTTGGGCTTACCTGATGATGGTTTAGGATCATTACCTCTTATTCGGCACATTATTCTTAAAGATGATAAATCATCGACCTACAAAATTGCCCTGTTAAGAGTGATCGCCCGAATCGCTGATTCCGCAAGCGGTCTAGTGCGTTTTGAAGATGAGCATGTTGCGTTGCCCCTTGGTTTAGTTTCACTGTTTTGGGTAAGGATGTTTAAACCATTTATTGAAAAAGACTGGCCTCAATCACCGACGCATAATGACGGCATAGGCTTAGGTTTTATTGGGGCTGAGTTTCATCATCTAAGAACAGTCAGTCATTTGGATTTGCGCGTTGGTATGAGTTTCAGTGGACAAATAGCACAGTCACTTCATACCACCATTCATAAATCCAGTGACACCATTAAAAATATGCCTGTGCGTTATATGACATGGCCTAATGATGATCGAGCAGTATTTTCGGTAGTGAAATCAAAAAAAATATCAGCACAACCATCCTTGATTTTAGACGCTGCCTATTTGTGGAGCGTAGGAACGTTTTATGTCCCTTTAGCCATTTGGAAGGCCTTTACCCATTACACGGTTTGGATTGAACCTGTATTGGTTGCGGAGTGGGCAAGATTAGTTGCTAATTATGCCCATAAGCAGGGCAAGTCAGTCAGTTTTTATGCCGCAATGGAAGCGTTAACTTGGACAGAGCCAGAGCGTGATACTTCCGTAGTACGGGACATCACGCAAAAAATGTTGAATAATGGCCAAAAAGTGCAGTGTGTATGGACAGGCAAACTATTGCAGAAGCAATTTGATATTGACCATTGTTTTCCTTTTTCAGCTTGGCCTTGCAATGATTTTTGGAATCTCATGCCGACTCATCCTGCGGTTAACCTACAAAAGTCAGCTAAGTTAATCACCGTGCAAACGTTACGCAACGCGAAAGATCGTATTGTTGATTGGTGGCAATCTGCGTATCTAAGTGATGGTGATGGTATGCCAGTAGGCAAGGTACGCTTTTATAATGAAGCTCAAAGCGCATTGCCGTTATTAGATCAACTGACCCAGCCAGAAGACGTGATTGATGCTATGCAACTGCATCGAGAAAGGCTTAAGCAAGATCAGCAGTTGAGCGATTGGGTTCGATAACGAAATATTTGTGATTGCGTTCTGAAAATAATTTATCAGAAAATTTAATAAACAGTCGAATATGGGGTCAGCTTTAAGTGGGTGTTGACAAACACCGCCACAGACATCATTACTCAATAGCCGTAACCATTCAATTTGACCAACCCTAAGTAAGTGACGCGTGATGAATAACGACCCCAACAGTGTCACCTTAAGCACCTACTTAAACAATGTGCAACAAGTCATTAAAACGCATTGTGCCGACGCGATTTGGGTAAGGGCTGAAATCACTAACTGTAGTTCTAAAGGCGGACATTACTACTTAGAGCTTGCCGAAAAAGACCCTGATACCCATCAACGAATTGCCGCAACAAAAGCCACCATTTGGCAGTTCGTCGCTCGTCGTATTATCACCAAGTTTGAAAAAGAAACAGATATTAAGTTTGGCAAAGACCTAAACGTCTTGGTTAAGTTAAAAGCCTCCTTTAGTCCTGAATATGGTTTCTCACTCAATATCGAAGAACTCAGCCAAGAGGCCGCGACAATGGTTAATTAGCGCGGTACGATGCCCGACCAGAAACTGTCTTCCCGTATGCAAAGAGCATACAGCTTGTTGCTCTACGGACTTAACCGAGACAAAACGCATATTAGGTCTACCCACGGCCTCACAAATGGCTTCCGCATCGTTGGTATCGTTTTTACCGCTTTTACGGTAAGGGACAACAAACTTTGGGTTCATGAGTTTGACGGTATGACCGAATTGTCGAATCTCTCTCGCCCAGTGCTGAGAGGAGGCACAGGATTCAATACCGACGAGACAGGGTTCAGTTTGAGCGAAGAATGATAAGACTTTAGAACGGCTTAGGGTTTGGCGTTTCACGATTTTACCGTGAGCGTTGACCGCGTGGAGTACGAAGATATTCTTTGCAATATCGAGACCGATTCGAGTAATCTTGTTCATGGTTTTCTCCTGACCCTGTATGAGGGCGTTATATATTTTCTGCCACTCAGCCTCGCTATTATGCGAACTTTGAGGGCAGGAGGAAACCATGACAGTATTCAACTGCGACAAGTACCCATCCGATTATTGTGTTTTTTTTATGGTTCTGAGGTAATCTCAGTTTTTAATTTTGTTGTGGGTACTTGCGCGTTATGCAGGTAGTCAGGATTATTATGTATGTATGGCTTTAAAAAAAGAAAAGATGCTGTAAAGAAGTATGCTGACGTAATTTATGCTTTGTGTCCTGATAAAATTCAAGTTAATGATATTGTATTGACTGCTCAGTGTGGAGGTGTGTCTGAATTGGTTAGATATTTGACTAATTCTGATTACAGTCATGCCTCACTTTGTACAAGGCCTGGAATGTTAATTGAAGCAGTTCAGGTAGGTGTTTTAAGAAGCAGTGTTATTGAAACTTTTGCTGAGAGAAAGGAATGGATAAAGGTGTTGAGGCCTAAAACTGTTCTAAAAGAAAATAAAGATGGATATACAGTTTCATATTATGCCGAGAAGAATTATGGGCATAGTTATGCATTGAAGGGGGCAATAGGGTCTCGTTTTGATAAAATACATCTTAATTCTGAAAAAGGAATATTTTGCTCACAATTAATTGCCAAGGCATATAAAGAGTATGGCTTAGATTTATTACCAAGTACTCCACATGCAAAAGTTTATCCAGCTTTGCTGTTAAAGTCAGAGGAGTTAATAGATGTTTCAGAAGTATGTATTAGAAAAATAGATTTGAATTCAAGTCCTATGGTGCATCATATCGCTACTGCCTCATCTGAAATTGTTTTTAATGAAGTAGAAATAAAAATGAATAGAAGGATTTTGAAAGATATTAAGCGTCGGCTTAATAGGAAAATACCTGCAAATATTAATTCACTAAGTGAAGTTTTTATGTGGCTTGCGGTTTGTACTGATATTCAAGGTGTTTTTGATTATGAAATAGGCAATGCTCTTAGTGCGGGTGGATATTTCAAGTGGTATGAAGCGTTGTTTGCCGACATGAAGAGAAGTGTTCGTGAGTTGGGTTCTGCTACGAACTATATTAATGAATTAGTTGATAATGGACACTCGCCAGAAATTATGAATGATGCTTATGCTTTATTGCCAAGCTTAAAAGAAGCAATGATTTCATCTGAGGAGTCCATTAATTCTAGGAAGTCATATTGCGAGCATTTAGTCGCAGTTTATAGTAAAAAGCCCATTCATGTTTTTAAAACCCTTAATAATTTACATTCAAATGAGTATGATATTTATTTGGATTTGCATAATGAAAAAGCAAACCTGATTAAAGCTTTGGAGCGTGTAGTCGCATAGTGCGAAAATTCAAATGAATGATGGTTAGGATAGCAATGCTATTGTAAATTAGTTTTTATTGTGCGGCTATCCTAACTTGATCTATGGTTTCCTCCTAATTTGCAAGGCACTGTCGTACGTTTTTCGATCGAATGAGATTTGCAAAGATCTATACTGCTTTTCGTGTTAGTCACGTAGCCCACATGTCATGCGCGTACCAAGTCCTCAGGAATCAAACGGCTTCAATAATAAACAGGCGCACTCAAACAAAAAAATAAATGTGGATTTAAAATTATTCTTTGAACGGACTGCCGAAGCAAATCCGTCAAAGAATGAGTAGTGTATTGTCTAGCTGACTAAAGCTTTCCTATCCAGTTTGTCTTTTAAACTAGGCTTTTGATTTATCACAGTCTGATTGTCGGCTTCATTCCCAGCAACGTCATCATCCCTAGCCACAGGATAAAACTCCTCAATAATCTCAGGCGTTTCTTCCTCACTAAACTCAAACACCGCATTATCAAATCCCTTCTTTCCTGCCTCATCTAAAGCCTGTTGGTCATAGCCGCAGTCCTTACGTCGAGCATCCAATTTTTGCGCATCCACAATAGACTCTTCCAGCGTCATTCCCTCCCTGACTGTTAAATCCACGTAATAAATAGCTGAGCGATGGCTTTGTGTTGTGCTTTTGCCACGCAGCCGTAATTGCAACGGCAGGCAAGAAAGTAAACTTCCCGATACTGCTTGGTAGTAACTCAACCGTGCCGCCAAGGTACGAATACTATTAAAGCCTGTGGTTCTAAAGATAAACGTCCCTAATTCATCATCATCGCCAATTTTGACATTTAATCTGCCATAGGGTTTGCATAACCCACCTCGGCCTAATTCACAGCAATCAGGCGAAGGGCAGGGTAGTGTCTGTACGCCAGAGTTAGTAAACCGTCTGCACGTTTCACCATTGCCGACACAAATAGGCCGACCTGTCTGCCGTTCAAATAAACTGTATTCTGCACGTAGGTTTAAATCAGGATCATTAAACAGTACACGTACAGGAATACAGCGCAACTTACCATTAGCCGATGTTTTACGCAGTTCCTCATCCAGTGGATGTAAAACCCAACCATCACGGTTTTGCACTTGTGAAGTCAGCGTGAACTGATCATCCTTTTCAGGTAAACGTTTACCATTCTTTTCGACAATACGGCCAATACTTATACGCCCCAAGATCGGCGGCGTGATGGCTAAACCTTTAATCATGATGTTCTCCTGATAACGTAAATCATCCTGCTCTCAGCTTTCGCCAAGAACAGGAATCTATACACTCCCTAAAAGGAAGTTATTCAAATGGAAGTAAAAGGGCGATAAACCCCTATGGCGTGGTATTCACTAAGAAGCGGCGACTACCTGAACGGGTGAGGGGATACTCGTTTAACAACTCAGGGTTATTCAGTAATAGCGTAGGAATATCCAAGCCAACACTGTCCTTACTCCGTTTCCACGACACATTGCCTGTTGCAAACAATGCCTTACTACAATCGCCCATACGCTGTTGAATACGTTGCTTGAGTAAATCTTCACGACTTTTATAATCGTCCATGTTGGCACGCGCTCTGACCAAATCAGAAAAGATAGATGACATCTCCAAATCCTCACTAAAGTCTAAGGTGTTGCCAGAATCGCGGGGATATAAGGCTTGCAAGGCTTTAGCTGCTGACTCCGAGCCATCAGCAGGCGGTGGTCTATCGGTCAACACGTAATGCCAAAACTGACGTTCCAACTCAATCAGCTTAGCAATCAACGCATCATCCCGCTCAATACGATGAATCCGTATCTCCTGCCCACACACCAACACACAAACATCTGCCGCGTGTTTGCCCGTCACGGCCAATTGATGTTGCACCTGACATTGCACATACTCAGGCACACCCTCACGCCATAAGCGCGAACCAAATTCCCCAGCCGTTTTACACTCTAAAATTTGAACATCATCCGCACCGACGACTGCATAATCTAAATTAGCCAACATCCACGATTTATCCTTATCGGGATGTTGCAACACGGCATTGATACGACGGACTTTATGGCCTGAATGCTTGGTGTAGTGCATAGCCACAATAGGCTCAAGAATATTTCCCCAGTACATCGGTGAGCTTTCATCATCGGCATCCACTTTAGGCAGGGCAGCCTCACGCCCTGTTTTAATCATCCATAACTCTAGTTGTGATTGATACGGGTTTAAGCCGACAGCGGCAGCCGCATCACTGCTACCAATGCCTTGTTTACGGACATTGAGCCATTCTTGGCGATCCATTTCTTTTGTCGATACTAGGCGTATCGCGGTTGTTGAACGAGTCATATTGCACCTCATGAAATTGTAAAAAACGGACATAAAAAAGCCCGTCTAGCCGTAAGGCATAGACAGGCGATGGGAGGGTAAATACAGAAATAAATGAAACTAAGCGCACATCGACATCATGGGATTAACGATGGCTTGCCGTCCCTCAGAAAAGATTACCGCATCAGGATTGGCACAAGCCATCAACGACCACCACCACGGCACAGCGTCAACATCAAGCGCATGATGTTGGTCGGCTGAACCATCATTGCCACTTACATGCACCTCAATACATTGAGGACTGGCTAACAACTCACGCAATAAATTCCATTCCACATAACCCGAAGCCGTTGCCACAATATGCAAATGGGATAAATCCAATGCGTAATGCGCCCCTGATTCGAGTAGTTGCCGATATTCAGCCCATGTACTTAATAGCCAAATATCGTGCTTAGTCGGGTAATGGCCTTCAATACCGACTGGAATACCAAACAACTGTTCCACTTCTAAGGTATAACGCAGCACCTCTGTTAATGAAGCCTGACCCCGTCGGCCTGCATGAGCGGTATAAGCAGGCGCAGCCAAGACGTTGGATAAACGAGCCACTTGTGCAAACCAATACAGTTCATCGCGCCAATCACATAAATCGACGATACGAGCATGACCATCAATTTGCACATTGGCATGTAATCGCCATTCGATATTGGGATGATTTCGTCGAAGTTTTAAAGCCATGTCAAAATCAATTCGTCCTCTGTTTTGAGGGCAAAGTTGTAGCTTAGTGGTCGATAGATTTCCCAGTAATGGATCAGAAGGTAATTGAGTTAATGCATGAGAAATCGCGACATGATGAGGACAACGACCATAAGCACCCAAAGAAACATGGACAGGCCTAGCTGTAGGGAGATTATAAGGAGTATTCATAATTACTCGACTCCGTGTAATACACCGTATGTTCCAACTGAAAACGGTTTTCGGCGACTTGGATAGTCACCGTACCAGAGCCGCCATCATTATTTTCCCAACCACTATGTCGAGCATTCGCCCATGTCAGAGCAAAGTCACGTAATGCATCGTCCACAGACAATTGCCGTTCTTCAAGATGGTAGTGATACTCGCGGTCACGATATTCACTCGCGACAAAATGGTGAGATACTTGTTCAGTCGTCAGTTGAGGGATCACCGTTTCAGGTTTTACCTCAATTTCAGCAACATCACCTGAGTCGCTACCACCGTCATAGCGAATGGTGACATCAGTAATATTCAGTTTGGTCAACGCCGCTAACAAACTGTCACGGTTGGCGTGAATGGCTTCTAAAGAAACAGGTACAAAAGCAAACATAAGTCGTACTCCAAAAAAAGGTATAAAAAAGCCCCATTTCCGTTAATCGAAAATAGGGCATAGCTATATAAAGAAAGGATTTGAATAAAAACGAACGAGGCAGGTTACGAACCCAATTAAGCAATCATCAACAACGCTTCATCTAACGCTTTTTGCTTAATAGCCGCACCTTGACCAAACCACGCAGAATCTAAACGGTTATCAGGATTTAACGCACGACGCTCATGATCCACAAACTCCGTCACCGAATTGAGCAGGCCAAAAGCCGTGCCTTTTGCAGAAGCTAAGTCCGATCCTTGGCCACTGCCATCAAACAAAGTCATTACTTTCGCCATAGCCCGTTCATTACTGGATGAAGAGGATTTATTACTACCATCGTTAAACACCCTCCATACATAGTTCTGTGCCTCGGCGGGTTTGACTTTACGCTCGCTTAGGTTCTTCAAGCCGTACATAAACTCATCCCATGCCGAGACTGAAATGCCCAATTGCTTTTTAACGGCCTGAGCATCAAAAGACGTGTTATGTGGGACTTTCACCACACCGCGATTACCATTAGCCAACGCTACCGCTAAGGTGTTATTACACACCACGCGAATACTGGTAAATTGGGCGGTAGTTGCCAACGTACCATCACAAGCTGTCGCTAATAGAATGTAGCCATTCGTGACATCATTACCTTTTAAAGCCATAGACTGACCAGTCTTAGCCAAAGCCCAAATCTTACGACCGCCTTTTAAAACGCCAGCGGTTTCTAATTCAAAGCCTGAGACTTCGGTTAAATCACGATAAAACTCCAAAATCTCACTGGGTTGCACGACTTGATAACGCTGACTGACGACAGACAAAGGTGCATTGGTATCAGAACGAAAGAGAACTTTATTCTCAGGGAAAGTCATGATTGATCCCGTATAGGCATCATTCCCTGCAATAAAACGAACGGGAGCTTCACGGATTGTCCAGTCCATGCCTGCTTCTTTTGCCCAAACATCGAGCGGTTGATTTTCGGTGAGTTGATTGCCTAAGCCATGCCAAGGTGTAGAGCCGACATAGGCCATCGTTTCGACTAAATGTGCCATGATGATAATTCCTGTGTTGTATAAATGAGTATAGTCAATGTAAATGAGACGCATTAACTATTTTAGCTAGTAAAGCGTAAGTAGATAAATAAAGAGAAAAGGGTGAAGAGATCGAAGGATTATTTGCGTTTACGCTTATTAAAAGAGTATCCACAGGCGAGGCATTGATAGTTGTCGAGGATGTTTTCATCGACATACTCGCCACACTTAGACCCTGTTGCGCCGCCAGCGGCTCCACCCAGTAAACCACCGAGTAATGCACCCGCGAAGCCACCCATGACAGCACCGACAGGGCCAGCAATCATACCAGCGGCAGCACCAACTTCCGCGCCACCCATAGCACCCGATGCACCACCTAACGCGCCTGCAGCAGTACCAATAGCACCGCCTGCTTTCTTGCCATGATTTTTAGTACCAATCTTTTTAGAGTGGCAATTAGGACAATGTAAACCCATGATAATAATTCCTTGATTTGGATAAAAGACGGCATACACCAAACACATCGGGGATAAGCCCAATGTGTTTGATATGCTTGAGATAAAAACTGGATTAAGAGTGAGTGATGTAGAGGGTTAGAAGTTCACTCTCATAAAAATAATATATATCTGTAAAAAGTTGGAATGCGTATTTTCGAAGTGGTTATGGTTGCATTTAAGCAATGTAGAAAAATTAATAGCTGACCAGTAGTTTTTTGAAAAGCTTTAAAGTCACGGTATGGATTTGTAGAGTGTGTTTTCTGTGGGGGCGGGTGTGGGGGCGGAATAGGTTGTTGGTTTTATTTTGATCAGTTATGTTTGCGTAAGTCGTTGATTTTATTGGCGCGCCCAGCGGGATTCGAACCCACGACCCCTGCCTTCGGAGGGCAGTACTCTATCCATCTGAGCTATGGGCGCGTTTAGGGCGGCAATCATAGCCCCCTTAACGATTGTAGTCTATGCTTGTAGAGCTTAAAACTCATTACTTTCATAATATAAATTAAGCCATGACAGATGCTTCTGTACTTGTGGGTTGTTTGGTGAAAGCTAAAACAGATTTACGAGCGATCTCCGTACTAGAATGACGAGTGATATAGTAGCTATTGATGTTTTTGATCCCTACAAGGTTAAAGAGTATTACCATGAACATCAAATTTCCTTGATAGTCGTTAAGTAAAGTATCGCTGTTTGTTGATATTTTGATCTTTTTTCTCGTTTGATGCAGCAAAAGTGCGATGAATATGATTTTGCCTAAGTCCTGTACTTTGTCCCTACGGTGTTTGCGGTTATACTCTTGCCCAAGTAATTTAGCCCTAATTTTAGGTTGTTTTGGTTTGTGAGGCTTTCTGTGAAAAAATTAGCTCTGCTTGCTGCGGTTGTTGGCTTAGGTTTGTCGTTTAATTCCTTTGCTAAAGAAGATGAATCTGCCGTTATTGAACGTATTCAAGCGTTTGGTAGCGTATGTGTGACGGGTAAACCTTGTAGTGTTAAAGCACCAGTTGCTGCAGGTGCACCAGTTGAAGGTGCTGCACCGCGTACGGGTGAGCAAGTTTATACCGCCGTGTGTGCGGGTTGTCATGGTGCAGGTGTCATGGGTGCTCCTAAATATGGCACTGCGGATTGGGCTCCTCGTAAAGCTAAGGGCAAGCCATTGTTATACACTCATGCGATCGGTGGTTTTAATGCGATGCCAGCAAAAGGTGGTTGTGGTGCTTGTGCTGATGAAGAAATTAAGAATGCAGTTGATTATATGGTTAAGTAAGACTGTCTCCAATTGTCTTGCTTGCTAGTCAGCAAAAAAGCCCTGTAATACTATTACAGGGCTTTTTTGTCTTTAATGACTTAAGTTACTTTTGGTTGAGCATCAATAGACTGACCTGTTGTGCCTTTGCTATCTATACCCATCAAGTATAAAAATAACGGCATTAACGCTTGTGGTGTGGTGACGTTGGACGGATCCTCCGCAGGGTACGCTTTGGCACGCATCATCGTCCGTGTTGCACCGGGGTTGACGCAGTTGACGCGAATATTAGAGGTGTTGGCTAGCTCTTCGGCTAACAACAAACTCAAACCTTCAACGCCATATTTCGATACCGAATAAGCTCCCCAAAAAGGTCTGGCTTTACGGCCAACGCTGCTGCCCATAAAAATGACGGACGCATCGTCAGACTGCTTTAATAAGGGTAATAGGCTTTGGGTGAGCAAGTAGGGCGCACGTAAGTTGATTTTCATTACTTCATCCCATGTATCAGGATCGTACATTTCTAAGGGCGTAATGTCGCCTAAAACACCTGCGCAGTGCAAAATACCGTCTAAACGTCCCAACTCTTGCTCAATACTGATCGCGATTTGTTCAAAGTCGGCATTGGTGGCGGCACTAAAATTCAATGGGATGATGGCGGGTTGTGCGTGTCCTGCCGCTTCGATTTCATCATAAACTACTTCGAGTTTGTTAATGTCTCGACCATGAAGGACGACCGTTGCACCATATTGCGCATAGGTTTTGGCAGCAACACGGCCAATGCCTTCGCTTGCGCCAGTCACTAAAATGACTTTATCTTTCAGTAAATCGGCGGGTGCTTGATAAGCACGAATATCACTAGTACTCATAAAAAAACCTGTATTTTATTGAAAGTTAAAATGTTGAATTAAATCCGCGACGGTATCGACACAATAATCAGCTTGCCATTCAATAATACGTTCACCTGATGGAATATAACCAAAACCCACTGCGATCGTTTTCATGCCTGCATTATTGCCTGCTTGAATATCACGAATATGATCGCCGACATAAATCGTGTGCTCGGGTAACACATTTAAGGTATTACAGGCTAAATACATCGGTTCAGGATGGGGTTTGGTTTGGCTAACATCATCGGGACAGACCAATACCTGACAGCGTTCCGTTAATTGTAGCCCTGCTAAGAGCGGTTCGCTGTAAATACGTGGTTTATTCGTGACAATGCCCCATGGAATGTCGCGGCTTTCTAAGGCCTGTAATAAGCTTTCCATGCCCGTAAATAAACGGCTTTCTTGTGCCAAACTGAGACTGTAATTGTCTAAAAACTCTTGGCGTAGTGCGGCAAATTCTTCAGAGTCCAAACTATACTCAGGAAAACCCACCTGAATCATCGCGCGTGCACCTGCCGAAACGGCGACGCGAATGACATCGTAATCTAAAGCAGTACGACCATATTTTAGCCGTAACGCGTTTAAGACACGAACAAAATCGGGGGCGGTGTCCACCAATGTGCCATCAAGGTCGAATAATACCGCAACAGGCAATGTACTCATGTCTCAGCTCTCGTATAAACCATATAATTCACATCCACATTAGCCGCCAACCAATAATATTTGGTGACAGGATTATAGTGCAGGCCTGTACTTTCTTTTAGGTTTAAACCCGCCGCCCGAATCCATGTTGCTAATTCCGAAGGGCGAATAAACTTTTGATAGTCGTGAGTCCCTTTGGGTAATAATCGCAACAGATATTCCGCGCCTAAAATGGCAAAGACATAGGCTTTAGGATTACGGTTAATCGTGGAAAAAAAGACATGGCCATCGGGTTTGACTAGTTTCTGACAGGCTTGAATAATCGCCGCTGGATCAGGCACATGTTCGAGCATTTCCATGCAGGTAACGACATCAAAACTATGGGGCTGTTCGGCTGCCAATTGTTCAACCGTTATTTGTTGGTAGCTGATGGCTTGAACACCTGTTTTTTCGGCATGTAAACGGCCGACCGCTAACGGTGCTGCGCCCATATCAATGCCTAAGACGGTTGCGCCACGACGTGCCATTGACTCGCTTAAAATGCCGCCGCCACAACCGACATCTAAGACGCGTTTACCTGCGAGACCCACGCGCTCATCAATCCAATTTAACCGTAACGGGTTGATTTGATGGAGGGGTTTGAATTCAGACTCCATGTCCCACCATTTGTCGGCAAGGGCTTCAAACTTGGCAATTTCAGCAGGGTCAACATTCAACGGGGTACTGCTCATCAAGGTCTCTCCAAAACGGCAAAATATGACGCGCAGTATAATGACATAGACCATAGAAAACTGCGAAAAACTTCGATTTATGTTATATTGTGCGGCTTGATATTTCATAGAACTGACGCTAAACCCCGTTTTATTGGCTATCTCAGCACACAATAAAAGCATCAATCAGGGCTTTACTTGTGTAGAAGTGGCAAAAAATAACGCGCGTCCGTTCAAAAAACAGCTAACAAGACCTAATCATTGCTAACCTACTGCCCATTTGAGAATACGCATGACTGACTTTGTATCCGAAATCGTCCCCGTCAATATTGAAGACGAATTGCGTCAATCATATTTAGACTATGCCATGAGTGTGATTGTGGGGCGTGCGTTGCCCGATGTTCGTGATGGTCTAAAACCAGTTCATCGCCGTTCGTTATTTGCGATGCATGAACTGAGTAACGATTGGAATAAGCCGTATAAAAAGTCGGCGCGTGTCGTCGGTGATGTCATCGGTAAATACCATCCTCATGGCGATACAGCTGTTTACGATACGATTGTGCGGATGGCGCAGCCATTTAGTTTGCGTTATTTATTGGTTGATGGTCAGGGTAACTTTGGTTCGGTCGATGGTGATGCGCCAGCAGCGATGCGTTACACCGAAGTACGGATGACGCGAATTGCGCATGATTTAATTGCTGATTTAGAAAAAGAAACCGTTGATTGGGTACCCAACTACGACGGCACTGAAATGATTCCTGCGGTGATGCCGACACGTATTCCCAATTTGCTGATTAACGGCAGTAGCGGTATTGCGGTCGGGATGGCGACGAATATTCCGCCGCACAATCTTACTGAAGTTTTAAATGCGTGTTTGGCTTATGTCGATGACAATAGCATTACCGTTGATGGTTTAATGCAATACGTCACGGGCCCTGACTTTCCAACGGGAGCCATTATTAATGGCCGTAGTGGTATTGTTGAAGCGTATCGGACAGGTCGTGGCCGTATTCATTTGCGCGCCAAACATCATATCGAAACCGACAACAAAACAGGTCGTCATACCGTTGTGTTTACCGAGATTCCGTATCAGTTAAACAAAGCGCGAGTCATTGAAAAAATTGCCGAATTGGTAAAAGAAAAGAAATTAGAAGGCATTAGTGAGCTGCGTGATGAGTCCGACAAAGACGGTATGCGGATTGTTTTAGAATTAAAACGCAACGAATTGCCTGAAGTAATTGTCAATAACTTGTTTTCGCAAACGCCCTTAGAAAGTTCATTTAGCTTTAATATGTTGGCCTTGCAAGATGGTCAACCTAAGTTAATGAATTTGCGCGATTTAATCGCCGCGTTTGTCCGTCATCGTCAAGAAGTCGTTACCCGTCGTACCGTATTTGAGTTGCGCAAAGCGCGTGAGCGTGGACATCTTGTTGAAGGTTTGGCGGTGGCATTGGCCAATATTGACGATGTCATTCACTTGATTAAAACATCAACCACAGGCGCAGAAGCCAAAGAGCGTCTGTTGGAAAAACTATGGCCAGAAGGTGGTGTATTAGCGTTATTGGAACGTACGGGCAGTGATAAAAACGCCTGTCGTCCTGAAACATTACCTGAGTATTTAGGTTTGTTGGCGCATGGCTACAAACTGTCACCTGAGCAAGCACAAGCGATTTTAGATTTGCGTCTACACCGTTTAACTGGTTTAGAACAAGACAAATTATTAGCCGAATACGAAGAATTATTAGGCAAAATCAGCGGCTTATTGGCGATATTAGCCGACTCTAAGTTGTTGATGGAAGTCATTCGTGGTGAATTAAAACAAATTCTAGACATGTATGGCGATGTCCGTAAAACGGTGATTATTGCTTCACGTTTAGATTTAAGCCGTGAAGACTTAACACCGAATGAACAAATGGTGTTAACGGTATCGCATACAGGCTATGCCAAAATTCAATTACTCAGTGATTATCGTGCCCAAAAACGGGGTGGTCGTGGCAAGTCAGCAACAGCCATGAAAGATGAAGATTATATCGAGCATCTATTAGTCGCGAGCACGCATGACACGGTATTGTGTTTTACCACGATGGGTAAAGTCTATTGGATTAAAGTCTATGACTTGCCGCAAGCAGGACGTGGTGCCAAAGGTAAGCCATTAGTGAACTTGCTACAGTTAGAAGAGCACGAAAAAGTCACCGCGATTTTACCGTTACGTGCTTATGCTGAAGGTCATTTTGTCTTTATGGCAACGGCCGATGGTACGGTGAAACGGGTGGAGTTGGCCGCATTCTCGCGTCCACGTTCCAACGGTTTGATTGCGATTAATTTAGAGGGTGATAACGCCTTAATTGGTGTCGCAGTTACCGACGGTTGCCAAGACATCATGCTCTTTAGTAATGAAGGCAAAGCGATTCGTTTCCGTGAGTCGGATGTGCGTGTCGTGAGTCGTCAAGCGATGGGTGTGCGTGGCATGAGATTGCCAGAAGGCGCACGCATTGTCTCGATGGTTGCGACCTCTGATTTAGCCGAAGCTGCTGAAATAGTCGCGGTCGCGGCCACAGAAGATGACGACAGTGTCGTTGAAGTGAGCGAAGAAGCTGACTTAGCAGTTGCTGCCATCGAAGAGAGCGATGATATATTGGTGGATGCAGCTGAAGATGAAGTCATCGTCATCTCAGCGGAAGAATCACAAATTTTGACCGCGTGTGCCAATGGTTATGGCAAACGTACCCCAGTGAACAAATATCCATTGCGTAAACGGGGTGGTCAGGGCGTGATTGCCGTACAAACTAGCGAGCGTAATGGTGAGTTAGTTTCGGCTGTTATCGTTAATAAAACCAATGAGTTGCTGTTAATTTCGGATATGGGCACATTAGTACGCACCCGTATTGGCGAAGTATCGGTACAAGGCCGTAACAGTCAAGGCGTGATGCTGATTCGTTTAAGTGATGAAGAACAGTTGGTTGGCATTGTCTGTTTAGATGTGCCTGAAGAAGAAGTGTTGGAAGGTGAGGCCGAGTTAGTGGCAGAAACGCCCGTCGTTGATGCCGATGCCGTTAGCGAAGATGCTCCTGCTGAGGATGAAAACATCCCCACCGTCGTTGTAGAGTAACGAGTCACAACGTAGGGGCGCATGATTGCGCCCTTACTGATTGTAAAGAGATTTAGAGTGGGTTGACTGTCAGTTTTGATTAATTGAAAAGGTGTTTATTGATGCGTGTTTATAACTTTTGTGCTGGCCCAGCTGCATTGCCCGAATCGGTATTATTGCAAGCTCAACACGAACTATTGGACTATCACGGCAAAGGTTTGTCCGTGATGGAAATGAGTCACCGTAGTGCGGATTATGTCGCGATTGCCGAGCAAGCCGAGCAAGACCTACGTGATTTAATGAATATTCCCAGCAATTACAAAGTATTGTTTTTGCAAGGTGGCGCATCACAACAGTTTTCAATGATTCCAATGAATTTGTTGCGCGGCAAAACAACGGCAGATTACGTTAACACGGGCATGTGGTCAGATAAAGCCATTAAAGAAGCCCAAAAATTCTGCCACGTGAATGTCGTTGCCAGTGACGAAGCTAATCACTTTCGTTCTGTCCCCGCTTACGACACATGGCAAATTAACCCTGAAGCTGCTTATTTACATTACACACCGAATGAAACCATTCATGGTGTGCAGTTTGATTTTATTCCCGATAGCAACGTGCCATTAGTGGCCGATTATTCATCCATTATTTTGGCAGAACCCTTAGATGTGTCTAAGTTTGGTTTGATTTATGCGGGCGCACAAAAAAATATTGGCCCTGCGGGTTTAGTGGTGGTGATTGTACGTGAGGACTTGTTAGGCAATGTCATTAAAGGCACACCGACGATGTTGGATTATAAAATCCACGCCGATAATGCCTCCATGTATAACACGCCATCGACTTACGCATGGTATTTGTCGGGCTTAGTATTTCAATGGTTAAAAGCCCAAGGCGGCCTCGAAAAAATGGCTGAAATTAATCAGCGTAAAGCCGCTAAGTTGTATGCAGCCATTGATACGATGGATTTTTATGCCAATCCCGTTACGTTGGCCAACCGCTCAATGATGAATGTACCGTTTACTTTGGCAAATCCTGCTTTAGAAAAAACTTTCCTCAAAGAAGCGGATGCGCAAGGTTTATTAAACTTGGCAGGTCATCGTTCAATTGGTGGTATGCGTGCCAGTTTATATAATGCTGTACCAGAGGCGGCTGTTGATGCGTTAGTGGCGTTTATGGCTGATTTTGCTAAGCGTAATGGTTAAACTGTAGCTGTCTTTTGTCATCATCAAAAAGTCCACCTTGTTTGTATGCGGGGTGGGCTTTTGTAGGGAGAAAAAATTCTAGTTTCATCCATCTCGTCATCCGTCGTATAAAATACGTTATAATTTGTTGTCATTCTCTTTGATTGGAGAGCGTATTGCTCGCAGTCTCAAATTTATCCGCTGTTCGTGATGATCGTCTATTGTTTACACACTTATCATTTGCCCTTAATGCGGGGGAAATTGTGCAGGTTGTTGGTGCAAATGGCACAGGAAAAACGACGCTATTAAATGGCTTAATGGGGCTAGCACCATTAGAGGATGGTGAAATTCTTTGGTGTGATACCTCAATCGCCGATAATCCTACTGCATTCAAAAAAAGTGTTAGTTTTGTTGGTCATTTATTAGGGCTAAAAGCGTTATTAACACCCGTTGAAAATCTCCAATTTTTATCGCAGTTGCGTGGCCAAGCACACACGATCAGCGAGATAGAAGCCGCTTTAGCAAAAGTCGGTTTGTCGGGTTATGAAGATGTCCCAGTCGCTAGCTTGTCTGCGGGTCAAAAACGACGCGTTGCTTTAGCGCGTTTATTTCTAGAGCATGCACAGTTGTGGGTATTAGATGAGCCTTTTACGGCAATTGATCTCGCAGGTGTCTTAGCTTTAGAAGGATGGTTGTGTGAACATGCCCAACAGGGCGGCATGATTTTATTAACAACTCATCACGTTTTTAGTGCTGATTTTCCCGTGCGTCGTTTAGATTTAGCGCGTTATCGTCCAGAGACGTATTAATATGTGGCACTCAATAAAAGCGGTCGTGCAACGTGACCTCAAACTCGTCACACGGCAGGGTGGTGACTGGCTCAATCCGCTCAGTTTTTTTGTTATGGTTATCACGTTGTTTCCTCTGGCGATAAGCTCTACACCTGCTAAATTAGCGGCAATGGCAGGCGGTGTGGTCTGGATCGCGGCCTTATTAGCGGTATTGTTATCAATGGATAGTTTATTTCGCCAAGACTATGACGATGGTAGCTTGGAACAATTATTAGTTTCTCCTGCGCCGTTACCATTAGTCGTATTAGCGAAAGTGTTTGCTCACTGGTTGCAAACAGGTGCATGTTTAACGGTGTTAAGCCCCATTGCCGCCTTATTGCTACATTTACCTGAATCCTCTATATGGCCATTAATGCTGACGTTATTATTAGGCACACCCACGCTGAGTTTAGTCAGTGCCATTGGAGCCGCCTTGACGGTATCGCTACGGCGTGGCGGGGTACTGATTCCTTTATTGACATTGCCTTTACATATTCCCGTGTTGATTTTTGCAACGGCAGCCGTACAAGCCTCGTTGAATGGTCTTGCGATTGAGGGTTATTTAGCATTGTTAGCAGCATTTTTGGTTTTAGCGTTAACCCTGACTCCTTTAGCGGTGGCAGCGGCTTTACGTTTAGCAGTGGGAGGTTGAGCTTTGTCCTTTCTGAGTAAATGGTGGCAACTTTTTTTACAAACCGTCAGCCCAAAGTATTTTTATACCATTAGTGGTGCGTTTATTCCGTGGTTGAGCGTGATTGCTGGGCTGCTGATTACCGTGGGTGCGGTGTGGGGCTTGGCGTTTGCACCGATGGATTATCTGCAAGGTAACAGCTATCGCATAATTTTTGTTCATGTGCCTGCCGCCAGTATTGCGCTCAGTGGTTATTTTGCTTTGGCCGTGTGTGCGGTCATTAGTTTGGTCTGGAAAGTAAAAGTAGCTGAGATGGTGGCGCGTGCCGTTGCGCCATTAGGGGCATGGTTTTGCTTTTTAGCCTTAGTGACGGGTGGTGTGTGGGGTAAACCGACATGGGGAACGTATTGGGTTTGGGATGCACGATTAACGTCAATGTTGATTTTGCTGTTCTTGTATATTGGTGTGATTGCGCTATATAACGCCTATGAAAGCAGCGCGACAGGTGCAAAAGCGGCGGCTATTTTAGCAATTGTCGGTGTTGTCAATTTACCGATTATTAAATACTCGGTGGTATGGTGGAATACCTTACATCAAGGCGCAACGTTCACGATGACGGCTAAACCGAAAATGCCCGCTGAAATGTGGATGCCATTAGTCTTGATGATCCTAGGTTTTTATACCTTGTTTGCTTTACTCACCATTTTGAATACACGGACGATTATTTTACAGCGTGAACGTCGCAGTCAGTGGGTGCGTGAGTTGGTAAGAGCAGAAGCTCAAGTGAAGGGGAACAATCATGGCCTTTGATTCGTTTGCGGATTTTATCGCAATGGGTAAACATGGTGTTTATGTTTGGTCAAGTTATGGCTTAACTTTTGCCATTATTGTTAGTTTGTTATGGCAAGCACGGCAACAACGGCAACAGTTTTTTCAAGAGCAAATGCAACAGATGAAGCGTGAAGCACAAAACGCAAACCAAGAGAAATAAAGATGAATCCTAAGCGTCAACGAAAGTTACTATTAATTGGAATATTGGTGCTAGGGATTGGCGCGGCAGTGGGTTTGGCAATGTACGCTATGCGTCAAAATATCAATTTATTTTATACGCCTAGTCAGTTAGCCAATGGCGAAGCCCCTTCAGGTCAACGTATTCAAGCAGGTGGTTTAGTCGTTAAAGGCACGGTGCAACGTGACCCTAAATCCTTAGCGGTGACCTTTATGATTAGTGACCTAAAAAAACAAGTACCTGTCAGCTATACAGGCATCTTGCCTGATTTATTTAAAGAAGGCACAGGTATTGTAGCAAATGGTGAGTTTGTTAATGGTCGAGTGGAGGCGGAAGAAATTTTAGCAAAGCACGATGAAAATTATATGCCGCCACAAGTTAAAGAGGCGATAGAAGACGCAGGGCATCCGAAAGGGAAATAATAGGTGTTGTTCCTTTGACTCCGCTCAGGGGGGGCTAAGCATTGGCTCAGTAAATCAATGAGACTCTACGTCAATAGTTACACCAATACGTTTAGCCTCTGCTCTTATACGTTGATGTCTATCATTGGCATCAACAGTCAAAATGCTAATTAATTCCTGCTGTAATAGTTGTGCTTGTTGTCGGTCAAGATCTTGTTGTTGCACACGCGTTGGAATATCCGTGAGTAATAGCTCGGCCAATGTCCGTGCTTCAGGACTGATTTTTACTAAGCTATGCCATAACTCCACTTGTTTAACAAAACGTAAGTTATTGACTAAATGGATTAAAGCATTTTCAGAGAGCGGTTTTTGTTGTGCAATCTGTTCCAGTACCTGCCATTCCATTTCGGTGATATAAGTAGGGCGTGCGTTGACTTGTATCACAGGTATGGCGTTGACTAAGCTATTGTTTGAGATAACTGCTATGTCTTTAACGGCTGTATGTTGAGTTATGACAGGCTCGTCTAAGTTTTGTTGCGTCGTTACAATATAAATCCATACACCAATTAACATCATGGCTGTGATTGCCAGCAAGATTATTATTTTATTTTTATACATCATCACAGACATTACCTATTTATGGCCCTTCAGCCAAAGCGTCACCGTTATGGTGAACCTGTCGAAGCATCCTTCGACAAGCTCAGGATGAACGAGAGATGTATACAATCTCAAATTTAATAATTAGCGGGCTCTATTCGCCAAATTCCAGCCAATAAAGCCCACTCAATTTAACTTACCATTTTATAGGTTCTGGCGGTTTCACGTTGAAGCTGTAAGTTTGACCAGGGCCAGACATCAAACTGGTAAACAGGCTGTTAAACACGCCACAACCTGTCATAGGCGGAAAGGTTGTTGTGCCAGTAAAGTTAAAACTACCATTACCTAGAGAGGAAACAGGGCCATCAAAATCAACATTTAAGACTACGGGTTGAGAAGTTTGGCAACCAAAAGGAATCTGTAAAACTGACACACCAGCAGAGACAATGCGAATATTGACAGGTGATTGACCGTGGACGTGCAAAATTCCTGCATTATCTAAGCTTGCTACCCCTGTGGTTTGAGCCGCTGGTGTGACTTCTAATTTTACATCCGCAGGCAAACCAGCAATTTTTAAGTTTGTGGTTAGAGCAGGTACAGACAATGTTCCCTTTAATGTTTTAGCTGTAATGTCGGTGTCGGCAGTCAGGGTAGAGCCAGTCGGTAATGTGACGGATTGTGCTAAAGTTTTGAGATTTATAGTGCCTGATAGTGGCCAGCTCTTGAGCGATACCACAAAGTTTCCGCCCGCAGGATTCGCACTGGCGACTGGCGTTTTAGCTAAAGTGATACAAGTACCCAATGTGCTTTTACCCGCAAAACGATCAGTTAACCATGATAAAACAGTGGGTGCTGCTTGGAATTGAGTGACAATATGCTCGCTAGGATAGGCGTCAAATGTTACATTGCCAAATTTATTACAATAGGCTCGCTTTAAGGCAAGGCTTTGATCTAAAGGAATAAATTCATCCGCTACGCCATGATACTGGTACAAAGGCACAGGTATTTTTGTGGTGCCTACGCTTTGTGCTGTAATCGTTTGCTTAATAGAGGGTATAGCAGTTAATTGAGCCAATGTTTGGTTGTTAACGGTATATTCCGAAATCTTGTGATTCATAAAGTCGAATAAACTTTCAAATACACATTCTGATTTGGCGCGATTAATAGCTGCGGTACCATTAGCAGTTGTTAAGTCGGCTAAGGGTATTTGGCTAGGATATTGTGTCGATAAGCCAACCACCGCTCCTAATAAAAAGGATGCTCCCGCACTGCCGTCTAAGTAAAATGCAGTTTTCATTAAGTCGGCGGGAACTCCACCTGCGGCAACACCGACTAAGTTAATATTAGGTGCATAACTGGCTTTTTGCTCACCTGCCCAAGTTGCTGTCTGGCCACCTTGAGAATAGCCCCAAATGCCTACTTTACTATTGCTACTAATACCTACATTCGGAATTTGAGTGGCAGCAATCACCAAGTCTAACAACGCATTACCTTGTGATTTTCCGCTCATATAAGTTGGAGAGCTGCCTGTGGTATATCCTGCATAATCACTAATTAATACTGCATAACCTGCTTTAATAGCGGCAGCGATATTGGCCGTTTCATAGTCAGTGCCAGCGGCCAATTGTTTAGAAGGCGAACAGCGTTGTGCCAAGCCATGTGTACCAACAGCGTAAGCCACGACAGGGCGAGCAGCTGTGCCAGTCGTTGCGGTAGTAGGGACAACGATTGTCCCTGTGACGAAATTACTTGCACCAACAGAATCTGTTGAACGATACATGACATTCCATGCTTGTACGGGTGGTACGCCGCCACCTAAATTGATGGTAGTAGGTCGATACCAAATCAAATCACCGTGATTGCCTGCACTGACTGCGGGTGGGGTATAAAAAGAATCATCTGCGGGAGCTAATATTGGTGTTGCCCAAGTTGCTAATGGGATTGATAAGCCTGCAAAAATGACCCATAGGTTTTTCCGTAAGACGGATGATTTCATAATTAACTCCTCGTCACTGACCGTGTGTATTATTAGGTGTGCCAAACACTTAATGTGTTTAGACGATCGCTAATCTATGGAAAGTCAAAGGTCTTAGCAGGACAACAATGGACAATCATCGGTTAAATATGGCCGTTTGTCGGTAAAATGGGTGATTTATGGTCAGTCATGGGGTCTTTCTAAGTATTCAGTGGGGGATAAACCTGTCCAACGACGAAATGCTTTAGCAAATGCCGATGAATCCGCAAAGCCTAGCATCAACGAAAGTTCTGTAATGGATTCACCACCTCGATAAAAATATTCTTTGGACAGTTTTTCGCGAACTTGATCTAGTTCTTGTTGATAGGTCGTACCATCTTCCGCCAGTTTACGTCGTAAAGTGCGGCCACTCATGCCTAAATCGGTTGCCGCATCTTCTAAAGAAGGAAAAGCGCCGTAGTAACGTAATAATAAACGTCTTAAGCGCAAAGGTAATAAACGAATGGCACGCGTTGGAATATTTTCAAATAGGGTTTTTTCGGCTGCCATTGCCATCAATCGATTTGCTAATGGAAGCTCGTAAGAGGCTAGGGCAGCATCGCCGCGCAAACAGGTTTCAGGCTGATTAAAGCGCACTGGGCAACGAAAGTAGCGGCGATAAATATTTCCCCAAGGTGGTTCGGGATAGCCAAAATCGGCACTGATTAGCTCTAGCTCGCCACCCACTAAGTGCACAAAAATCTTATAAAAACTCACCATGTTGAGTTCATAAAAGAAATGGCTGTAGGGAGCTAAACTCATATTTTCGCTAATAACAAAGAGTACTTCGTTGTTTGCTATGCGCATTTGCATTTCTAAGGGGGGGAATAGCTCGCTGCAAAAACGTGAAATTGTCTCTAAGCAAAGTCCTAAATTCGGCTGAGTTACTGCCGCAACTCCCGCCATGCCATGATGAGAAATCGTCATCAAATTCCCCATTGCCAAACCTAAATAGGGCATTTCGAGTGCAGTAATGGCTTGTTGGATTAAAGAAAGGCACTGTTCAATACTAATGAAGCAAGGAGTGGTTTTACCTCGAAAGTCGATAGCCGCCTTTTGATAAAACTCATCAGGATTAATACCAATAATGACTTCTAACAATTCGTGAGGATTATGAAATTTCATTTGGCTACGTTTCTCGAGCCAATCTATTTGCATGATGATACTTTTTCTCAGGTCAAAATAGGTTTGAATATGACCTAAAGGAATACAATGGATTGCGGTTTGCATCGTGATTCTCACATTATTTTTCGTGTTTGTTGTTTTTATGATGTTGGTCTACGAGGAACGACAATCAGGGTGACAGCCTCAACTTGATTCGTAAAAACTCATGTAGGAGTTTGGAGACTTAAATGGATTGTTGTTCGCGTATTATCCTATCAAAGCCAGTGAACTCAGTAAACGCTTGTACTCTTGAATAGGTGATGTTCTGATAATTTATCTAAAATCAATCTATGGCACGATGTTTGCTTGTAGGCTCTCATTACTGAGGAGAGCGGGCGATGTTAAGAGTCCTATTAGTTAACGATACCAACAAGCAAGTGGGTCGTTTACGTGCAGCATTAATTCAAGCGGGCTGTGAAATTGTTGAAGAAGTATCTTCCGCGTTAATGATTCCTAAAAAAGTCGCTGAACTCAGGGCTGATGTTGTGATTATTGATACCGAGTCGCCGAGTCGTGACGTTTTAGAGCAAATTTGCGTCGTCACGCAAGATGAACCTCGTCCCATTGTCATGGTCAGTGAAGATACGCAACCATCAGCGATTAAAGCGGCCATCAAAGCAGGCGTTTCTGCTTACGTCGTTGAAGATATTGATAAGCACCGTTTAAGCGCAGTTTTAGAAATTGCACAGGCGCGTTTTGAGATGGATCAATCATTAATGCAACAAATTCGTCAGGCGGAATCTCGTTTGAACGAGCGTAAAGTCGTTGAGCGAGCCAAAGGTTTATTAATGCAATTACGCAGCATGACCGAGTCTGAGGCTTATCATGCGATGCGTAAAATTGCGATGGATAGAAATATCCGTATTATTGATGTTGCCCAAAAATTGTTATCAATGAACGAGTTACTGGCATAAACAGAAAATGGATTTCTGTTTATACCTGTCTAGTTGTCAATTAGGCGTAATCATAAGGACCACCTGCTTTTAATGCTTTTTGATAGGTGGGACGTGCTTGTACACGTTTCACCCACGCAGTAATGTTGGGATAGTTTCCTGTAGCTCGACCTGCAACCGCAGCTTCTAATGGAAAGCTCATTTGAAAGTCTGCACCTGTCATTTGTGCGCCAGCAAACCACTCGTTTTTAGCCAAATAGTCATTAATAAATGTCATATTATTGCGAATGTTGGGTTCAATAAAAGAACTCATCACCTTATCAGCAATCCCTTTGGTGACAGGTTTTAAAAAGAAAGGCACGGGTGCTGAACGTACTTTATCAAAGACCAACTTCATAACAAATGGAGGCATTAACGAGCCTTCGGCAAAATGCATCCAGTAGGTGTATTGACGATATTCTGGGCTATTGGTCGTGGGAATGAGATTTTTGCCGTAATTATTGGCTAAGTAGTCAATAATTGCGCCAGATTCTGCAACAGTAATGTCACCATCGGTAATGACTGGCGACTTCCCAAGTGGGTGTATTTTTTTTAATGATGACGGGGCTAACATGGTTTTCAGATCACGTTGGTAATGTTTAATTTCATACGCAATACCGAGTTCTTCGAGCATCCACAAAATACGTTGAGAGCGGGAATTATTAAGATGGTGAACAATAATCATAGCGATAACACTCGTTAATTATAGAGATAAGGACTTACGCATTGCACCGCAATTAGCGCGTTTTGTGAACTAAAAATCGTTAAAAACGATTTTTTAGTGAGCAAATAAGCGATAACCGCGTAAGTCCTAAAATAGTGAAAAATGTACATTTAATCATCAGGTGATGATTTTTTACGTACATGGGACGTGTCACCATGTAATTCTTGGCGCAAAAAGTAATTGAGTGCGGTACGAATAACAGCAATGGCCGCCAGTTTACCAATCTGATCCCAACTTGGTGCAACAGCAGTGGACAAAATATCTGCACCTAGCTGTAACTCAAGTGCTAAAGCAAGATAACGTGCAAATTTGAGTCTAGCCTCGCCAAATAAATCCTCTTTTTCAGCTCGTAAGCTTTGTAGCCATGAAGCTAATACGGCTAATAGACCAAAGCCAATAACGGCTGCACCCGTCACTTCAACACCCAGCTTGAGCCACAGTACGGCATTCATTACCAGTTCTTCTGCGCCAGAATGTGTAGGATTAGTGAGCATAGTGGTATTGATCTCGCACTAAATCTAAAAAGAAAGTTTCAACGTTAAGCGCCTAGTAGATTGCCGTCATAAACCATAGATTCTATCAGTAAGATGGGCTTGCACCTATATTATGCTGACACCCAAAATTATGCTTCATTTTAGATACTCACTTGTGCAAGTTTGAGCAATGTATTCCAAAAACAGCGTGCACCAATCCCGTTATTGGTGCAAAACACGCACCTTAATGGGGAGAAATTTTTTTAAGATGGTTTTTTAGTGTTGGCACGATGTTTGCTTTATAAAAATCAAGAAAGCAAAATCTTGGCCAATGTTGGCTGTTGCTTTTCGACACTAAACATCACGACTATTTGTAAATCCTGTCTTTGTTTAGTGATCTGTTGACAACTTGGTTGGGACATTGGCGTCCAGAGGCTTTATTGCTGAAGGGCGCTTTTTTTTGCTTGTTTTTTGGGTTTGAGCATAAAGAAAGTCACTGTTGACTTGATTTTAGCTTTCATCCTTTGGCGTTGTGACGTAACAAATTACGTTGCGCACAGAGCCGATTTTTCCACCATAAATGAGGTGCATGATGCTGCATTTACCAGAAAACGATATGATCGTAACGACAACGAATACTACAGATTCAGCACCACAGGATGGTCATAGCCGTCGCGATTTTTTAAAGCAATCGGCTGTTGCTGCGAGTGCAGGCTTACTTGGAGGAGGAATGATGAGTTTATCAACGAATGCATGGGCGGCGGGTAGTGATAAGCCCGAAAAAACAGAAGTTAAAATTGGTTTTATTCCGTTAACCGATTGTGCTCCCATTGTTGTTGCCTCCGTTTTAGGCTTTGATAAAAAATACGGCATTAAAATTACCCCAAGCAAAGAAGCGTCTTGGGCGGGTGTCCGTGACAAGTTAAATAATGGTGAGCTAGATGCTGCTCATGTGTTATACGGCCTTATTTACGGCGTGCAACTCGGTATTGGTGGCCCAGCAAAAGATATGGCGGTGTTAATGACACTGAACCAAAATGGCCAAGCCATCACCTTGTCAAATCAATTAAAAGAGCAAGGCGTAACAGATGGGAAATCACTCAAACGCATGATTGATTCCAACAAACGTGAATATACCTTTGCCCAAACTTTCCCAACGGGCACACACGCCATGTGGTTGTACTACTGGCTAGCTGCGTATGGTATTGACCCGATGAATGATGTCAAAACCATTGTTGTGCCACCGCCACAAATGGTTGCCAATATGCGGGTGGGTAATATGGACGGTTATTGTGTTGGCGAGCCGTGGGGCGCACGCGCAATCAGTGATGGCATTGGTTTTACGACAGCCACCACACAAGAAATTTGGGCAGATCACCCTGAAAAAGTGTTGGGTTGCACCAAAGCATTTATTACTCAATATCCTAATACAGCACGTGCACTGATAATGGCGGTGTTAGAAGCTAGTCGTTATATTGATGATGTTAAAAACAGATCGTCAGTGGCCAAGCTAATTTCTGATAAGTCGTATGTGAACGCACCAGAACAAGTCATCGAGCAACGTTTCTTGGGCAATTATGACAACGGTATTGGCAAAAAATGGAAAGATGCCCATCCAATGCAATTTTATCGTAACGGTGAAGTGTCATTCCCATATTTGTCGGATGGCATGTGGTTCTTAACGCAACACAAACGTTGGGGCTTATTGAAGAAAGAAGTCGATTATTTAGCCGTTGCCAAATCGATTAACCAAATCGACTTGTACAAAGAAGCGGCCACGCAACTCAATGTGCCAATTCCAAGCAGTCCAATGCGTAGCAGTAAATTAATTGATGGCAAAGTGTGGGATGGTTCTAATCCTAAAGCGTACGCCAGCAGTTTTACCATCAAAGCCTAATATGAGGAGCGTGACATGAGCACTACCACACTCACAGAGTCCACCCCAAAAAAGATTGAAACGGTGAAATTTAAAATGCCAGCACTGATGATAAAACCAGCCGCCGTTGTCCGTTGGGCGTTTCCACCAGTCTTAGGCTTGTTGTTATTTGCTTTTGCATGGGCAGTTTTAAGCCATTTTAGAACGGAATTGCCAGGCCCTGTTTCGACATGGCATTCGGCAGTAGCATTATTTTCTGACCCCTTTTATAACAATGGGCCAAATGACCAAGGCATTGGTTGGAATATTCTTCAATCATTAGGCCGTGTCGGTTTAGGTTTTGGTTTAGCGGCTTTAGTCGGGATTCCCTTAGGCTTTATCTTGGGACGAGTGAAGTTTATTGGTGATATGTTCGCTCCGATTATTTCGTTACTGCGTCCTGTTTCGCCTTTGGCATGGTTGCCGATTGGGTTGTTGGTCTTTCAAGCAGCTGAACCTGCGTCGATTTGGGTGATTTTTATCTCCAGTATTTGGCCGATTATTCTCAATACCTCGGCAGGCGTATCGCAAGTGCCACAAGATTACTTAAATGTGGCGCGGGTGCTACGTCTCTCTGAATGGAAGGTGTTTACCAAGATTCTGTTTCCTTCAAGCTTGCCTTATTTATTAACAGGGATTCGTTTGTCGATTGGTGTCGCTTGGTTGGTGATTGTAGCTGCCGAAATGTTGACAGGTGGCGTTGGTATAGGCTTTTGGGTCTGGGATGAGTGGAATAACTTGAATGTTGAACACATCATCATTGCTATCTTTGTTGTAGGGATTGTTGGGTTATTACTCGAACAGTTCTTGATTATGTTAGCAAATCGTTTCTCTTACGAAGGTTAAAATCTTTTAACCCTCACTCTAACTCTCTCCCTCTGGGAGAGAGGATTAATGCCTTGCTCCCTCTCCCTGAGGGAGAGGGCTGGGGTGAGGGCTGAACAATCGAGGTGCATGATGAACAAGTATGTCAGTATCGAAAACGTATCTATGCGTTTCCCGACTAAAAACGGTGTTTTTGAAGCCTTACGTGAAATTAACTTAGGCATTGAAGAAGGCGAGTTTGTCTCTTTAATTGGTCACTCAGGTTGCGGTAAATCAACCTTATTGAACTTAATTGCGGGTTTAACTTTACCGAGTGAGGGTTTCTTAATTTGTAATGGCCGCGAAATTGCAGGGCCAGGCCCTGATCGTGGTGTGGTTTTCCAAAATCACTCGTTGTTGCCGTGGTTAACCTGTTTTGAAAATGTGCATCTTGCCGTTGAACGTGTCTTTGGTGCAGATGAGAAAAAAGCACAATTAGAAGAGCGTACTCATGCCGCTTTGAAGTTGGTCGGTTTAACACATGCCACGCATAAGCATCCGAAAGAGATTTCGGGTGGTATGAAGCAACGTGTGGGTATTGCCAGAGCCTTAGCGATGCAGCCACAAGTGTTATTGTTAGATGAGCCATTTGGTGCATTAGATGCGTTAACGCGTGCGCATTTACAAGATGAATTGCTGAAAATTGTTGCGGCGAGTAAATCAACAGTGGTCATGGTAACGCATGATGTTGACGAAGCCGTATTGCTTTCTGATCGCATTGTCATGATGACGAATGGCCCATCGGCAACCATAGGTGAAATTCTCAGTGTTGAATTGGAAAAACCCCGTGACCGTATTCAACTGGCAAATGATCCTCGTTATCACCAATATCGCTCTGTCGTCTTAGAGTTTTTATACCGTAAACATCTACGCCCTGCGGCATGATGACTGTTTTTTAACCTTAATCCTCAACTGAATATGTACTAGAGGCTGTTTATTCAAACAGCCCTTTAGGAAGACTTTTGCCTAAATTTTACCAAAGGTGCATTGTTATGAAAAAGTTACTTGCTCTATCGATTGGTGTTGCTACTTTTTGCCCAACATTGGCTTTGGCTGATGCTCAAGAACTCATCACCGCGATTAATAGCGGCAAAGCGACCGTTGATGTGCGTTTACGTAGCGAACGTGTCAGTGATGATGCCGTAAAAAATGATGCCCATGCCGAAACCATTCGCACGGTGTTAAGTTACAAAACAGCGGATTACCAAGGATTCACAGGCTTTTTGCAATTTGAAGATGTCACTAATTTTGGTGAAGAGCGTTATAACAATACCATCTCGGGTAAAACCACTTATGCCGCGATTGCTGATCCCGCGTTAACTCAAGTTAACCAAGCATTTATTGAAGCCTACGGTGTGAAAGTGGGTCGTCAAAAAATCGTTTATGATAATGCACGTTTTATTGGTGATGTTGGCTGGAGGCAAAATGACCAGACCTTTGATGCCGTTAGCTATACCAATAAAGTATTAGTGCCAAGTACGACTTTTTCTTTGGCCTATGTCAATAAAATCAACAATATAGTAGGTAAAATTATTCCAGTTTCTGCGCCATTAGTTAATGTGCGTTACAGTAAAGTATCGGGTGACTTTGGTATTAATGCTAGTGCTTTTTACTATGGCATTGAATACGACACAACCCCAGCCGATTCGTTTCAAGATATTGGCTTGAAAGTGGATGGTTCGGTCAAAGACTTTTTGTATGAGTTGTCGTTTGCGCAACAGTCTGCTTATGCCGATGGTACAAAAGCCAATGTGCCTGATGCCAATTACCATGATATTCAAGTAGGTTATACTTTTGGCCCTGTGACCCTCAAAGCGCAGCAAGAAGTCTTAGAAGCAAAATTCAAAACACCATTGGCAACATTGCATGCCTTTAATGGTTGGGCTGACCGCTTCTTGGTGACTCCCGCTAAAGGCTTAGAAGATACCAATATCAAATTGTTGGCTAAGTATTGGGGCATGAACTTTGTCTTAGCGGCGCATGAGTTTAAGGCCGAAACCGATGGCACTAAATATGGTCAAGAAATTGATGTTTCGGTGGCGAAAAACATCAATAAAAACCTATCATTGTTAGTCAAAGCAGCACAATACAGTGGTGAAAGCTCTGCACCCACTGCGCCATTAAAGAAAGACATGACGAAGACATGGTTACAATTGGCTTATAAGTTTTAAGCGTAATTAATCTCAAGGCTTCGACTCCGCTCAGCCAACACGACTTCGCTTAGTCAGCGTAAGAATGTTCCCTGAGCGGAGTCGAAGGGTTAACCACACCTCAGCAACCCCTATAAATAGCCGTCATTCGACGGCTTTTTCTTTTTCGTGCTTTTTAGCATAAGCACGTTATCATGTGTGCCAAATCAATGACGAGTAGTTTTTATGACGTGGTGGCAAAAGTGCCTGAGCTGTAGTGTCGCTTTTTTCCTGACAGGCTGTCAGTCTTTGCACTATTATGGTCACTCCGTCAAAGGACAATGGCAAATAATCAGTCAACGTCAAGCTCTTTCAAAAGTCATTGCTCATCCCAAAACACCACCCCAGTTAGTTCATCAATTACACATCATCCATAATATTCGTCTGTTTGCGGTTGGTTTGGGATTACCCACGCAAGGGCAATATGACACTTACGTTGATATTCATCGGCCTTATGCCATGTGGTCGGTGGCGGCAACGCCTGAGTTGTCATTATCAGCAAAAACTTGGTGCTATTGGTTTGTCGGTTGTTTAGGTTATCGTGGTTTTTTTGAACAAAGTTTGGCTGAGTCATTTGAAAAGCAATTAAAAACAGAAGGTTACGACACTTATTTAAGCCGAGTGACAGCGTATTCTACCTTAGGTTGGTTTAGAGATTCAGTACTCAGCAGCTATGTCAATAAATCAGAAAATGAGTTGGCAGAGTTGTTATTTCATGAGTTAGCCCATCAGGTGGTGTATGCCAAAGGGGATGCTTCTTTTAATGAAAGTTTTGCTGATGTGGTTGCCGAAGAAGGATTAAAGCGGTATTTAATCGGTCGTCCCGATGGCTTTCAACAGATCGTAACGCGGAAAAAGCGACAACAGCAATTTACCCAGTTAGTGTTGGATTATCGCCAACAATTGCAGCAAGTTTATCGCTCAAACAAAACGAGAGAAGAAGAAAAGCGTCAGCATAAAAAAGACTTATTTTTAGGGCTACGGCAAAATTATCAACAATTAAAAGATGAGCAATGGCAGGGTTATAAAGCTTATGATGCGTGGTTTGCTGAATTAAGTAATGCCAAGTTAAACAGTATTTCAGTTTATAATGACCTTATGCCTGCATTACAGGTGATATTGCAGGCTAATAATTTTGATTTGCCGACATTTTATCAAACCTGTCAACGTCTCGCGAAGCTGTCTAAAGCAGAGCGTCATCGTGTGTTAAGTGACACTTTTCAACATCCAGATTTGCCATTGAGTTTACCATGATTGAGTTAACGGCTTTTAAGGAGCAGCGTATTGCTCTGGCCTTGAGTGATTATTTACGCTCAATAGGGATTGCTAATCATATTGAGGTTGAGCCTGATCGTTTTGCCATTATGCTCAATCATCCTGACGATACCGAACGCGCACATCAAGAGTTAGATGGATTTTTACACAATCCTAATGATGCACGATATTGGCAAGCGTCATGGCAAACAGGGCAGTTAGTCAAGTCGTTGGCCAGTGAGCAAGATACGAGCATAAAAGATATTATGCACAATTTATGGGCGCGCTCGGGTATTTTTACCTTATTAATTAGCGTCATTTGTATCGTTGTTTATTTGGCGTTAGAAGCGGTCGGGAAACCTATTTTTGATGCGTTAAGCTATCCCAGTCAAATCAATGATCTTAAAAGTACGCACGAGTACTGGCGATTATTAACCCCTGTATTTTTACATTTTGGTGCAATGCACATTATTTTTAATTTGATTTGGTGGTGGGACTTAGGCGGTTTGATCGAGCGCACCCAGTCAAAAATGCAATTGTTAGGCGTGTTTTTAGCAACGGCGTTGCTGAGTAACTTTGCGCAATATCTGAGTTTTGGCGCGGGGTTTGGTGGGCTTTCGGGCGTAGTTTATGGCTTGTTGGGCTATATTTGGCTGTATCCTCTAGTGAATCCACGTATTGGTTTTCGTATTAATCCTGCCATTGTCATGTTTATGGTTGGCTGGTTGGTGGTGGGTTATAGCGGTATTTTGGATAGTGTGTTTGGCAAAATGGCTAATACGGCGCATTTGATTGGCTTATTAACGGGTATTTTTTTAGGACTTGCTTTTGGCCTGCTGCATCGAGTCACGCAAGCACCCGAAAAGCAAGCATAGAAAAATGGATACCACGATTTTCAAACAAGAAAAATATTTACTCTTCGCATTATTGATGGCCTTGCTCGCTTTGTCTTTAGAGCATAGGTTAATTGGCTCAGGGCAAATGCTGGCCTTGTTGACGACTGGTGTGCTTGTTTTTGCTATTTTAATGGCTTCGTTACGCGTTGCACATCATGCCGAGGTGTTGGCGGAAAAGTACGGGGAACCTTATGGCACAATGATTTTAACGATTAGTGCGGTGTTAGTAGAAGTCGTTATTTTGGTGGTCATGCTGAGTCATAATCCTTCCCCAACGTTATTACGCGACACGATTTATTCAGCGGTGATGCTTGATTTAAACGGTATTTTAGGATTTTGTGCCATTATTGGCGGCTTAAAATACGGTGAGCAATCGTATAACGTCGATTCAGGTAATACCTATATTGTGATGATTTTAACAGCAATGGGTGTATCGATGATTGTGCCAGAGTTTATTGCCGCAGTGCATTGGCAAACCTATTCGATTTTCACCATTGCTATTATGATACTGATGTACGGCATATTTTTGCGTTTACAAGTTGGACAGCACAGTTATTTTTTTAGTTATGCGTATGCTCAACATCCGCATGATGCAGAATTGGGTCAACCACATCACACTCAGTCTTCGGCGAAACAATCAGCGGCATTATTGGTAGCAGGCATTGTTATTATCGGTGTCTTGGCGGAAGTCATGTCAAAAAGCTTTGATATTGGTTTGGCAGGGATGGGAATGCCACCGATTACGGCGGCTTTGTTAGTGGCGGTGATGTCGGCGAGTCCTGAAATTCTTACCTGTGTCCGCGCTGCTTTGGCCAATAAAATGCAGCCTGTGGTCAATATTGCCTTAGGCGCATCGTTATCGACCGTTATTTTAACCGTGCCTGTCGTTGGTTTATTGGCGTTGCTCAATAACACCCCGATTGAAATGGCGATGACTCCTATTCAAACGGTCATGATTTTTTTAACTCTAATGGTTGCTTCCATTAATTTACATGATGGCGAAACCAATGCTATTGAAGGTATGACCCATTTTGTGTTGTTTTTGACGTTTATTATGTTGTCGTTTTTGGGGGTGTAGAATGGCGGCAAGTTTTTGTTATTCATTGCCGAAATCACATATTCGTATTATGATACGCCGCCTGTTTTAGGATATGTGGAGCGCATTTGATGTTGCTCTGTTACAAATGAAAACAGTGTGTATTTTTGAGTTTCCACTCTAATACGTTCAAGTTTTGAGCCCTTCAAAATCCTACTAACGTCGGTAGGTCAAGAAAAGCGTTATTTGTCGCACTTGTCTCTTTATTTCCCGTTATTTTTTGCTTAGTCTCTGCTAATGCTGGTAGCTGACTGAATATCCAAAGCTATACAACTGTATAGGCTCTAAAAGCGGTATTCTATGTTGCTGGTCGTTTTTGCCTGTAAGACAGGTGAAAACATCCAATAAGAAACGGTCGTCCGCGAAACATCTGGTTCGACTATGGTTGCAAGTGACTTACCCAGTCGTTTGCGTATCGTATGATGAAGGAATGCAAAAACAGTCCCTCTGTTTTTTTGAGCGAGATACACCATGCAAAATGGCTTAATGCAGCAGCAGATAAGCTCTTCGCAGCTTTCTGCTGAAAATGCAGCATATGTAGAAGAACTGTACGAGCAATATTTAATGGCTCCTCAGTCCGTTTCTGAGCAGTGGCGCGATTATTTCGCTGCACTGCCGCGGACAAATGGCTCACAAGCAGATATGCCTCACAAAACTGTTCGCGAGCAGTTTTTATTGTTGGCGCGCAATAGTACTCGTGTACAACCGATGGCTGTGAGTAGCGTCAGTACCGAGCACGAAAAACGGCAAGTGGGCGTGTTACAACTGATTGCGGCATATCGGAATCGGGGACATCAAAAAGCTAAATTAGATCCTTTAGGATTAATGCAACGTGACCATGTACCTGATTTAGAATTAGCGGCACATGGCTTGTCGCGTTCAGATTTTGATACCGTGTTTCAAACAGGTAATTTGGCAATTAATAAGGCCGAAGCGACTCTAGGTGAAATGGTCAACGCGATGGAAGCCATTTATTGTGCTTCGATTGGTGCAGAATATATGCACATTGTTGATACCGCCGAAAAACGCTGGATTCAAAGTCGCTTAGAAGGGGTGCGTGGTAATCCCAACTTTTCGGTAGATACTAAAAAGCATATTTTAGAACGACTCACAGCCGCTGAAGGCTTAGAAAAATTCTTAGGTAATAAATACGTTGGTGCAAAACGCTTTGGTTTAGAAGGCGGCGAAAGTTTTATTCCGTTAATAGATGAAATTATTCAACGCGCAGGCAGCCAAGGTACAAAAGAAATTGTTATTGGTATGGCACATCGAGGCCGTTTGAATTTGTTGGTAAATAGCATGGGTAAAAATCCTGCTGATTTATTTGATGAATTTGAAGGCAAAACCTTTAATAAATATGGTTCGGGTGACGTCAAATATCACCAAGGCTATTCTTCCAATGTCATGACTGCCGATGGTGAACTACATCTTGCTTTGGCATTTAACCCTTCACATTTGGAAATTGTTTCGCCTGTGGTTGAAGGTTCAGTGCGTGCGCGTCAAGTACGACGTGAAGATGTGGCGGGTAAAAAAGTATTGCCTGTGATTGTCCATGGTGACGCCGCTTTTGCGGGTCAAGGCGTGGTCATGGAAACCTTCCAAATGTCGCAAACGCGTGGTTATACCACGGGCGGCACGATCCACATCATCATCAATAACCAAGTCGGTTTTACCACCAGTAAACGTGAAGATGCGCGTTCCACTGAGTATTGCACTGACGTTGCTAAAATGGTGCAAGCACCGATTTTTCACGTCAATGGTGATGACCCTGAAGCAGTATTATTTATTACACAATTAGCGTTAGATTTCCGCATTGCCTTTAAAAAAGATGTGGTCATTGACTTATTTTGTTATCGCCGTCGTGGTCATAACGAAGCGGATGAGCCATCTTCGACGCAGCCATTGATGTACCAAATCATTGCCAAGTTGCCGACAACTCGTATGTTGTATGCAGACAAACTCGTTGCAGGTAATGTCATCTCTCGTGCTGATGCCGAAGAAATGGTGGAAGACTATCGTCAGGCTTTAGAAGATGGTCGGCACGTGGTTAAGTCTTTAGTCAGAGAGCCAAATAGGGCTTTGCACGTTGATTGGCGACCGTATTTAGGTCACAAAGTTCAGGATGATTGGGCTACAGGTGTGTCTCGGGAAAAAATTCAGGCCTTAGCCGCGAAAATGGAGTTGCTGCCTGAAGGCTTTACTATCCAGCGTCAAGTGCAAAAAGTGTTAGATGACCGTGTGCAAATGTGGTCGGGAAACATGGACTTAAACTGGGGTGCGGCGGAAGTGATGGCTTATGCGACGCTACTCGAAGAGGATTTCTTGGTACGTTTAACGGGTCAAGATGTCGGGCGCGGAACTTTCTCACATCGTCATGCTGTATTACATAGTCAAAAAGATGCGTCGGTCTATGTCCCACTGCGTAAGATTGCGGCTAAACCTAATTTCGCGTTATATGATTCTTTGTTGTCAGAAGAGGCAGTATTGGCTTTTGAATATGGCTATGCCACGACTTATCCCAATTCTTTAATTGTTTGGGAAGCGCAGTTCGGTGATTTTGCCAACGGTGCGCAAGTGGTGATTGACCAATTCATCTGTAGCGGTGAAACCAAGTGGGAGCGTATTTGTGGCCTCACGATGTTATTACCTCATGGTTTTGAAGGTCAAGGCCCTGAGCATTCATCAGCCCGTTTAGAACGTTTCTTGCAGTTGTGTGCAGAACATAATATGCAGGTTTGTACACCAACAACGCCAGCGCAAATTTTTCATTTGTTGCGTCGTCAGGCTGTACGGCCATTACGTAAGCCATTGATTGTGATGACACCAAAAAGCTTGTTGCGTCATAAACTTGCAGTTTCTAAGTTGGATGAATTGACCACAGGCGGTTTCCAAACGGTGATTCCTGAAATAGATGCGATTCAGCCTGAAGCGGTAACCCATGTCATTTTATGTGGCGGTAAGGTGTATTACGATCTGTTAGAAAAGCGTCGTGAGTCTGGCCGTCAAGATGTGGCAATTGTCCGTATTGAACAATTGTACCCTTTCCCTGAAGACCGATTGATTGAGGTTTTGAAACCTTACAGCAATGCAACCAGTGCCGTTTGGTGTCAAGAAGAACCCATGAATCAAGGCGCTTGGTACAGCACTCGCCATCGTTTTCAACGTGTCTCTGCAGCATGGAAATCCAGTATTGATATTCGTTATACAGGTCGTCCAGCATCGGCAGCCCCTGCGTGTGGTTCGCCTTATCTTCATGCAAAACAGCAAGCTGCGTTAATAGCAGATGCTTTTAACCCAATTAAGCAGTAAGGATCAAAGAACATGGCTATTGATATTAAAGCTCCAATATTCCCCGAATCTGTTGCCGATGGCACGGTAGCAACATGGCATAAAAAAGTGGGCGATAAAGTGACGCGCGACGAAGTAATTGTCGATATTGAAACCGACAAAGTCGTTTTAGAAGTGGTTGCACCTACAGATGGTTTTTTGTCGCAAATTATTAAAGTAGAAGGCGACACCGTTCTTAGCCAAGAAACTTTAGCAATTTTCGAAACGGGTACGGCAACGTTAGCGGCAACAACAGCCTCAGCCTCAGCGTCGGCTGCGCCTGTAGCGGCGGTTGTTTCTTCTTCACCAGCAGCAACGACAAACACCGATTTAGCCCCTTCGGTGCGTAAAGCCGTCGTAGAAAATCAATTAGACGCGAGTCAAATTGCAGGCTCTGGTCGTGGTGGTCGTATTACTAAGGAAGATGTGGCAACCCATTTATCCGCACCAGCTCCTGTTGCTGCGCCAGCCGCAGCAGCTCAACCTGTTGCCTTGAGTTTGGCGGTGGGTGAACGTATTGAAAAACGTGTACCAATGACCCGTTTACGCGCCAAAGTCGCCGAGCGTTTATTGCAGGCGGCACAAGGTACAGCCATGTTAACGACGTTTAACGAAGTTAATATGAAGCCCATTATGGAAATGCGTAAAGCCTACGGCGAACGTTTTGAAAAACGTCATGGTGTTCGTTTAGGCTTTATGTCGTTTTTTGTGAAAGCAGCGGTTGAAGCCTTAAAACGTTTTCCAGCGGTAAATGCGTCATTAGATGGTAATGATATTGTTTATCATGGTTACCATGATGTTGGCGTGGCCGTTTCTTCTGATCGTGGTTTGGTTGTGCCGATTGTGCGTGATGCTGAACGTATGAACTTAGCCGAAATCGAGAAAAACATTCTGGAATACGGTAAAAAAGCCAAAGAAGGCAAATTGTCGTTAGATGATATTACCGGCGGTACATTTACCATCTCTAATGGCGGAGTTTTTGGTTCCTTGTTATCAACGCCGTTATTAAATCCACCACAAACCGCTATTTTGGGTATGCACAAAATCCAAGAGCGGCCAATGGCGGTTAAAGGTGAAGTGGTGATTCTGCCGATGATGTATTTAGCGTTATCGTATGACCACCGTTTAATTGATGGTAAAGAAGCAGTGAGCTTTTTGGTGACAATTAAAGACTTGGTAGAAGATCCAGCCTTGTTGTTGTTAGATTTGTAATAGTTAAACCCTCACCCCAACTCTCGGCAACTGCTCCTGCGTTGCTCTATCGACTGCATCCTTGCAGTCGTCTCCCTCGGGGAGAGGGAGCAAAGTCCTCTCTCCCCGAGGGAGAGAGTTAGAGTGAGGGTTCAAAAAATAGGACGTAAAAAATGTCTCAACAGTTTGATGTCGTCGTCATCGGCGGTGGGCCAGGTGGTTATGAAGCCGCTATTCGTGCTGCACAATTGGGCTTAAAAGTTGTCTGTATCGAAAAACGTATTCATAACGGTAAGCCGAGCTTAGGCGGCACTTGTTTGAATGTTGGCTGTATTCCTTCTAAAGCCTTGTTAGATACCTCGCACCGTTATCACGATGCCAAAGCCGGTTTAGCCATTCATGGTATTAGTGTTGGCGAAGTGGCGATTGATATTGCCCAAATGCAAGCACGTAAAGAAACCGTTGTTGGTCAATTAACAGGCGGCGTTGCACAACTGTTAAAAGGTAATGGCATTGTTTGGTTGCAAGGTTCGGGCAAGTTATTAGCTAACAAGCAAGTCGTGTTTGTTGCCCATGATGGCGCAACAGACATGATTGAAGCCACTAAAGCCGTTATTTTGGCCGCAGGTTCAGCACCGATTAACATTCCTTCTGCACCCTTAACTGACGATATTATTGTCGATTCCACTGGTGCCTTAGAGTTTAAGCATGTGCCAGCGCGTTTAGGTGTCATTGGTGCAGGTGTGATTGGCTTAGAGTTAGGCTCAGTATGGAGTCGTTTAGGCTCAGAAGTGGTGGTGTTAGAAGCCTTAGATTCTTTCTTGCCGATGTTAGATAAGCAAATCGCCAAAGAAGCGCAAAAGATTCTCACGAAACAAGGCTTAAACATTAAATTAGGTGCAAAAGTGACAGCGACTAGCATCAGTGATGGTGTAGTGACGGTCACTTATCAAGATAAAGATGGCGAAAAAACCGCTGATTTTGACAAATTAATTGTCGCAGTGGGTCGTCGTCCTTATGCTCAAGGCTTGCTGTCAGAAAAAAGTGGTGTAAAGCAAGACGAGCGTGGTTTTGTTGTTGTCGATAGCCAATGCCGTACCAATCTTGACGGTGTTTATGCCATTGGTGACTTAGTACGTGGCCCGATGTTAGCGCATAAGGCGATGGAAGAAGGCGTGATGGTTGCCGAAGTGATAGCGGGTCATTATGCCCAAATTAACTACGAAACTATTATTGGCGTGATTTACACCCATCCAGAAATAGCATGGGTTGGCCAAACCGAAGAGCAAGCGAAGGCCGCTGGTGTTGACGTAAAGACGGGTTCCTTCCCATTTGCAGTCAATGGCCGAGCGTTAGCTTCTAACGACTCCCAAGGCATGGTGAAATTTGTCGCCGATGCTAAAACTGACCGCTTATTAGGTATGTCAGTGATTGGTGCAGGCGCAGGTGACATCGTTCATCAAGGCATGATTGCTCTAGAGTTTGCTGCCAGTGTCGAAGATTTACAGTTAATGACATTCGCTCACCCGACCTTGTCGGAAGCGGTACATGAAGCCGCGTTATCGGTGGATGGTCGCGCAATACACGCCATTCAACGCAAACGCAAATAATCAACTAAAGTGCGGTGACCCCGCACTTTTTGTTTGTTAAGCAAAGCGCAACACGCGCTTAACAGTTAATAACAGGACTGGCGCATCGCACCGCGATTAGCGCGTTTTGTGAACATGAAGCCGCCTAAAGCGGCTGAAATGTGAGCAAATAAGCGATATCGCGTCAGTCCTAACTAATAAAGGTGAAACAATGAATTTACACGAATACCAAGGGAAACAGCTTTTTGCCGAATACGGTTTACCCGTTTCTAAAGGCTACGCTGCGTCCACACCCGAAGAAGCGCGTCAAGCAGCAATACAAATTGGTGGTGATGTTTGGGTGGTTAAAGCCCAAGTACACGCAGGTGGTCGTGGTAAAGCAGGTGGTGTCAAACTCGTTAAGACCTTAGACGAAGTAGAAGCATTTGCAAAAGCGCAATTAGGTACACGTTTAGTGACCTATCAAACAGACAGCAAAGGCCAACCTGTTAATAAAATTCTGGTTGAAACTTGCACTGACATCGCGCGCGAATTGTACTTAGGTGCAGTCGTTGACCGTGCTAGCCGTAGCATTGTGTTCATGGCTTCGACTGAAGGCGGCGTGGAAATTGAAAAAGTTGCCCACGAAACCCCTGAAAAAATCTTCAAAGTCACCATCGACCCATTAATTGGCGCACAAGCGTATCAAGGTCGTGAAGTCGCTGGTAAATTGGGCTTGAATGCCACACAAACCAAACAGTTCGTCAAAATCTATTTAGGTTTAGCGAAAATGTTTGAAGAGTGTGATCTGGCAATGATTGAAGTTAATCCTTTAGTCGTCACTAAAGAAGGCAATTTGCATTGTTTAGATGCGAAAATTGTTGTTGATTCCAACGCTATTTTCCGTCAACCAAAACTGAAAGCAATGGATGACCCAAGCCAGTCTGACGACCGTGAACGTCGTGCTGCTGAGTGGGAACTTAACTATGTTGCTTTGGAAGGCAACATCGGTTGTATGGTTAACGGTGCTGGTTTGGCGATGGCGACGATGGACATCATCAAACTCAAAGGTGGCCAACCTGCTAACTTCTTGGACGTTGGTGGCGGTGCAACTAAAGAGCGTGTCACTGAAGCGTTTAAAATTATTCTGTCCGACAGTGCTGTTAAAGCCGTATTGGTTAACATCTTCGGTGGTATCGTCCGTTGCGACATGATTGCTGAAGGTATTATTGGAGCCGTACAAGAAGTAGGTGTGAAAGTGCCTGTGGTTGTCCGTTTAGAAGGTAACAACGCCGAATTAGGCGCACAGAAACTACGTGAAAGTGGTTTGAACATCATTGCAGCCACCTCCTTAAATGAAGCTGGCGAATTAGTCGTTAAACAAGTGTAATCGGAGGCCTGATAATGAGCGTTCTAATTGATAAAAACACCAAAGTTATCTGCCAAGGTATTACTGG